>Ga0172380_10001891_pt1 | contig 34927 bp, 34 predicted proteins | sample Leawe162metaG_FD_119747 | JGI IMG/M metagenome (GOLD analysis project Ga0172380, IMG submission 119747) | Leachate microbial communities from a municipal landfill in Southern Ontario, Canada - Leachate well 162 metaG | ecosystem: Engineered > Solid waste > Landfill > Unclassified | place...
ATTCCGTGGCCTGCTGGTCCGCTTTAGTCACGATGCCGACGGTTGGAGCAATGCCATGAAGGTCGCGGGTGCACGAGTGTCGGTTCCGTTGTATCTGACCGAGCACGTGCGGTCGTTGGGCACATTTGGCTGTTTACTCGCAGGTCAGCCGTGGCTGTCGATCGCACCACGCGGCGACGGGCAGCCAGTGATTGTCCTGCCGGGGCTCGCCGCTGGCGACATCACGACCGCGCCGCTGCGTGGATACCTGCGCGGGCTCGGCTACGACGCCACCGGTTGGGGGATGGGTGTCAACGTTGGGCCAACGCGCAAGGTCCTGAATGGGCTAACCCCAATGGTGGAGGAACTGTCGCAGAGATCGGGGCAGCCCGTCGCGCTGGTTGGCTGGAGTCTCGGTGGGATTTTCGCTCGGTTGGTGGCTCGGCAGGTACCGGATTCGGTGTCGCAAGTCATCACGCTCGGCTCGCCATTCCGCTACCGATACCGCGAGCCCGCGCGCGGATTCGACTTGGTCAATCAGGTGCTGCGGATTCACGCGCCGCGCACCGAATGGCCCGATGAGGAACGCATCCTCGGTGCGCTGCCAGTGCCCGCGACGTCGATCTACTCGCGTCTTGACGGCGTCGTTGACTGGCGCACGTGTATCGACACGGCTGACGACCAGCACGACAACGTCCAGGTGTACTCAAGCCACCTTGGGATGGGTCACGATCCATCGGTGATGTGGGTGGTCGCTGATCGTTTGGCGCAGAAGCCGGGGGAGTGGAAGCCGTTCACGCCACCTTGGTACGCCCGCTTGAACTACCCCGCACCCCACGACGTCCCCCGTAAACCCCGCGCTACTGCCGCCGCGTAGGCGGCGTGGGCCGCGGTGTCGGCGTCAGGATGGTGGATTGTGGTCGCGAGGCGACCAGGTTTTACCGGTCTGTTCGGTAGGAGCCCTTACGGCTAGCCGTAGTAGGAGCAGTTGGAGGCAGTTGTTGACGTTTTGCCGCGGCAGACGAAGAAGTACGTCGGTCCGCCCTTCTGCGAACCGGCGTCGATCTTCAGGTAGCCGCAGGCCTTGTTGCGCATCGTGACGCCCCAGCCGCTGCCTGCTTTGGAGCCGTAGTTCGTGGTGCCGCCGCCCCAGGTCTTGGTCTTGTAGCCGTACGACTTGCCAGCGTCCTTGTAGTACAGGACGGTTTGGTAGGCGCTGATCTTCTTCGACTTGTAGGTCTGGCGCAGCACCCCTTGGGAGCGGCCTTGATCGATCTTCTTCGCACCCATCGGGGGAGCCGGGATCGCGCAGCGGGCGCCCGCGTCACCGCGGGGAGCGGGGGTCTGCGCCGAGGCCGCGGTCGGGATCGCGACGCTGAAGCCAAGCATTGCAACTGCTCCCGCAGTGGCGATCATCGCGCGTGCTGAGGTCTTCGCTGTGAGTGCCATAGGGCCAGTATCGGCAGGTGTGATCAGTTTGGCCCGGTCGTTGCGCCGGACGTGGGGTGGTGGGTGTGGCGTGGCCCGGCGACCCTGGTCAGTGCGGGGTTAGTTGTCGCGGTTCATTTCGCGTTCAGTGAGGGTGTGCACGTCGCGGTCGAGGTTGTCGATGCGGTCGTTCATTGCGTCGAATCGGGCATTGACGGCCTCGAAGCGGACGTCGACGGCGTTGAACCGTGCATCCACTGCATCGAAGCGTGCGTTCATTTCAGCCCGTAGTCCGTCGATACCAGCGTTCATCTCGCCGCGTAGCCCCCCAATCCCAGCGTGCATTTCGCCTCGGAGCCCGCCGATCTCCGAACGGACGACGCGCGTGAACATCGTCGAGATCAGGGTCATGGTGCCGAAGAAGACGGTGGCCATGACTCCAATCATCGTCCACACCTGTGGCTCGGTCACGGTGATCATCTCCATAGTGTGGCGGAAGGGATCCCGGAAGGCTAGTGGATTTCGCGGCAATCGCGACCGCGCCTCGGCAGCACCTGTGGACAGCCCCCGGAGCGCCCGTCCTTGCCCGTCGAGGGTCTAGCGCCGGTGGGATCGCGAGGCGCCGCTGCACACCTCCCCCGTTTGGTAAACACGCCCGACAGGCCGGGCGTGTTTACCAAACGGGGGAGGTGTGCCGGGCCGGGACGGGCGCGCAGATCTAGGGTTGGCGGGGTGAGTGGAACCGTCGATGAGTACATGAGTGGGTTGGAACATTCGCGCAAGGATGAGATCGAAGAACTGCGGCGGGTGATTCTGGATGCCAGCCCGGAGTTGGTTGAGCACATCAAATGGAACGCGCCTAGCTATCAGATTGACGGCGACGATCGGATCACCATGCGATTGAAGCCAGGGGACCGGGTGGAGTTGGTGCTGCACCGCGGCGCAGGGAAGCGGACGGATGCGTTCGAGTTCGTTGATCCCGTTGGGCTCGTGGAATGGAAGACCAACGACCGCGGAGTGGTGGCGTTTGCGGCGGGGGACGTGGGGCGACTGGCGGGGGACGTCACGACGCTGGTCGTGGCGTGGATGGCGCCGACGCGGTAGGTGGGCTGGGTATGAGGTTGCGCTGCAGCCACACGCACTTGGCACTGTCGAAGGCCTCAGCGCCTGCTTCGTCAAGTCTGATCGGCCGAGGCGATTGATCAAGCACAGTGGTTGGCTTCAATATTGAAGCCTGTGGTGAGATGCGCGAGAACCTGCGGTTGTTGAAGGCGGAGCCGCCCCGCGATGGGCGCGAGTGGTTTGTGCGGTCAACCGTCGAAGGTGGGTGGTTCCGCTAGTTGTCGCGGTTCATTTCGCGTTCGGTCAGAGTGTGAACGTTGCGGTCGAGGTTGTCGATGCGGTCGCTCATGGCGTCGAACCGTGCGTTGACGGCTTCGAAACGAACATCGACAGTGTCGAACCGTGCGTTGACCACATTGAACCGTGCGTCGACGGCGTTAAATCGTGCGTTCATCTCGCCTCGAAGTCCGCCGATCTCGGAGCGGACGACGCGCGTGAACATCGTCGAGATCAGGGTCATGGTGCCGAAGAACACGGCGACCATGAGGGCGATCATGGTCCACACCTGAGGTTCAGTCACGGTGATCATCTCCACAGTGTGGCGGAAGGGGTGATCGAAGGCTAGTGCGAATCGACAGGTTGTCGTTGAGTCCGTGACTATTTGTGGATAGCGCGGATGGCCGGCCTACCGGCCCAATAGGGCCAGGGCCCGCTCCTGCTCGCGGGCGTCGTAGGTCACCAAATCCCGGGGTCCGCGCCACACCGGAATTCCGTGGGGATGCCAGCGGTACGCGCTGTCGGCAACCCTGAAGGTGCGGGCTGGGTCGTGGGCCCAGTCGATGGTGGCGGCGACCGGAGCCAGAGTCGCCTGATCGCGTGAGCACCACTTCGCAAGTCGTTCGGAGCTGATCAGTCGCGCGGACTTGTCGCCGTTGCACCTGTCGTCGCTGAGGACCAGGTTTGCGAGGTCGTTGAGCGGTAGATGGCTCCACGGGATCACATGGTCGACGTGGGTCGTTGCGCGATTCAAGATTCCGTCGCAGTAGAAGCATCGGGCACCTTCGACGTCGAGCAGGGCCTCACGGACTGGATCGAGCGACGTCCGTTGCGTGCCGAAGAGGAAGTCGCGCAATTGCTGAGCTTCCGAGTTGACGTTGTTGTATCGGGCGACTTCGGCTGACCACACTGACTCCAACGCCGGGCGCAGGATCTGCGCGTTGATGGCAAGCGCGTGAGCGACGCCGCGGTTGAGTTCGATGAAGTCAATACCTGGCAATGCGCCTTGCTCCGCGATGAAGCCCGAGTCGTCGAAGAGCCACGGTTCGTATCCGGCGCGGGAATCTGTCGTGCCTGGTCGCTGCAGGCGCGGGATGGGTTGTTTCGCGAGCGCTCGAGCGACGGTGCGCTGGAGTCGGACGTAGTCGTGTGGGTTGCGGGTGATCACTGCGTGGAGGTCGGTGTGTGGCGCGCACCCAGCGGCGGTACGGAACTCGACGATGGCGTTGATGATGCTTCGGGGTGAGTCTTTGATCAGAGGTAGTCCTAAATGCCAACCTCATTTGCATTGGGCGTGTGATCGAGTTTTCGGAATCCGGAAGGAGAGGAGCGCATCCAAGTTCAGGCGTCAGCTCGAACGGTGTGTTAAGCCCAGCTGCGTGGTGGAATGTCGCGCGCGACATCTCGGCATCCGTTCGTGGCGGGATACCGAGATCAAATAGTGCATGTCTGTTGGTATTGCTCGCGGGGGTACCTGTCATGGCACAGGACTACGTTCCGCGCAATTGATGCGAAGTGTGACGGGCACCTAGACCGTGATGCTCGTGAGATATGCGACCAGGGCAGCAGGGTCGCCGCTGTTCCATTTTCGAATGTCAAGGACCCTCTCCCTTCCGAAGAGAATCGAATCGTTCGCGCCAACCACTTGTTCTTCTGCCGTACCTTGCGCCAAGAGCGTTATCACAAGAGCGTGGCCACCGGATGGCCTAACTACTCGGCCGACACGCTGGATCCGCTGACGCGGGTTCATCGTCCCCGAAACGATGACAGCAAGGTTGGCGGCTGGGACATCGATCCCTTCGTCCAACGCCCGGACGGTCACTAGCGCATCTACAGAGCCTGTCTCGAACCTTCGAAGTGCTGCCGCCCGGGCATCAGATGAGAGCTTCGAATGCTCGACCGCATGCTTCACACCGACTCGACTAAGCGCGTCAGCACTCCGCTCAGCTTGGTCGATTGTCTCGTGGAACAGAATGGCGCGTCGCCCGGAGAATGCGCCACCGGCCGCAAGGGCTTCAAGAGCGACGGTCCTGCCCCCGGCTTGGCGCAATACCGACCGCTGCTTGTCGAGAATCCGCGCGATCTGCGAGTCGTCGCCTCGCGCGGTAGCGGCGAGCAGCTGCTGTTCGAGGTCTTGATACTCGTGCTGTTCGATCTCGCTCAAGTCGATGTAGACGTTTGCGGCGAGGAGTGGCGAAAGTAGTCCATCATCGAGCGCGGTCCGCAGTGGGTATCGGTAAGCGACGTCACCCAGGTTCGGGATCAGAAAGTCGTCCATGCCATCGTCACCTCGCTCGGGCGTTGCGGACAAGCCGAGGGTCGCACCATATTCACAACTGAAGAGCTCCGTGGCGGTCGAGCGGGCGCCCACCCAGTGGCATTCATCAACAACCAAGAAGGTCTCGGAGCCCTCGGATCGCCAGTGATCGACCAACCCCGGTAATCGCGTCCGGGCCGAATTGAGGACAGCTACGACCACTCGATGGTCAACCCGAATGTTCGGTGATGAACCGCCCATCGTTCCGACATCGTCAGGGCGAATTCGCAGTTGACTGGTGATCTCCGAAATCCACTGATTCTGTAGTGACTTTGTGGGAACCACGACGACGCTTCGCCAATCTGGTGAAACTTCACCCATGGCGGCGAGGGCCAGGCGAGTTTTTCCCGTTCCGGTTGCGGCGGCGATGATCGCTCGGCGGTCGGAGGACTCCCATGCATCAAGAGCAGAAATCTGCCAGGGTCTTAGTGAGTTTCGATCAACTCGTGTCGGTCGGGGCACCTGTTGAGGCTACCTGGACCGGATCACGCGGAGGAACGAATGGCTACAACACGACCTTGCATAGTGGGACAGATGGGTTCAACTCGGTTCTACGAGACTACGATGACGGCTGGCGAGCTTGCGAAGAGCGTTCGCCCGGCAAGAGAAACCGACGGTTGGGCGACCGCGTCCATTGACGAGCGAATCCAACGCGAGGTCAATACGACAAGGGTCCGGAATACGATCGTTCCCTACCTCGCGAATCACCCCGATCGGTTCTTCGGATCGTTCATCGTTCTCGCGGATCAGGGAATGCTCAATTTCGAACCGCTAACAAAATTGGTGGGAGATCTCCCCGGCGCATACATGGATTCAGTTGAGTCGATGGGGTTCTTGACCATTAAGGGCAAAGGCAGTCTCGTCGCCCTTGACGGACAACACCGCCTCGTCGCATTTCGCGAAGTCATCACCAACCCTGCCGAGCTGGGTGCCATGGCCGGGTCCGTCGGAGACGACGAAGTCTGCGTCTTGTTCCTTGAATTTGAAAGCGCTGTCAAGACGCGTCGAATCTTCAACAAGGTCAACCGCAACGCCAAGCCGACAGGTAAGAGCGACAACGTAATTACGTCTGAGGACGATGGCTATGCGATCGTCACGCGTCGGCTATTGGACGTAGATTTCGACGGGCCGCTTGCGAAACGGGACACCGAAGATGGTCCATATGAACCCGTGGAGTGGATGAGCACAACTCTTCCAAAATCGAGCAACAAGTTCACGACGTTGAGTGCTGTATACGAAACCGTCAAGGAAGTACTGATGGCGCGCGGATACTCTGACTTTGGAGAGCGCGAGAATCCTGTCGCTCCGCCTGAAAAGGCGCTGAGTGAGGCCTACGAACTGATTGCAGATTGGTACCGGACCCTACTCACTCTCCCCGTCTACGCTGAGGCATTGGAGCACCCCTCCAAGATCGCCGGGATTCGCCACTCGCCAACGGATCCGCGGAGTCTGCTTCTCAGGCCCGTCGGACAGATTGCTCTCGGCAAGGCGCTGGTTCGGGCGGAGGAGGAATCGAAGGATGCCGACTCTCTCCCGGTTCTGTTGGATCGAGTCGCGAAGATCTCGTGGTCACCAAGCCCCAACAACATCTGGCGCGATGTAATTGTGCGGGCGGATGGCAGGATGATCGCGAAGAAGGATGCATACGAACTCGCCGCTGACCTGACCTGCTATCTGATCCTCCCGGGGCTCCCAGAAGAGCAGGTGACCAAGCTCTGGCAAAGTTGGAACACCGCGCGTGGTCGCGATCCGTTCTCCCCGGTAGACGATCTTGAAGACGACCAGATGCCGCAAGATCTACCTGAGCAAATTCTGTAGGCGCGAAAAATGTCCCAAACCTTCGTGTTGCAGCGTGAGGCACTGGACCCAATTCCCCTTGAGGGGCTTCAACTAACCCTGGTCAACTGGCTGGAGAGCAGGGGAGCGAGCCTCACATCCGGGACCTTTGGAGCACTTCACATCGATTGGCGGGTGGAAGTAGATCCGGCAGGCAACTGGGAGTGTCTCTTGAGAGTTGAGGACGATCAGCTCGTCGCGCGGCACGAATTGATCGCGCTCCAAAGCGCCCATGCCTTGGCGATTCGGTTCGAAACCCAAGATCCTCGATCTCTAGTCAGCAAGGCGTCCACACTCCCACCTAGTCCGATTGTGGTAGCCGACTTGCTGGACTTGATTGGTCGGGCGCGGCCAGAGGTGACGCTAGCGTCAGTTGAACAACTCCTAGGTGTTGCGACGCGGGAACCCGACGGTGTGCCGTTGATTATTGTGAGCGGCGACGATCCGGCTGAGTTGAGCACCAAGCGACAACTTGAAGCAATTAAGGCGCACGTTGAGGGCATGGCGATCGTCGCGTTGGTGCCCACCATCGAAGTCTCAGCTATCTGTCAACGCTTTGATTTGTTGGGAGATGGGCGTGCCGGGACCTCGCTTCTCATTGATCCGGACGCTGCGAATCAAGTTGTCGACTACCCGTCCTCGGTTGCAATAAAAGATCCCTATGCAATAGCCAGGAGGTTGCAGGCAGCAGTTGTGCGGAGGGCGAGCATCCGTCCACCTGAGGTACTTGCGGCCGCACGGTCGAGACTTGGGTTGGGTGCACCGGGGTTAGACCAAAAAGCGGCTGAGAAGCTCTTGGACGAATCCGTTGCAGACATCACCCAGCTCAGCGACTCACGTGACATGGCTTATCTAGAGATTCAGGACCTTGAGAGTCAGATCAGTAGTCTCCTTTCTCTGAACCTGCAGCTCCAGCGTGCGGTCTGGGCCGCGCAGGCATTCGGGTTCTTGGAGGAGCGCCCCGAAGACGAGGAAGTGGACCTCGAAAGTTGTGCCGACGCTCTGAAACTTGTGTCAGATGTTCTCCCGTTCCTGGTCGTAACAGCTGATATCAGTGGCGCGGAGGATCTCGACCGACATCCGGCGGCCGGGGCGTGGGCGGGCAAAGCCTGGAGGCTGCTCAGGGGCCTTAACGGCTACGCGCACAGCAAGTCTTCAGGCGAGTGGTCTGGCAATTTAGAGATGTACTGCAAACAACCGCCTCCGAAGTATGCTCCGCTCCCGGCGAAGTCATTTGCACCTCGCGAAAGCGAGTCAACTATGGCGAACCCCGGGCTGGCGGCCGTGAGAAGATTCGGTGTCCCTGACGTTGTTTCACCAACGCGCGAGGCCGTCATGGCGGCCCACCTAAAGATCGATAACTCGCCGCCTGCCCCCCGTATCCACTTTTATGACGACACCGGTGGACCGACGGGCAAGGTGTACATCGGGTACTTCGGCAAGCACCTGCCCACAAGCGGTAGCTGATCTACCAGCTGATGATTTTCGGCAGCGCGTAGCTTTGTCGCCCCTTTGCGGTCGCAAGGTCCGTCGCCAGTATTTCGATGTCAGGCATAGACATCAATTCGGGTGCCAAGCGGTATGTAGCCAGGCGACCTGCGAGCGCGACAGAGGACTGTTTCGCGTTCATGTGCCCGTTTGCGTGGATCACAGTGTCCGTCCACATCTGATCGGCCGCCCGCCATCGAATTCGGCCAGCGCGATGTGCGGCCAACTCAATCGGCAGCCCAAGTCGGGTCGCCCCAGCCAGTCCTTCGAGGAAGGCCACCAGTCCAATGGGGCGGAAAAGAAGTGAATTCCTCTCCTTGTACCCCCGGGATTCCGGAATCGTCCATGGGCGCCGCTGGGCTTTGCTCAGGGCGGGTACGTTCTGAAGGACTAGGTTCCACCACGTCGCAGCAAACTCGTACGCCGCGATGAGTTCAACGTCGCTAGGTCGATTGACGCGGTGCTTCTCGTCGAAGTTTTCGATGCCGTTGGCCCCGAGAATCGTGTGCACTGTCTGATAGAGGGCGTTGAGTGTCGTGATCTTCGTGGAATTTGCTTCGAGTTTTGTTGAACGCCATTCAATGACTGGTTCACCCTCCCAGTCACTGTATTGCCCAAACGGCGGCAATGGTGCGCTCAGTCCGAGTGGTGGTTGTGGTTCAACCAGCCAGCGGGCGACGATCGCACATCCGTCGTCCTCGCTTGTCACGATGTTGTCCGCCGGGCTGGTCGGTCGTGCATATCGATTGACCTTGTTGAAGATCCGCCGTGTCTTCTCGAAGTTCTGATGTTGGATGAAGATCACTGAGAGCTGGTCCGACGAGACGGCGTCGCGATAGGGTCCTTCGAGTTCATCGCCAGCGGTCACAACCGCACGCAATGCTGCCAGTCGATGTTGGCCGTCAAGCACAACGAGTTCGCCACCGTTGATGCTAAGGAAACCGATCTGATCGCCCGCTTCCTCATATGCCGAGGGGAGGGATTGAAGCATCTCGTTGATTGGCTCAAAACTAAAGTGATCAGGCTCATAGACCAGAACAATCAGGGAGCCAAAGAAGCGATCCTTCGTGCGGACCAGGTACGGAACGATTTCGTGGGCGACGCGCTTGAGTGCAATATCGCGTTGGAACCTTTCGAAGATCGACCACTCATTCCAATCGGGAAGTTCAGCGGCCGTCTTCGCAATCGCGCCGAGACTGGATGCTGGAACGTTTGCTTGGAAGTACTGGGTGGAACCCATGGTTCCTCGTATAGCGGGAAACAGATAAGTCACGTTGCTTTGCCGCCTTCTGCATCACCTGAACTGCCTGTCGCGGCGGGACCAGCTGCGTGTAACTCGGCGGGGTTTGAGAACCCGTTCGCCGCCTCCCAAAGATACGGGGCGACTTCAACCGAACGCATCTCCTCGAGGCTCTTCGATTCGATCTGGCGGATGCGTTCCCTTGAAACGCCGAGCTCTCGGCCAATCTGTTCGAGCGTTCGTTCGCCGTTGCCGTCCAGCCCGAATCGCATGCGGATTACACGACCCTCGCGTTCCCCCAGGGCATCAACGCAATCTTGAACGGCCGCGCACATAGCTTCGCGCTCGGATGGTTCCCCTAGCGGTGGGTCTAGGTCATCGAATAGTAGGTACTGCAGTTCAACTCGTTGGTCCCCTAGGCTCGCCCAGTTCTCGGCTGCATCGATCCCCGCTTGAAACGGCTCACTGAGTGACGCAACTGGGCGAGAAATCTCCGTGAGGAGCTCTACATCGGCCGCGTCAATGCCCGATCCTTTCGCAACCTGGCTTATCGAGGGGTCGCGCACTCCAGAATCGATCAGGCTGCGGCGGGCAGATTTGATCTTGTTGACTCGCTCGACTACATGCACCGGGAGTCGAATGCACCTGGATTGATCCGCCATCGACCGCGTGATTGCCTGTCGAATCCACCATGTTGCGTACGTCGAAAACTTGAAGCCCTTGCGGCAGTCGAACTTCTGGACCGCGCGAATAAGTCCGATGTTCCCTTCCTGTACGAGGTCTAGATATTCCATGCCTCGCCCTCTGTATCGGCGCGCGATCGAAAGCACTAACCGGAGGTTGCTGTTGACCATCATTTCCATCGCGCGCTCTCCGGCGGCGTCGATTGCTTCCAGTTGTATCTTCACTCTTCTCGTTAGGCCTGCATCGAAGAGTTTTTCTCGTGCGAGGACACCAGCCTCGATCTGAGTCGATAGCTCGTACTCCTGTTCCGCGGTCAATAGGGCATATCGACCCGCTTGGCGCATGTAGTCCGCGAGCGCGTCTTCACCGCCCGCCCGGCGGAGCACCGCATCGACATCATCCTCGGTCGTTTCGGCGGTGCCGCCTTCATCGTGCGGAGTTTGTGCGGCAGTCGTCCCGATGAATTTCAGGGCCTTTTCATCTGGGTCTCGGAGTCCCAGAGCAGCAAGAAGTGCGAGCTCCACTAGATCGACATCCGTGGAGGCGGGAGGCGCAGAGGGCGAACTGTGGTCGCCTGAATCGGGTTGCAGGGTGATCTCCATACTCGCTCCTCTCAAAGATCTCAACACAGTAGTGATCAAGGCTGACATTCGGCCCGGGTCAGCCGCCGATCGAGCGACCGTTTTCGATCAAGAGGGCTACTAGCCAAGGCGTTGCACGAGTGGCACCTATAGATTGTTGATTATGCGATTCGATTTGTGGGAGGTCTAGCGGAGTGGGTTTCAGTCGAGCTGATACCGAAGCAGCGCGGGTTTTCGCCTCCTTGGACGACGATGGACGTGCGGTGCTCGGAGTCGTGATCAAGGTGGAGTCAAAGCACCTGCATGTGGGTACCCCTCGTGGCCTTGTCGAAGAGCTGAAGGCCGCAATAGAATCGGTCGTTCAGTGAAGCTGCTCGAAATCAGATTGAAGAATTTTCGGCAGTTCGAAGGTGAGAACGCACTGCACCTCGCTCAGGACCCGAACAAGAATGTCACCGTTGTCTATGGTGCGAATGGCAGTGGAAAGACGACGCTGCTCAATGCGTTCACCTGGTGTCTTTATGGCGAGTTGAGTCGCGATTTGATGTTTCAAGATCGGTTGATAAGTGAAGGTGTATGGCTGGGACTGCCCGTTGGCGACGTGGCATCAGTGTCGGTATCGATTGATTTTGAGCACGGCGGTGATGTCTACACCGTCACGCGGGGCGGACGGGCCGCGAAGGTTGTAGCGGATGGGGAACAGAAACTGACCATCGAATGTCGGTTGGTGCGCCAATCGATAGATGGCGCACCAACCGACATCCGAAATCCGGGTGATTTCATCGATCAGATCCTCCCGCAGCGGTTGCATCGATTCTTCTTCTTGAACGGTGAGCGGTTTGAACATTTGCTCTCCTCGGATGCGTTCGCTGACATCGACTCGGCAGTCAAGACGATCCTGGGAATTGAAATCGTTGAACGTGGCATCAGGCATTTGAAGGAGGTGGAACGAAAACTTAACGCTGACTACCGGCGGCTCGGTAGCGCTTCAGACGCCGAGCTGCTTGACGAACTAGATGACCTGAATGAACAGCTTGCAGCAGTCGACAAACTGCTAGAGGAGAACGACCAGGAACTCCGTGCACTGCACGCCAGGCTGGTCAGCTTGGATCAGACATTGGCTTCTGCCGCGACCGCCGCAGGTTTGCACTCCGAACGCCGGTCGTTGGAGCAGGAGTACGAACGCATGACAGCCGCACTCCAATCGCTGCTAAAGAGGCGTAGTCGAGCGGTCGCTGACCGTGGGTTTCTCACCCTTGTTGGTGATGCCGTCACAAAGTTCTTGGCCGCAACACCAGGTACTGGCTCGTCGCAGCAGGCCGCACTCGTTTCGGCGGCTGCAATTGAGCAGCTATTGGAGCGGGGAACGTGCGTGTGTGGGTGCGACCTGACGCTAAATCCGGACGCGCGCGAAAGCCTCGAGCTGCTTGCAAACGCGGCGCCACAGACTGCGCTTGAGGACGTGTGGGTGCGTAGTCAGAGTCGAGTGGCCGAGTGGCCAACTGTCCACGAACCGGCCATCCGGCGCGAACTCGCCGAGATTCAGGTCGAGGAGCAAGAAATCACGACGACTCTTGCGACGTTATCGGAGCGGATTAGTGAAATTGAATCCGAGCTGCGCAAGGTTCCCGACCCTGACCTGACGGAGGTGGAGTCTGAAAGGTCAGGGGTTCTGAAGGCGCGCGACCGCCTGCGGAAAGATGAGTGGGAGCTTACGCAGAAGCGCAAAGCCATCGATGTTCGCCTTTTCGAGGCACAAAGGCGTTTGCGCGCGGCGGAAGCGGCATCCGCGAAAGGCGCCGTCGCGCAGCGCAGGCTCGTCGCGGTCGAAGATGTTCGGCTAGCACTGTCTCGTTTGCTTGAGTTGCGAACCGAAGATGTGCGAGGAGACCTGGATGCGCGGATCAAGCGCATCTACTCGACTGTCGTGAAGAAGCGTCAGATTCCGGCTGTATCACCGAGCTTCGAACTCTTACTGCAAGAGAAGGAGCCGAACGGACGACTTGTCTCCAAAGCTATGAGCACCGGTGAAGCACAAGTCCTGACGCTAGCGTTCGTTGGAGCACTCGCTGATCTTGCGAGAGATACTCAGGCAGCATCGACGGATGCTGCAAGGAATCCGCTGGTGTCGGCAGCGGGCGGGGTATTCCCTCTGGTTGCTGACGCCATCTTTGGCACGCTCGATGAGTCCTTTCGCCGTGAAATCGCGACGCTGCTTCCACAGCTCGCGCCACAGGTCATCCTGTTCCTCTCGAAGTCCCAGTCGCGTGGAGAGGTAGATAGCCAGCTGCGGGATCGGCTTGGTGCGGCTGCGGTCATAGACGCCAACATGGCTCGGACAGATATCTCTGTCGAGGATGTCGAGGTGGACGGACGGTCCTATCCGTATGTGACCTCGACTGGAGCGGATTTCGATACGTCCCGCATTGTCCAGATTCGAGAGCCGGAGGGTACGGATGGATGAGATCGGCACGTTCGGTGTTCGCAGGCCTGCCGACAAGGAAGAGCTCCTCCAGCGATTGGTTGATCGCGAATCTGGGGCATTCCCAACGATGCGCGATGCGCTGGTATTCGCCGCAGCTCTCGGGTGGCGTCGGCAAATGCGTATTCCGTTTCGAGAGTCGGCTGGAACGATTGAGTATGCGACGTTGATCAATCGATTCGGTACCGAAGACTTGCTGATGGTGATGAGCTTCGCCGAAACCGGTGACGCGCAGGTATTAGGTGCAAACCGGCTGGCGGATCGAATCACCATATTCGAGGAATTCGCTAATGGAGGTCTACAGAAGCTAGATGTCCTCCCCGATGGGGCTCCGGGCAACCTATCGGGCTTGCTCGAGGCGGTAGACGGCTGACTTGAACGTAGACGGGATATTCGTTCATTGGTTGGCGCAATGGCACGCCAGATGCCGAGGAAGTAGGAAGCGTCCGTCCGTCCGTTGTGGTTGGCATGTGCCTTTTCTGACTTAGGGACTGCAAACTCAAGGGATCTATGTCATTGTCTTGCGATGTCCAGCTCAGGCGTTAGTTCACCGACTGAGTACACGGCGCTGGAAGTTGACCAAGCTCCCAAGCGCCCTGGAATCTACGCGTGGTATATCCGCACAGACTTGTCTGACTTTGACTCGCAAGACGCTGTCGAGGGTGGAATTGACCTGGCTGAAGAGCGATTCCTTACGAGCCTTGCGCGGTTGGCAGATTGCTTTTCGCCCGAATCCGTGCGATTGACAGGTAGAGGCGCGTACGGGTCACGCTGGCAGGGGCAGCTCGAATCGCCGAGCCTTCGAGCGGAGATTGATCAGACGACCGAGTCCGCACCTGCGGCCAATCGGCTGAGGTTCGTTGCCGGAGACGCTCGGCGGCGGAGTGCGCTAATTCATCTGCTTCAGAGATCGGTACCCGCGTTTGCTGCGCCTGTTTACGTTGGTGTAACCGCTAGGAGTCTCAGAGCGCGCCTGAACGAGCATAAGAACGACTACGACGATGCGATGAAGCTGTTGGGCGCGGAACCTGGTATCGCTCGGACGCTTCGGGATGAGGGCTCAAGCTTTGGCCAACGACTCGCCGGTGCTGGGGTTGCCTTAGACCAACTCGTTGTCTTTGTTCTTCCTGTCGAGCTAGACGATGTGCCACATAAGCAGCGTGAAGATGCGGCGAATGCAATCGAATCGTACCTGCACAGATTGTTTCAACCAACGTTTGGGAGGCGGTAGAAGTGGGTCTCAAGGGTCGCAAGAAGGTCGACTTTCAACTTCATGTTGAGGGGACTTGGGGAGACTTTCGAACTCCCGCAGGTCGAGTCGAGTACATACTCACCAAAGCGAGACTCGGTCCAGACGATGCGACTCCCGAACGTCGATTGACCAAGAACTTGGCGCCAGTTCGAGAGGTGCTCAAGCCGGAAGACTTGGACTTCAATCAGCTGTTGCAGCGCGATCTAGATGATCATCGCGTGGCTTCGGCACTGATTCCCTATCTGCTTGAGAGAAATGAAACTGGGCCAGCATTCTTCCCGCCGATAATCGCGGTCCTGTTGCCGTTTGATGATCGCACCCCCAGTACATTTCCCTCATTCAAGCCGCCCGCGGATGAGTTCAAAGTGCACACAGATGATCGTGACCTTGCTTGGCACCAATGGGATTCCGGTGAGCATGCCCGTGTTCGGCGGTTGGCAGACGAAGACGGTGCGCCGCACACAGTTAATCTGGCTCAATTGTGGTGGAACCCCGAGCACGCGCGACTCCTTGTTTTGGATGGACAGCATCGTGCGATGGCTCTACTCGCACTCGACCGGACAATTAGCAAGTCATGGGAAGGCAGCACTGGAGAGCGGTACCGGTACTTCTACGAGGATCGGATTCGCACTCTGCTCAGGGAGAGCGAGGATTCTGTTGATTTGTCCGGAGTCGAAGTTCCGGTTGCTGTGACCTGGCTTCCCGATGACTTCGGGCCGAAGGGAACACCACATCTCGCAGCGCGCAAGCTCTTCGTTGACGTTAATCGTGAGGCTCGGCAACCCAGCGAATCAAGGCTCATCTTACTCTCCGACAGCGAGCTATTGAATGTCTTCACACGCGGGTTGTTGTCCGAATTGAGGGGTTCGGATGACGCTTCATTGGTACCCCTTGAAGCCGTGGAATACGACAATCCGGAACCCGACATTTCGAGGTCTGTCCGCTGGTCAGTTTCAACAAATATCTATGTCCTACGGCAGATGACGAAGCGACTAGTTTTCGGTCCGCCCAAGTATCAACTCGACGTCACGGCTCAGATTGCGCGACGAGAGAACGAGTCTGAAAAGGACTCAACAATGAGGCAACAACTCTGGGTTGAAGACCTATTCAAGGTCACGTTTGATGACGAAGGTACGGCGTTCGATCGAAATCGAATCTCGAACCTAAACTTCCCCCTTTCCAAGGTGGACGCGCTCGAGAGCCGTTTCATGGAAACCTGGGGCTCGGTAGTCCTGACCATCCTCTCGAAGATCGAGCCTTACGCCGCGCACTCTGCCGCGCTCCGTGATCTGAAGTCTGGGTGGTCGCAGACAAACGATGTGGACCGACTGGCATTTGACGCGCTGTTCGGCAGCGTCGGGATGTTCTGGACGCTTCGGTCCACTGCTCGGGCCCATGACGATCTTGTGCGACGTTCGAAGGGTGTCAACACGCCAGCCAAACCGCAGACCGTGAGCGCATGGGAGGTGGTAGAGGCAAAGAAGCCAGAATTCGAAAAGATTCGAACCAAGCACTACCTCAACAATCAATCAGATGCCTCGATCAAGGGCGCGAACTTGGCATTTGAACTCTTCAACTCACACGCATGCCAAGTCGGCCTCGCATTGACCGCTGTCAACGTTTGGCTCAATTGTGTGGATGACCGAAAGCGGTCACAGGTGCCCGGTCTTGGCGACCTGTTCGCGAGTGCGATCAATGCCTGGATGGGAAGTGCTACACAACCGAACAGGAAGTTGTTCTTGAACCGCGAGCCGAAGGCCAACGCGCTGAATCTTATCTCCAAGCTCGACGCTCCACGTGCCGTCGAGTTCCGCTACTTTTGGCTCGAAGTGCTTGCTTCGAGCGAAGCACTCGTAGTGCTAGAAGAGAAGTCAGCGGAACCCAAGATTCGGCGAGATAGGCTAGAAGAGCAACGTGACGAGGCCCGCGCGTACTACCTCTCCTACTGCACGAAGCAGCGACTCAAGTACTTGAAGAGGGTGAATCCGACTGACTCTGAAAGCAAGCTTCTCAAGAGCGCGAAGAAGCAGGCGAAAGCCGAGCTGCGGGGTGCGTTGCATAAGTGGTTTGGGCTCTCCACCACACAATTCGACGCGTGGCACGATTCGACGTCGTCTTCCGAGGACACGCAGAGTGGGAGTGATGACGAGGACCTCGACTCCGATGACGTGGTCTAACGGACTGACCACGGAGGGTCATTTGCGGACAGCGGCGCTAGCTGTTGATCGTGCCACGAAGTCGGTTGATCAAGTCTGGCACGTCGAATGAGGAACCGTACATCCACGAAAACCGAACGGCCCGCGCGGTAACGGACTCGGTGGTTCCCATGGCCCCAAGGACGTGGCTGGGTGTGAAGTTTGTGCTCGTGCAAGCGGAACCCGTGGAAAAGCCAAATTTGCTTGCAAGCTGAATGACCATTGCCTCTGCGTCGACGCCCGGGATTGAGAAGTTGAGGATGTACGGCGACGACATCGCTGTGTCGCCATTGATCGTTCCACCAAGGTCTTGGACTGCCTCTATGAGCGTAGACTTGAAAAGCTCAGCTGACCCATTCCCTTGGTCTGGTTGTTCGACCTGTTCTTTGGCTGCCTCGAACAATCCCATGATCAGAGGTACTGGAAGCGTCCCAGGTCTAAGTGCTCGCTCCTGTCCGCCCCCGAACAGCAGCGGCTGTAGCGGCGGCTTCTCCCAACCCCTGCGCTGGATAACCAGTCCACCAATTCCTTTTGGCGCGCCAATCTTGTGACCAGAAAAGCTGATCAAATCAATCGGACCGCGCAGAACTTCCGGCTCGACCTTCGCGAAGCTCTGTGCAGCATCAACGTGGAAGAGGGTTGGCGTTTCGATCAGTGTATTCGCGATCTCGGAGATGGGTTGGATCACTCCGGTCTCATTGTTAACGTGCATAAGCGACACGAGAAGTGTGTCGTCGCGCACTCTCGATAGCACATCACCCGCATCAAATCGGCCAGTCTGACCGGGTCTCAGTAGCTCAACCTCGAATCCATTGGATTCCAAGTGTGCGAGTGGTTCCAGCACTGCCTTGTGTTCGGTCGCGCTAGAGACGATGTGCATGCGCCCCGAGCGCCGCCCTGCTTCGGCAAGCCCCAAAATCGCGATGTTGTTGGACTCGGTTGCACCGCTTGTGAAGATCAGCTCATCAGGCTGAACATCGAACATCTCCGCAAGCCCCGCGCGCGCACGCCCAACCGCGCGCTTGGCAGTCGTTCCCCATTCGTGTGTGCGGCTTCCAGCGTTTCCGAAGTCTTCTGTCATGTACTGAACTACAACGTCTGCCACGCGCTTTGAAACGGGCGTCGTCGCCGCCATGTCGAGGTAGACCGTCATCCTGAGATCCCTTTCAAAGAATTTGTACGCCATGCCGGGAAGAGCTAGTACGTCAATCACTTGACGTACTACGTTACCCGCATGGCGACGAAAATCCCCACCAAAGTGAAGTCGACACGTGCTCTTGGTTTCTCAGTCTCGTTCCCCGCTATGAGGGGAGTTCAGGCGGGTCGTGAGTTCTACGTGATCATGTGCCCGCTGCGATATCTACCGCGCCTCTTCCTGTTCAACGAAGAGGATGTTCCCGCCGAGCTCAGGGCGCAGCGCACACTCAACCGGAATCGTGTTCCCAGTCTCGCGCGCTACGTCCTCGATAATCGGGAGGACTACGTATTCAGTGCGCTAACTGCAAGTGTCGATGGGCGGCTCACTTTTGCGGAAGCTGAATCAGCGGATGCCGGTGGGCAGCGCCTGGGGGAACTGCACATTCCTATGGATGCGAGATTCCTAATCAACGACGGGCAACATCGCCGCGCTGCCATTGAAGAAGCGCTGAAAGAGGACCCATCGCTCGGGGACGAGACTCTTCCGATCGTGATATTCGCTGACGAAGGACTGAGCCGTTCGCAACAGATGTTCGCCGATCTGAATCGTCACGCCGTTCGGCCGGCGAAGAGTATTGGGGTCCTTTACGACCACCGTGACGATGATTCAGGCATTGCCCGTCTTGTCGTAATGAAGTCGGACTTCTTCCGTGGGATTGTCGAGATGGAGCGCTCAAGTCTTTCCGCACGATCGCGCAAATTGTTCACCTTGTCCGCGCTATACAACGCAACGCAGAGCTTGCTTGCGGGTTTGCAGTACGAGGACCTGGAGGCGGCCGCATCCAAGGCGCGCGCGTATTGGGAGCTGGTGAGTGATCAGTTCCCGGTTTGGCAAGACGTTCGACTAGGAAAGTTGTCCGCATCTGAGGTGCGCACCGAGTTCATCCACAGTCACGGAATTGCCCTGCACGCGCTGGGGCGAGCAGGCAACACACTGCTCCATGAGTCAGAAGATCCGGCTAGTTGGGTCACGCCAGTTGATGGTCTGTCAACGATTGATTGGTCCCGCGCAAACACAAAACTGTGGGAGGGCCGTGCGATGGTCGGCGGAAGGGTCTCGAAGTCCAGCAACAACGTGACGCTGACAACCAACGTAATTCGACAAAGCATGGGTATTCCACTCAGCCCCGAAGAGCAGAGAATCGAAGACGCCTATCGAAAGGACCGCAAATGAGCACTGCAGTTACCAGAAAGCCATTCGGTGGGCGGCCAATGGCCGAAGTCATCGATGAGCTAATTGATGAGATTCGGGAGCTTTACACCGCAGATGATGTTCCGTGGATTGTTGGCTATTCCGGCGGCAAAGACTCGACAGCAATCCTGCAACTTGTATGGCTCGCCTTGGAAGGGATCGAGGAGTCCAAGCGCAAGAAGCCCGTCTACGTGATCAGTACCGACACTTTGGTCGAGAACCCGATTGTCGCTTCGTGGGTGACGGGCTCACTGGAGACGATGAGATCCGCTGCTGAGCGGCAGGGTCTTCCGATCGAACCGAATCGCCTGGTGCCCGCCGTCAAGGACACGTTTTGGGTGAACCTAATCGGCAAGGGCTATCCCGCACCGCGACCGAAGTTCCGATGGTGCACTGAGCGGTTGAAGATCAAACCGAGTAACGCGTTCATCAAGCGTGTGGTCCGTCGACACGGCGAGGCAATCTTGGTGCTGGGCATTCGCAAAGCCGAGAGTTCGACCCGTGCCGCAGTTATGGCGAAGCACGAAAAACGCCGGGTTCGTGATCGGTTGTCGCCCAACGCAAGTTTGCCAAACAGCCTGGTCTATAGCCCCATCGAAGCGTGGTCGAATGACGACGTTTGGATGTTCTTGATGCAACAACCGAACCCGTGGGGCCACAACAACAAAGATCTGCTCACTATGTACCAGGGCGCCAGCGAAGACGGTGAATGCCCACTTGTGGTGGATGCGACGACCCCCAGCTGTGGTGATTCACGGTTTGGGTGCTGGACCTGCACTTTGGTGGAGAAGGACAAATCGATGTCCGCGATGATCCAGAACGACGAAGAGAAGGAGTGGATGCTTCCGCTCCTTGAACTTCGCAACGAACTGGATGTAGCGAATGATCGACACCTGCGGGACTTTCGGCGCATGGCTGGGAACATCACGATCTTTCACGATCAAGCAGTGCCGGGGCCGTACACGCAAGAGTCACGCGAAGCGTGGCTACGAAAGCTGTTGAAGGCACAGACTTGGATTCGTGCGAATGGTCCGGGGCAGGTCCAGAACCTGGAGCTCATCACGGTCGAGGAGCTACATGAAGTAAGGCGCGTTTGGGTTTTCGAGAAGCACGAAATTGAAGACAGCCTGCCCCGCATTTATCAAGAGGAGACCGGCGCCGCGTTCCCTGGGCGTCCGCTTCAGGAGCACCTGTTACTTGGTGCCGACGACGTGCAGTTGCTCCGTGAAGTCTGCGGTGACGATCAGCTTCACTTCGAGATGACTCGTTCTCTGATTGCCGTGGAACGAAAGTACAGAACCATGGCGCGGCGGTCTGGACTCTTCGACGCCCTTGAAGGTGCTGTTCGGCGGTCGTTCTATTCAGGTGAGGAAGACGCGACTGAACGGGCGCGAGGCCTTTCGACTGCTCGGAGTTTGCGCAAGGGTCGGCTAACTGTAGAAGAGCTCGACGCCCAAGGTGAGCTTGAAATCGTTGAGCTTAGCGATGAGCCTCTCGTGGAGGAGGTGGCAGAGTGATAATCCAAGAGCTCGTACTTCACAACGTGGGTGTCTATCACGGCCGCCAAGAAATCGACCTACGAACGTCGCCCGACAAGCCTGTGGTTCTGGTAGGCGGGCTCAACGGCTGTGGGAAGACAACGTTCCTCGACTCGCTCCAGTTGGTTCTTTACGGAAACCGTGCACGCCTATCGAACCGCGGTTCGCAGGCATGGGAAGAGTACCTTCGTGACTCAATCAATCGGGCCGTTCCCGCGATCCAGGGCGCTTCCATTGAACTCAGCTTCTCGGTAGATCTCGACGGCGAGGAACGGCAATACCGTGTGGTGCGGCAGTGGCAAGCTGCCGGAAAGCGCATTCGTGAGTTTGTTTCGGTTTTCGTCGATGGTGAGATGAACTCGACTCTGTCCGCTGGTTGGGCTGAACATATTGAAGAACTCCTTCCCCTTGAGATCGCGACGCTCTTCTTCTTCGACGGTGAACAGATCGAGTCATTGGCAGACCCTGAACGTGCGTCAGCGGTCATAGAGACCGCGATCGGAAGTCTGCTCGGGATTGGGACGCTCGAGCAGCTACGGGTCGACCTCCTCGCTCTGCAACGGCGTCAGATTCCGCCTTCGGAGAATCACCAACTTGAGCAGGCTGTGAAGGACTTGCGCGAGAACCGAATTCAGCTGGATCATGAATCCGAGGATCTCGCGCAGCGTGTAGCGGGCAAGTCCGACCAGCTTCGTGGTGCGCAAAAGGAGCTTGCGATTGCTGACCTCGCTCTGTCGCGAGATGGGGGTGACCTATTTGAACAGCGGCTCCAACTCGAAGCACAGCGCAATACCAGGGCGAGTGAACTCGAGTCGGCCCGCTCGCAACTCCGCACGCTCGCCGAAAGTTCCTTGCCGCTGGTGCTCGTCGCAGACGAGCTGACGAAACTTGTTGCGGCTGCAACGCAGAACCAAGATGCAGAACAAGCCGAATCGCTTCTCCGTCGCCTTGAAGAGCGCGATAGTTGGCTACTTGAACAACTCTCGGCAGAGAATGCGACGCTGGTTGGTGCGCTCCTGAATACGGACCGCGCGAACATCGCCGCATCCGTCTCGGAACGCAGCGGGTTAGAGGTCTCCCAGAATGCTGTAACGAGGCTGAACGCATTGCCGGACGAGCTAAAGCGGGACGTGTTCGCAGCGGACCAACTCATTCAGCGCATCACTGGATTGAAACAAGATCTAGAGGACTTGGACTCTCGTTTGGCTGGCGTTCCAGATGCCGACGCGATTGCCGGGCGAATTGCGCAACGTGATCAGTCGAGGATCAAAGCCGCGCGGCTTGAAGGCGAGCTTGGGGTACTCACAGAGGACCGCATCGCTTTGACGAAGAAGAAGGAGGAGCTCGACACGAAGTTGGCGAAAGCGGAAGCCGAACGCCGTGAGCTTGCAGTCCAGAGCGGTGATGTCCGACGACTGTTGGATCACACTGATCGAGTCCGCGAGACGCTTGCTGCGCTGAAGTCTCGATTGGTCGAACGTCACATCTCAAAGATCGAAGTCGCGACCCTTGAGAGTCTGTCCCAGCTCATGCGCAAGTCCGGTCTCGTTCGTGACATTCGTATTGATCGCGACACCTTCAAGCTGACGTTGGTAGGCGCGGACGGTGAGGAACTGCCGCCTTCACGATTGAGCGCGGGTGAGCGTCAACTCCTGGCAGTCGCGATCCTCTGGGGACTTGCTCGTGTCGCCGGGCATCGACTCCCAACAGTCATCGACACGCCTTTGGGCCGACTCGACAGCCGCCACAGGGCGCACCTAGTCGAGCGCTACTTCCCTGAAGCGGGAAGCCAGGTTCTACTCCTAAGCACGGACAAGGAGATCGACGAGGCGCTGATGCACAAGCTCTCACCGTGGATCGCGCACGCCTATCTCTTGGAGCACGACGACACCAAACACTCGACCGAGATTCAGCCAGGCTACTGGTGGCCAACGGAGGATCAGAATGGCAATTGAGACTGTTCGCTTGTCGCAGCAAGGCAAAGATCAACTCGTCAAGCTCAAGCGCTTGACCGGTGTGAAGCAGTGGAACTACCTCTGTCGTTGGGCACTCGCCGCATCGCTCTCAGATCCGTCGCTCCCGTTGGTGCGTGATGTCGTTACGGACTCGAATGTAGAGATGACGTGGAAGACGTTTGCTGGAGACAACGGTGATGTGTACGCCGCCTTGGTGGCACAACGCGCAGCCTTGGAAGGTCGCGACGAGTACGCGGTATTCACGTCGCACCTCCATCGGGGGATCGGCGAACTGGCCGGCCAGGCGCCGAAGGGCATTGAAGAACTGGTAGCGATAAGCGTGAGCTAGAGACGCCACAAGGCGGGGTCTCTTAGGGAGCCTTGTGGCGATGGGGTATCACTGATGCGTGCCGTCTACGACGTCTCCGGAAATTTCCCGCTATCGGACCGCGATTTCGCGCGCAGACCTGTCTGCACCTTGCCGACGTGCGATGGAGGATGGGCTGTTTGGTCGATCCGACACCGTATTGGATTTTGGCTGTGGGCGCGGGCAGGATGTGGCCCGACTTAGCCAGGGCGGTTTCCGTGCCTCGGGTTGGGATCCGCATTTCAGTCCCGATGGGCCCAAAGCGATTTCTGACCTCGTGTTTCTGACGTACGTCTTGAATGTCATCGACGACCCAGCGGAGCGACGAGCCGTGCTGGCCGAGGCGTGGTCACTTGCGAGAAGCGTGCTCGTCGTCTCAACACGCCTGACCTGGGAGAAGTCGCGCGTCAACGGTGACCGATGGGCCGACGGCTTGGTGACGTCGAGGAAGACATTCCAGAAGCTCTATCAGCCGGACGAACTCCGCGCATTCGTGGAGGAGGCGACGGGTGTTAGATGTGTCGCGGCTTCTGCGGGAACGGTTTACGCGTTCAAGAATGACACTGACAGGCTTGGCTATCTTGCGCGTCGCGTTGCACCGGATTATGTCTGGTCCGATGCAACCGAGACGTCCGAAGCGCTTGCGAGCATCGTGAAGTTCGCAGAATCGAGGGGCCGCGCACCAACCTTTGATGAGATTCCCGCCGAGCAGCAAGCACTCCTGGACGGCGTTAGTGAGACCAAACTGCGCCAGATAATCAAGCGGAGCGTCTCCGCGACGCTACTCGCTGACGGCGCTCGCCGGACCACGCTGAACACGCTCTTGGTTCTAGGAATGGAAGTCTTCAGCGGGAGAGCCAAGTTCTCCGAGCTTCCACTCGCGGTGCGCCAAGACATTCGCTCCCACTTTCCGTCGTATAGAGATGCCTGTCGGCGCGCGGATCGGCTACTCCTGAAGCTAAGAGACAAGCAGTACATCCGGGGTGCGATGCGCAACTCTCCGGGAAAGGTGACGCCGAGTGCGCTCTACGTCCATCGTCGCGCGGTTCCGTCAATGCCGGTTGTGTTGCGCTTGTATGAGTACTGCGGATCGGTTGCGGTCGGTCGCCCCCCAGGCTGGACAGTGCTAAAGCTGCATCATGACCGCGATATGGTTTCGTGGCTGGACTACCCGGAGTTCGATTCCGACCCGCATCCGAAACTCGCCTTGTCCTACGCCGTCGACCTGAAGTCACTTGTGGCGTCTCACACCTCGTATGCCGAGCGCCAGAACCGACCCTTGCTGCACAGGAAGCATGAGTTTCTGACGGCTGGTGACAAGGAGTACGCGAAGTACGAGCGGCTGACCACAGCTGAAGTCCGAGCGGGTCTCTACGCGAATCCGAGCATCATCGGAACCGAAGTCGGCTGGGCGGGTGAACTAGATCGTTGCGGGGTGGAGCTCAGAGGCCATCGGCTAGTCAAGAAGCGATAACGCTTGACCGTGGGAGAAGGGTGGAGGTACCGCCACCTTAGACATTGCGCTGATGAGGATCGCTACACCCAGCTGCGTCGATCGAGTTCGGCGCAAACTGCGTCGGCAATTCTTCTGCGCCACGAATCTTGTCCGAGGCGCCGGGAGCACAACTTTGGCCAGCCGCTTGGGGAAGGATCGAAAGTGCCTTCAGGTCGCACTCTTTGACACGGTGGGACATCCGCCGTCGCGTACAAGCCGACATTTGAACCAACACCGCTTGGTGGGATCAGCTGTGTCTACCAGTGTGGCCACCCGGTTGGGCAGGGAGCGTTCGTGAGCGACGCCTGCCCAGAAGCGCTGGGTATTGCGGCCCTCACCCAACCCCCTCCATCGCCCTCAACCACGCGATCCGCTGCTCCAGCGGCGGATGCGCAGCCATCAACCGCCCACGCCACGACCCCCGCGCGCTGAACCACAGATGCGCGGTAGAAGCAACTTCCGATGTTCCGCTGCACTCAAACCCCTGCAATGTCTCCAACGCAGACCGAAGCCCAGTCGGATTCCTAGTGAACGCCACCGCAGTCGCGTCGGCCAGCGACTCCCGCCGCCGCTACAGACCGGCATTGATCACCGCCACCAACAGCGGTGTGAACGCGAGCATGAACATCGCAGCTGGTCGGCCGTCCTGAACCTTGCCGGCCTCGTCACGGCGCGTGGCAAGCGCCACGAGGAACCCCAACAGCGCCCACAGGACAGCCGCGACTGAAGCGGCGATCGACATCAACAACGTGTCGCGGCTAGCAACATGCGCAACCTCGTGCGCAGCAACACCCTCAAACTCGTCGCGTGTCATCGAGTTGATCCGCCCGGTGGTGAACGCAACAACGGCATGCTCCGGAGCACGTCCGGTCGCGAACGCATTTGGTTCCGGGTCATCGACGATCGCAACCCTGGCATCGGCAGCCCCGCTGCAATTCGGACTCCATCAACCGCGTCGAAGATCTGCGGACTGTCGGCGTATTCGACAACGCGCGCTCCCGTTGCCGCCAACACGATTCGGTCACTGAACCAGTCGCTACCCAGCGGGACGAAGATCGCGAGCCCGGCAAACACGAAGAAGATCAATCCCGATGCACCGCCCGTGAAGTACCAGAGGGGAGTGGCTGCGAGCAGTAGGCACGCGATCATGCTCGCGAAGAGTGCTGCAGTTGCCCGGCGATTAACCAGCTGACGGCGGCGAATATTGACCAAGTGAACTTCTTCGTCCGCACCGGGAGGTGGGACTAGATCGAATATGGCGATAGCTGCTTCTGAAGCTACGTGGGGGGCGTGACGGTTCTGTCGCAGGAATGTCTGACCCGACGGGCAATGTGGCATTTAGGAGTGCCATCTGACCCTCACTGACGTGAGGCCGGACGTATGCGTTGCAGACGCAAATTGATCAACCATTTCACTGTCCTCGGGATACTTGAGCCGACCGACCATGACGTCACGGTGAAGCGGGCCTACCGATCTATCTGGGATGAACATCTTAGGCGCGCACGCACCACAGTGACGTTGGCGGCGACGACGCTGAGATGGCTCGGATCAACCACGCGTATGAGCTGCTGCAGCGCAGGCAAGGCAGACTCGCGCACCGCGTCGAACTTCGAACGAGTAGTTAACAGAAGCGCTGCGCGCAGCACTGGTCCCAGTCTGATGACGTGCCGTGGGAACCATCAAGCGAACCGTGGGACGGCTGGCCCAAGATGTCGCCCGGCTATCGCGCGTACCACCGAGCGCGCAAGGCTGGCGGTACCTGGACTTCCTACGATTCTCCATCTGAACCGCCGCCGGGCGCGGAGCCGAACCAGGCTCGCCCCTCCGAACCCACGCCGTGGGTGTTCTGCGTTCTTGGTGGGATCAAGAACGGGCTGGTTGTTGGTCTTGCGATGGGCTTCTTCGTCATGCTCGGGATGTTGGTGATCTCGTTGGTGTTCGGGTTCTTCTTTGACACCCTGCTGACGGATCTGTTGGTCCTTGTCACTTGCGGCGCTGCTCTGATTGGCATCGTGGTGGGAACCATCCTTGGCACCGCTGACGGACGAAGCTATGGCTATCGGTGACCTGCCCGCGTCGGCCGTTCGCTTACGTCGACCAGCTAGACCGGCTCACACACCCAACCGCTCGAGCCCTCGCCCGGGACTAGCACCCCACAACGTCGAGTGACTCGGGCGTCCACCGGAACACCGCGTTCTGCTTGTACTTCTCCGCGATACCCAGCACCCATCCCTGCGACGCCCCGACCACAAGCACCGACTCCTCGGACCAGCTGCGGTCGCGGCTCATCCCGAAAGCGGGAAGCGCAACAAGACCTGCCGCCTCAACATCAGCCAACAGCTCTCGATGAGCCGCCGCATTCTGTTCGGCCGACACCAGCGCACTCTCCGGATTCCACGCTGTGATCACCCACGCGACAAAGTCGCCGCGAAGGAACTCAGGCGCGACTCCGGCTCCGGACTCATCGGCAGCCCGGGCCCGTAAACGCCACCGACCGCCATCGGGATCGCTGAACTCGATGAGGGTGTCAAGGTACGCAGCCCAGAGTCCTGCATGTTCCTCAGAGTTCATAGGTAAGGTCCATGTCCGTTGGCCCGGAATAGCTCACCCTGGTCGTACTCAGGCTCCTTCAGTTCCTCGAACCGTGGGCGACCACCGAACTGTTCGATGAGGCTCGGTCCGAATCGATCGATCGCTGACGCGATGTTCCAGCACGCATGTTGGAAGTTTGACGGATTGACATCAACGCCCCAAATTTCGGCTTCCACCAGCACCTGACCGCCAACCCAAAAGGCCCGCGCGAAACCGATGGAGCGGTTTATCTCATTGATTGCTTCGAACAGCTCCGGCGTCGGATCGACATCCGCAACGGCGACACCGAAGACCTGAACGATCGCGTCGTCAGGGTTGGTGACGCGTGAGTAGAACGTCGCGCCGCCGTAGGTTATGAGCAGGTCGCCGTCGTCATCTGGTTCCGGTCGAGCTCCTGTCATGCGCTCCAATAGATCGCGGACGTACGACAGAACCATTTCGCTTCTCAAATCAAGATCCTTTCGCTGGTGGGTAGCGAGGGTACGAAGTCGCTAGTCAGTTGCGCCCACTCGGTTGCGCCGCCGCGCTTGATCGATCCGATACGCGACCTCATCCACCGGCGCCCCGAATAACTCCAGCGCCTCCCGCGCAACGTCAAACGACGGCACAACAACCGTGGTCCCCGCCGCTAGTTCACGAACCGCATCCTCCGCCGACTCACACACGACATGATCAAAATGACACTCCCCAACCCAAACGCGCGCGGTCACTGCCGTCATCGCCGTACCCCTTCCTTGAAGTGCCCGCGGACTACCCGAGCACGGACCAACTGCCCAACAAGCAACGCAGCCGTCGTACGGTGATGCCCTTGCTGAACGATCTTCGTTCCGGAGTCTTCATCAACAAAGATCACCGGCCAGTCATTGCTTGCGTTGCGGGTCTTGTCGAAGAGCTCACCCGTCACGTCGTACGGCACGGTTAGGTAGTGATTCACTCCGCCGCTTCGTAAACCGAACTGGCTCGCCTCGACCGTTCGCGGGTCGACATCCTTGAGTGGCACGGCCGAGAACGACTCCGTCCGAGCGTCGTCAATGTGACCGTGACTGAACCGGAAGCGGTACGGCACCGGCGTGGTCAGAGCCAACGAGAAGCTCGCAACGTTCCGGCCCTCAAATCGTTTCGCCTTGCCGAAGAGTGCAGCCCGACCAAGGTCAGCGCCGACTCCCCATAGTGCTGCGGCATCGCGTTCTCTCAGCGCTGACTGCAGCTTGGCGACGTCCTTCCAGTCGCGATCGATCACGAACTCGTCACTCGCGATCTTGGTGATTGTTGCTGTCATAGACCCACCCCGCGGTGTCCGTCGCTGCTGGTTTCGCGATGCCTGTTCGCGTCAAGTTCGACGATCTCCCAGGCGATGTGGGGGACATCGAGTTGGGCAACCAACGGGCGTCGACCCACCAGTTGAATGACCGCTTGCACGCGGCAGTGCGAGGGCCGCGACTCGTCAAAGGCGATGTGATCCGGGATCATGACGGTCAGCTTGTGGAGCTCGGCGGCTCCTGACCTCTGAGCGTCGTCAGTGGGCAGAGACCACCGCAGCGGCGCCCCGGATTCATCACCATCCCAGAACTCCGGCGGATCCACCTCCACGTCAACGGCACCGACCTGTCGGTTCAATCGCTCCTCCCGCGCCATCTCGATCAGCGCGGCCAACACGCGAGTGCGGACAAAGGTTTGCGCTGGTTCGTTCGCCATTGTCAGCGTCCTTCCCGTTCGATTCGGTCGCGCAGGGCCTGGTGTGTCAAAGCGATCGCGTGATCGTCTGCCGTGTCGATGTCAGGGAGGTGCTCGGGGCTCGCCTTGATTCCTTGCTCAGCGAGCAAGGAGATGAAGAACGGCGCGGATGACTCCTGCGCAGGATGGCTGAGCGCGACCCATGCGTCGTAGTACGTGCTCCTCCATGATCGGAACTCCTCCTGCAATGCGGCGCGCGTCGCGCTGTCCAGCGACGAATGCACGCTCTCCGGGTTGTCCGTGTAGGTCTCGTTTGTGGAGTTGTAGATCGCATCCTGCAGGCGCTTGCGGACAGCTGGATCAAGAGTGCCGTTGGGGTCGAGCTCCTCGAACTCGAAGGCCGCTGCTCGCTCGTATCGATCGCCGATGAACCCGGCGATCACGCTCGCTGCCTCGGGTCCGGGAGATGGTGCAGCAATGACCTCAACGAGGAGTTCATCGTCGCCATCTTGGATGAGCAGCCATCGCCCACCGCCGACGTCCACGACGCGGTTGCTCCCACCCCACGTCACAGGAGCGTCCGAGCTGTCGGCGAACCACGAAGCCTCGATGAGGACCTCACCAAGGTCATCGATGTCGTGAAGATCGTCGAGGTTGAAATCATCGGGATCGAGCGGGCCAGGGCTAATCGTGGCCCAATCAAACGTGTTGTTCATTTTCCTCCTTGTTGGGTTTACTTCTGTAATTACTTGCGATGAGATCAGTTGGAGGCTGGGTTAGAAGCGCGGCCCGCCCTCGTGGTCATCACGGTTCGCGTACTCCGGATCCGACCGGTAGTCATAGATGCCGCGCCCGGTCTGCACCAACTCCCCACCGACCTGATCGCTGCAGGGATAGGCCTTTGAAAAGCACGGCCAGAACCCGGCGTTGCAACTGATTCCCTCGCCCCAGATCGACGGATGGCCAGGGGAGTACATGACGTCGCCACCCACCGACTTGAGGAACGCTCTCAGCGCGGCCGGGCTGTGCACGACGAAGCTGTGCGAGAGAGGCAGGAGGGCGCCGGTGTCTTTGTCGCGTTCGATCAGGAGGAACGTCTGAATGAGGGGGTCGCAGCCTGCCCTGTGCGGCAGCACCAAAACCTTTGCCGGACGCGGGAAGCATCGGTGGAAGGCATTGATTGGGGTCACACGGTGGCCCGGCCGACGAAGTCTGCAGTCGGCAGGGTGGTGCTCGAGCAGCCCATCACCAACGGGATGTTGGATGTACGGGAACTCTGGTTTGTTGAACTTGTTGGCGCTTCGTACGCGCTTCTTCTTTCCCATTCGCAATTCCATTCAGGTGCGCGAGTGGAGGGAATCCACTCGTTGATCTTGCCGGAACACGGGTTGAGTCCGGCCAGCTCTTTCCCTGGAGCACCCCGCATCAACGACGGGGGTTGCTGGATGGCCAGCCAGGTACCGACAGCCATCGCTCTTGAGCCTTTATGTTGTTTTCAAAGTGTGTGGTCGCACGACTGCGTCGCGCTCACGAAATCCTTCAACGCGAGGGAGTGATCGTTTATTCCCGATTAAGTGATCCTTTTTCCGGAAGGCAGCGATCACCGGGTCCGCGTTCTGCGTGGCCGTCCTATCAAGATCTGCAGTCGGCGAGCGCAGTGAATCGGCTGTCACCCGCTCGGCGCGAGCCCATCAGAACTCCGGCCGTCCCTCGATATCGCGGCGATCTTTGTACGCACTGTCTTCGCGGTACGCGATCCGGCCGTAGGCCTCGGACCACCCCTCGCCGAGTTGTTCGCTGCACGGATAGGGCTTGGAGAAGCAGGGCGCGAATCCGGCATTGCAGGTGAGTCCGTTGCCCCAAATCGACCCGTGCTCCGGGGAGTAGCGAACCTCTCCGCTAATCGTGGCAAGGAAGGCCTTGAGGCGATCCGGGTCGTGCACGACGAAGCGATGCGACACAGCAAGCGCCCCGCCAGTTTCTTGGTCGCGCGCGATCAGCAGGAAGCGCTGTTTGAACGGCTTGCTGGTGGGCTTCTTACTGGGCAATGCCGAGACGGTGACTAAGTGATGAATGCACCGATGCCAGTCATCAATTGGCCGCACAGTGTGGCCCGGTCGACGCAGCCTGCATTCCGACCGGCCGGGAGGAAGAAGTCCGCCAACGGCGCGATCTTGGACGTCTGGAAGTCGGGCATCGTTGGGCCCGGCGGTACTTCGGGCGAGTTCTTTCGTTCCCATTCGCAATTCCATTCAGGTGCGCAAGTGGAGGGAATCCACTCGCTGATCTTGCCGGAACACGGGTTGAGTCCGGCCAGCTCTTTCCCTGGAGCACCCCGCATCAACGACGGGGGTTGCTGGATGGCCAGCCAGGTACTGACAGCCATCACTCTTGAGCCATATGAGGTTTTCAAAGCGTGTAGTCGCACGACTGCGTCGCGCTCACGAGAACCTTGAATGCGCGCGGGTGATCGTTTATTCCCGATTGCAAGAAATCCCGGTATTCCGTCGACCTCGGGTGAGCGCACGGTTCCTGATACGCGATCGCACTCACGTCGGCAGATTGTGGTCGAAAGCGACCAGAATCTGCCGACGTACCAAGAGTTGTCGAATGGGGCGAGGTGTGTCTGCAGTGGAACACCATGATCAACCTTGAAAGATCAGCTGCTACGCTCCGGTAGATCATTTTGCCGCGCACTGTCGGGGGACCGTGCAAGTCGGCGCTAGTAGACATTCGAAGTCCTTGGGGGATTCCGTGTTCCGTTCGTTCGTGCGCGCGCTCGCGTCCACATTGGTTATTGCGCTTCTCGGTGCATTCGTGGTGGCCCTGCCGTCATCGGCAGTCGAGCCTGCAGCGTCAACAAGCGTGAGCGGCACGGTCAGTGGTCCCGGCGGCACGGCCTACAACACTGCTGCGAATTCCTGGGCATACCTCTACGAAGGTGAGATGTCCGTTGGTTTCTCGACAATCGATTCAGAAGGCGACTACACGTTCTCCGACGTCCAACCCGGCACGTACACACTTGGTGTGTTCAGCCAGTCGATCTATCAGAATCAGTTCTACGAGGGCGCAATCGTGCGCGAGAACGCAACACCGCTTGTGGTCAATGAGGGCGACACAATCACCATCGACATTGAGTTGAGTACGGGTGGTTCGATTCAAGGTGTCGTCACGGGCCCCAATGGCGCGGCACTCGATCCGGCGGTGCAGGTGACTGTCACCGCGTACAGCGCAAGCGGCGTCTGGACGAGGTCCGCGACTGTCGATCCGATCACCGGTCAGTACGCGCTTGACGGGTTAGCGACGGACGACTACCGCTTGGAGTTCCGGGACATGGGCATCTACGTCAGCGAGTACTACTCGAATGCGAAGTACCTGGGCTCAGCGACTCCGATTGCGGTATCCGCGGGTTCGGTCGTAAGCGGCGTGAATGAGTCACTTGCGATCGGTAGTGCCCTCGCGGGCACTGTCACTGGACCAGGCGGCGGTGCGTTGGATCCCGCTGCGCAGGTGATGGTCGTAGTTCTCGACCAAGACGGCGACTATGTCAGCGATGGCTACGTTGATTCGAATGGCAGTTTCCGAATCGGTGGTCTGCCCGCAGGTGAATACGTGGTCGAGGTGCGCGACTGGTCGGGAACCTACTTGAAGCGCTACTCCGGTAATGCCGCGACGTTCGAGACTGCAAGCCGTGTCGTTGTCGGCGCTGGGCAGACACGTAACAACGTTGATGTGCAATTGGTGGTCGGCGGCACTATCAGTGGAGTAGTCACCGGGCCGGATGGGGCACAGCTCGACGGGTGGAATTTTGGCTCGGTCTCGGTGCTGACGACTGAGGGCAACTATGTCGCAAATGGGTCAATCGATCCCGAAGGTGCCTACCGTGTGGGGAGCCTGCCGGCGGGAACCTACAAGGTCGTCGTCTACCCGTACGAAGGCCCGTTCACGACGACGTACTACGGCGGCACCACCAAACTGGATGATGCCGGGACGGTCACCGTTGCGCTCGGCGCCGATACTTCGGGCCGGGATATCGCGATGATCCGAGGCGGATCCATTACCGGAAAGCTCACGACAGATGACGGGGGAGCGTTGGGTCCTGACGCGGGGGTCTGCGCGTCGACCGTTGATGGAGATGAGAGCCACGGCTGCTCAGGCGTATCCGATGAGGGATTGTTTGCGATCCACGGCCTGGGAGGCGGGCAGCACAACGTCTGGGCGTATTCGACCGGTGGCTACCTTGAGAGCTATTTCCCAGGGGTGTCTGACTACGACGCTGCGACTCGGGTCGCGGTGGTCCTTGGTCAGGTGACATCCGGCATCGATTTCGAGTTGACCATGGGTGGGGCGATTGAGGGTCGAATCCTCGCTCCAGAGGGTATGTCGCTAGATGAGGGGAACACCTTCGTCGAGGCGCACGCTGCCGACGGCACATCCTACGAATTCGAGGAGGTTGTGGATGCTGACGGCCGTTACCGACTCGATGGATTGGCAACGGGCGACTATCGACTGAAGTTCTCGGATCGCAATCGTGAATACGCGTCGGTGTACTCGGGCGGTTCCGCCACGCTTGCTGCCGCAACCGTTTTGCCAGTGAGCGCCCGTTCAACAACCCAAGCGGGCGATGTTCGGTTCACCGTCGGCGGCATCATCACCGGCAAGGTGACAGGTCCTAACAGTTCCGCGATTCCGACCGGTTCTGACGCGTACGTGACCGGCTTCGATTCGAGCGGTGATCAGGTCGCTTATGCGGGCGTACAAGAAGACGGTACCTACCGGATGACTGGCCTCCCGGTCGGACAAATCCGCCTGCAGTTCAGCACTGATGCCGAGGACTATGCGAGCGAGTTCTACCTCGACAAGGCGACGCTCGACTCCGCCACACCGGTAGAGGTGTCGCTCGCGAATCCGGTATCGGAGATCAATGCATCACTTGAGCTTGCCGGATCGTTGACTGGAACAGTCTCCGCGGCGGATGGATCGCAATTGCCGACCGAAGGCGAGATCACAGTCACGCTGTATGACAGCGCGGGCAACGTTCGAGACACACGTGAACTCTGGGAAGACGGCGACTTCACCTTCTATGGGCTCACGCCCGGCTCGTATCGCGTCAAGGTGGCTGATTCCACGGGCGCGTTTCTAACCGAGTACTTCGCGAACAAAACATCGTTGGCTAGCGCAACGCCGATCAATGTGACGGCCGGTGCGCCGTCCGGGCCAGTCGCAGTTGAAATCGACAGACTCGCGGCCCCAAGTGCTCCGACGAATGTCGTGGCGACGCCGGGAAATGGCACTGCAGCAGTGTCGTGGGCGGCGCCGTCGACTGACGGAGGTGCGCCTGTCACGGGCTACGTCGTCACGTCATTGCCTGGTGGGGTGACCTGTCAATCGGTCGGATCAACGGGTTGCACGGTCACCGGGCTAACCAACGGAGCGTCGTACCAGTTCACGGTGACGGCAATCAATGCCGTCGGCACGTCAGCACCGTCACTGCCTTCTGCGGGCGTAATTCCTTCGCAACCAGTGGTGCCGCCAACTCCGCCAGTCGTGCCAGCGCCGGTGCCGGTTCCGGTGCCAGTTGCGCCCAACCCTGCTCGCGCTCAGGTTCTCCTAAAGGCGCCGACCACGGTCAAGCGCAAGAAGTCGAAGGCGTTGCCACGTCGCACCGCAGCGGGCATCGCGGCCAGGTGGACGACCTCGACCCCGAAGGTGTGCAAGGTCAGGGGTGGCAAGGTGATTGCGGGCAAGCGAAAGGGTGTCTGCAAGCTCACCGTAGTTGCCGCCGGAAACTCGACGTGGCTCCCGGTGCGTCAGACCCTTCGGGTGAAGGTTCGGTAGTAGACATATGGCACAACAACGCAGGACGGCAGATTGTGGTCGTCTCGCGACCACAATCTGCCGTCCTATCAAGATCCGACGCGACCCCGCCTCTGAGGCCCGCCGCAAGTCCGTTACCCCTGGGACACCTCGATGATGTGCCCGGTGGTCTGGTCGCCGCGGACGCCGGTCGAGTCGGCGAAGTCCCCGACCCATCCGCGTGAACCTTCGAAGTGTGCGTTGACCAGTTGCGCGGGGCTCGTGCCTTGGACCCAAATCC
>Ga0172380_10001892_pt1 | contig 34915 bp, 55 predicted proteins | sample Leawe162metaG_FD_119747 | JGI IMG/M metagenome (GOLD analysis project Ga0172380, IMG submission 119747) | Leachate microbial communities from a municipal landfill in Southern Ontario, Canada - Leachate well 162 metaG | ecosystem: Engineered > Solid waste > Landfill > Unclassified | place...
CCGAAAACGGTTGACAGGTCTAGAACGACAGGTGTGTACTCCTTCTCGTCGCAGGGATCCAACCCAGCGAAACCCATCGAAGGGCGAGGAGAAACACCGAATGGCCACTAAGCAGCCTCTCGGCCCCCGACTGGCATACAAGCCGCGCGAGGCCGCCGAGCTCACCCCGTACGGCTACGAGCGGCTGCTGGAGTTCATCCGGTCCGGCGAGCTTCCCGCCCGCCAGCGGAAGAACGCCGACGGCGAGCCGGTGGGGCCGTTCATCATCCTCCACGAGGACCTGGTCAAGTTCCTCCAGAGCATCCCGGCGGCGTGACGTCATGATCCGCGAGGCACTCAGGCTCCTGTACCTGACGTTCGAGGACGCGCTGGTCGCGCGGATCTGGGGGCGGTCGTGACCGCGCCACCGGGCCTCGCGCCCGACACCAGCGTCACGGGACGCCCGGCCGTTACCCGGGTGAGCAAGGCCATGCGGCATCGGCTCGCGGCTGCGCTGTCGACGGCCACCGGCATGTCGTTCGGGTCGGCCCGCGCGGTGATCGCGCAGCGCGCCGGCGACTCGCTCGACGAGCTGGAGGCGTACCTGCGGGCGACGTACCGGATGGACCCGGTCGGCGTCACTGCGGTGCGCAACGTGATGCGGGGCCGGTCGTGATCGACGTGTGCGAGCGCATCCTGCGCCTGGACAGCAGGCTTCTGCTCGCCGCCGAGCGGCTGGCCAAATACCGCGCCGCGGGCCTCGACGTGTCGGTCATGGTGCAGCGCGGCGTGCTCGACCGGATGCTCGGCGAGCAGCTGGTGCTGATGCGGGAGCGGGACCGTGGCTGACGAGCAGGCCGCCGAGGCTGTGGATACTGAGCGTGCCCGGGTAGCTCAAGCGGCAGAGCGCCCTGTGGACCGTAAGCCGTCAGGCATGGCGCAGGTCGTCGATGGGGAGGTTGCGGGTTCGAGTCCCGCCCCGGGCAACCCTCCCTCCGCCGAGAAGGTTCACACCCCGAGGCACCGTCGCTGCACTCGTCGGCGGCACCACGTGTGGACTCGTCGCAACGTCCTCGGCTCGGGCTGGGGCGTCGTGCGCTGCGTTATGTGCGGAGAGGAGGACCTGACGTGAACGAGGTCCTGTTCGACGCACCCGTCCAGTCGCCAGAGACCGACGAGCGGTACACCCCGGCCTGGATCTTCGAGGCTCTCGGCGAGACGTTCGACCTGGACCCAGCAAGCCCACCGCTCGGCGTCTCACAGGTGCCCACGGCAGCCGTGTGGACCAAGGACGACGACGGCCTCACGCGCCTGTGGCGCGGCTTCGTGTGGTGCAACCCGCCGTTCTCGACCGCTACGCCGTGGGCTGAGCGGTTCATCGCGCACGCGAACGGGATCTGGCTTGGACCCGTCGCCAACAGCGGCTGGCACGACCGGATGACCCGCAAGTCGGACGCGATGGTGCTGCTCCGTGACTTCGCGTTCATCGGCATCAATCACGCGCAGAAGCGGTCGTCCATGCCGCTGTCCATGCACGGGTTCGGTGACCGCGCGGTCACCGCGCTGCGACGGTTTGCTGACCGCCAGCCAGCGGCCGGCGTCCTCCTCGAGCGTGTGAGCAGTTCACCCGGAACGCAGGCCCCTCGTGGCTAGCCCGGCCCGCCCGCGCCACTCGCGCAAGGAGATCCGCGACTTCGCCGACTGGCTCGACAAGGGCGGCTGGGTGTTCGAGACCGTGGACAACGACGGGCACACGATCTGGTCGCACCCGCGCGCGAGCGGCCACTACAAGCTGCCGGAGACGCCGCACCACTTCAACGTGCAGCGCGCACGCCAGGACGTTGCCCGACTGCTCGGCGAGAAGGTGCGCGGGAAGCGCCACAAGAACGGGAAGCCGAAGCGCCAGCGCCAGGACTTCGCGCTCGCCCAGGCGAAGAAGAAGGCGCCCGAACCCGCCCCGACCGCGATGGTGGTCGCGGTGCGCTGTCGCCACTGCGCGCACGTCCACGACGCCGCGAAGGTCACCGTCGTGCAGCGGTACAAGGACTGTTCGGTGTGGCGCTGCCCCAGCTGCGACGTGCTGATCGACGACCGTCCGTACGCCTGGGGTGGATCGGAGCGAGTCGCCCCGTCGAGGCCCGCACCGGTCCGTCGTGCGTCGAAGCGTCTGCCCTGGGAGGGCGCCGACGCCGACGACCGGTTCAACGTGGCGATCGATCGGCTGATGCGAGAGGCGCCGCACCGATGACCACCACGAACCCGCCCGGAGGGCCAGGTATGGGCCGGCCTTCCGGGTGGCCGGAGAAGTGCGGGGAGATCCGCACCATCGGCCGCACGGAGTGGGTCTGCGACAAGCCGGTGCACGACCACGAGGCGCCCCGCCTGCTGCCCTCCCGCATCGACGACCCAGCCGAGCGCCACCGCTTCGTGGCGCGCTACCCCTGGCGCGACCGCGCCTGACCACCGACCCCAGCGGCCGGCACCGACCTCGACCCCGGTGCCGGTCGCTGGCCATTCCCGACAGAGAGGAAGCCCCAACATGGCCGATCAGGTCGTCGATCCCGACGACGTCTTCGTCCGACCCTTCAGCGACTGGATCCGCGAGCAGGCCGGAGGCAAGTCCCACGACGAGCTGTCCGACGCGCTCTTCGATCTGGTCCAGAAGGTCCGTGACACCGGCAAGTCCGGCTCCGTGGTCTACACGATCAAGGTCGGTCCGATGAAGGGCGACAAGGACGTTCTCGTCGTCTCCGACGAGATCAAGCTCAAGCTCCCCGAGCACGACCGCAAGGCGTCGCTCTTCTACACCGACAAGGTCGGCAACCTCACCCGCCAGGACCCGCAGCAGCTCGCGTTCGAGTCGCTGCGTGAGGTCGAGGGCGGACAGGTCGTCGACACCACCTCCGGCGAGCTGAAGGAAGTCCGATGACCCTCGACACCGACCACCCCCGCGGCGACGCGCAGGCCATCATCGACGCGGCCACCCGCGCGGCGGGGGCCTACCCCATCGACGGGCGGTTCTACACACTCGTCTCGCCGGACGGCAACCACCGGCTCATCGACATCCACGCCGAGGTGGACAAGGCCGAGTTCGCCTACCGGCCGCGCCGCAAGACCGGCGAGTACCGGGTCCACGACGCCGACTCGTTCGTCGCCTACCTGTTCAAGCACGCCGGCCCCAACACCGAGGTGTGGGCCGACGCGGTCGCCGCGAAGATCACCGGCGTGCTCGACGCCCACGACCGCGCCGAGCCCCGGCACGAGGAGCACCGCGTCGTCTACGGGGTGCTCCTGACCGAGGGCTGGAAGAAGTGGGTCGCGTACGACGGGAAGTTCCTCGACCAGGAGGACTTCGCCGACCTCATCGAGGAGCGCGCGGTCGACGTCGTCACTCCGACCGGCGCCGAGATGCTGGAGATCGCGCAGACCTTCAAGGCGACCGTGGGCGTCAACGTCGAGTCCTCGGTCCGGCTCTCGACCGGGCAGCGGCAGTTCACCTACCGCGAGGAGGTCGACGGGAAGGCGGGCAAGACCGGCCAGATGGAGATCCCCGAGACCTTCGCCCTCGGCCTCCGGCCGTTCGAGGGCGCGGACGGCTTCAGGATCACCGCCCGGCTCCGGTACCGCATCAACAGCGGCGACCTGCGCATCGGCTACAAGCTCGAGCGGCCCGAGGACGTGATCCGCGAGGCGTTCCTGTCGGTCGTGCAGAAGGTCCAGGCCGGGGTCGGCGAGCTCGACCTGCTCGAGGCCCCGGTGTTCCTCGGCTCTCGCTGAGGACCCATCCGCTCCACCCAATGAGGCGCGGCGCAGGCAACCCAGCCTGAGCGTCGCCACCACCGGCAGAAGGCCGGTCACCGCCCGGGCGGTGACCGGCCTTCTGCGTCCCCACCACATCTCCGAAAGGAACACCGCCGTGAAGCACAAGCCCACCACCGTCGAGCGCGAGGCCCGCGTCATCCAGCGCGCCACGCTCTGCGCCGCTGCCACCGAGAAGGTCGAGGCGCTCCGCGAGTGGCGACAGGCCCGCGCCCGGGCCGCGCTGGAGAAGGCCCGGGAGGCCGCCGCGGCACGCAACGCCCTGCCCCGCGGCGTCGACCGGGTGCCGGACCGGCTCAAGGGCCTGTCGGTGACGGTCGAGCCGCACCTGGTCGGCAAGCGCGGGACCGAGCTGGCCCAGCCCGAGGACTTCGACCCGGCCGGCAACTACCGCCAGCGCCGGCTCCGTGGCGAGCGCGGGAAGCCGCGCCGGCCGCGTCGCCGCGAGCTGCCCGGGGCCGAGGCCCGCCGCATCGAGCGGAACCGGAAGGCGTGGTCGGCATGACCACCACGACGGCCGCCCCCGCGATCACCGACACCCGCGCGGCGCTGCTGATCCTCGAGCACGCCGAGCGGACCGGCCTCCCGCTGCCCCACGGCGTCCAGGTCGCCGAGTACCTCGGTTCGGTCTACGGCGCCTCGATCGACTTCATGTTCGCGTCCCTGGCCGACCTGACCGACTGGGCGCAGTGGATGGAGGTCGCCATCGAGGAGACGGTCCGGGAGGGCTGCGTCATCCTCTCCGCGACCGGTGACGCGCTCGACGCCCGGGTCCGGTGCGTCGTCGTGCAGCTCGTGGCCGGTGCGTCGTGAGCCGCGGGTGGAAGCCGGGCGACGTGGCGGTGCTCACGTTCGACGCCGACTACGACGCGGCCGTGGGCGTGCGCCGCGCCGAGAACGACGGTTGGTACCACTCTGGCGGGTTCGGCGGCGGCGGGGCGTACGACACCATCGGCGGGTACGCCGCGCGCGCCCTCGCCGGCATCGACCCCGAATCAGACGGCGATCGTGCGCGACTGTTCTCGGTCCTTCGAGACGCATCCGGATTCCAGCACACCGACGAAGAGTTGCGGTCCGCCCTCCGCGAGTTCGCCAACCCGACGCCTCCGAAGCCCGAGGAGCCGACCGACCCGAAGGCTCGCGTTACCGACCGCCGCGACAACATCTGGCGCCAGCTCGCTGATGGCGACTGGGTCTGCACCAGCGGCCCGGACATCGGCGAGTACCTCAACTGGGACCAGCTCGCTGGCGACCGCGGTCCGGTGGAGGTGCAGCGGTGATCCCCACGACCCTCGCCCTCATCGCTCTCGCCCTGTTCGCCATCCTCGGCGCCCGCTGGTGCCGCGCCATCGACCGCCGCAACGCCGACGCCGAGTGGGCCGCGATCTGCGCGGCCTACGGCACCACACCCGAGGCCATGCGAGCCCTGCGCGAGAACCGGGAGCAGACATGGTGACCGACGCACTCGACGGCCGCGCAGCCCAGCACATCGACCGCATCGTCGAGGAAGTCCTGGCCTCGCGCGACTGGGACCGGGCGCCGCTCCGGCTGCTCGCCGCGGCTGACTACGCAGTGGTCGTGGAGGGCGGTGGGCGGCGTGGCTGAGCACCCGGCCATCGAGAAAGTAGAGGCCACGTGCACGGTCGCGGGCTGCGACGCCGACCTCTACCTGACGGCTTCGTACACCGTTCCGATCTACCGGATCGACCCGCCCTGGCCCGGCGCTGGTCCGGGCGACTACAGCGAGCGCGGTGCGATCACGAGCACCTGGGAGGTGGTCTGCACCGAGGGGCACACGGTCTGGAACCACGTCGATCAGATCCGTGCAACCAACGCGCTCCTGCCCAATGACGAGCACGAGGACTGGCTCCCGGAGGACGGGGACTACGCGCCGCTGTTCCGCTTCGACGCCATGAGCACTCCGTCCGAGGAGGGCACCCGATGAAGACCTGGCGCATCACCTACACCGACGGCACTGCCGAGGAAGTGGACGGGTTCACGCTCCGCACCTACGACGGCGTCCTGACGATCGAGCAGGGCAACGCGTCGTACAACCGCCGCCCGCGCTCCTGGCCGCTGACCTCGGTCCGCTCGTGGGAGGAGGTCCGATGACCAACCTTGTGCCCGCCGACCAGATCGAGCAGATCGTCGGCGCTCGACGTCACGCGCACCAGCACCTGGGTCGCGCCGTCTCTGCCGAGGAAACCGTCTACGTCCTGCACTCCGAGAAGTGCCGCGACAGCGGGATCGACCTGCGGGAGTGCGAGTGGTCGCTCGCGTTGGATCGCGGGATCGACCTTGCCGAGTGGGCTGGCTACGAGGACCGCGCGGTGGTGCTCGCGTTCCGTCGCCAGCGCCTGTTCCCGGTGACGCCCAACTGGCTGCCCGACCTAGTCATTTCGTCCGCACAGGAGCGCCCGTCATGAGCGCCGCGCGGCCCCACCTCACTGGCTTCTGCACGCCCGGGAACCCGCCCGACTCCCACGCCCGCTGTCGCGGCGAGTACGTCCTTGGCCCAGCGTTCCCCGAGCCCGTCCGGTGCGAGTGCCCCTGCCACGCGACGCCGGCCGCCGAGACCCCTCCGGCCGACAGCGCCGCGACCGCCCGCCTGGGCGTGTACGACGACCTCGCCGAGACCGACTACCACGCCGACCCCACCTCGGTGTCCGCGTCCGGGATGAAGCAGATCCTCCGGTCGCCCGCGCACTTCCTGCACTCGCTGACCCACCCGCAGGCCTCGGCCGCGCTCGACCTCGGCACCGTGGCGCACACGTTGGTCCTCGGCACCGGCCAGGAGCACGTCGCCATCGAGGGGAACCGGAACCGCAACGACGTCAAGGCCCTGATCGAGGCAGCCGAAGCCGCCGGCAAGGTCGTGCTCAAGCCCGAGCAGCTGAAGGCCGCCGAGCGGATGGCCGACGCGGTCCTCACCCACCCGAAGGCGTCCCGGATCCTCACCAGTCCCGGCCGGTCCGAGGTGTCCATGTTCTTCCACGACCCGGCGTACGACGTGATCCGCCGGTGCCGGTGGGACCGGCTCGGCGACGACGGGATCGGCGTCGACCTCAAGACCTCGAAGTCCTCCGACCCGGCCTACCTGCCGAAGCACATCGTCGAGTACGGCTACGACCTGTCCGCGGCCTGGTACCTCGCCGTGGCCGCCGGCCTCGGCATCGAGATCGCCGCCTACGCGCTCGTGTTCGTCGAGTCCACCGAGCCGCACCCCGTCGTCGTCGCCGAGCTCTCCGGCGACTTCCTCGAGCGCGGGGCCGCGCTCACCGCGAAAGCGCTGACCACCTACCGGCGGTGCATCGACACCAGGGAGTGGCCCGGCTACGCCAGCGACTTCATCACCGTCGACCCGCCCCGCTGGTCGGACACCGCCGACCAGATCGCCCTCACCATCCCCGAAAGGAACACCGCAGCATGAACACCGAGATCGAGACCTACAAGCAGCCCGCCGGCGACCTGCTCCCCGGCACCATCGAGACCCGCGCCACCGGCGCCTCGCTCATCCGCGAGTCGGCCGCCGTCATGGCCGACGCCCGGGCGCTCGCCGAGGTCATCTGCCGTACGTCGATGGTGCCCGACCACTTCAAGGGCAAGACCGACGAGACCGCCGCCGCGATCCTCTACGGGTCCTCACTCGGGCTCGACCCGATGCAGTCGGTCAAGGCCGTGTACGTCGTCTACGGCAACGCCGCCCTCTACGCCCGGTCGATGGACGCCCTCGTGAAGGCCGCTGGCCACCAGACGTGGACCGTCGAGGCCGGGCCCGAGAAGGTCGTCATGGCCGGGCAGCGCCGCGCCAGCAACAAGGTCGAGACCGCCGAATGGACCATCGACCGCGCCACCCAGGCCGGGTACGTGCCCGTCATCGATCCGAGCACGGGCAAGTACGCGGTGAACAAGAACGGGAAGCTGGTCGGCAACGAGAAGTACCTCACCGACCCGGAGACGATGCTCCGGGCGAAGGCCACCGCCGAGATCTGCCGCATCATCGCGCCCGACGTGCTCAACGGCGTCTACTCCGTCGAGGAGCGCGAGATGGAGTACATCGAGGCGGAGGTCGTCTCCGTGAAGCGGGCACCCACCCCGAGCAAGGGCCTCGCGGCCGCGCTCGAGACCGGGGCCGAGCAGGCGCCCGCCGCCCCCGAACCGGAGCCGGGCATCACCAAGGAGCAGGTCACCCTCATGGGCCGTCTGCTCAAGGACGTCGGCGCCAGCGAGAAGACGATGGCGCTCGGCTACGTCGCGGACGTGATCGGCCGCCAGATCGAGCGCCGCGAGGACCTCACCGCCGCCGAGGCGCAGGCCGTCATCGACGCGCTGACCGCCGAGGCCGCCGAGCAGCAGAAGGCACAGGCCGAGTCATGAGCCACCACACGCTCAAGACGTGGCCGGGGCCGTTCGAGGCGGTCTGGCGCGGGGACAAGACCTTCGAGGTGAGACTCAACGATCGGTTCTTCCAGCGTGGCGACGTCGTCGTCCTGAAGGAGTGGGAACGGCACGCCTGCACCACCTGCAAGGGCTCCGACCACCGGGACGACTGCACCGGCTACTCCGGCCGGCAGATCACGGCCCGGGTCGGCTTCACGATGGAGTCCACCCCGCCGCGCGGCAGCCAACGCGGGTTCGTCGGCAACGGCTACGTCGTCTTCTCGCTCGTGGACATGGAGAAGGTCGACGGTCGCAGGACCGCGCCGTCGCCGACGGACATCTTCGGTGGCCGGTCGTGATCGCGAGGTTTTGGAGGATGGTCGACAAGACGCAGGACTGCTGGAATTGGACCGGCGCGCTCGACAATGGCTACGGGCGCTTCCAGGGCGGGCCTCGCGGTTCGAAGGTCCATCGGGCCCATCGCCTCGCCTACGAGCTCCTAGTCGGCCCGATCCCGGAGGGCCTGGTGCTCGACCACCTGTGCCGGAACCGCCGGTGCGTCAATCCCGATCACCTCGAGCCCGTCACGAACCGAATCAACGTCCTTCGCGGTGAGGGCTGGGCGGCCAGCCGGGCGCGCCAGACGCACTGCATCCACGGCCATGAGTTCACGCCTGCGAACACCTACGTCGACCCGAAGCGCGGAACTCGCGGGTGCCGGGAGTGCCGGCGCGGCCGGCAGACGAAGGTCGCGTCGTGACCCGCCGCCGGCGCCCGCCGCGCGTCCCCCGTGGCCAGGAGGAGCACCTGGCGGGCGTGCGGGCGCTCGCCGACGGCGTCTGCGCCCGCTGCCCCGAGCCGATCCTCAAGGACCAGCGGATCGTGCCGGCTCGTGACGGCGGCTGGATGCACACCTCCTGCGCGTCGGGGGCCGACGATGCGTGACGCGGTCCGGTGCACCCGCACTCTCAACGGCGGCGCTCTCGTCTGCACGAACACCGACCCGGCCCACGACCCGAAGGGCGCGGCGGGCACATCTACAAGGCCGCGTGGAAGGCCGATCGGCACGACACGACGGAGGCCCGCGATGACTGACCCGACGCCGGTCCCTTCCGCCGAGACTGATGGGCTCCGCGAGTACGAGGTGTGGAGCACCTACAAGGTCACCGGGACTGCGACCGTGCGCGCCCGGACCGCTGCCGAGGCGGTGGAGAAGGCGCTCGACGTCACGGCCGACGAGCCCGTGGGGTTCATCTTCGGTGAGCCGTGGGGCGAGACCAAGATGCGCGCCCGGCTCATCACTCCGCCCGGTCTGGAGCGCCCTGAGCCTGACGAGGAGCCGCTCTCCGACGACGACCCGCGCTACCGGTGCATCAGCTGCCGCCGCATCGTCGACCCCGACCTGGAGCCCAGCGCCGGCGCGCCACTGCGCTGCCCCGACTGCCACGTCGACTCGTTGCGGGACCAGTCGTGACCGGCTACGTCCTCGGCATCGACCCGTCGCTCGCCGAGACCGGGATCGCCACGCCGGAGGAGACGTACACGATCCCCACGAAGGCCGGGGACCCGCACCGGCTCGACGTGATCTTCACGGCCGTGTCCGTCGCCGCCACACCCCGGGAGCCTGTCGCCCTCGCGGTCGTGGAGGACCTCCCCACCCACGCCCACGGCGCGGGCCTCACTGGCATGGCCCAGGGCGTCGTGCGGCTCGCCCTGATCCGCCACGAGGTCCCGTACGTCACCGTCCCGGCCGCGACGTTGAAGAAGTTTGCCACCGGCAAGGGGAACGCGACGAAGCCGGACATGCGGATGGAGCTGTTCAAGCGCACCGGCCTGGACCTGCGCAACGACAACGAGACAGACGCCTGGTGGCTCCGCCAGATCGGCCTCCACCTTCTCGGCCACCCCGACGCGCTCCCGCTCCCCAAGACGCACACCGACGCCCTCACGAAGGTGAGACACCCATGACACCACCACGCACCCAGCCCGCCACGGCGCCCGAGACCACAGTCTCCGGCGCCGTTCGCGTCTCCGCCCTCACTGACCTGCTGCACCGCCGCCCTGTGCTCGCCGGCATCGGCATCGGGGCACAACTCGTCGCGGCGGCGACAGCATGAAGAAGAAGCGAGCCCACGGCCGACCCCGCGCAGTAGCAGACGTGACCCCGGTCCTCGCCGACTACAAGGCCGGGATGCTGGTCAAGGACATCGCCGTCAAGTACGGCATCGGCCGCGAGACCGTCCGCAACTACGCCCGCACCGCCGGCCTCGGCCGCCGAGAGAACGGCGAGGGGACGTGCGGCGCGTGCCAGCAGACCGCGTTGCTGCGCGAGGGCATCTGCAACCCGTGTCGTGCTGACATCCCGCTGACCGGCGGCCATTGGGTCCCCAAGGGCGGCATCGTCGTCTGGGAGGTGGCGTCGTGAGCGTCGACCGCCTCGGGCGTGTCACCGACACGAGAGCCCGATCGATCTGGGCGACGGCCGCTGGGTGCCGAACGGCCACGGCACCGTCGTGTGGGTGGCGACGCCTCCGACGCGCGACGAGCTCGCGCGGCTCAAGGCTGAGCGGGCCAGGCGAGCGAAGCCCTGCCCGAAGCCGTCCGCCCCCGCGCCGATCGTCCCGGCCGGGACCGTCATCGACGCCGTCTGCGCGCACTTCGGCATCCCGCCGTACGACATCCACCGCGGGCGCGCGTTCGGCCGCAGCGTCACCGCGCGCCGCGTCGCGATGTGGGTGCTGCGTCGCGACAACCGGTCCTTCCTGCAGGTCGCCGAGATCTTCGACAAGGACCACACGACGGTGATGTACAACGTCCGGCGCGTCCAGGCCGACCCCGACCTGCTCGCCGTCGCGCACCGCATCCGGGTGCGGCTGATCCAGGAGGCGGCGTGATGCCACCAACCCCGTACTTCGCCGACGAGCAGACGACGCTCTGGCACGGCGACTCGCTCGATATCCTGCGCCAGCTGCCTGATGCCTCGGTCGACTGCTGCGTCACGTCGCCGCCCTACTTCGGCCTCCGCGACTACGGCGAGGTCGGGCAGTACGGCCTTGAAGCCTCGCCCGCCGAGTACGTCGAGACTATGCGCGCCGTGTTCGCGGAGGTGCGGCGGGTGCTCGCCGACGACGGAACGCTCTGGCTGAACCTCGGCGACTCCTACAGCGCCAAGCGGACATATCAGGTCGACCAGTCCAAGGTTCAGCGTTCGCGGATCGATCAGCCCTACGACACGACCGCATTCCTACCAGCCAAGAACCTCATGCTGGTCCCGCACCGCGTCGCAATGGCGCTGCAGGACGACGGATGGATCCTCCGCAACGACATCATCTGGCACAAGGCGAACGGGATGCCGGAGTCCATCACCGACCGCGTGTCCACTCGCCATGAGCACGTGTTCATGCTCAGCAAGAGCGCGCGCTACTGGTTTGACCTCGACCCGATCCGCGAGCCTCACTCGGCGGCGACGCTCAAGCGAGCCGAGCCCCATCGAGCGGCGCCCGGAAAGAGTCGCCGCGAGGGACTCGGAATCCCGCCCGGCAATCGACCACACACAGCTCGCCTCGACCAGACCAACCACCCGAACGGGCGCAACCCTGGCGATGTCTGGACACTCCCCACTCAACCGTTCACCGAGGCGCACTTCGCGGTCATGCCGCAGGCACTCGCCGAGCGCGCGATCCTCGCCGGATGCAAGCCGGGCGGGGTCGTGCTGGATCCGTTCAGTGGATCGGGCACGACCGGTCTCGCCGCCGCCAAGCACGGGCGGAAGTACGTCGGAATCGACCTGAGCGCCGACTACCTCGACCTGAGCCTGCGGACACGGCTCGCACAGCCGGGGCTCGACTTCGGGGAGGCGAGCGCATGACCGCCATGCTCCAGCAGCCCAGCCTCGCCGCCGGCAAGGCCGCGTGCCCGAACCTGAGGTGCAAGCGGTGAGCATCTGCGCGCACCGGCCCGAGTCGCCGGGCTCGTTCACCAGCTGCGCAGCCGCTGTCGGTGGCTGCCTGTGCTCCACCGACCTGCAAGACCAACCCGAGGAGGACAGGTGATCCCGCTCGCCGCGATCGCCCTGCTCATCGTTCATCGAGAGGGGATCTGACCACTGATGGCTGACCACAGCAAGATCGAGTGGACCGATGCCAGCTGGAACCCGGTCACCGGGTGCACCGAGGTGTCCCCGGGCTGTGACCACTGCTACGCGAAGACCCTCGCGGAGCGGTTCCGCGGCACACCCGGCCACTACTACGAGCACGGCTTCGACGTCGTCCTCCGACCAGACAAGCTCGACCAGCCGCTGAGGTGGAAGAAGCCCCGACGGATCTTCGTCAACAGCATGTCCGACCTGTTCCACGACGAAGTTTCGGACGGCTACATCGCAGAGGTGTTCGCCGTGATGGCCCAGGCTGAGCAGCACACGTTCCAGGTGCTCACCAAGCGGCACGGCCGGATGAGGTCGCTCCTCAACAGCAACACCTTCCTGGCCACGATCGACCTCATCCTCGGCGGGGACGGACGTCCAGACCGGTTCCGGCAGGAGGTCGGGTGGCCGCTCCCCAACGTGTGGCTCGGCGTCTCCGTGGAGAACCAGCAGTGGGCCGACATCCGCATCCCCGCGCTGCTCGACACCCCGGCCGCGGTCAGGTTCCTGTCCTGTGAGCCCCTGCTCGGCCCGGTCAGCATGTTCGCGAACACCCGCATCGACACCGGCACCCTGGTCGACTGGGTGATCGTCGGCGGCGAGTCCGGCCACGGTGCGCGACCGATGCACCCCGATTGGGCTCGCGGCCTTCGGAACGAGTGCACGGCGTACGACATTGCGTTCCACTTCAAGCAGTGGGGCGAGTACGTCAAGGTCGAGCAGCGGCACGCGGTGCCCGGCGACGTCTGGGTCCTCGCCGAGGGTGGAATGACGCCTGTCCCGTGGCGCCCAGACACCGCTGGTGCTGAGGCGCACCAATGGGGGCCCTGCCGCGACGAGCTGATGCGCCGCGTCGGGAAGAAGACCGCCGGGCGGATGCTCGATGGGCGCACCTGGGACGAGTTCCCGGACACGGTTGGCGCGTAGTGGCCCGCATCCGCACGATCAAGCCCGAGCTGTTCACCAGCCGGAACGTGTCGACGTACTCCGATGCGCTCTTCCGCACCTTCACTGGGCTGTTCTGCTACGTCGACGACTGTGGCCGCGGCGAGGACGACCCCGAGCTCATCAAGGCCGAGATCGCCCCACGCATCAAGGCCAAGACGCCCAGGCTCATCGCCGGGCACATCGCCCAGCTCGCCGCCGGCGACGACCCGCCGCTGTGCCGCTACGAGGTCGACGGCGTGCCGTACTTCCACCTCGTCAACTTCGTGAAGGGCGCCAAGCACCAGCGGATCAACCGCCCCACCACGAGCAAGCTCCCGCCGTGCCCGAAGCATGAGCCGGAGGGACTTTTCTGATGCGCGGACACGATTTCGACCGCCGCCGCGCGCAAATCGCCGCTCCCTGGCGACTCGTTGACGACTCAGTGAGCCCTCAGTTCCGGCTCGCACAATCGGCCCGCGAGGCGCTGACCTGCGGGGATGCGTGCGCGCCTCACCCACAACTCAGTGAGGACGCCATGACTGGCTCACCCACAACTCACCCCCGGAAGGGAAGGGAAGGGAAGGGAAGGGAACAGGGAGGGTGGTTACGCATCGCATCTACCCTCACCGTCCGCGCGAGCCGCCCTGTGGATAACTCATCGGCCGCGGCGTCCCCGGCGATGCGATGCGAGGGAACACGATGACCACGATCGACATCGACCTCCGCGAGGCCGGGCCAGACGAGCGACAGCCGTGGACCTGCGACGTCTGCCGCAAGTCCGCGCCGTGGGGCGAGACCTGGTCCTGGTATGGCTCCTACCGCGCCGCCGAGGACTGCGGGCACATCGTGGTCACCTGCTCGCGCTCCTGCCGCGACTCGGCGAAGGGCAAGCGGCTCGTCGCCGCCTTCGATGCCGAGCACGGCCACGACCGAGCCAACCGTGCCTACGGCTGCCACCGGAGGTCGAGCCGATGACCACGCTGCGCGAGCTCACCGCCGACGAGGTCACCTGCCTGGCCGGCATCATCGCCAAGCTGCGCCCGCACGGCGCCCGCCGCTGGGACCCCGCAGGGATCCGCGCCAAGCTCATGGACGTCGCCGAGATCGACGCGGCCGAAGTCATCAAGGCCGCCGTCCGGCTCGCCCAGGACCGCGAGGCGCTCACCCCCGGCCAGATCGCGAAGCCGGAGAGCGGGTGCTGGCGCGAGCGGCTCCGCGAGCTGCCGCCACCGCCCAACCAGCGCCGCTACTGCCCGACCCACGCCGTGATGCTCGACGCCAACGGCGTCTGCCGGTCCTGTCGTGCCGACCAGCTGGTCGGCGACGAGACCACGCCGCCCGGCGAGCGGCTCCCTGCTGACGCAGCGCACTCCGTCGTCGACGAGCTGCGCGACCACGCCCGAGGAGGAAGCGATGCCTGACCAGACCACCGAGACCATCCGCAAGGCCGGCCACAACGACGTGATCGGGCTGCTCCGCACGTCCGCGCGCCACCCGCACAAGGGCCCGAACGACACCGACGCGTCCATGCTCCAGGACGCCGCGAAGCGCCTCCGAGGCGGCTACGAGCCCGGCGGCTCCCACACCAGGCAGACCGTCGCCAGGGTCATCGAACTCGTGGCATCACTCATCGAGGAGGAGGCCAACCGTGGGTGAGAACGCCGAGTGCGCTCACTGCGGGGTGGCAGCCGCCGACCTGCCCTACGAGGACCTCGGCATGACGCTGGCCGAAGCCTCCGAGTTCCTGTTTGACGACGGACTGTGCCAAGGCTGCTCGGCGCTGAACAGTCCGTCCGGAGCGACCTCCGAGGCGGAGGCCCGGTGATCGGCCGCGACGCCGTCGACGGCTACGTGTGGCTCCGGGACCCGTACGTCGACCTGGGCTCGGCGACCATGACCCGCGTCGTCACGGACCAGCCCGACCCGGGCTTCGTCCGCCGACCGGTCGGCTTCGTCGCGCGACTTCCCGAGGCCGAGCCCCTGCTCTGGGAAGGCGACAACGCGTGAAGCGACCGACCTGCACGTGGACCGACGGCCGCTGGCTCCAGCCCGACGGCACCACGTGCAATGAGACCCACTGCGCCATGCGCGGCCGCTGCGCCAACCACGTCCAGCCCGAGGCCGGCATCCGCACCTGCGGCGCCTGCATCGGCCGCACGCGGCGGCACCTGACCGAGATCCTCGTGCGCCACGCGCTGATGAGCTTCGACGCCCAGGTCGACGGCGTCGAGTCCGAGGCCATGAACCTGCTCGCCACCGCGGCGGCACCCGAGCAGTATGCCGCCCGCAGGGCCCAGCTCGCCGCGCTCTACGAGCGGCGCGGCTGGTGCGACTGGCCCCGCATGGAGTCCTACCGCGCCGACGACCCGCACCACCCGTACGCCGTGCTCGGCCGCTGGGACCAGGCGCTGCGCGACCAGGGCTACCTCGGCCAGACCGACCTGCTGTTCACTGTGTCCCGCGGCGTCGTCGACCTCGCCCGGGCGCTCAACGAGTCGTTCCCGCACGGCGACGAGTTCGAGGACTTCGCCGCCGAGATCGCCGCCTGCCTCGCCCACCTGGAGGCCGTTGACCACGACGCGCGCACCGCCGACCTCGGCCGGCCCTGCCCGACCTGCGTGCTCGAGCACGGCAAGGGCGACCCCGGCTACCGCGCCCCACGCCTGCGCAAGCGGTACGCCACGCACCCCGGCTACGCGCCCGGCCAGCGATGCGACAAGCCGAAGTGCAAGATCTGCGACGGCAGCCGCGACGCCTGGCACTGCCCCGACGAGCCCGGCCACGCGTGGACCGACGCCGACTATCGGGCCAAGGTCGACGCCGACTACCTCGAGCACGCCGAGGAGCTGACGGCGCCCGACCTCGCCGAGGTCCTCGGCGTGCCGCTCTCGACGGTGCGGAAGTGGGCGTCGCGCCACTGGAGCGACGAGACGCGCGGATGGGTCGAGCCGCGGCTAGTGTCGCGCAGGAAGGGCCCAGACGGACGCAAGGTGTACCCGGTGGCAGTCGCCAAGGCGCTGGTGAGCGAGAGGATCACGGCATGACGATCGCACGCGATGCGGGACTCGCGGCAACGGCGCGCTTCGGCTCGACCTGCCCACACCCGGCCGACCGAACAGAGCCGGTCACCCTCTCGACGGGCGAGGTCGTCGCGATGCTGTGCGGTGTCTGCCTGCTCGAGCTGCCGAAGTCGTGGGGCTGCCCGGACTGCGAGTGGATCGAGGAGCGTCGGCTCTGCGATCCCGCGCCCACGCTCATGCTCGGCGCTCCCTGCTCACGGCACCGGACTTGACTCAAGGCGAGGGACCCGGCGAAACTTGACAGCGGAGGACTGCGCCCCGAGCCGAGACGGCCGGGGCGTTCTGCATGTCGGGGCGAATCGGACCCACGGGGAGTTGACCCACGTGAACGACGGCCGCTGGAACTGCGGCCACTGCGGCCGGCACCACGTCGTGCCCAGCCTGGCCCGGGACTGCGAGGCGCAGCACGAGGCGGAGGCGCGATCCGATGGCGAAGCCCCAGCACCGGACGCCTGAGTACCGCCGCGCGTACCAGGCGATCAAGGCGGCGCAGGCAGCCGGCCAGTGGCTCACCTGCGTCGAGCCCGTATGCCTGATGCGCTCGCGTGACATCCCGCCGTGGGTGCGAGCCAGCGTCAGCCACGACACCAGCGGCGCCGTCATCCTCGGCCCCGGTCACCTGCGCTGCAACCTCTCCGAGGCGGCCAAGCGGGGCAACAAGATGCGCGCCCGGAAGCGCCGCCGGCTCGTGCTCTGAGGGCTAGACCTGTCGAAGGAATCTGGCCGAACCTCTTGACAACAGCCCGGGGGGCGGGGCCGAGACGGGCCGAGGCGAAGGGCGAAAGACCGCCGCAGTCGAGCGTCGCAGTGCGCGTGAGTCTGGAGGTCCTGCGTCGATCTGGGAGTTCTGCCCGAGTCTGGAGGTGAGCGTCGTGGCCGGTCGTGGACGCGCCTCGTCGGGCACTCGGTCTCGAGAGCGGGACCAGCGGGCGCTCGATGAGCAGATGACCGTGGTCGAGGCCGATGGCGCCGAGCACGGACCGGAGCTGCCGGACGAGGTCGACTGGCCGGACGCGACCCGCGACTGGTGGAGCACCTGGCGCGCCTGTGCGCAGGCGAGCACCTTCACCGACACCGACTGGGCTTTCCTGCTCGACACCGCGGTGTTGCACATGGCGTTCTGGGACGGCGACCACTCCGTCGCGGCCGAGCTTCGTCTGCGGGCGGCGAAGTTCGGCGCGACCCCGGAGGACCGGGCCCGGCTGAAGCTGTCGATCGGCAAGCCCGCGGGGAAGGCAGCGCCCGCCGCGAAGAAGCGCACGCCGGCGGCGCGCACCCGTCGCGAGCGCGTGCTGAAGGCCGTTGGCGACGACGAGTAGGTTCCCGTCGCTCGGGTGGGCGGCGATCGACTGGATCGAGCACTACCTGGTTCACGGGCCGGGCGATGTGCAGGGCGAGCCGATCGAGCTCGACGACGAGTACGCCGCGTTCATCGTCAAGGCGTACCGCTTGAACCCGAAGTCGGGCGCGAAGATCGTGCGTCGCGCGTTCCTGTCCCGGCCGAAGGGGCGGGCGAAGTCCGAGCTCGGCGGGATGCTCTGCTGCTTCGAGGGCCTCGGGCCGTGCCGCTTTGATCACTGGGCGGGGGCCGGCGAGGTCAGCGAGTGGGGGTACGAGTATGACGAGGGCGAGCCGGTCGGCGCGCCGCTGAAGTACGTCGAGATCCTCAACATCGCGACCGAAGAGAATCAGGCCGGCAACACCTACGACAACGTCTACTACATGCTCCACCCGGACACCTGTTCGGAGGAGCTCAAGGATGACTTCGGCCGGCTCGACGTCGGCCTCTCGCGGGTGATCCTGCCGGACCAGCGCGGCACCATCGAGCCGGGCACCGCGGCCGACGAATCGAAGGACGGCGGCAAGTCGACGTTCATCGTCGCGGACGAGACCCACCTGTGGATTCCGCCGGCGACCGGGAAGTTCAAGCTCGGGAAGATGCACCAGACGATGGTGCGCAACCTGCTGAAGCGGAAGATCGCGTCGGGCTGGATGCTCGAGACATCGACGATGTACGCCGCCGGCGAGGGCTCCGTCGCTGAGGGCACGCACGCGTACGCCAAGTCCCCAGCAGGTCAGGGTGGCCGGCTCCTGTTCGACCACAAGCAATCATCCGACGGGTACGACTTCGCGAAGATCTCCCAGCGCATGGCGGCGCTGAAGGAGGTTTATGGCCCGGCCGCCGCGTGGATGCCGCTCCGGGAGATCGCGGAGTCGTACGACGACCCGCAGACCAACCCGCTCGAGTGGGAGCGGTACTGGACCAACCGGCCGGTGCCGCTCGAGGAGAAGCCGCCCTGCATCATCCCGAGGTGGGCCGACCGAGCCACGAAGGCGGACCCGCCTCCGCCGGTCGCTCTCGGGATCGCCTCGGACTTCGACCAGATCTGGCTCGCGCTCGGCACGAAGTGCGCGGCCGAGGGACGACCGGCGCACCTCGGCTCGACGCTTCACGTTCGAGTGGCCAACGGCGGCAAGGCCGCCTTTGTCGCCGAGGTGAAGCGGATCCAGGCCGAGCGGAACCTGCCAGTGGGGATCGACCCGAAGGGTCCGGCGTCGTTCCTGATGCCAGACCTCGAGCGCGAGGGCGTGAAGGTGACGCCTATCGGGATCGACGACTTCGTGCAGGCCTGTGCCGACGTCTGCGACGGCATCGAGGACGGCTCCATCGAGCACGGCGACTACGACGACCTGAACGGCGCCGTCGAGGCGGCCGGCTGGCGAAAGGTCGGCGATCGCCGCGCGTTCGCGCGCCGCAGCGGCGAGATCTCCGCACTCGAGGCCGTCGCCGTCGCGCACATCACCGAATCGCTCGCGCCTGATCCCGTCGAACCGTTCGCACTTTGGGGGTAACCGTGGACCTCGCCGTCGCCTTCCTGGTGCTTGCGTTCTTGGCCGCCGTGGCCGGCGTCCTGCTGATCTGGGTCCCGGCCGGCCTCATCGTGGCCGGCGTCCTGTTCGGCACTGCGGGCATCGGCCTGCTGAAGGTCCGCTCATGACGCGTCTGTGGGAGTCCGTGTTGGCGCGCAAGCAGCCGACGAACGTGACGCTCGAGGAGCTGCTCACCGTCTTCAGTGACCCGACGCGCGAGATCCTGCCCACCTCCTGGGGCAACATCTCCGAGGAGGAGGTCGTTCGCTCGATCGGCGACGCCTACCGGCAGTCGGGCCCGGTGTTCGCGCTGTGCTTCGCACGGATGCAGGTGTTCTCGCAGGCTCGGTTCCAGTGGACCCGCTCGACCGAGGGCACGCCGACCGACCTGTTCGGCTCCCGCCACCTCGCCGTCCTGGAGAACCCGTGGCCGGGCGCGCGCACGTCGTCGCTGCTCTCGCGGATGGAGGTCGACGACACCCAAGCCGGTAACGCCTTCGTACGCCGGCTGCGCCGCGGCGCCGGCCGCCAGCTGGAGGACCGGCTGGTCCGGCTGCGTCCGCAGTGGACGACGATCCTCATGGGGTCGCAGGAGGACGCGGACAACCCGTGGGAGGCCGCGGACGTCGAGGTCCTCGGCTATGTCTACCGGCCCAACGGTGACGCCGCGCGCGCGGTGCTGCTGGATCGCTCGGAGGTCGCGCACTATGCGCCGGTGCCGGACCCGGTCGCCAACTTCCGCGGTCAGTCGTGGGTGACGCCGTCCCTCACCACGGTCCGGGCGGACGACGCCTCGGAGATCCACCGGTTCAAGTTCTTCGAGAACGCAGCACCGCAGCCGCTCGACGCGAAGGTGCTGACGCCGACCGGCTGGACGACTATGGGCGCCGTCTCGGTCGGCGACGAGGTAATCGGCGTCGATGGCAAGCCGCACGAGGTCGTTGGTGTCTACCCGCAGGGCGAGCGTGACATCTTCCGTGTGCACTTCACCGACGGCGCTTCGACGGAGTGCACGGAGGACCATGTCTGGCGCGTCGCGTCCGCATATGACCGCAAGAAGGGCACGCACCGGGTCCTCTCACTCGCCCAGCTGCGCGCCAACGGCCTCCGCTACGAGTCCGGCCCGGCGAAGTGGTCGGTCCCGCTGGTGGAGCCGGTCCACTTCGAGGACGCCGGGCCGCTTCCGGTCGACCCCTATCTCTTGGGGCTGCTCCTCGGTGACGGATCCTTCCGCGGCAACCACGTCACGCTGGCGACGGCAGCCAAGGACGCCGACGAGACGCAGGCGGGCCTCGCTCTCCCGGCTCACGTCACCATCTCGCGCCGAGACCGGGGCGGATGGTCGGAGTTCAACTTCACGCGCGACGGCGGCCCCCGGAACAATGCACTGCTCGCCGCGATCCGCGACCTCGGCCTCGGCGACGTTCTCGGCCACGAGAAGTTCATCCCCGATGCCTACCTGTGCGCCGCTGTTGCCGACCGGATCGCCCTCCTGCAGGGGTTGATTGACAGCGACGGGCACGTAGCCTCCACTGCGGTCCGCTTCACCACTACCTCGCGCCTGCTCGCCGAGGGTCTGGCCGAGTTGGTCGGTTCACTCGGCGGCACGACGAGCACCACCGAGGCCGACCGCGGGTTCCGTCCCCAGTGGGCGGTGCTGGTCAAGCGCCTGCCGGAGGGAATCGTCCCGGCGAGACTTGCCCGCAAGGTCGCGGAGTATCGACCGATCAGTCGCGTCGGTCGGTACCGCTACATCGATCGTGTCGAGTACGTCGGCCGCAAGCCCGCGCAGTGCATCCGGGTCGACTCCGCAGACCACTTGTACGTGACCGACGACCACGTCGTCACGCACAACACCCCGAACATGGCCATCAAGTTCGACCCGTCGGTGACGATCGATCAGGTCAAGGCCTTCAAGACGCTGCTCGAGACCGAGCACAAGGGGCACCTCAACGCCTACAAGACGCTGTACCTCGGCGGCGGCGCGGACCCGGTGGCCATCGGCAAGGACTTCAAGCAGATGGCCTTCGATGTCGTGCAGGCCAAGGGCGAGACCCGGCTGGCCGCCGCCGCGGGTGTGCCGTCCTCGTGGGTCGGCTTCTCCGAGGGCCTGAAGGGCTCCTCGCTCAACGACGGCAACTACAACGCCGCCCGTCGGCGCTTCGGTGACGGCACGATCCAGTTCCTCTGGGAGGCGGCGAGCACCGCTCTTGAGGTCATCGTCGACCGGCCCGTCCCCCGGTCCAACGAGGCGCCGGCCCGGCTCGTGGTCGACCCGCGATCGGTGGCCTTCCTGCGCGAGGACATCAAGAACCAGGCCGAAGCCATGGCGCAGGACGCCCAGACGATCGCCTCCCTCGTGCGCGAGGGCTACGAGCCCGACTCGGTCGTCGCCGCCGTCCGTGCCAGCGATTGGTCCCTGCTGAGGCACACCGGCCGCGTCAGCGTCCAGCTCCAGACCCCCGGCCAGACCACCCCTTCAACTACAGGAGGCAGCGATGCCTGAGACCAACCGCGCCTCCACGCCGGGCGCCCTCCGCTGGGACGCGACCTGCCGGTTCCGCGACCGCGCGCCGAAGCCCGACGAGGGCAAGCAGCCTCGCAACGAGCTGCGCGCGAACGTCAAGGACGGCGTCGGCCGGATCTACCTGTACGACGTGATCGACCGCGAGGGCGGCTACTGGGGCATCTCCGCGGCCGAGTTCGCCGAGGCGCTCGACGAGCTCGGCGACGTCGACACGATCCACCTGCACGTCAACTCGCCGGGCGGGATGGTCTTCGAGGGCATCGCCATCAAGAACCTGCTCGCCCAGCACCAGGCGCACATCGTCGCCATCGTCGACGGGCTCGCGGCCTCTGCTGCGTCGTTCATCACCGCCGCCGCCGACGAGGTGGTCATGGGCGAGAACGCCGAGATGATGATCCACGACGCACGCACCTTCATGATCCTGGTCGTCAACGCCGAGGAGCTGCGCGAGGCCGCGGACGTGGTCGCGGCCGACCTCGACCGGGTCAGCGACAACATCGCTTCGATCTACGCCGCGCGCACCGACCGCACCGCGGCCGAGTGGCGCGCGGACATGAAGGCCGAGACCTGGTACACCGCCGAGGCCGCCGTCGAGGCCGGCCTGGCAGACCGCGTCGGCACGCCCGACGAGGGCGACGACACCCAGAGCAACACGTTGGACCCGCGCCGCCAGTTCGCGGCCGCGCTCAACGTGATCCGCGCGGCGAGCACGCCCGCGGAGACCGCCGACCCCGCGCAGATCGCGGCGTTGGCCAGCACGACCGAGGAAGAGACAGGGCAGCAGGCGGAGACGGCTCCTCCTGCCACGGCGGAGTCCGGTGCCGCGTCTCGGTCCACGGAGCCCAGCAACTCACCCTCTGCACAGAAGGAGACCGCCATGCCCAGCATGACGCTCGAGGAGCGCGAGGCTCGGATCACCGAGATCGACGCTCGTCGTACCGACATCAACGCCGCCCACACCGGCGACGTGCTCCCCGAGGCCGCCCAGGCCGAGTGGGACGAGATCACCAACGAGCGCGAGGAGCACCTCCAGGCCATCGCGGCCCAGAAGGTGCGCACCGAGCAGCTCGCCGTCGCTGCCCACAACGAGGCCGCGGCCGAGAACGTCCAGACGACCGCCCCCCGCGCGGCGGCCATCGGCAAGGCCACCCCGGCCGCCATCATCAAGCCCGACAACATCTACGACACGACGGCGATCCGCGACCGGTCCCGCAGCCGTGCCGAGATGGCCAAGGGCCTGCGCGACAACGCGATGCGCGCCGTCGACGCCGCAGCCTTCCCCGGCACCGACCGCGAGAAGGCCCAGGAGCGCGTCTCCAAGCTGGTCGACAAGTTCGCCGGCGAGAACGACACCACGCTCGCCGAGCGCATCCTCAACACCGGCTCGGGTCTCTACGACCGCGCGTTCGGCAAGGCCGTCAAGGCCATGTCGACCGGCGGCCTCGACCCGATGGAGCTGCGCGCGCTGACCCTGGGCGCCGACTCCGAGGGCGGCTACGCCGTGCCGTTCCAGCTCGACCCGACGGTGATCCTCACCAGCGACGGCTCGGAGAACCCGCTGCGCCAGATCGCGCGCGTCGTGCAGATCACCGGCAAGAAGTGGGAGGGCCTGACCTCCGCCGGCATCACGGTGACCCGCAAGGGCGAGACCGACGAGGCCACGGACGACAGCCCGTCGTTCGCCCAGCCGGTCGTCGACACCTCGCGGGCCGACGGCTTCGTGCCGTTCTCGATCGCGCTCGACATCTCGTGGAGCGAGCTGCGCGACGAGCTGACCCTGATGCTCTCCGAGGCGAAGGCCGACGAGGAGGCCACCTCCTTCGTGACCGGTGCGGGCACCGCGCTCACGACCGGCGGCACGCTCCCGCAGGGCATCCTGACCGGCCTGTCGGCCACCTCGACGGTCTACGTCGTGACCGGCACCTCCGGCGCGCTCGGACTCGCCGACCTGCGGAAGGTGAAGTCCACGCTGCCCGAGCGGTTCCGGGGCAACACCGGCTGGCTGGCCGCGGACACGTTCTACGACCAGGCCGACTCGCTGATCACCCAGACGACCCGCGAGGACATCGCGCAGTCGTCCGGCGACGTGCTGCTGTCCAAGCCGAAGCACCAGGCCTCGGCGATGCCCGACTACGCGACGACCTCGAACACCAACCTGGCCGTCTACGGCAACTTCCAGCGCGGGTTCATCATCGTCGACCGGATCGGCATGAACGTCGAGCTCGTCCCGACGCTCTTCGGCTCCAGCGGTCGCCCGACCGGCCAGCGCGGCATCTTCGCGTACTGGTTCAACGGCTCGAAGCTGCTCGTCCCGAGCGCCTTCCGCCTCCTGCGGATGAAGTGAGGGGGACCCGACGATGAGTGCGATCGGTGGCCGCAAGGTCAACGTCAAGATCTCGGGCGGCTCGCCTTCGAGCGTGCTGTTCGCCGGCTACCTGACCAACGCCAGGTTCAACTCGGCCGACTCCCAGAACGACACGCTGACGTTCTACGACGCCTCGCAGGGCGGTGCCAAGGACTGGTTCTTCCAGGGCTCCGCGCTTCAGGACGACGGTGCCGACGGCTCGGCGTTCTGGACGTTCGTCGAGAACAACGTCGGGGCCTCGGTCGGCGTGACGATCATGCCGCAGGGCAACACGACCGCGTCCACGACGCAGCCGCACCGCACGGCGACGTGCACCGTGGCTGAGTTCGACGGTGACTTCTTCGGTGGCGAGGCCAACGCCAGTGCCACCTTCAAGAACACCTTCGACTTCAGCTGGGCGGCAGACGCCAAGCCCACCAAGGCCACGAGCTGAGGAAGCACGTGACCACCCAGGGCACCAACTCGTCGGGGCGTGAGCGTGACCCGCTCGCGCCCCGGCGCGCCGTCGTCGTCATCCCCTTCCGGGACCGGGGCCATGACCCTCTGCGTCAGCAGAACCTCGAGTCGGTCCTCGCCTGGTGGGAGGGCGGGCCGTGGCCGGTGCACGTGGTCGACGACGGCCGCGCCGGCGCCGCGCAGTTCAACCGCTCGGCGGCGTACAACCGCGGCGCCGACCTGGCCCGCAGCCTCGACGCCGAGGCCGTGATCTACACCGAGGCCGACATGCTGATCCCGCACGAGCAGGTCGCTCACGCGGTCGAGGCGGCAGCCGACCAGCCGGGGCTCGTGGTCCCCTTCACCACGTACAACTACCTCTCGCCGGCCGACTCCGCCCGGGTCCGCCACGGCGCGAATCTGGCGATCATCGTCCCCGAGTCCACGATGGACAACGGCGCCTCGATGGGCGCGGTCAACGTGGTCTCGATCGACTCGCTGGACGCGATCGGCCGCTGGGACGAGAGCTTCGAGGGCAACTGGTACGACGACAACGCGATGGAGCGGGCGTTCTCCGTCTGCTGCGGCGTACGCCGTCACGTGCCCGGCCCCGCCTGGCACCTCTACCACCTGCCCGGCTGGACCGGCGACCACCTGACCGACGCCGACCGGGAGGCCACCGAGGCCAACCGGCAGCGGTGGCAGCGGTACGAGGCCGCGACCACGCCCGAGCAGATCCGCGCACTGACGGGAGAGACGGCGTGAAGACGCACGAGATGATCGACGGCTGCCTCGACCAGGCCCTCAACCTCGTCACCCGGCCCGGGACCGCGCTGGAGTTCGGCGTCCACACCGGCCGCACCCTGCGCCGCATCGTCGAGGGGATGCCGGCCGGCTCCCGGGTCGTCGGATTCGACTCCTTCGACGGCCTGCCCGAGTTCTGGCGCGACGGATTCGGGCCGGGCACCTTCCGCACGAAGCCGCCCGTGGTCCCCGGCGCCGAGCTCGTCGTGGGCCTCTTCGACGCCACCCTCCCGGCCTGGCCGGTGCCCGGAGACGTCGTGCTCGTCCACGTCGACTGCGACCTCTACTCCTCCACGCGCACCGTGCTCGAGCACATCGGCCCGCACCTGGCCCCCGGCGCCCTGATCGTCTTCGACGAGTTCCACGGCTACCCGGGCGCCGAGGCGCACGAGGCCCGGGCCTGGGCCGAGTGGACCGAGCGCACCGGCGCGGCCTGGACGCGGCTAGCCGAAGGCCCTGAGCAGCTGCTCATCCGCATCGAGGAGGCATCGTGACGCGACAGGCACTCGTGATCGGGCTCGCCGCCGACACATCGGTTGAGCACGCCAAGATGATCAAGGAGGGGGTCCAGGAGCTGTACCCCGGCCTCGACGTGCTGGTCATCGCGGGGTGCACGCACCTCGCCGTTGTCGACCTGCCGGAGCAGTCGTCGTGACCGTCACGGCAGCTCAGGTCCGGGCCACGATGGGCGCCTCGACGACGACCCTGCCGGACACGGACATCGACACCGCCATGGCCGTGGCTCAGTCGCTCATCGATCAGTACGTCGACCCGGCGACGCTCGCGCTCACTATCCCCGTCAAGGTCATGGACCGGGCGCTCCTGCTCGTGACGATCGAGCAGCTCAACCAGGACAACGCCCCGAACGGCGTCCTCAACCAGGCCTTCACCGACGGCCTCGGCGACGGCGCCAGCACGCCGATCCGGATCAGCCGCGATCCGATGAAGCCGGCGCTCCCCATCCTCGCCCCCTGGATCAGCGGAAGGTTCTTCTGCGCATGAGCGATCGCGTCATGGTCTACTACCTGTCCCCCGGGCAGGTCGAGCACGAGTTCTGCCAGTCGCTGCTGGAGATGTCCATCTACGACCTGATGACCTCCCGGCACCTGGCCGGCGTGTTCGGGGTCCGCTCTGGCGCGCTGCTCGCCTCCGCACGCAACAGCGTCGTGGACCAGTTCCTTGAGGCGGACGCGGCCGAGTGGCTGCTGTTCATCGACTCCGACATGGTCTTCGAGCGCGACAGCCTGGAGCAGCTCTTCGCGCACGCCGACGCCGAGACCTGCCCGATCATCGGGGGCCTGTGCTTCGGCCTGGACTTCGTCGACGGCCCGTTCCCGGTCGTCTACAAGCTCGTGGACACCCCTGACGGGCCGATGACCCACCGGCCCTCGGCGCTCGACCAGGACACCGGTCTGATGGCCGTGGACGCCACGGGCGCCGCGTTCCTGATGATCCACAAGCGCGTGCTGGTCGCGATGCGGGAGCGGGAGTTCTCCAAGGCCTACCCGTACTTCCAGGAGACTGAGCTCGGCGGCGGGCACCCGGTCGGCGAGGACATCGCGTTCTGCCTGCGGGCCCGCACCCTGGGCTTCCCGATCGTGATCAACCTGGACCTTCGGATCGGGCACAAGAAGGACCAGATCGTGGTCGGTGCTGCGCCAAAGGCCGAGACCCGACCGGCCGCCGACGCACCGTCCGAGGCGCGCAGGAAGTGCGACACGTGCGGTGCCGATCACGGCGTCTGGAGTGCCGGCGACTCGTGCCAGGTGGACGCGTGCGATGGCTCGTTGGTCCCTGACCTCGAGGCGGCCACGGCATGAGCGACCCGCTGGCCGAGGCCAACCAGGCGCTCACCACCCTGCTGGCCACGGCGATCACGGACGTGCCAGCGTTCTCGGAGCCTCCTGAGAAGGCGCTGCCGCCGTTCATCGTCGTCGGGCCCGCAGATCCGTGGCTGGACTTCGAGGGTGCGCCGTTCGGCTACTGCCGGGTGCATCAGTACGCCACGCTCATCACCGAGCGTGGGACCAACGACGTCCGCGCGGCGGCTCTGCGCACCGGGGCCGTGGCGATCGCGCAGGTGGTCGACGCCGCCGACGACTTCGCCGTGACCCAGATCGAGCAGCCGGGCGTCGTCAGCATCAACGGGCAAGAGTGCCTGGCGGTCTCGGTGACGACGGTGACCGAGGTCGCCTTCTGATGGCTACGGGAGGGGTCCGGATCGATGGCCTGAACGCCGTGGTCCGCGGGCTCATCGCCATCGGGTTCGAGGTCGACGACCTCAAGGACAGCTTCTCGGCCATCGCCGCGCGGGGCGCCCGTGCGGCTGCGCAGTTCGCGCCGAAGCGGTTGGGGACTCTCGCCGGCGACGTCCGCGGCAGCCGGGCCCGGTCCAAGGCGGTCATCACCGCGGGCCGCAAGTCCGTGCCGTACGCCGGCCCCATCAACTACGGGTGGGCCGCCCACAACATCACGGCCAACGGCTTCATGCAGAAGGCCGACAAGGTCATCCAGCCTTGGGCGCTCAAGCAGCTGGAACGGGACATCAACAGGCAGATCGCACGCCGCGGTCTGCGCTGACCCCCCACCCCACTCCCGGCTCGGTTTCGCGCGGAGACCGGGCCGGGCCCTACACATCCGCGCGCCTAGAGAGGAATCCGCGCATGATCACCAAGACCGATATCACCCTCGAGAAGGTCGTCGAGACCCTGACTGGCTTCGAGGAGGACCGGATCCTCGAGCGCTTCGGGGCCGAGGTTGAGGACCTCCTGGAAGAACGCCCGCGAGCCGGGATGCGCGCGCTCGCTGCTGTGGTGGTCGCGCGCGGCCTCGGCGAACAGGCCGACGCGGCCGAGGTCGCGCACCAGCACGTCATGGGGCTGACCTTGAAGCAGATCAGCGAGTTCTTCCCGAAGGAGGAGACGCGAACCGACCCCGCTTCAGCACTCCCCGGCGAGGCTGGGGCCGAGCGCCAGGTCGAAGCGGTCGATGAGCGCTGAGCTCCGCGAGTTCCTCGGTTCCCTGACCGGGGTTGAGGAACTCGCCATCGAAGGCGTATTCGGCCAGCCGCTCGAGGACCTTCCGACCGGCTACGCCCAGCTGCGGGCCGCCCAGTTTCGTCAGGCTTCGTAGACGCGTCCCCGATGACGCCGCGGCGTATCGCGCGGCGATGTCGACGTCGCGAGGCGATGTCCTCGCGCTGTTCTCCGACGAGGCCGACGCCCTCGAGGACGAGCCCGACACTGCCGCCGGGAAGCGGCATCTCCGGCGGCGCCAGCGAGCGCTGGAGCAGGCCGCCTGGTGCCTGCGCACCGGGCAGTCCGTTGAGGCCTACCTGCGCCTGACCCGCGTCGAGCGCAACGCCTTCACCGATCTTCTGGACCACACGACCTGACGAGGGGGTGAGCCTGTTGGCTGGACCGATCCGGATCGCGATCCTGGCGAACGGCCGTCAGGCTCGCGCCGAGGCAGCGGCTACCGCCCGCTCCTACGGCCTCATGGGCCGTCAGGTCAGCCGGACCGGCAAGCTGCTCGCCGGCGCGTTCGCGGTCGGCAGCATCGCCCGCGCGGCGGTCGCGGCCGGGCGTGCCGGCGCGACGTACGTCAGCTCGCTGAACAAGATCCAGGCGCTGACCGACGCTAGTGACAGGCAGATCGACCGAGCCGCGAAGAGCATCGAGGCCCGCGGCGGGGTCTTCGCGAAGATGGGCCAGACCGCCTCCGACGCGGCCGGCGGTGTCGTCGAGCTGACCAAGTCAGGCTTGTCGCTGAGCAGCTCGCTGCGCGCGGTCCGGGCGACCATGACCTTGGCCAAGGCCGGGGAGCTCGAGGTGGCCGACGCCTCCTCGCTGGTGGCGAACACCCTCAACACCTTCAACCTGAAGGCCAAGGACGCCGCCCGGATCGCCAACGGCCTGGCGAACGCTGCGAACATCTCCTCGGCCGACGTCACGGATCTGGCCGAGTCGTTCAAGTACGTCTCCCCGTTGGCCGCCAAGGCCGGGGTCTCGCTCGACCAGACGAACGCGATCCTGGCCGAGCTCGCCAACTCCGGGATCAAGGCCTCCCAGGCGGGCACCACGTTCCGGTCGTTCCTGCTCAACCTGCAGGCCCCGGCGCCGGCCGCTGAGAAGGCGCTCAAGGCGCTCAACGTGCAGGTGTACGACGCCCAGGGCAACATGCGGCCGCTGCCGGGCCTCATCGACAGCCTGAACCGCGGCCTGGGCCGGCTGAGCCAGGAGCAGCAGAACGCGAACCTGAAGGCGATCTTCGGCAAGGTCGGGATCACCGGCGCTCAGGTGATCCTCAAGAACGGCACCAAGGGCCTCGCGGAGTACACCAAGGGCGTCAAGAAGGCCGGGGCGGCACAGAAGCTCGCGGAGGCCGCCTCGAAGGGCCTGGCGGGCACCCTGGCGTCCCTGAAGGCCCAGACGGTCACCACGGTCCAGGAGCTCTACCGGCGGTTCTCCCCGGCCCTGGACGCCCGCCTGCAGTCGGCTGCGGACTGGGTGGCCCGCAACAAGGACGACATGCTGGACGCTGCCGTAGCGGCCGGCAAGAAGCTCGGCCCGGCGCTCGAATCTCTGGGTCAGCTCGCGCTGAGCGTCGGCACCTACATTCGGGACACCTCGGTGCCGGCGCTCGCGGACTTCCTTCCTCTCGTCGAGGACCTGGCAGGTGTCACCAAGGGCGCTGCGGATGCCGTCAACGCTCTCCCCGGCCCGGTGAAGGAGCTCGGCGTCCAGGCCGGCATCGCCGCGCTGATCCTCCCGCGGATGACCGCCGGCGTCACTTCCGCGACGGCCGCGGTCCAGAACCAGATCACCTACCTCCGTGTCCTCAAGCTGGAGATGCAGGACACCGCCACCCGCTCGAAGGCCATGTCGACGATGATGCAGCGGCTCGGCGGCGCGGCGAAGGCTGCGGCGGGCATCGGCGGCATGGTCGCGCTGACCCAGGCCGCCGGCGAGACGAACCAGGCGCTCAAGGACCTCGAGTCCGTCGGCGGCGGCGCGCTGCTCGGCTTCGCAACGGGCGGACCCTGGGGCGCGGCCATCGGCGCGGTAGCGGGCGCCATCCTGGCTGTGAAGACGGCCAGCGAGAAGGCCGGTGACAGCCTGCAGTTCGCCAAGCCGAAGGTCGAGGACTTCGCCGCCTCCCTGAACAAGGTCTCCGGCGCCGCTACGCGGGCAGCCAACGACGTGGCCCGGCTCTCCCTGCAGCAGTCCGGGGCCTTCGAGGCTGGTCGCAGGCTCGGTATCTCCTCACGTGACCTGGTGCTGGCCACGATGGGCCAGGAGGGCGCCGTCAAGCGCGTAGACCGCGCGCTGAAGTCTGCCGAGCGGCAGCAGGTGCGCTGGGCGAAGTCGCTCGGCGTGGCGCCGGGCTACCTCAACCAGAGCAGCGTCGACCTGGGTGTCCTGAAGAACGCGCTCGGCGCCACCACCGAGGAGTTCAAGCGCGACCAGGCCGCGGCACGAGAGGCCGCGATCGCCAACGGCGAGTTCGGCCGCGCGCTCAAGAACATCGACCGGGCGACCCGGCGCAAGATCGTCAGCCGCATCGACATGGCCGGCTGGCCCGAGGGCGAGCGGCAGATCGGGCAGGTGCTCCAGGGCCTGGTCCGCGTGCAGGACAAGAAGCAGATCCGCACCGTACTGAAGACGCTCGGCGCGAAGGAGTCGGTCAGCGACATCCAGCGGGTGATCCGCGAGCTGAACCACCTGGGCGACGCGAAGCCGGAGATGAAGCCCGCGCTCCGGTCGGTCCAGCAGTTCTCCCTGAACGCGAAGCGCCAGGCGATCGCCGGCGCCACTGACGTCGCCGACAGCCTCAAGCGCGGCACCGGCAAGGCCCGCGCCGACCTGACCGGGTACAACGCCTCGCTGAAGTCGGGCCTCGCCACGGCGAAGCGGTGGGCCACCGAGGGCGGCAACCAGGTCGGCACCAACCTGAAGTCGGGCATCTTCGCCGGGTTCGCCGGCACCGCCGCGGCGCTGGCCAACGAGGCAGCGGACGCCGTACGCCAGGCGGTCGCTGCCGCTCGGGCAGCCGGCCGGATCCACTCCCCGTCGAAGGAGATGGAGGACAAGGTCGGCAAGCCGCTGGCCGACGGCCTGCTGAAGGGCTTCACCAAGAACGTGGCCCGCGGCTCCGAGGGCATCAAGCGGGCCCTGGACAAGCTGCGCGACCTGATCAACAAGCGCCTGGACGGGAAGAAGCAGGCCGACCGGCGCAAGGCTCTGCTCAAGAGCCTGAAGGACGAGGGTGCGGCGCTGCGGGCCAACGGGAAGCTGCAGGACGCCAACGCCAAGGCGCTCGACAAGGCCATCGGGCACTACCGGAGCCTGACCCAGCGGGCCCGGGAGTACGCCGCCAGCGTCAAGTCCGGCTTCCAGTCCTACGGCAGCGTGGTCGGGCTCGGGACCACCGGTGGCGGCACTGCGGTGACTCTGCCGGCGCTGCTCTCCCAGCTGGCCGCGCGCGCGAGCGTCGCCGAGCAGTTCACCGCGATCATCGAGAAGCTGAAGGGCAAGCTCAACAAGACCTCGCTTCGCCAGCTGCTCGACGAGGCCGCCCAGGGCGACCTCGAGGGGGCGCTGGCCACTGCGCAGGCGATCGCGTCGGGTGGTTCGGCTGCTGCGGCCCAGATCAACGCGCTGACCGCGCAGATCAGCAAGGCCGGTGGCGCGCTCGGAGAGTCGGCGTACGAGTCCCTGTTCGGCGCCGGGATCCGGGCTGCCGAGGGCATCGTGAAGGGCCTGAAGCGTCGGGAGCGTCGGCTCGACCAGATCGCCGACCACCTGGCCGACCGGCTGATCAAGCGGATCCAGGACCAGCTCGGCATCGGGAAGGGCTCGGCGCCGGACCGGGGCACCGCCAACCGGTTCAGCGCGGCCGACACCTACACGAGCCGGACCTCGGCGTACGACGCCTACATGCGCCAGGTGAGCCGCCCGAGCACCGGAGGCGACGTGCACATCACGCTCAACGTCCAGGCGCCGGTCGGCTCCAGTAGCCAGGAGATCGGCCGAACCCTGACCAAGCACCTCGACGCCTACTTCGGTGCGGGCGGGCACCACCGCACGCGTTGGGCCTAACCAGGAAGGAGTCAACATGCCGTATCCGGACGACCACCCGTATCGAGCCGCTTTCGCCGAGCTGCACAACCAGGTCACCAATGCCCTGTTTGAGCACAAGATCACCGGCCGGACCGAGCTCGACATACCCGGCGTCTTCTCCGTCATGCTGGGCAGCCTCGACCTGTTCGCCTACGCTATCGAGGATCTGCTCGACCAGGTCGACTTCGACCCTGAGCGATGCGTGCCTCGCTCGGTCGACGAGGTCTAGCCGCCATGAGCGGAATCTCCGGCCTGCTGCGCCTCGAGCTGGAGCGCCCGCCCGACGCCGGCGAGCTGGTCAACCTGATCCAGAACACCAACGGCCGGACCGGCGCCTGGTTCTGGGTCACCCCGATGGCCGGCTCGGTGATGCGGGGCGGCGTCAACGTGGTGCCCTACCGGCACTACCGGCTGGAGTACACCTCGCCGGGCGGGGCCGCCAGCTACTTCTACACGGTGCCGATGCCGGTCACGGCCGGGACCTACGTGGCCGCGCACTGGTCGGCCTGGTACGTCGACGGGCTCTACTCCGCCCAGGTCGAGTGGCTGGACGTCTCCAAGGCCGTGGTCGGCTCGACGGCTGCGACCGCCAACCTGCCGTCCTCGGAGGTCGCGCGAGCGGCCGGCTCGTTCCTGGTGCCCGTCGGGGCGCTGTACTGCCGGCTGCGCTTCGACCACTACAACGCGTCGGGCGGCAACCCTGCGGCCGGGGATCGCCTCGAGCTGCACGACGTCACCCTCACCGACGCGCCCACGGCCGGGGACCTCGCGGTGACGCGCACCAACCTGATGCCGACCCCGACGGCGGAGAACGGGCGCGGTGGCTGGCGGGCCCAGGGCGGCGCCGAGATCGGCACCACGACCGCGCAGGCATGGGTGGGCACCAAGTCGTTCGCGATCACCAAGGACGACACCGCCGGCCCCGCGGACGCCGTGTCCCCGTCGATGACCGTCACCCCAGGCCGGGACTACGCGCTCCAGGCCCGCTCACGCTCACGCAGCGACGAGCGGAAGGTCACGGTCTCGGCGCGCTGGCTCAAGGCCGACGGGTCGGTGCTGACCACGGTGCCGGTGAAGTCGCAGACCGAGGCCAACGGCATCTGGACGGTGCCGATCGGCGGCGTCGCGACGGCCCCGACCAACGCCGCGTCGCTGCGCCTGATCGTCCACTACCCGAACCTCGACGCGCACGAGGTCCACATGTTCGACGCCGTCATGGTCGAGCAGGCCAGCGCGGTCAGCACCTACTTCGACGGCGCGACGCCGGGCGCTCTCGGCTACACCTTCGAGTGGGCGGGGACGGCGTACGCCTCGTCGTCGATCGCGTCGGGCCCGACGGGCGACCCGGGCGTGCTGGTGCCGGTGGCCTACCAGAACATCCTGGGGCCGACCGGCCGCATCGCGGTGGACCGGGAGGACCTGAACGTCGGCTCACTGAGCGTGCAGCTCTACGACGCGATCCTCGACCCCACCCAGACCGACCTGGTGCGGCCAGGCAAGCGCATCCGGCTGCTGTCCGTGGACCCGGACTCCGAAGACCCGGCCGGCGAGCCGGAGGTGCTCTTCGAGGGCAAGACGTTCACCGCCAGCGTGCAGTACAACCTGCTCGAGGCGAACGAGCAGAAGCGCGCGGAGGTCAACCTCTCGGCCGTTGACCCGATCAACCCGCTGGCCTCCACGCCGAGCCGCGAGGGCGTGGCCACGATCGCCGAGCTGCCCCACGTGCTCGAGGGCGCCGGCGCGCCGTGGAACGTCAACGGGTCGGGCGACCAGGTGGCGTCCCCGGTGGTCGTGGCCTACAACGACAACGCTTCCGCGCTCGACCAGGTGGCTGTGACCCGGGACTCCGCGCTCGGCTACGCCTGGGTGGACCGCAACGGCGTGCTGCAGGCCTGGGACGCGGCTCTGCTCGACACTACGGTCGCGGCCGACTTGGACGAGACGACGTACAACGCGGACATCGACGTCGACTTCGACCTCGAGCGGATCATCAACTCGGTCACGGTCAAGGCACTCCGCGTGATCGCGACCAGCGGCGTCACCGAGGAGGTCACCTTCGGCCCCTACGTGGACCTGGCCTCCTACCAGCAGTGGGGCGAGCACCACCAGGAGTTCACCGTCCAGGGCTTCGACACTGCCAACGCAGCCGCGATCCAGGCGTACGCCGAGCAGATCCTCGCCGCGAACGCGACCCCGCACCAGCGGGTCAACTCCCTGGTCCTGCCGATCCTCACCGCGGCCGACCTGCCGAAGGCCCGGCTCGACCTGTACGACCTGGTGCACGTCGTCAACGGCCGCGCGAACGTCGACGAGAACTCCCGGGTGGTCTCGATCCACCACGAGATCACGGCGACCAACACCGGCGGGAAGTGGCTGACCACGCTCGGGTTCGCCCGGGACGGCTCGGTCGCCAGCCCGTTCGCTGTGCCTTCCCCGCCGCCGGGTGTGGGCCCGGTGAAGGAGGAG
>Ga0172380_10001893_pt1 | contig 34913 bp, 24 predicted proteins | sample Leawe162metaG_FD_119747 | JGI IMG/M metagenome (GOLD analysis project Ga0172380, IMG submission 119747) | Leachate microbial communities from a municipal landfill in Southern Ontario, Canada - Leachate well 162 metaG | ecosystem: Engineered > Solid waste > Landfill > Unclassified | place...
ACTATTATTTCTCAAGCTCTTCTGGAGAAATAACATTTAACTATACCGGAGGATACTCATCTCATACATTTGAGCTGACCGAAGCAACCTCAGATGTTTCACCATCTGCTACTCCGACTTCTTTGACCATTTCATCAATTGAAGTCTTGCCTGAAACTGGTGTGGATAAATATCTATTTTGGGCGATGGGGTTGGTCTAGTTTTGAATAAAACTTGAGGGAAAGAGCACTGCCAGAAAAGTTGCTCTGTTGCGTTTATTGAGCGATACTACTAAAATATAGAGAGATAGGTTATAGGAGGGGTATGAACAAGAAATTGGTTCTAGTTGTTGTGGTAGGATTGGTAATTATTTCTCTGGGGATTTTTTTATTTATAAAATTTAGCCGTGACAATAGTAACTCCAGCAGTTTATCTTCGACTAATGTTGGTACTACGGGCAATCAATCGAGCCAATCAACTGGTGTGTCGCCGATCAGCAAAGCACTTTTTGATCAGCTTGTCGCTGATTTGGGTGTCCCTTCTTCACAGGATCAGCCCAATTTCTTAACCGACAAAGCTGTGTCTGTAACAAGTCTATCGAGTGCCAAGGCTTATAACTCTATTCTTTCGACATATCGAGTTTTGCCTGAGCAGCTTGTGACTTTAAAATCGGAAGCCGCACTTGGTAAAATTGATCTTCCAAACCCAATGACTATTAGCTTTGAAAACATCAGTATGTCCTCGGCTATTGCTGATGCGGTAGCGCAACAGGGTAATGCCATAGCTCAATCAAATAGTGTGCCAGTTTTTGTTTTGGAGGAAACATTCAACGAAGCGTATTATAAAAATTTGGCAAAAAGTTTTGGAATGGATAATCCAACAATAACAAAAGATAATGCAACGGGACTTATCAATATTTCACAGGCAGGTACAACTAGCAATAAAGCGCTTGAATTCAACCCCGCCAGCGGTTCATTTTCATTTGAGGCAAAGGGTGATTACTCAAAAAATCAAAGTCCATCATCGCCCGAAGCAGTACAGGCTGCACAGAATTATCTATACAACAATCCAGCCCTCGCGGGGTATGTGAGAAATATTGACTCGAGTGAAACAACAACTTACGAAAAAAGAGATGATCAGGGTGTCACATACGTCGCATTTCACAGAGGATGGACTCCTCTGCCAATTTTAAATTCCAGATATGTTTATGGAATAAAAAAGCTAGAGAATACGATAAGAGATACGGCTAGGGCAAACCTAGGTGATTCCGATAGTAGCATTTTTAATACTTCCGACCAAATGGATGGATATGCTAGGGGCGAAGGATTTAATACGATAGTGCTGAAGGTAGCAAAAGAGGGAATTGTTAGTATCTATGGAGATATGCGACCTCTGAAGCAGGATGTTGGGATGGTTAAGTTGATATCGGCAAAACAGGCTTATGAAAGTGCTGTAGCGGGGTCTTATTATAAACTTTCCCTCGTCTCTCGCTCTGGAAATGAAGTTGATTTTAGCAAATTCACCGAAAATGGAAAGCTGAGCCTGGGAGAGGCAAAGATTGATGCTATTCATCTTGCCTATAACGAAGAACCACTTAATTTACAGATGAACTATTTGCAGCCAGTTTATATTATGAGGGGAATAGCAAAAGTAAGTAGCGAAGAAGTAATTTTCAGCTTTGTAACCCAGGCAATTGCCAGTGAAGTCAAGGTTTCTTCGATGCTTGAAGTTTCGGCAAGCGATCTTGTTGATAGTTACATTGGGCAAGGTGAATCTTGGAGCAAGGAGGGCCAGGGCGGTACGGGGATCGGTGCATGGAAACCTTCGGCGACCTACATCGGTTCGGATATTCCATCTGTAACTTCACCTGGAACACCAATAGGATTAATTCCATGGCTTCCCGGGATTCCGTCTGGTTCTGATACCCCAAGAAGAAAAACGCCGACATCGAGATTGACTGGTTTTTGCCCGATAATTAACATATATAGTAACGAGAGCAAGGCTTTTAAACTCAAGCCAAAGGCCGAAGGCTCGATTACTTATGCTTATCCAGTATTGAGTGGCGAATCTTGGATTACGAAAGCCGATAGAGCTGGCAATCTTTTGGTGAATGGAAATATCTATAAAGGATTAAATTATGAATTTGATTCCGATCAAATAAAAACTCCAGCTGAAGGATACGTTGTTTCGAAAAATCAAGCCATTCAGTTTCTGAAAAATGAATTGATGCCGAAACTCAGTCTAACTGAAGATGAAATCGAATCATACTTACTTGAAGTAAATTACTATGTCTTAAGTAGAACAAAAACGAATTCAAACTATTACAAGATTTCACTTCTTCCACGGGGGGAGATCGAAAAAGTTCTGCCTCTTGAGGTCGCGCCTACGCCCGAATCTAAAATTCGCAATTTTCTTGTTTTTGAGGAGCTTGAATCACGACCAAATTACATCATTAAAGAGCCAACTATTGATTCTATAAACAGACAAGGTCTTAACTCTTTGCTAGTCGAAAACGGCTGTGTGCTAAAATAACTAAGCTGTATCAAGTGGTTAATAAATTGACAATTTACTCAAATTGTTGAATTGTTAGATTATATAATTATAGGAATATTTTTTATGGATGTTCTTGAAGCAATAAATAAAAGGCGCAGTGTCAGAGCTTATCAGGAAAAAGCAATTTCTGATGATGATCTAAATAAAATCCTAGAAGCGGCGCGGATGGCGCCAAGTGGATTTAATGCTCAGGCTTTTCGGATCATAGTTATTAAAGACCCTGCAACTAAACTTAAACTAGGAGAAATGGCTAGGCAGCCTTATATTGCTAAAGCGCCAATTATTTTAGCGGCTCTGAATTTAAAACTTGACGACAAGTATGCCCCGCTAGATGTGGCAATTATGCTTGATCATGTGATGCTTGCAGCGGTTTCCCTGGGGATAGGAACGGTTTTTGTCGGTGCCTATCACAATGACGATATTTTAAAATATTTGGGAGCACCAGATGATAGCGAAATGGTTGCTCTTATGCCTCTGGGCTATCCAGCTGACAAAGAAATTCCCAAAAAACGAAAAGAGCTATTTGAACTTGTAAGTAACGAAAAATTCTAGGAGGGAAATATGGGATCTTGGATGATCTTGGGGTTGCCGCTTATAGTCTGGCTTGGGTTCGTGCTGATGGTTCTTATAATCATGCAAATACTAGTTGGCAAAAAAATAATTTCCCTGCCATTCACCTATCATACTAAGATACTTTGGGTTCTGATTTTAGTTTTAGGTTTTATTCATATGTTTTTAGGTTTAGAAAATTACATAAAATAATATGGCAAAAAGAGATCTCGAGTTTCTCTACGAAATCGGATTCCTCAGGTTTGTTGACCGGTCATGGAAGCAGTTTCTAGGGCCCAACGTTGCAAACGTAAACGAACACATCTTGAGAGTTGTTTGGATCGCGCTCTATATAGCGAGATCTGAAAAAGTTAAATCAGAAGAGAAAATTTTGAAGTTAGCGCTGGTGCATGATATTGGTGAGAGCCGAACGGGGGATACTAACCCAGTTACTCGGCAATATAATAGTCAAGACGATAAAAAAGCTGTTGCCGATATAACTGAGCAAACCGTTTTTGAATCTGACTTTTTAAAATTGTATGAAGAATATAAAAAGCGCCAGACAATTGAGGCAAAAATAGTCAAAGACGCAGATAACCTTGATGTCGATCTTGAAATTATGGAGCAGGAGGCATCGGGTTATAAACGGCCAAAGCTATGGAATAAATATCGCGATGTAGCCGGTAAGCATTTGTATACAAAATCAGCAAGAGATCTATATTTACAAATAAAAAAATCGGATCCGCATGATTGGCACCTAAACGCTCCAAGCAGATTTAATGATGTTGAGAAATGGATGAAGTAAAGCTCGGCAAATATAGGCACTATTCTGGCAGAAAATATGAAGTTTTGGGCTTAGCGCGACATTCGGAGACATTGGAAGAGCTGGTTTTGTATAAACCGCTTTATATCGATAAAAAGTTCGGCGGTTGCTTTTGGGTCAGGCCCAAGGAGATGTTTCTGGGTAAAGTTAAGATAGGCGGAAATTTTATTAATAGATTTGAATACTTAAAGAACGTCTAGAGGCCGACGAAGCGCGGTGTGAACCGCGACTTGTCGGCCTCTGGGGTTTAGGCGCTTTTGCACCTTGGGGGTAGCAGTTGCTGGTCGGTGTGTTAGTTCTCGCCGACCTCGGTGAAGCGTCTGGTGTTGAGATCGGTGATGCCAACCAGAAAGTCGACGTGCTCAGCTAGATCGGGTTGTTCTTTGCCGATGACATCGCGTGCTAGCTTTGCCAGTGAGCGAGCTTTGTGGATGGCGTGAACACGATCCGGCCCTTCGAACCGGTAGGCGGCGTTGGCGAAGAGGACAATGCCCTCCTTTTTGTCAACTACGCCGCTTTCGATGTTACCCCATACGATCTTGGCCGCTGTTGCGACAGGGACGGTGAGGTCGAAGGAATATGGCCCAATGATCAGGGCCGTTCTTCCTCCGAACTCTGGGTTGGGAAGATGCAGCCAGTCAAAGCCTCTTCCAAGAGCGATGATCTGTTCGTAGTGACCCATTTCCTTCAGGTCGCGTCCCTCCGCCTTGACATCTTCAATGTGAGCAAGGTTTCCCTTGAGGATTGGGACGAGGTCACGCCTCATCGATCTGCGCATGTCTGGGAAGAGGCTGTCGATGGAGCTCTCGAGTTCGCCGGTCTTCATACCGGGATATTCGAAAAGATCCAGCGTTTTCCCGTCCTCTCCATGCAGCAAGAAGGAGTCGCTGTCTGTCTCGATACCCAAGCGAACAGGGTAAATCTGCCGGTGGCTAGAGCCGAAGATGTCCTCTACCTGTGCTTTGAGGACCTCCGTGAAAGCGCATGCGTCCTCCGTCTTGTAGTCGAACCCCGCACAACCCCTATGCCTATCACCCTTGCTCCAGTGGTATGTCTCGAAGATGATGTTGCGTCGTCTCTGTGAGATCGAGTAGTCAACCCACCCCTTGACTAGCTCATACAGGTGGGGCCAACCGAGGTCGAACTTACCCCCAACGTTGCGATATGGCTGGATGATGCCGGGGGGTGTGTTTGACATGACGGACAAGTTGAGTCGTCCGTCCATGCACTTGAAAGCGGCTATCTCGGTCGAATGCCGCTCTCTGTAGTCCTGCCTCCAGATCTTTGCATCCGGAGAACAGAAACTTTCGGACTGTCTGGCGTTGTAATCCAGTAGGTCCTTGGCTAGTTGGCTGTGCGACATCGCGCCTCCCTTAAGCATCGCCCGCGAGGGCTGGTTAGTTGTACTTGGGTCTTTCTAAACAAAACCAACGCACTCTGGTGGAGTAACGTTGATCGAAATAATTTTATTCTCTTTGTACGAAACTGTCAATGCTAAATCAGCATAAACACATTTTGTAGTCTTGAAATAAAAAGTTATTCATATATGTTGAGTTTGGTCAGTTCTATTCGATGCAGACAATGGAGGGCAGGACAAACCATGCTTAGCCCCAACCTTCTGACGGTTTCACTCGACAGTGTTGGCAAGTGCGAGCATTGCGGGGCGATCATGTCCATCGAGGGGTTCCCTCCAGAGGCAATGAGTGTTGAGTGGAGGTGCCCGATCTGCGATGGGGTACTCACGGGCGCGACGTTTGGATATGAAGGCGACACTCGGACCGGATGGGTCGGGCCTGACGGCGAGTGGGCCAGTGAGCGTCCGAAGGAGTGCTTCGAGCTTGGCAGGCTCTTCGTCAACGTCTATGGCGTCGAGTCGCTATAAGGAGTTCTCGGAGGGGATACTGGGCGGGCATTAAGTTGTTCCCGCCCTTTATGGTATTTTGTCTGGCAACAAGAATGTTTTGACGTTGTAGGACCTATAAATTCGCCTTCTTCAGGTGTTGACAATGCTCGATAAACTATGGTATCTTGAACCTTGGAGGCATAAGAGTTGACTTCAAGTTTTTGACATAAGACAGAAATTAGGCGGCAGAATTGGTCCAGTTTCTGCTGGATTTTTTGATCCGCTTAAGTCAGATGCCTGTCCATTGACAATTTGACTCAATAATCGAGAAGTAAGATTGTGTTTACTTGTTCCAAACTCACGATTTTATGGTTATTGAAACAATTGGTTTAACCCTTCGACTGGTTGCTCAGGATTAGATTGAGCTAAGTCGAGGTCTAACAAAACCAGATGAGAGTGCTTTAGGAGTGCACTATAAAAAAACTTCGACAATTCTTGAGTTAATTTAAAACTCTCTTTTTGAGAGATTGATGACTCTTTACTAAGAGTTTGATCCTGGCTCAGGATGAACGCTAGCGGCGTACCTAAAACATGCAAGTCGTACACTTGTAAAAGTGTGGCAGACGGGTGAGTAACGCGTAGGAATCTACCCCAATCCGGGAAATACCCAGCCGAAAGGCTGGCTAATGTCCCATGTGCTCCACGGAGTAAAGCCCCGGCGGATTGGGAGGAGCCTGCGTCCTATCAGCTAGTTGGTGGGGTAAATGCCTACCAAGGCGATGACGGGTAGCTGGTCTGAGAGGATGATCAGCCACAATGGCACTGAGACACGGGCCATACACCTACGGGTGGCAGCAGTTAGGAATCGTACACAATGGACGAAAGTCTGATGTCGTGACGCCGCGTGAAGGATGAAGGTCTTCGGATTGTAAACTTCTTTTATATGGGAAGATTATGACTGTACCATACGAATAAGCATCGGCTAACTACGTGCCAGAAGCCTCGGTAATACGTAGGATGCGAGCGTTATCCGGAATTATTGGGCGTAAAGAGCGCGTAGGCGGTCTTTCAAGTCCAGCTTTAAAACCTAGGGCTTAACCCTAGAGATGGGCTGGATACTGATAGACTTGAATACTTGCAGGGGCAAGCGGAATCTGCGGTGTAGGGGTAAAATCCATTGATATCGCAGAGAACACCAATGGCGAAGGCAGCTTGCTAGGCAGTTATTGACGCTGAGGCGCGAAAGCGTGGGGAGCGAACGGGATTAGATACCCCGGTAGTCCACGCCGTAAACTATGTGAACTAGATATTGGGATTATCGACCGTCCTGGTATCGAAGCTAACGCGTTAAGTTCACCGCCTGGGGAGTACGGTCGCAAGACTAAAACTCAAAGGAATTGGCGGGGGCTCGCACAAGCGGTGGAACATGGGGTTTAATTCGACAGTAAGCGGAGAACCTTACCAAGGATTGACATCTACGGAATCTCTAAGAAACTAGAGAGTGCCCGCAAGGGAGCCGTAAGACAGGTGCTGCACGGTCGTCGTCAGCTCGTGGCTTGAGCTGTTCCGTTAAGTCGGGAAACGAGCGCAACCCTTATCGCGTGTTAAATTTCTCACGCGAGACTGCCCTCGTAAGAGGGAGGAAGGTGGGGATGACGTCAGATCAGCGTGGCCTTTATACCTTGGGCAACACCCGTGTTACAATGGCTACTACAGAGGGTCGCAAGATCGCAAGATGGAGCTAATCCCTAAAAGTAGTCTCAGTTCGGATTGAAGTCTGAAACTCGACTTCATGAAGCTGGAATCGCTAGTAACCGTGGATCAGCTACGCCACGGTGAATACGTTCTCGAGCCTTGCACACACCGCCCGTCAAGGCAGGAAAGCCGGTAGCACCGGAAGGCCCATTTTATGGGACCATGGTGAGATCGGTGATTAGGCCTAAGTCGTAACAAGGTATCCGTAGGGGAATCTGCGGATGGATCACCTCCTTTCTAGGGAGATAACCCACAGACTGTTTACAGTCGATAGTGGGGAAACACGGTCGTTCTTTAACGAAAGTTAAAGTTCAAAGCTCGGCATTTATGCCGGGACAAACTCATCTGGTTTTGTTAGATCGATTAGATCAAATTGAACTCTTATCCTTTGATTTTAAAGTCAAAGAAGCTGTCGCCTAGGACTTGAACAATTGGTTGATCGAGTTCGTAGGGGTATCCTTTAGTGTCAGTAAAGACCACTTGATATGTACCTGAAGGAAGATTTTTGAATTCAAAGGTTCCTCCCTCAACTTTTCCTTCTATCTCGTTAAAATAAATTTTTCCGTCAACAACGCTACCGTTTTTTGTCATGTTCCCAAAAACCCTAACATTTGGAAGGTTTGCCGCTGGTTCTTTTTGATATGCCTTTTTTATCTCCTCGGCCGGATTCTTAACATATTCATGGCCAAGCTTGGTTGTACCGCTTGTATTCTTTTCAATAGTTTCGCTTTCCTTCTCTGATTTATTGGTTAAAACCACGATTAAAACGACAGCCATAATGACAAGTAGTGCTCCAAAAATGATAAATAGTTTTGATTTCATATTATACCTCAATTCCGGGAGGATTATCACCTCCACTTTGTCTGTTTAGCCAATCTTGGTCTGATGTCATCGCATTAAGCGCCTTTTTACATTCCTCGGTAATCCCGCCATTTTCTATTAGATTTTCAAGAGCCGTTCTATTAAATTTTGAAGGTAGGTACGTACTGACATATAATTCGTGCACGTTTGTGTAGGAATGAGTACCGCTTGCTAGTGTGTCAAGTGAACTGAAACAATTGCCCCACTTTTCTCCAACGCTCCACGTCCCAGATCCAGTTCGTGCAAAATTCATATTTTCTGTATAAGTACCATTAAAACTAAATTTTGAATTTCGTGAGACAACTGACCATGGAGCCGTTACGTCATGTACATGTGCTTGCTCGTGACTGATAGAGCCTTCGACAGCGCTCCTGCTCATGTTGTTATCCCAAATCGCGACATAATAATCGACACTATCGAGTCCAGTTGCATTTATACCTTGACCTTGGCTTGCAAATGAACCTGCAAGATCGCGCCCAACACCATCACCGAATCTTGTAAATGCATTTGCCCTGCCTCCTGCTCCACTTAAACTGTTTAATTCATTCAAATCGGTAAAAACCAAAAGAGGTATTCTGCCCCCCGAATGGCCATTTACTCTTCGCCAATCAAGAAGATTCTGCTGGATTCTATCTACGGTTATTCCCAAAATCCCGTCCAGCTCACCTCTTTGGAAACGCTGTTGCACTCTTTTTGAATAAAAACAGATAAGTTGACGCTGATCTTCGGCGGTAAATCTGTTGCCTGAAACATAGGCACATGCCTTATCAGCATCCGGAGGAGTATTGTCGAGACCGACTGCTACATCATCTGATGTTGCTGGTATCCCACCTGTGCTCGAGCTTCCGCTCGAACCACCACTGCTGCCCGATGAAGTACCTCCTGAAATATCTCCTATTCCACCATATCCAGGATCGCCATAGGTACTTGGATCCCCAGCGTCACCGATACTTCCACCAGGGCCAGTTGACGTTGGATAGTCTCTGGATCCTGTCGGGCAGGCGCTTCTTGCTTTGCTTTCATCTCCAAAAACAACCCTAGCCTTACTTAAAATTGCTGCTCGTGCCTTATCCGTATCAGGCAATTTATCAAAATCACTCACTGTTGGAACACCGATCAGTCCTCGATCACCCAAGGCACCATCTAGAGAATCACCTAGCCCAATTGATCCTCCAAAGTTGATCTTCCCGTCATCAAAAGAAATTACCAAGCAAAAAGTTGGACCGCTCCCACCGTCGCGCCAATTTGTTAGAACAACCGAAGCTCCTGAAAAGATATCCGAGACACTGAATGCTTCGGCTTTTTTTGTTTTAGAACTTGATCCTAGAGTGATAACAAAAATGAGAGTAACCGTCAAAGACAATACAATATTTCTTCTAAAATTTTTATACAAGAACCCCTCTTTAAAGTAATCTTATCACGCATCGAGATTTAAAATCAAATGATAGTGTTGGAATATTAACAATTATTTCTGCTAAAATGTAAGTAATAAGTAAAAGGAGGGGCTGATCGTAGATAATACAGCTCAGGTTCAGGGTTTAGCAAAAACATCCTCAAGGGATTTTAGGGAATTACCAATTTTCATTGGATTTATTTCTTGGTGGTTTGTTTATACTCCAAAAAAAATCTTTGAAATTTCTATAAAAGTAATTAAAAAAACATTTAACTTTTTTTCAATCGATCTTCTTTTTAAAACGCTGCTCCTCCCTTGGAAAAGAGACGAGGTGGACACCACCAATATGTCTCTCGATGATCGCGTGCGGGTAATTATGATGAATCTTGTCTCGAGGGTAGTAGGTGCGACTGTTCGAGGTGGAACAATCGTGGTTGGTCTTGGTGCAATCTTTGCAACTATTGTTGCAACAATTTTAGCGCTGATTGGTTTTATTGCCTTGCCTGCAATCGCGCTCTACTTAATTGTTATCAGTATGAATTATTCTTCTTATTAAACTTATATGGTTAACTTCGACATCACTCAAGCAAGAAATTTCCACAAGATAAAATCCGGCGGTTTTTTGCAGGCAAGAGTTTTTGGTATTATTGCGAAATTTGGATATTTTTTCATCTGTGCCTGCGTCATCGCCTATTTTTACGAAAGAATCACACGCGAAGTTAGTATAATAACGCATCTAGCTCTGTTTGCCGGAAGCATTTCCTCGCTTTATCTTTTCTATTTCTACTTTATGAAGTCGTATTACACTCCAATCTCATATATCCAGTCCGAAAATTTGGCAGAGGGATTAAGCCAATCAATGGTTCCGGTGATTATGGAATCTGTAAAAATTGCCGAACAAAACAAATTTGCTGCGATTGAGCCAATAGTTTTATTAGCTGCTTTCGAAAAGAGCGTCGATGGCAAATATATGCTGCTTAGAGCCGGTTTCGGTCTAGAAAAAGATATTTCAGCTCTTATTCAACAGGCCGTTATGATGATTCCCAAACAACAGGGAGGTACTCCGATCCAATTCCCGCCACAGCTCATTGATGTTTTTCTTGCAGCCAAGGAAAACAGTTTGCAAAACAAGCGTGACAGTATATCGTCTGGTGATATTTTGTTAGGTCTAATCCAAAAAAGCGATGCTTTCAAAAAAATAATGTTTGAGGAGCAAATAAACGAAGAGGACATAAAGAGGATTGTGGAATGGCACGAATTACTCAAAGAATACACAGACCGCAACCAGAAACCATTTTGGGAAAAGGATGGTGTAGTTGGCGGAATTGGACGGGACTGGAGCTTTGGCTATACGCAAACTTTAAATCAGTTTGGACGCAATCTTAATACTGAGGTTGAGTATCAGGGCGAAGTTCATGTTTATGGAAGAAAAAGAGAGATCGACGAGATTGAGAGAATCTTGGCAAAAAGTGGCCGACACAATGTGCTTTTAATCGGTGATCCTGGTATTGGCAAAAAAACAATCGTCAAGGGATTTGTGTCTAAAATTATTCAAAATACAGTTCTACCCGCTCTTAAATATCAGCAAGTATTTCAGGTCGATACCGGCGCGCTTTTATCTGGTTCGACCGAAAGTGGCGAAATTGCAATTAGAATTAAGAAGATCTTTAATGAGGCGGTTAGAGCTGGGAACATCACCTTATTTTTTGATAATTTCCATGCTCTTGTATCAAAAGAAAAAGGAGTCGGTCAGGTCAATACTGCTGAAATTATTTTGCCCTATCTTGAGGGTTCGGTGAACGTAATCGGCGCAACGACTCTCAAAGACTATCATAAAAGTATTGAGGCCAATCCTGGGGTAGCGGCGGCATTTGATAGCATCGACGTAAAAGAGCCAAATGTACAGGAAACAGTGCAAATATTAGAGGAGCTGGTGCCGTTTATCGAACATAGAAACGGTGTATTCTGGCCCTATCAATCAGTTAGGGAAGTTGCAAAAATAACTGACCGATATATTCACAACAAACCCTTCCCAGAAAAAGCAATCGAAATAGTCGACGAAGTCTCGGTCTCTATTGCAAAGTCTGGCAAACAAGTAGTTTTGGCACATGAAATCGATCAGTTGATAAGTAAAAAATTGGAAGTGCCAATTGAACAAGCAGAGGGTGAAGAAGCGCAAAAGTTGCTTCACCTTGAGGAATTTTTGCACAAGCGTGTCATTGGTCAAGAAGAGGCGATAAGCGCGATCTCCGGTGCGATGCGACGAGCTCGTTCTGGGATCCAGTCAAATCAAAGGCCAATTGGATCATTTCTCTTCTTGGGCCCAACTGGTGTTGGTAAAACTGAAACTTCAAAAGCACTTGCCGATGCATATTTTGGATCTGATAAAACTATGATTCGTATCGACATGTCAGAATTTCAAGAGCAGTCATCAATTTATCGAATGATTGGGTCACCCCCTGCGGCTGGAAGCGAGGGTGAAAAAGGGCAACTGACAACAGCAATTGCAGATAATCCATTTTCACTTGTGCTGCTGGATGAAATCGAAAAAGCGCATAAAGATATTTTAACTTTGTTTCTGCAGGTTTTTGATGATGGCCGCTTGACCGATGGAACTGGCAAAGTAATAGATTTTACTAATACTATTATTATTGCAACATCAAACGCCGGAAGTGAACTTATCAGAGAAAATCTATTGAAAAACATCAAGGGCGAGCAGATGAAAAAATCGTTGTTTGATTATCTGCAACAAAAGGCCATATTTAGACCAGAGTTTTTAAACAGATTTGATGCTGTTGTTGCTTTCCATCCGTTGTCTCAAATACAAATTCAGCAAGTGGCACAACTGATGCTTGACTCGCTTTCAAAAAGAATGGCAGAAAAAGAGATAACTTTACAATTTGATCCTAAGGCAGTCGTGAAGCTTGCTCAGGTTGGATTCGACCCAGTCTATGGCGCTAGGCCAATGCGCCGAGCAATCCAAGATAAAGTTGAAAATGCCTTAGCTGACGCGATGCTCAAAGGCCAGCTTCCTCGTGGCTCGAAAGTTGTCTTAGGTGAAAATGATATCAAATAGCGGGGCTGGTAGGTGGTGATTTAGAGCTGAGAAGTATGAAACCAGTGGAAAATAATAAAACAAAATAGCGATATTTTAATGCGGCATTAGACATAGGCGTTAAGAATATGAAAAAAAGAAAGTTGTATGTAGCGATTTCGTTGTTTGTCTTGTGTTTGGGAGCACTAGGCTATCTTTTTATGACAGGTAAAATAAAGATAGGAGCTGATACTGGAGGGCTGAGAACGCCCGCAATGGTTGCTCGCGAAGCGACACAATACCTGAATAGCTTTTTGGCTTCGGTTAGCGGAACGGCACGTAAAGTAAACCCTTCATTTGAAACTGAATATTCTACTGTCGCGGCAAAAAATTATTTGTCCGATGGCTTTTACGGGATGATTCTGGGGGATATTTCTGACACGAAAAGCCAAACTGATTTTGAAGCTTTTTCCAGAATCAGGGCAAAAAATGCCAATTATATTAATGAGCTCTTGACCGGATCTCAATCTTCAGAGATAACAAGTTCCGTTTTATCAAGTTCGGTTTATTCCCAAACCGACTACACTCCCTCGTACAATACGGCCTCGAAAGTGCTCTCGCAAAGCGACTTTGATAATGTTTCCAACTCGACTAATGACCTAATTAGTGCTATAAACCCTAGCTTTGAAAATCCTGCTTCAGGTGGTGATCCAGCAAAATGGACAAAACAAGTAAGCGGGCCAGGCGCAGTTTCTAGAGACAGTACTACGAAGCATTCTGGAAATTATTCGTGGAAATTTACCAATACATCGGCGAGTACTTCGACAAAGTCTGGTCTCTCGGATTTTATAGAAGTCAATCCTCTGGATAAAATATACTTTTCGATGTGGGTGAACGCGTCTGCTGGTGCAAACGATGGTAGCCGAGGGTTTTCGGTTAACTGGATTGCATACGACAATGACAAAAGTGTTGTAAAAGATAGTTCGGGTAAGTCGCTTGGGGGACAAATATTATCAGACAATTATCCGCCAGCAAGCTGGACTAGGTATTACGAATCATTTGATATTAAAAGCATCTATGCTGGTGATCTCGTAACGGCCAAGAGAATAAAATATATAAAAATAAAGTTAAGTGGCTTAGCAATTCGTAAATCTGGGTCACTTTGGTTTGACGACCTGCAACTTTCGAAAGTGACACCGGACAAAGAATTTTTGCCAAGTATTAAAAATGAGGCATGTCAGTCGGGTGCATCTGCTTCTACATATGTTTGCGAGGCAAATGGTGGGAGTGGATTTACCATCCCCGTAACCGGCTCGGCAAATTTATCGATCCCGGCATTTAATGTCAATGAAGCGACTGGAGTGCCGGAAACACCAATGCTTCTTGAGGTTGGTTTCACTGATACTGCTGAAAGAACGGGCAAGGTTGTATCGCAAATAAAAAATTATCCAGGACCAGATGGAACAAAAACAGAATCAACATCGGTTATTGTTTTCGGTGGGCGAGGTGACGGTCTAGCGGGCTACTCTCAATATTACTTTAAAAAAACGCCAAACATGCTTTTAGTCGCAGATAAAAGTTCGGGTTCGTGGAAATTTAATTTTCAGATTAGTGGCGGGCAAAGCAATGTAAGCTATATTGCACTCAAGAAAATAACAGATTATCGAGACGAGCGCTCTTTCCTAAACAGACAGTTAATTTTGGGTGGTCACAAGGAAGTGCCGCTTATCGTAGATAAACCCAAAACTCTTCCAGCCTATGAGGCATTCAATGTTTATACTCGAGATTTAATGAGGCCGATTTATTTGCACACTAAACCAATGCCAGGAGAAATTAACAAACCGCTTGCGGGTTTCTCCGCTCAAGGGGAAACCCAACCTTTATCTCTAGGCCTATATGCAAACGGCAACACGGCAAGCGAACTGACGTTTGAAATGGCGGGAGAACTTTCAAATAGTGCCGGAAAGGAGCTGGGAGTAACGATCCAAAAAGTTGTACTCGACGAGTCAAGAGTTGCAAAAAAAGGCAACCCGCGATTTTTTGCCCGTTTGGCTGATAGAATAGAGGACATTAGCAGACCAATGTCTGTTGCCCCTAATACATCTCAGCAACTCTGGATCGAAGTAGCGGTTCCGGGTGATGCGCCGGGCGGTCTCTATACCGGTAACTTAAAAATAAAGAAAGGCGGATCTGATTTTAAAACCGTTCAGGTTAGATTTTATGTAGTTCCGACAAAACTTGAGAATTCTGAAAACTATAATTTTGGCAGTGCCGGTGATCCTACGATAGATGTGCCTGAAAGTATGGGCAGTTTTGCGGATGCGTCTGACATGGCAAAAAAAATCGGGTATGAGCTGATAATGTTAACAAAAATAGACGATCGTCAGATTACTGTAAATGGAGGCAACTTTGACTTTGATTTTTCCATATTTAAAGCTCGTCTAAAGAAAGCAAGTGATGCAGGCCTTATAAAAAGAGTCGTTTCCGTAAATACGATTGAGAGTGCGATATATGCGAAAATGTTCGACAGCAACATTACCGCGGATCTTGGAAGAGCTGCAGACGATATTAAAAAGGTTCCGCCTGACTATACATTTCCAGATATTGTCAAGAGTAGATTTTCTAATCCTGATTTTATCAACGGTTTCAAACAATCGGTTGTTGCGCTTGAAAATGTCAAAAATGAGGTCAACCCCCAGATTGATCTTGTCTATAGCTTGGGAGACGAAATTTGTTACAATGACTTTAAGCGAGAAAGATATGCCGTTCTCGCGGAAGCATTTAAAAATATTAAAGACACCCAGCTCCCAGGCATAAGACTCCAGGCTACCTATTCTGCAGAGTGCGAGGCTGACATAACGAATCCAAGCGCAAAAAACAGTGTTGATTTTAAAGCATTCAATAATGGCGGTGAAGGATATGCAGAAAAAATATCAAACCCTGACTTCTATGGTGGCTTAGGTGTGTACACAACCAGCATCGAAAATTATAGGATGCCAATATATAATCGTTTTGTGCATGGTCTTTATACTTACGGGACTGGGCTAAAGACTATCTTTATTCATGCTATTTTACAGGGTGCTAACAGAGACCTTTTCGATGCTTTCGACTCAAGCGCGAGTAACTATGAGACAGCTGCGGAGCACAATGCAATTTATCCGACAAATTTTGGTAAACCCATTATCAATATGTCGGGAGTGGGGATCCAGCAGGGGATTATGGATGAAAAATATATTACAACACTAAAGAAGCTGATTCGTGAAACTGAAGAGCGGACACCAACACCGGTTCCATCGGTAAGTGCAACTGCTAGTGTAACTCATACCCCGAGTATTACCCCAACGCCTTCTCCTGTGCCTACGGTCACATCAACCGTCACTGGAGATTTCATCCTTGGTCGCTGTGTGGTAAATGATTTTATTTCAAGTACTCAAGTCGAAGACCATTGGTATAGAGAGATTGCTTTTAACCCTGCAATAGAACTTGGTGTGAATGATCCCCTTAGAGCTGTGTTTTTAGCAGGCACAACAAAGGCTTACGAAATAAAACGGCATGATGGTCGGATCCTGAAAGTCGCTATAAATTTTAAAAAGCAATCAAGCTCTAAAAATCAAAGTGATCAATCGCCTACGATATTCAGTGCCGGTGATAGACTAGCGGTTAACTTATTAGTAAAAAACGAACAGAATACAGCTTATTCCCAGGATAAAGCGATGTTTAAGGTCCACTTTTTCAACGCAAGAACTAATTTGCCATTGCAGCAAAATTCCTGGATGGGTGGTGCCTTAAGCCCGTTCCCTGTCTTAAGTGGTCGGCGCTCAACCTGGACTGGTGGGGAAAAAGTCTTGACGCTACCTTCAACAATTTCAAATTCGGGAGTAAAGATTAGGTTGTCGCAATATTGGGGAACGGGTCAGTATTGCGGCCCAGCCTTTGAAGTCTTAACCATTCCAACTCAATAAAATTGAGCAGGTGGAAAATAATAGATTTCAAGGTTGAACAAAAAACGGTTTTTTGCTAGAATTGCCTTTGGTTTAGGTTTGGATTGTGATTTAAGTATGTTTGGGGCGATTAGCTCAGTTGGTTAGAGCGCGTCACTGATAATGACGAGGTCTCAGGTTCGAGTCCTGAATCGCCCACCATCATCAAGAAATATTTATAAATGAAAAATTATCTTTCAACTATTATACAGAATCATCACGGCTCAGATTCCTTGAGAGCCGACTTTTGAGTTTAAATTATTTTTAAAAGTTAATGCCGGCTCTTCAGAGCCGGCATTTTAGTTGCGGAGGGACTGCCATGAATGGTCCGCTGATCCATGTCCAAGACGTTGATGATCTGATAGCGAAAATGGAAACAGATGGGTGGAGGTATTTTCTCGTTGAGGATGAGCAGGCGGGAATTTTCACGTGGAAGGGTCTCTATTTTCAGCTTTCCCAGGAGGGTTTCCGGAAGGCAATGGATGCCTACGAATCTAGCTACAGGCAGCTATATCCACGTGGTTGAACCCGCTGGTCGCGATGCTACCGGGGCCGAATTAAAGATTCGGCCCCTTCCTACCCTTTATTCTTTACTCTAAATTCTATATTCTCTATTTATGACTTTAACTGCCCATATTGCAGTCGGATCTGCCGTAGGTTATGCAACTGGAAACCCGTTACTGGGATTCTTCGCAGGATTTTTATCTCATCACGTCATAGATTCTATCGCTCACAGCGATGCCGGTTCACTTGGCTCGGATATTGAAAATATGTTCAAAAACAAATCCAGCTTATTTTGGGTTCTTTTTGATATTATTTTAGCGGGAATAATATTTTTAATTTTATTGATACATTCTGGTATTTCGCCGATGATATTTTGGGGGGCTGTTGGTGGAGCAATGCCTGATATTATAGATAACTCGCCATTTTGGAGTCCAACACTTAGGAAAATATTTCCGACAAATTATTTTCATAAATTTCATGACGCTATTCATTGGACAATAACAAACAAAAAATATCTTTGGGTTGGTTTCTTAACTCAAGCTATTTTAATTGGTATTTCGATTTTATATTTGTTTCACGCATAATAGTTTCTGTTTGAAATTATGTTAGAATAATCACAGAGGAGGGAAATGCTACTTTGGAAGATATTACTTAACAGATGGACTGTTTTAATTATCGGGGCTGTGTTTATGTGTATTGGATTGATGCCGGAACTAACTATGAAAGCAGTCAGAATTGCTGGCAAGATGGGCTGGGCTGAAAAAAGTGTTGGATCGGGCGGAACCTTCACAGTTTGGAAGATTATTGGGGTCATCGCTCCGATTCTTTCAATCTTGTATTTCTTTTCATGGTACAAAAATGTTACCTTTTTTAATGAGACGCAAACACAGCAAAATGTTCCAGTTCAGTCAGGTACTGCAGGATATGATTCTTCGTTTGGATATTGATAAACACATTCCTAAGTATTTGAAAACGGATTTGTTGTCGTATATTATGTCTTAAAGAGCTTTTGATTTAATACACAATTTTTGGGAGGGGAAAAATGGCTGTTAGAAGATTCAAGAAGACCACTGGTTTGGTTGCTTTGTTTGCCGTGCTATTAGTAGCTGGCATAGGAGTTCTGGTGATGAGAGAGGTATCAGCCGATGTTCTTGATTTAGCAGATACATGTACTGGAGCAGACGTAAATATTGTTCAGGCAGATTTTGGAGGAAGCAACCCACCGGTTTTTAACAATCAAAATATTTATGCCTATAAAACACCGACCCCAGCAGGACCCTGGCTTCATACAGGTACCGCTCCTCATCCAGAGACTTGGCCAAGATATGAGGGCTCGGGTGAAAGCGCACGGTTGGTTATAGGCTCAACAACTGAAATCACCTCCAACACTTCAAATGCAATACTCAACAAAATCCCGGTTAATACGAACATCCTTTATAAACTCCCTTCGCATATGCGCAAAGATAGGCTTTATGAGTTTAGGGTACAGTTTGAGACCGCGTTGGGACAAAACGAAGAGAAGGTCTTTCCTCAACTTGGTGTTATTGTAAACAATGCCTCGCAGGCTGCTTCGTCTGAAGTGCTCAAGTCAACTGCAGATAATAAGCTTACTGAAATCACTAAATATTACTCACCTCTTCGAGATTATGCCGAAGCGGGCAGAGCTTATCCTGAGGAATTCTTCTATCTTAAGATAAATAATAACGATTATTCAGGTACTCCTACGCAAACGGGAGTGTTGAAGATAAAAAAGATCTCGATAAAAGAAAGTTGCACCAGTACTCTTGCAAAAACCAACCCCAATCTTTTCAAGACAGTCATCAGAGCATATACATACGCTCCGACGCCCTCGGCGGTAGCATCTGGAACGGCCTATCACAAAGCAGTGCCATGGAATAGCGGGGAGCTGAATACCCTGGTTACATCAACACCAAGTCCAGCACTTGCTTCAAGCACCAATCCGACCACTATCTTCAGTCATGACACCGACTCACTAGATCCGCTCTATCAACCCGCACAGAGCGAGGTTATTGGCCAGGCCGCAACGGAAAATAGTGCAAAAATGTTGTCAACTACAGCTGCTAAAGGTGAGAAGAAGAGGGTTTATTTTTCACTTCATAACAATTCTGTTGTTTCGAGCGTCAAAGTATCAACGTCAAACTTTATTCAAGGGGAAACACCTCCGGCAGAGGGTGAAACAGAGGCGTTTCAAATTGGCCCAGGATGGACAAATATCGGGCCAAAAGACGCAATTAGCACACAAGACTTTACTAGTGAGGGTCTTTACGCTTTCCAGATGTTCGGAAGCAGTTGGAAAATAGCCGAACCAGGTAAGACAAATTTTTACTCTGGTGCACCAGCGGGGCTGTATATCTACAACCCAGGAAGTGCAAAAACAGTTAACGCCACAGTTGTAAGCCAAGCATCAGTTGAGATATCAAATAAGGCCTTAGAGGGTTGGAATTTATTCTATAATAACACTAACGCTGATATCACTGCCGGGAAGTTTATGATAAAGACGCAAGAAGGCTCTGTAACGCAAAGCAAGAGTCTGTTCAGTCTTGTTGATCAAGGTGCGGCATACACATACGCGCCTGTTATTCTAAGTACTCAAGGCAGCACTGCCAACTATGACTATGTCGACGCGAGCAATTCCGGAGCAATCATCCCTGCTAAAAAAGCATTTTGGTTTTATATATGGCCAACAGAAGGAGCGAGAGCAAATGATGCCAATATTGCCTATGCTGCGGACTCGTCGTCTTCGGCAGTCTCTCCATCGGGCACAGTCTATTCGATGCGGCTTAAAGCCAAACAGTCTAAGGAGAACTTTACGGGGACTTATTCGCTTGTAAATGAAATCATCGAACCATTTACCCAGATGAGCAATACCTCACAGAATAATCTCGCTGCCGGCCGCAACGAATCGTTCTCTGTTGAAGTGAATGTGCCGGAAAATATATCTGCTGGCTGGTATGCGGCTAATGTCTATGTAACTGTGAACGGAAAAAAGGAAGCCCTTCCACTTAAGGTGCGTGTGCGAGATTTTACACTTGAAGACATATCTTCTCCGAGGTTAGTCTATCCGCCAAACGAAATATGGAATACATCGGGTTGCAAGGTAGATGCAACGTCCGGTTCAAGCGTTACCACCGGTTGCGCTGAGGTTAATAAACAGATAGATGCATTTGTAGGCAAGACACTTGATGCTGGTTTTAATGGGTATGAGCTAAGCGCTGTCTTGGGGACGGGGCAATATCTTGGTCAAGTTGCTCCTCTAGCTGGAAACGCTACTGGCTTTACACTAAGTCCGTCATCGCAATATCTACTCTCAAAAGCCAAAACAGATTCACGTATTACAGCCAAATATTTAATCGGGTTTGAGAACTTGGTAGGTGAAGTAATGTATCGCAAGGGGTACATTACAGACAAGGAAAAATCAGACTATATCAAACAATCTATATTACTTGGTCTTGAGAATCCTATTACTTCAAATGGAACACTAAATACAGGTGGAACGTTTAATAAAAAGCCTTATAATGTGCCTCCAACAAATGAAGCCCCAAACCAATACTACAGCCTGCAACCCCTAGATGCAGCTAAGATCACCGAGATTGAGAACCAGGTAAAAACGGTTCTTAGCTCGATCGACTCCCAGATTGCCACTGCAACTGGCAAATCTAAGTTCTGGACCCTTTATGCAGCCGATGAAGCGGGAAGGGGCAGCGGAGAGTTAGCCATTGGTGCATTCAACGGGAAGATCGCCAAATCGATAAATATTAACTCTTTTATCACGGGGAATAGCACAATGTTGGCTCAATCCAAGGCTTACACACCGGCAGATTTTAAATATTTCTGTTATGGTGTTGGCGGATTAGATAGTAATTCATCAACGGATGTAAGTAGCCCTGGCAATGAAAGAACCCCGTGTTTCTACGGCACAGGAGCATACAACGATATGATGGGGACTGAAATAAAAAACAGATATCTTAGTGGACTTAGGTCGTACGGATATGGCATAAACTACTTTCTCTTCTGGAAGTATACAAGCGCTCCATATGAAACCGTAGATCCGGTGACAGGTGTTGCTTCTGCCACCGACCAGATGGACGACTTCAATAGAAAGGGAATTTCTTGGAACGGTGGACGTGACTGGCTGACAGAATACTATAATAACGAAAAATATCGCGCTTCCTATGAAGACTATTACGGCACCAGGGGGACTGTTGATAGTCTAGCTACAGGCAATAAATACCAAAATATCACTACTCAAGAATTCGTAGGCCTAGAGGAAGCGAACACTGATATTAAATATATTGAGACTCTAGCTAAAAAGCCGGGCTGGGATGCTGCAAAAGTAAAGGCAAAAATTGACGCTCTGCCTGATGATCTAAAACTTCCTGTAATACGCCGAACACTCTTCGGAACAAATATGACCAAGGAAAAACTTAATAGAATTAGAGATCTGATCGCAGACGAGATCGAAAAATAGACTGGCTTTAAATTGAAAATAACCAGTATAGCCATATACTGAGCGTGTGATGTGTTATATTTTCTTCAGTAGACTGTTAAAATACCACTTTTTATGGTAACATCCTTCTTGTTTTAAGATGGGCCTGTAGCTCAGTGGTAGAGCAATTCCTTTGCAAGGAAGAGGTCGGAGGTTCAAATCCTCTCAGGTCCACCAGGAATATCTGTTAAGCACGAAGTGCTTGATAGATATTTATTTGGGGGCAGAAGGATTTGAATGCCGGAGCGCTGACGGGCGCGAGGCGGGGTCGCGAGTCGAGCCAGCAGGTGAGAACTTGTGACCAAATCCTCTCAGATCTACCAGTATGGAATAAAAATGGCTGAAGCAATTACAATTTACAAACAAAAGACTTGAAAACAGCTCTTCCGATGGATAGATCGGATTTTTATTTAAAGCAAGTGGAGCTGTCCCAAAAGGAAAAGAAACCAGACATGGCTGTGGGGATTGTTAGTATTTTGATTTTTGATGAAAAAGGAGAAATATTTGTCCAAAAAAGATCTGACAAAAAAGCCCATAATGCCGGAATGCTTGATAAGTCGATTGGTGGTCATATTACTTTTGGTGATGTGGCTGATTTCACGGTCATGGTTGAAACGGTGCAGGAACTCCAAGTTCCATCTATCGTCCTTAGGACTCAAGAAGACTTCTTGAAGGCATATGTTTTACTAAAAGATTATTTAAATACTGTCGCTATATTAAAACATATCGATACTCGTATTTATGAACTAAAAAGAAAGATAAATAATAAGTTAATTCCTGTTTTAAACAATATTAATCTCTATTTTGGAGTTTACAGTGGCTCGGTAAAGACGGTTGATGGAGAAGCCAAGGGAGTTTTGCTTTATTCGCTTGAAGATTTAGAAAGAGAAATGGTAGAGTTTCCCGGCATGTTTTCAGACGACTTGAAGTTTTTTATAAAAAGATATCGTCCTCAGATCGTAGAATTTATCAAGGCAACGCGAACTAAATAATAACTTTATATCTTATTTGCAAAGAACACTCTCTAGCAGTACATTATTTTAGACTGCCGTACATTACAGACGAGGGAGGTGAACTCCAATGTACCGACTGATCGACGGACTTTATCGGCTTGCGCGACCCACTGTGTTTCGGCTAACTGACCCGGAGCAGGCCCATCGCTTGGCTTGTAGAGCGATCGGTTGTCTCGGACAAGAGGGATGGCTAGCGGAAGAGCTGGCCAACCAGGTCTGGCGACTCGGTGGGTATGCCAACCATCAAGCCGTACTAGGCCAGACGGTCGGGGGGGTTTACTTCCCCAACCCGGTAGGTCTGGCAGGGGGTTTCGTCAAGGATGGGCTGCTTGCACACCTTATGCATCTGTTCGGCTTTGGTTCTGTCGAAGCGGGAACGTTTACGCTTTATCCCCGCGAAGGTAATCCAAGGCCTCGTCTCCAGCGAGCCCCGGACGTAAGGGGTTTCTACAACGCAATGGGCTGGAATGGTCCAGGAGCACCAACTGGTGCAGCTAACCTCGCTGACAGAGTTCGGACGATACCAGTTGGCATTAACGTCGGTTCGACACCGGACGTTGAGTCAGTCGACCTGGCGATCCAGAGCATCGTCGACACGGTTCGGGTACTAGGACAATATGCGAGCTACCTCACCATCAACCCCAGTTGCAGCAACGTTAGGGTTACGAATTTCCAGGACCCATTCCTGCTTCGCGCCCTTCTTGATGCTCTCCGGGGTCAGCTGCCCGAATTTGCTGACAAACTGACCTTCGTCAAGCTTAAGCCGGACACGTCACCCGAGCAAGTCGATGCTCTTGGGGTCGTATGCGTGTCGAAGCGTGTCGGTCTGATACTCGGCAACACGTTCGGTACCGAGCAGGGAGCGCTCTCGGGTCCAGCGCTGTATGCCGGTATCCCGGGGTATGTTGAGAGCCTTCCCGACCGTATCGCTCATGCTTACGAGGCAACAGGCGGATTCGTTCCGCTAATTGCCTGTGGCGGCATCGAGACGGCAGAACAGGCATACGAGCTGGTTGGCCGGGGCGCGAGTCTCGTCCAGATCTACACTTCGTGGGTCTATAATGGGCCCTTCTGGCTTCGCGAGATGTGCGAGGGCTTGGCGCGGCTTCTAAGGCGCGACGGTCTCAAACATGTCTCAGTGGTTCGCGGAACAATCCGGGGCGGTGAAACAGGGTGAACCCTGTCCACTGCCCCTCTGTTTTTATCCCGCTAAGTGGATTGCGCCATATAGAACAGCCATCCCTAGAATAGTTGCAAAGGTTGTCCAATAAGTTGGATGTTGATGATGACTTTCTGGTATCAGGTCGCTCGCTCCTATATATAGAAAAAACCCTGTAAAGACAGCCAGGATCAAGCCAAGTGATGTCATGGACACAGTAAAGAAAATAGTTGCCACAACGCCAATAGCGGGAGCAAGTGAATCGGCAATCAGCCAGTAGAGCGCGCGTTTTTGGCCACCCTTATTTTTTAAAATTATACCGACAGTATTGATGCCATCAGAAAAATCGTGAGCCAAAACTGCTGCAGCAACAACAGAACCAACTGCCGGCGAGACCTTAAACGCTAGTCCGATACCGATGCCGTCTAACAAACTGTGAAAAATCAACGCTGTCGCAGAGAGTTTGCTTGAATGGCTTGGGTTTTTGCATTTGTCATCGTCATGAGCATGAATTGAAAAAAACCTGTCCAAGATGAGGTAGAAAGAAAAGCCACAAGCGATCAAAAGCGTGATCGTTTTTATATCAAACGCACCAGATGTGAGTTCAAGTGATTCGGGCAATAGATCAAAAAGTGCCACAGCTATAACCGCACCGGCTGAAAATCCCAATATCAAGTGGAGCTTGTCTTTGAAGCGTATCGCAAATAAGCCCCCGAGAAATGTGCTAATGATTGTTGCCAGTGCGACTATATATGCCATTTTTTATATTTAAACTTCTCGGGTTATTTTAGCAAATTAAGATATAAATAAAAGTGTTACCAACGACTATATTGAATTTTTTCCAAAACAAGTTATATTTTTGTCGTCTGTATCCTTGTACCAAAGGAGGCGAAACCGATGATTCGCGGCATGGATCCATGTAAGGCGGAGAACAAGGTTGTCCTTGTCTGGTGCCCGCACTGTCGCAGGTACACATGGTGCAGGACTCGATGTCTTGCGCTCGGAGCAGTGTACTTCTGCCAAGCAAACGACGAACACGGTCTCTTCTCGCGCGATCAGAGTATCGCGGACAGAAGAGCAAGGTACAAAGCTAAGCGAAGAGCGATGAGACACCCGAGGCGACGCCTCCACAAGAAGCACGTATCGAATTCGGGAGGCGACTGACGATGAACGGCCCCCGTCCGATTCCCCTTGGGCGCTGTATGAGGACAAGGTTAACCCCGTCCCCATCCGGCGCCCGACGCATTTGTGGTATATTGGCTTTATAATAATTGGTATCTTTTATGCCTCACGATAAAACATCGCTGAAAAGACACAAGGAACTTCTTGGAAAAATTGGAATATATTCAAAAGTAAAAATTAAGACAATTGAGGACTTAGCAGTTTTTTATACTCCTGGAGTAGCAGCGGTTTCAAGGGAAATTGAAAAGCAAAAATGTAAGGTTTGGGATTACACAATGCGGGGCAATACCGTAGCTGTTATAACTGATGGTTCGGCAGTATTGGGTCTTGGTAACATTGGTCCGGAGGCAGCTCAACCGGTGATGGCCGGGAAAGCGCTTTTGTTTAAGGAATTTGCCGATATCGATGCCTTTCCGATTTGTCTTGACACTCAAGACACAAAAGAAATAATTAACACGATAAAATATTTAGCTCCATCTTTTGGCGCGATAAACCTAGAAGATATATCAGCTCCTCGGTGTTTTGAGATAGAAAAGGCGTTGCAAAATTTAGATATACCGGTTATGCACGATGATCAGCACGGAACGGCCGTTGTTGTTCTGGCAGGACTTATCAATGCAACAAAAGTGGTTGGTAAAAAACTCGAAAATTGTCGAATTGTTGTATGCGGAGCTGGTGCGGCTGGCACCGCGATTGCTTTAATGATTGCAAAATATACCAAAAACAAGGCTGAGATATGTGCCGTTGACCGACAGGGAATTGCCTGTTCGATTGAGGATAAAACCGAAAGAGAAATATGCCATGCGACAAACTGTAAGATTATTGCAGGAGGACTCGAAAAAGCGATTGAGGGTGCGGATATTTTTATTGGAGTTTCAGCGCCAAATATTTTAAAAAAAGAGATGGTAAAGAAGATGGCTAAAGATCCGATAATTTTTGCTATGGCCAACCCGACACCAGAAATTATGCCCGATCAGGCAAGACAAGCTGGTGCGGCAATTGTAGCTACTGGACGCAGTGATTTTTCAAACCAAGTAAATAATGTTCTTGCTTTCCCGGCAATATTTCGGGGTGCTCTTGATGCCAAAGCGACAAGAATTACTGATGAGATGAAGATGGCTGCTGCAATGGCTTTAGCTGGTGCGGTTACAAAACCGACCAAAGACAAGATCTTACCAAGCCCACTCGAAAAGTCCGTTGTTTCGAAAATTGCCAAAGCAGTTGAGAAAACTGCAATTGAGCAAAAAGTTGTGAGGTCAATTTGTAAGTGATGGCTGGACATAAAGTGAACAAAGATCAAAAACAAAAAATAATTAAGGCTGGTGTCGGTGTTCTGATATTTAAAAATGGAAAAATCCTACTTCATAAAAGATTTGGTGCTCATGGAGAAGGAGAATACGCTTCCCCGGGAGGTCATCTAGAATTTGGCGAATCGATCATTAACTGCGCCAAAAGAGAAACTGGGGAGGAAGCCGGTATTAAAATAAAAAACATCAAATTCTTATGTTTCATGAATTTAACGCACTATTTGGGAAAGCATTACGCGCACATTAATGTTGTCGCCGACTGGGCAAGTGGCGATCCAAAGAATCTAGAACCTCATGCTGGAGGGGATTGGGGCTGGTTTGACCCAAGCGATTTGCCTAAGCCACGTTTTGCAACTCTAGATAATGCTGTGTTGGCTTACAAAACTGGTAAGAATTTTTTCGATTCAAGATAAATATAGTTGAATTTAGTTCTGCAAAGGGATAAAATTATCTCAAATAGGCAGGGGATGAATATAACAAAAAGAGGGAAACTAACATTTGTTATTATTGCGGCATTTTTAGTTCTAGCCGCTGGTTTGGTCTACGGTTTTCGTCATCAACTCGGTATCTCAGCTGATACCGGATCTTCAACTGTTACAGTTACAGTCAAGAAGAGCGGTACAGTTCAACCAGGTTATTCAGTTTCCTACTCTGGTGCTAGCGGTTCATCAACTAGTCTCGGATTTACCAACACAAGCGGGGTGGCAACCGGAACCGTCCCATATGGAACCTACAACTTCTCTGCTGGTTTTCCACCCGACTGTGGTGGTATAAAAAACAATGTAGTTGTTAGCTCTCCCACCAAATCACTCCAGATTGATGTCACCTGCGGCGGAGCAACTGCGACACCGACGCCTAGACCTAGTGCTACAAGCACTAGGACATCCCCTCCTTCATCTCAATCAGGTCATATTAGAGTATTTGTAAGGAATGAGGGCGGATCAACTACATATGGTCAAAATGGTGCCATAGTTCACTTCAAGCAAACATCGGGTACAGAAACAACTTGTACTACATCTTACGAAAACGGATATCCTGGCTATTGCAGCAGTCAGAATTTTGCTAGAAACACATCGCTCGATGTCTGGGTGACATATAGTGGTAAAACGAGTATTCACCAGACAGCAGTTGTCAGCAATGTTGGACCTCCATCAAATCCCGGGGTATTCAATATAACAGCTATCTTGCCCACGACCGCAGCAACTCCAACACCCGTCCCTACACCAACTCGAACACCCACTCCCACAGCCACTTCGACAGGAACGGTAGTGGTGCAGGCGACTTCGTTTGATTTCGAGCTTACAGTATTGAGTCACCACCTCAACGGAACGGCAAAAGTAAACAATGGACCAGTATCTGGTGTAACAGCTAGTGTAAAAAAGAACGGAACATTACTAACAGGGCTGAGTGCCTCTGATTCTTCTGGTAAAATTGTTGGTTCGCTTCCATATGATCAAGCTGCAACGTATACTGTCGAATTATCTGGTCCAGGTGGCTATGACTACAGTTTATCTGATATGATTGGCTCTGATTTTTCGGGGGGCAAGATTATTTTCACAAAATCTCTTATGACAAGCATAGCCGGTTCTAACCCGGCGAGGATGAAGTATGCAAAGCAAGTCAGTTTACGTAAACCGCAAAATTTCAATCTAGAGTTGAAGGTTGTTGATCAAGATAATAGACCGATATCAGGTGTAAAAGGTAAGCTCAAAATTAGAAATACAACACAGTATGGCGAGGGCACTTCCTCTACTTCAGGAAATCTGTATGGGTTTTACTCATATGCAATTGATTATAATAACCCGCCCGCTTCCTACACTGTCGAATTTTCTAAGCCCGGTAGCACCGACTACAATTACTCTGCTGGAAATCTTACTTTCACAAATGCAGATATGGTTCCAGGTACTCAGGGTAGAATGAAATATGAAAAAACGGTAAAACTTTTTGCACCAATGAGAAATTTCTTTATAGCTGGCAAGATTACTTATGGAACACCAGAGTCATTTATACCAGATATTAAGGTGGAATTAATAAAAAGTTGTCCAGGGCAACCAGTTGCGGTTATTGCGACGGAAAATTCAACCGCTTCTCCAACTTCTTTCAATGGTGGTGATGGAGTTGGACGAATAGACATAAATGTCAAAACACAAAAGTTCCCTTATAATTCAGCCTGTGTTTATAGTTTGAAAATTACTTCGGCCAAACCATATTTGGTCAAAAATGAGGATTATTCAGCAACTGCGGTTTTGGATTTGAGCAAGCCAAATTATTCTCCACAGGGTTACTATCTACCGTTTAAAATTGATCTCAATCTTGATGGTGGAGTGAATGTCGAGGTTTCTGACGAAAGCGGAGCAAAGATAGAGTCGGCGACGGTTACGCTGTCAAGAAGAGAATGCGATGGGACACTTCCATTTACGAGATGGACCGATGCAAACGGAATCGCAACGTATAATGAACCAGAGACTTCAGTTATGTTTTTCGCATACACTAGATGCATTTGGCCTTTGCAAATTTCAGTTTCTAAAGCTGGTTATACTGCGAGAATTCTTACAATACCGAGCTTTAAAAGAGACTCTGATTCGATGTATGCGACTTATATCGGTTTGGATGGAAAAGTTAAGTATCGATATTACAAGGTAGTTCTGAAGGGTGAACCAGCTGGTGCATCTGGTTTTAACATTTCAGGCCGTGTCGTTGATGACGAAGACAAGCCAATCGAATCGGCTAGAGTTCATTATTGTCCCAAAAGCGCGTTTTGTTCTGTCTCGGAAGAGAAAAAAACAACTACAGACGCAAATGGAAACTATAGTTTTAGACTCGAGACAACAAATTTATTAAGAGACAACCCAACATACGTAATTTGGGCACAAAAAGAAGGATACTCTGCTCTTGAAAAAAGTATGTTACATGGCGATTTAACGATTGATGTTGGTGGAAAAGCAGTTTTAGTTAATGACTTGATTCTAGGCAAATATTCATACCCTGAATTGGAAAAAGAATTCGGGCTTTGGGTGGTGGATCAGAGTACTCACTTGGGTATAAAGGACAAGGTTGTCTTTTTTGATGAGGTAGATGACGCTGGTGGCATTATCAGCAGAGGTGAGAGCGCGCCAACTGATACTATTGGTATGGGGAAAATCGTGCTAAAAATCGGCTCAAAATATAAAATTTATGTGACTTCGACAAATGGTCGTGGTGGTACAAAGGTTATTGAAAAAGAGATAGAGGTTCCCGCAAACTATAATTATCTCTCAGAAGAAGATATTGCACAATTCAACCGTAATTTTATCTTAGAGTATCCTAACACATCCGTTGTTCCTGACAAAACCATCTCAATTACTGTTGTCGAGAAGGGAAGTTCGAGGCCAGTAGCTAATACAGTAGTTCAATCTAATTATCTTGGATTCCTCGATGGTATGAACTTAGGACTTCCGGAATCTATTGAACTTGGAGTATCAGATAGAAATGGAGTTCTAAATATAAAATTAGACGAATTCTTGGATAAAACGGATGTTTTGAATCTTCCGGTTGTGGTTGATAAAAGATATACGATAGATGGATCGAGATCTGAAATCGCATTCAATTTTCTGACACAGGCAATAGTTATCTCTGGACAGGCAAGTGGCTTTATTGAGGGTAGAAAAAACCTGACCCAGAATGACCTGATGGACGGTGAGAACATTAGGCTTGAGCTTGCAAAGGGCGACCAGAACAGGGGGATAGGGATACAGGTTTATAATTTAGCTGGGACTGTAGAGCCATATGATATCAAAATATCCAAAAAAGACGGCTCCGGCAATTGGCAGGTACTTGAAAATGGCATAGAAGATTATTCTAATACGCCGAGTTTTTATGGAATTGGTATGATACAGGGGAAGTTTTATGTTGATAAAGGTAAATATAAGGTCGATATAAAAAAGGACGGTATTCTCGTAACCGAAAGTAAAGAAGTAGAATTCAGCGGATTTGGTTTTGAATGGCTAACCATAAATTTTTGTAATGCAAATAACGGGGAAAATCATCAGGTAAAGAGTTATGAAAATGGAGTGAAATTTACTCTATTTGGGGATGACGTAATAACTTTTTATGAAAATAATAAAGATATTTTTCAAAAGATGGCTGATAAGGTTTCATATTTAAAAACATCTTCGATAGATATAGGCAATACCAATATATTCGTCTCAAATAAGGAAACAAAGTATCTCAATGCGTTGTCGATTGGTGCAACAAAATGTTTTGGAGGTGCCGAGGAGCAGACTCTATATATTCTTTTATCTGAATTGAAAAGTGCACAGAGCCCCGAGGGCATGAACTCGCTAAATGGGACAATTATTCACGAATATGGTCACTCGGTATATGACACTATGTATGGTAGCCGTTTTGATGCATCATGGATTGAGATTTTTAATCAGTTAGTCAGAAACAGAGCAATGGGGAGTGGGCCTGGAAATTGTGTATTCAAAAAAATACAAGATGGCATTTTGTCTAAAGAAAAATCGAGCTTCGGTGGTCATCCATGGGATAATCCACATGAGATGTTCGCAAGTTATTATTTCGATTATTACAACGCTCACGAGTTATTATTGATGACGATAATTGATGGGTGGAGGGACACGCCAGAATGCAGTAATACAATGGCTTTTATGTGGCAGCTATTCTCTGAAAATGTTGGGGAAGTTAGTCCGGCAGACGGTATGTTGTTTGGGTCAAGAAATGATGAAATTGGGAATACGGTCTACTCATTTTCGAATATTACGAGCGGAGTATGGAGAGAATCAACCTATGCTGCACTTGCACCAATGAAAAAAGTTCAATTCCAGTTTGAGCTACTGCTCAATACGGTTGAAAGTAATATTGCTACTCTTGCGAGTCAATTTAATGACTTTTATGACTCAGTTTTAAGGAGCTTGGGAATATATAGAGAAACCGGAAATGTTGCTATTAGAATAAATGACATTAACGGCAAGCCAATAAGTGGTTTGCTCGTAAAACTTGGGGGAAAGGTTGCGACCGAGAGTTCGGGTGAAGTTGGAGTTTACAAGGTAACAGGAATACAGACAGGCAGCCGTAATATTGAAACAATTCAGGATACAAGAACGAAAGATATTTACAGCGTAAGAACTGGTAGGTCAATTGTTGTAACCTCTGCAGGTGGATCAAGTTTTCAAAATTTGACAACTACAGTTAGCTATCCTCCAGTTAGAGTTTCCGTTAGAGTTTTTGACGCAACCGATAAGCCAGTCGCAAATGTTAGGGTAAAGCTTATTGGAGATGGATCTGATGTTTTAAATTCCACTACGAATTCTACGGGGTCGGTTACTATAGGCGGGCTTCGATCTCGTTCATATCAGGTTGAGGTTTACAGAAATACTGCTAAGCTTACGGTACAACCGGCGAGCAGCGTTTTTGTTCCTGACCTTACCAAACCCTTGGTCAACGGGGCCAGAGACCAAAATTTGGCTATTAAATTACAATAACGGCATAAAGGATTACAGGTTTTAACAAAGGAGAAATATGTGTCTATACGCAATTTTAAGATGGGTCATTAACGCACTGCTTCTGATGCTGATACCCTATTTAGTACCGGGGATCGAAGTAGCGAGCTTTTTTACTGCCCTTGTAGTGGCGGTGGTCTTGGCGGCGGTCAATGCGATTATCAGGCCGTTTGTAATTTTACTTACCTTGCCGATAAATATATTAACACTTGGATTGTTTACACTTGTGATAAACGGGCTAATGTTTTATCTCGTGTCAGCAATCGTCAAAGGATTTACGGTTTCCAACTTTTGGGCTGCCTTTTTTGCAGCTCTTATCTATTCGATTTTGTCGATGATAGTAAGTTCTTTAGACAGCGAAAATAAATAGTTATATTTTTACATTTTCCCATATAAATGTTACGATGGTTCTCAATGGGTATAGCGTTAAAAGGTATTAACGTTTGGAGTTATCTCGGGAGGGCGACATCGTTTGGCGTCGTCGTCTTCTTTTTAGTATTATTTGTTCCAAAGATTCAAGAGACGAAAGCTGCTGACTGTGGCGGTGCAGTTTTATGTAGCTGCGGAGATACGGTAACATCCAATTATACATTGACTGCTGATCTTATTTGCACTGGCGATGGTCTAATAATTGGTGCCGACGGAATTACTTTAGATGGAGCAGGGTTCAGCATAAGTGGCGACAGAGGAACCTCCGACATAGGTATCTCTGCTGAAGGCAGAAGCAATGTTATAATTCAAAACTTTGGAGATATTAAAACCTTCTTTTCCGGCATTTCATTTAATGCGGCCACAAATAATTCTACAATTCGAGACAATAAGATAAGTTCAAGCGAAGTAGGCATTTCCCTGGGTTCGTCGACCGAGAACTCAATTTCTGAAAATAATGTAGATCTAAATAGTGTCGGCATATCTCTTAATTCGTCATACTCAAACACCTTAATCGGAAATATATTGTACGATAATACTAGTGAAAGTCTCAGTGTTTATGGGTCAAACACCTCAGACTTTAATAACGACATAGACACAACTAACAAAGTTGAGGGAAAGTCAATATATTATCTTTACAACGTAGATGGTACGGCCGAGAATCCATTAATTTATGATGGCAGCCTGTTGGGTGATGACATCGGGATGTTTTGGTGCATCTCCTGTAGTTATATCCAAGTTAAAAACGCAAATCTTTCAATACATAATCGCTCTGGTGTGTACTTCAATGATACGACATATTCAAATGTTGAAAATGTTTCATCAATTTCGAACGGTTACTACGGGATACAACTAGTATCATCTTCTAACAATACTTTAGGTGGTAATACGGTTAATTCAAACGGAACGGATGGAATCTATCTTTCTGATTCAAGTTCAAATAGTGTAAGTAATAACACTTCAAATTTAAATGTAAACTCTGGGATAGAAGTTACGTCTTCATCTTTTAATGATATAACTTCGAATACAGTGTCATTAAATGGCCAGTACGGTATATTTTTGAGTTCATCTTCATCGAATAATTTGGTCGAAAATACTGTTTCGAAAAACAAACAAGGGTATTTTGACGACGGTACTAATACATACTCTTTAAACAGATTTATTCATAATGCAAACAATAAGATGTTAGTGTTTGAAGATACAGACTCCAGAATGATAAGTACGGGTGGTTCAATATACTTTGACCTTACATCATTTTCTGCAGATGGTACTGCCTGCAATAGCTGCTCTTCTGCTGTAAGCTATCCCTCTGAGACAATAATACAAGATAGCGAAGTAGCAAATAACGTCACTGGTCATTTTGTTGCCAATCGAGCAGGAATTTACTCGCTAATATTTTCAGTGACCGATTCCGATCAAAATACAACCCAAAGAAACATTTTGTTTTTTGTCGGAACAACTGCATCAAAAACGACGAGATTTTATTATCGAGGAATAAATCCTACTCACGGTCAACCAGGTAATAATGACGCAAGATCCCTTCTCTCGGTTGCACCGACTGAATCTGAGATTTGGAATTGTTCGGACTGGGTTCAGAATTCCATTGATACAATACCTGACTATCCCTTGGCAAATTTATCTACTATCGACACATATTCATGGTACAAGCAATCGGCGGTGAACGGGGCTTATATTGGTGCCGAAAGATACTTTACCTATGGAATGGAGGCGGACGTGAGTAGTGGGGTCGATGCTTCGATGTCATATAAATGGGCTAATAAAAAATTTACAGGGTTAAATTGGCCAATCGATTATATGCAAAATTGGTACAGACTTACTTTAAAAGTAAGGGGAACCAGACCGTATCAGACAACCTTTCCAACCAGCTTTTTTGAGACCAATCGCACAGACTGGGCGAGTCATCATCATGAAGATGGCACTACCGACGCCTCCTATGTTGATTTCACTTATTCATATACAACTACTCCCGCCATCAAGTCAGTCTCAAATGAAGACTTGATGATTCTCTCGGCGACTGCCCCAACAGCTGATTCAACTGATTATTCAATCGTTGTCAGCAACCCAACCGCTGTTGATGCTACGACAGACATTGAGTTAGGAAGTCAAACTAAACCCTTTAGTGGGGTTGATTCGACAACTATTTCGTCTGATGGAACGGCTACTATATCAGTTGCGGTTCTGGCAAATAGCACTTCAACTGTTGATGTTTCGCCTTATAATCTATTAGTTACCCCCTCCACCGGTTCCGTCACAGTTGACATAGACGCATGGAACACTTCTGGTGATTACAGCAAAAGCTGGAGCGAGGATGGATCAACACATGACATAACTACGGAACATACGATAGGCGATATGAAGCCAAGTACAAGTTACGCGTTATCAATAGATGGGGTATTCAGTAACTATTATTTCTCAAGCTCTTCTGGAGAAATAACATTTAACTATACCGGAGGATACTCATCTCATACATTTGAGCTGACCGAAGCAACCTCAGATGTTTCACCATCTGCTACTCCGACTTCT
>Ga0172380_10001894_pt1 | contig 34907 bp, 30 predicted proteins | sample Leawe162metaG_FD_119747 | JGI IMG/M metagenome (GOLD analysis project Ga0172380, IMG submission 119747) | Leachate microbial communities from a municipal landfill in Southern Ontario, Canada - Leachate well 162 metaG | ecosystem: Engineered > Solid waste > Landfill > Unclassified | place...
ATTGTCTTTGTTGCCACCGACGTCTAAACTGCTGGCGGGCGTCAAGTTGTAGGTTTTTTCGTTCTTAGCGCCGAAGACTTTGTTAGAGTAATCTCCGGTGATGGTGTTTTCCGTGTAGTTGGCCAAGACTTCTACATCAGAAAGATTACCATTGATTGTTAGGACTGGTTTTCTGATATATACATTATATAGCGTACCAGTAACGCTGACTTGGCTGTTTTCGCCGATATCCACATTATCCACATTGTTATAGAAAGTTACAGCGCTACAAAAACCGGCATTGAAATTATTAACATTGCTTAGGAAGGTAGTGTTCTCTGCCCCATCCAAGAAGTGAACCTTGTAAGCTTGACCCATAAAAACGATGTTGGATAAGCGACTATCTTCTCCATTAATCCAGCGGTGGTGGTTAATGGAAACTTCGGAAACACCATCAGTGATATCAGCAAACATCGGGAAGTCTTGGTAAGCGGCGCCAAGCGGTATTTCAGTTAGTAAACTGACTGCGTAGATGCCATTGCCGACAGCCGTTTCCCAACGGCGATAAACGGCATTGCGAAAATCTTCCCAAGCTTCGACATTTTTTAAAGTATCTTTGCGATAAACTATTAATCCGCGGTCGACGGCCGTATCCGGTGTTGGCCCTCCAAGCAAATCATTTCGCAAAGAGTAGTGGATAATATCTTGCGGGAAATCTTCACTCACAGCGAGAATGTCTAGCGTCGTGGCGGAGTTAGCAGTTAGGACCAGCACTTCTGTAGCGCCAGTATGAATATCAGTTGTTTGGGGAATAGTATATTTAGTGCGGAAATCTGTTAGGCGGTATTTATCGCCTAACACAAGACCGTTGCCCGCAATCAAAGTTGTCAAATCGCTATAAGTCACATCATGCACAGTAATACCGCTACCACCGCCACTATTTACCGTGCAATCTGTTTGGGTGTTACCAGCATTATCCACGCACGTTATGCCTCCACCAATAAAATTAATGATTGATCTTTGCGTAAGACTAACGCCTTCTTCTTGGGTAGTGGCATAACCCCCAACACCCCCTGCCAAAGGGGAGCCATTTATCTTAAATGTTCCAGTAATGTCCACATCACCCAATACATTGATGCCAGAAAAAGTTGGAGTGGCTGTAGAAGAAATATCTTGAATAGTATCCAGCTTTCTAGAAGTCAATTTCAAATTAGCTGGATTATATTTTAAAGACGCCTCATTAGAAGAAAAAGAAAGCGGAGCCACCCAATCGCGCACTTGATTATCATGCGCTTCATTCCAATCTTCGGAGGAGTGAATATACTTATCCGTTATTTCTTCCCCTTGCCAAATATTGGATGTCGCAACCGCCGATGCGTTAACACTGCTAACAATTGGAAGTGTCTTTATTTCAATTTTTCCATCTTTTCCTAGCACTGGAATGTCGCCCTCCTGCACGCCAAGCATATGCCCTTGCAAAGAAACTGCATCCAATGATTGCTCAGCGACAGTGCCAATTATTTTTCTCGGCACCATTTCTGAATTATTACCTATGCGCACTCCTAGATAATATTCTCCGGTGGAAAGATTTACATTTTTCGGCAATGCATTAACTGATCCAACAACTGAATTAATTGCGCCATCTTTAATTACAATTTTCTGTGTTTCTTGCCAAATTGGCTGGCCCAAAGCCTCTGCTTGGCTTTTTCTGTCTGTGGGATAAATAGCAAAACTAATTTCTTGTTCATTCTTAACTATCTCCTGGTTTTCTTTATTTAAAATATACGCGGAAAAATCAAGCTTGCGAGAAACTGGCATAACGAAATATTGCAACAAGAAAAAACCTGCTATTGCAACCCCTATTCCCAAACTAAATTGAATTTTTGTTCTCAACAATACCATGCAAATCTACGGTTTTTATTTTTCTATTTTTTATTAACGCCAAAAATTTTTCAATATCCATTGAAACCCCCTTCATCCTTATGCTAGATTTTCACCCCTATATTATACCATAATTTTTCACAAAAGAATAGACTGTTTCAAAGAAAAAAACACCCCGATAAACGAGATGTTTTTTCTTTAACTCCTAACTAGCTTAAACGTCTAGATTCTTAACACTCTTGGCGTGTGTTTGAATAAATCTTCTTCGCGGTTCAACTTCACTTCCCATCAAAACATCAAAGACTTTGTCTGCTGCCTCAGCATCCTCAATGGTCACTTGCTTCATCATTCGTTGCACCGGATCCATGGTTGTATCCCAAAGTTGCACGGGATTCATTTCTCCGAGACCTTTATAGCGTTGAATATTGAGTCCAGCCACTTTTTCCCCTACTTCACTGCTCTCATCCGTTTCAATCACAATTTCTTCGCTCTTCTCAATGACTTCAGAATTTTCAGAGTTCTCAACTTTTGCTTTAGCATTTTTCTTAGCCGTTTCCCGATCACCAATTTCTGCCACAATCATATTCTTCTCTTCTTCCGTATAGGCATAACGCACATCTTTATTTTTTTGGATGCGATAAAGTGGCGGTTGGGCAATATAGATAAATCCACTTCGCAGCAATGGTTCGTAATAGCGATAGAAAAATGTCAAAAGCAAAGTTCGAATATGCGATCCATCAACATCGGCATCGGCCATAATAATAATTCTGTGATAGCGAAGTTTTGCCATATCAAAACTATCTCCAATTCCCGCTCCTAACGCGATGATAATCGGTTTTAGTGTGTCTGATTTCACTACCTTATCCAAAGTAGTTTTCTCAACATTCACTAACTTACCGCGCAACGGCAAAATCGCTTGAAATTTTCGATCCCGTCCTTGCTTCGCACTTCCACCAGCAGAATCTCCCTCCACAATATAAAGCTCTGATATTGCCGGATCTTTTGAAGAGCAATCCGCTAGTTTTCCAGGCAGAGTCATTCCCTCCAATGCACCCTTTCGAATGACGGCATCCTTAGCAGCGCGCGCAGCAATGCGTCCCTTGGAAGTTAACAAACATTTTTCAATAATTGCTTTAGCATTTTGCGGATGTGATTCCAAATAATCATTCAATGCCTCCGAGGTAATACTGGAAACAATTCCTCGCACTTCTCCATTTCCAAGCTTCGCTTTTGTTTGTCCTTCAAATTGCGGATTATGCAATTTCACACTAATAATTGCGGTCAAACCTTCTTGCAAATCTTCTGCAGTAAAATTCTCATCTTTCTCTTTCAGGATATTATTTTTTCGCGCGTATGAATTTATCACCCGCGTCAAAGCCGCCCGAAAACCAACCTCATGCATTCCCCCTTCGGGAGTGAAAATATTATTTGCAAAAGAGAAAACATGTTCTTTGTATCCATTAGTATATTGCATGGCCAATTCCACCTCCACATCATCCGTCGTTTTTTCCACATAAAACGGCATTTCATTCTTCACTTCTTTGCCCCGATTCAAAAATTTGATAAAAGAAACTAGCCCGCCATCAAACAAGAATCCATATGCTTTTTTCTTTTCCGGATCACGCTCATCGTAAACCTTAATGCTCACACCTTTAGTCAGGAATGCTTGTTGACGCACATAGCTCAAGATTTTTTCAAAACTATATTTGATTTCTGGAAAAATTTGCGGATCAGCTTGGAAAGTAATAATAGTACCGGTACCAGTTGCTTTACCCACCACCTTAACATCCTTGCTCTTTGGCACGCCACGTTCAAATTCCATTTCATAAATCTTGCCATCGCGCTTAACTTGAGCTTTGGTATAAACCGAAAGCGCATTCACCACTGACACACCCACACCATGCAAACCGCCAGAAATCTTATAACCATTCCCGCCAAACTTTCCTCCGGCATGCAGTACCGTCAAAACCGTTTCCAATGTGGATTTCTTAGTTTGTGGATGTTTCTCCACTGGAATACCTCGACCATCATCTTCGTTTTCAATCACGTTACCTGGAAGCATTCGAATAACCACATTCTTACAATATCCCGCCATCGCTTCATCAATGGAGTTGTTAACCACCTCCCAAATCAAATGATGCAATCCCTCGGTTGAAGTTCCTCCAATATACATTCCGGGACGTTTTCGCACCGGGTCCAAGCCCTCCAGCACCTGAATTGATTTTGCATTATATTCCCCCTCAGTAGTTGCAATATTTTTTTCTGCGATATCCTTAGCCATAAAAATTTCTGAAATTACAAATTAACTTTTTAAAACAAAATAAACTTCAATTAAAAATATTCCACCCAGCAAAATCAATCCATCCCACCAAACCAACAGATGCATGCCTTGCAATAATAATATTCCAACGCCAAACAGTGCCAGCAATAATCCTTGTCGAAAACTCAACCCCACATTAGCGTGGATGTTTTCCGTAGTTATAATTCTTTTCCTGAGCCACAATAACACTAAGTTAAAAAATCCGCTCAAAACAAAAAATGCTACTAAAAAAAACAGGCTCTTTCCGATTACTCCTGAGGTACTAGGGTCAATATAATTCAAAATTGCGACCAAGGCAATAATCGAAAAAAAAGTTACCGTCGACATCCCCCAAACATAAGCTCTAAGTGTCATATTTTGGCTTTCATTAAGCTTTTTTATTTCCAGACTCTTTTCTAATTATACCTCACCCCCAAAGTTATTGCAATATACCTCACAAATTTAACATAATCTGCCGTACTGCCAATAAAATAACCAAATGGGCAAAATAAAACCAATAGAAAAATCCTTTACCTAAATTAATGCGCGCCAGTCTTTCTGGCCAATATTGCGCTAATAACACCCCAAACAAATGAAAGGGAGCTAAAACTTCCCTAACAGCAAAAATTGAAAGCAATCCAATTGACACCAGCGACGCCCTGATTTTATTCTCCCTGAAAAAATGAAAGGAAAAAACCAATAATACTCCAAAAATGCCATAATCCATTTTAAATAAAAACGGCAAGGCCAGAATTGGCGCAACATACCAATATTTCCTCTTATCTACCGCCCAAATAAGCCCCAAGCCGACCAAGAAAGTAAAAGCAATATTCAGCCCATTGATTAGAAATAAAAACATATATGGCAACTGAGAAAAAATCCCTAACAAAGCCATTTTCACCATGTATTTCCCAATATTCGACGTATAGTGATAACCTTCTGCCACTCCAAAAGCAAAAATCGGGAAAGCTAGTCGGCCGATAACCCGCAACAGTAAAAGTCCTGGAAAGAAGACTGCCCCGAGATGATCAACAACCATCGCAATCACCGCTATCAATTTCACAAAGTCATTCCTCACCAAGCTTTTGTTTTTCATTGTGTCATTATAGCAAAAAATAATTGACATTTCCACAAAAATTTATTAAAATAGCAAATAGTTAAATTTATAGCTTGTTATCACATTTCACAAGCTAGGTTTCATTTTACATAGCGGGGTGGAGCAATGGCAGCTCGTGTGGCTCATAACCACGAGGTTGTAGGTTCGAATCCTACCCCCGCAACTAGATATGATGGCGCCAGGGTAGCTCAGTTGGTTAGAGCACAGCACTCATAACGCTGAGGTCAAGAGTTCGAATCTCTTCCCTGGTACAAAGACAAAAAAAATAATTTTAAACGGGGGCGTAGCTCAGTTGGTTAGATCCGCCGGCTGGCGGACTGCCACACAGTAGGTTGCACAAGATTAAAAACAGAATATTGTTATATGGGGGCGTAGCTCAGTTGGTTAGAGCGACTGCCTGTCACGCAGTAGGTCACCGGTTCGAGTCCGGCCGTCCCCGCATTCACTAAAAGCCCCAGCTCGTAAGAGTTGGGGCTTTTAAAAATTCACGCAAAGTTTATTTTGGTTTGTTAGCTGGATAATTTTGCCAGCAACTCGCCTTTACCGGCTTTTGTTTTTGTGGAGAAATATATCACGTCAATCCCTTTCAGCACGTCGGTAATGGCGCGCTTTTTTTTACTCAATTCACTTGGTTTAATTTTATCAATCTTATTCGCCACCACAATATAGTCTAAATGCTCTTCATTCAAAAGTTCCACCATTTCCAAATCAAATTTTGTCAGTCCCACATTTGCATCGATAATCAAGACAACTTTTTTCGGAGCAACTTCGCCTGACTCCAGATACCACAAAATCATCTCTCGTGTTTTCTCGGCTTGCGTGATGGATATTTTCGAATAACCATACCCCGGCAAATCAACAAAAAAAGTATTGTCATTAATCAAAAAGAAATTGATTTGCAAAGTTCGTCCTGGCGTCGAACTGGAAATTGCCAAATCTTTTTTCCCAACTAGTGTATTGATAATACTGGATTTCCCAGCATTGGAACGCCCAACAAAAGCAATTTGCGGAAGCTCGCGATCTAGAATAAGATTCTGCCCCACTATTCCCTTAACAAATTTTGCGCTTTTAATATCCATAAATATATTTTAACACTCCTAATCCTGGCACACCCCAGAAATTAAAGCAATTACATTTTAACTTTTTTCCACACTTTTTTCTGACGCAAATCAATTTCCTGTTTCAGTTTCAAAAACCTAGCATATCTATCTTGTGCTATTTCCCCCCGACCAACGGCCACTACAACCGCACAGCCCTGGCAAACAGCATGATCGCAATCACTGAACTTGCAATTTTTAGTCAGCACATCAATATCCTCAAAGGCTTCAGTTGCTGCTGCCTCCTCTGCCCACATTCCCAATTCTCGCATCCCCGGAGTATCAATAAGAATTCCGCCTGAAGACAAAAGGATTAGTTCTCTTCGCGTAGTTGTGTGCCGGCCTTTACTATCAATCAATCTCGCCTCGCCAATTTTTTGTCGATCAATCCCCAGTAACTTATTTATCAAAGTCGATTTTCCTACTCCCGATGAACCCACAAAAACCAAGGAAACTCCCGTTGCAATTTGTGACTGAGCATTTTCAATTCCAGCCCCAGTTGTCGCGCTGGTTAAAAATATTTTAATCTCCGGTAAAGATTCTTGCGCCAACTTTAACTTATCTTCAGCATCAGCAACAAGATCACATTTGTTTAATAAAATTATCGCTTCACATCCGCCTTCCTTAGTCATCGCCACATATCTCGCCAGCTTATTCAAATTGAAATCTCCGTCCAATCCTTGGACAATAAAAACAATATCTACATTCGAGGCAATAATTTGTTCGTTTAATTTTTTACCAATTTTCTTTCGGGATATTTTTGACTTCCGCGGTAAAATCGAAGTGATGATGGCTTTTTCTTCCGCTAGCAGTTTTTCAAAAACAACCCAATCGCCGACTTTCGGATATTCGCTATCCGCCTTTTTCCCGCGCATAAATTTTCCCCGCATAATGCCTTCCAATTCGCCGGCTTGTGCATATAGCAAATAGCTCCCCCGATTTTCTACGGCCACGCGAGCAATATTTTCCTCAAGAACATTAAATTCTTGATTCAAATTCTCTTTATATAATTCCCAACCCAAATCCTTTAATTTCATATTTGAATGAATGCAACTTACTTATCTATGATATATGAGAGAGGCGAAGAAGACAAACCAGGCAACTGCCAAATCATTGACAGCTGGCAACTTTTGCATTAGAATATACTATTGTAGTTTCCTTAAAAATCTAATTTCGAACATACCCTCCAACCCTAAACCCGCAAAGGAGCCACCATGCTAAACATCGAAATCCACATGCTAAATCAAGCTAATGCCATGTTGTTGCGAAGAAACATTTTCGCACTTTTTTCCGACACCACGTACATAAATGAAATTGTGGTTTCAGTTTTTTTAACAGATTGCGAAGACAAAGACGGCAAGCAACATCCATTTCTTAGGATTATTACTGATTGCCAGAAAAACATTTCCGAAATCACCAACAGACTGGCGACATTAAGCATTGACTTGGAACGTGCAAAGCTTGATTGTTTCATTCCAAAAAAAGTTGCAACTGCGGAACAAAAAAAATCACTACCCGCAATATGCACCGCGGACAATAAGTTGAAAGTCACAACAATTATTGCCATAAATAGTGCCAAGCCGCAATTTGGGAAAGAACCGTTCAAAATACAATATCAAGATCATCAAATCATCGGCACGCCCTATACTGGAGAGCGGAAACATGACATCAGCACTTCAAACGATGTTTTCATCGAATATTCCGCCTTAACGCCATTCGTCGAAAAACTCCTCGCGACTGGCGCAAGCTTCATCACTAAGACTGGTATTCATTCTGAAGTATATGTCCTCGAATGGACAATTCGAAAAACAGAGAAGATGTTAAAAGAAACCTGGTTAGCTGGAACTGTGCAGGGCTCATTTCATGATGAATGTGCTGATTGTGATAACGCCAATACCACCTATTCTCATCAAGGTATTTTAATTCCCGTTAACGACAAAAGTGCAAAATTTTGTTCTACCTGCTTTCAATTACGAATAGATGATTTCAAGGCCGGTAAGCCACCACGACCGCTCAGAACAAAAGCCTAATATACTTAGGCAAAAAAAGCGCAACTCGACCGCGATCGAGTTGCGCTTTTAAAATTTTCAAAAACTAATCCAACACTCCAAACTGACGCAAAATTTCCGCATACTTGTCCATAATATCTTTCGCCATCTCTTTGTCTATAACGAAATCATCCTCATGAATTATTTGATTGCGAATTTTATGCGCTTCACGAATTTCATTTAAATTTTCCAACTGTCCTTCGGGAATATTATCCAAGCGCTCTCCCATATTATTTCCACCATAACCAAGCTTTTCGATTAACTCGTCAATCATTTTATCGGCTTCAATAATCGCCACCTTATATCCGGATTCATTCTCACTCTTAAGTCGTTTTGTTATGTTTTCCCACTGCGCTTTAGTTTTTTTCTTATTTCCCGCTATTTCACTCGGCATGTCAATTCCAAATCGAAGTTCGCGCAAATTTGATCCAAAGCCACGCTGAATAATGAGCAGGACAATGTCATAAAAAACAATCAAAGTATAAATTCCGATTAAAAACTTCAAAAATAAAAAGAATGAAGAATGATAGAAATTAGCCCCCCAGTGGATTATTTTATTTAAAATAATTTCTGCTTCGTATGTATCCATTTGTTTTTACCTCGTTAAATTTCCACTCTAATGGAAACTATTTAGCTGGGTTATTTACCCTGTCAAATATATTATTATCTAAATTATTTTTTTTAATTTTACTAATTTTTATTCTTAGTCACGCCAATCAACCACACACTATTTGACGGGGTGAATTTCATAAGCATGCGCCGCCCGCAAAACATTTTCTTCATCAAACCATTTCCCCATCAACTGGAATCCAAGTGGCATTTTCTTACCGTCAACTTCCACACTTGGTCCCGGAATCGAAATCGCTGGCACCCCAACAATATTCGCTGTAATTGTAAACACATCTTCTAAATACATTTGCAACGGATCAGTAGTTTTTTCTCCGAGTTTGAAAGCCGGTGTCGGCGTGGTCGGCGTCAAAATCAAATCCACTTCCGCAAAAGCTTTTTCAAAATCTTGCTTAATCAAAGTCCGCACTTTCTGGGCGCGTAAATAATAGGCTTCATAATACCCTGAAGAAAGCGCGTAAGTTCCCAGCATGATTCTTCTTTTTGGTTCTGGACCAATCCCATAACGCCTGGAGTCCAAATAATTTTCCAACAAATTTCGATCCATATCAACAAAATCAACCACGCTGTCTTTGTGGTCATCGACGCGCATCCCATATTTAATTCCATCAAAACGCGCTAGATTAGAACTCACTTCACACGGCATAATAATATAGTAAACTGGCAAAGAATATTTCGCATTCGGCAATTCGATTTCTTTAATCTCCGCGCCCATTTCGCGATAGCTTGCAATTACTTTTTCCATTGAGGCTTTCACCTCCGCACTCAAATTATCTAAATACCCTTTTACCACTCCGATTTTCAAACCTTTAACTTCACCCGTTAAATAGCTCGTATAATCTTTAGCAAAACTTTTCGCTGAAGTGGCGTCCAAATTGTCCCGCCCGGAAATGACACTTAGGATGATAGCGGCATCTTCGACAGTTTTTGTGATTGGCCCGATTTGGTCTAAACTCGAAGCCATGGCAATTGCCCCGGAACGAGAAACCCGTCCATAGGTTGGTTTTAACCCTACTACCCCACAAAAGGATGCTGGCTGACGGATTGAACCGCCTGTATCCGTTCCCAGAGCCCACACAGCCTCATCAGAGGCCACTGCTGCCGCTGAGCCTCCAGAAGAGCCTCCTGGAACTCGCCCCAAATCATGCGGGTTTTTCGTCGGTCCATAAGCACTCTTTTCTGTGGAAGAGCCCATGGCGAATTCATCCATATTCGCCTTACCCAAAAAGATTGCCCCCGCTTCCTTCAAGTTTGTGATGACCGTCGCATCATAAGGCGCAAAATAATTATCTAGAATTTTAGAAGCGGCAGTTGTCCGCACACCTTCAATACATAAATTGTCTTTAATTGCTCCCGGGATGCCTTCTAAAATTCCAATCTCCTCGCCGGCGGCAATTTTCGCATCCACCTTTCTTGCTTGTTCTAAAGCCGACTCTTTCATTAAAGTCAGATACGCAAAAATCGCCTTATCCTTATTTTCAATCCGCGCAAAATATTCCTCCGTCAATTGGACGGCAGTAATCTCGTGATTGATTAGTTTGTTGTGTAAATCTTTTATCATATATTTTAAAGTCTAATTACTAAAAACTAATAACTAATTAAATTTTTATACCTAATATCTAATTTGTAAATTTATACTTCAGAAAATTAGATTTTATTTAGTCTTTAGCAATTAGACTTTAGACTTATAGTACGGACTTAACTTTATCATATCCGTCCTTACTCTCTGGAAATAATTTAATAATTCCCGCCTTATTGGAAAAATCTTTTTCTTCATCCCCTTTAGTCATATTCTCCATGCCCGTAATGTGTGCGGTTGGTTCAACTCCCGTAACATCCACTTCTTTTAATTGCTCCACCCAGTCCAAAATCACCGACAAATCGGTGGCAAATTTTTCTAGCTCTTTTTCCTCGACGCCAATTCTGGCCAGTCCGGCAATATGTTGGACCTCTTCTTTTGTAATCATATATATTTTAAGTCTAATTACTAAAGTTTAAAGTCTAAAAGAAGTATTAAGTCTAAATTTTAAAGTAAGTAAATTGAAACTTTATACTTTAATCTTTATTTAGACTTTAGTAATTAGACTTTAGACTTTTTCTATTTAATCAATTCTTTAAACTCTCCTTCATCCACAATTCTAACTCCCAGCTCCTGTGCTTTTTGGTATTTCGAGCCCGGATTTTCTCCTACCAAGACAAAGCTAGTTTTCTTGCTGACGGAAGAAGAAACGCTTCCGCCTCCCGACCTAATAATATCCTTTACCTCATCTCTTGTCCAGCCAGAAAGCTCGCCCGTCAAAACGATTGTCTGGCTCTTAAACTTCAAATTTTCTGCCAACTTTTCCGCCTCAATTTGCACTTGCACGCCAGCTGCCAACATTCTCTGCAACATTTTCAAATTACCCGCCGCCCCAAACCATTCTACTAAACTCTCCGCCGATTTCTCTCCGATCCCTTTGATGCTCAGCCAATTCTCTATTGTAGCCTTAGGAAAATTTTCTATAATATCCGCTAAGTTTTTTATTTTTCCACTAGCCACCATTTCTAGATTGCGCGCAATCAACACGCCCGTTTCTTCGCCAACATGCCGGATGCCGAGAGCAAAAATAAATTTCTCTAGCGTTATTGTTTTACTTACCTGAATTGAGTCAATTAAATTAGTCGCGGATTTTTCCGCAAATCTTTCTAAGGGTTCCAAATCACCCTTGGTCAATTCAAAAATCTCAGAAAAATCAGCAATCAAGCCCTCTTCCAACAATCGCTCAACAATCGATTTCCCGAGCCCATCAATATTAAAACCTTTTTTGGAAACGAAATGAATAATATTTTCTTTTTCCACCGCATAACATTTTTTATTCAAGCAATAATGCGCCGCACTTAATTGGGTGGCATTTTTTTTATCACTACTCTTGATGATTTCCTTGGAAACTGGGCCACCACAAATTGGACAAATTTCCGGCATGTGAAATTTCCTTTCTTTCCCCGTCCGCATGTTTTTCAAAACCTCCACTACCTCCGGAATAACATCGCCCGCTTTTTGAATCACTACCGTATCGCCAATCCGAATATCTAATCTTTCAATTTCATCGGCGTTATGCAAAGTCGCCCGCGAGACAGTTGATCCCGCTACTGACACGGCCCGCAAATGCGCCACGGGAGTCAGCGCTCCGGTTCGCCCAACTTGCACTTTAATGTCCTCGATCACGGTCGTCACTTTTTCCGCCGGAAACTTATAGGCCACTCCAAAACGTGGCGATTTGCCGGTATAACCCAAGCCTTCTTGGATTTTTCTAGCATTCACTTTCAAAGCCACGCCATCAATTCCATAATTCTGCGTGTCCTTTTTATGAATCCAGTTCTGATAAAATTTTTCAATTTCCAAAACATTTTTACACAAGCGACTTTCTTGATTCACATTAAAACCCAATTCCTTCAACAACTGCAGTTCTTTCATTTGGGTTTCGGGAAATTCCATCCCGTCCAAAAAATCAATGTCGTAAATAAAACAATCGAGTTGCCTGGAAGCGGCAATTTTTGGATCAAGTTGGCGGATAGAACCGGCGGCGGCATTTCTAGAGTTTGCAAACAAGGCTTCGCCATTTTTTGCCCGCTCCACATTTATTCGTTGCAATTCCTTTTTACTCAACCAACATTCCCCCACAAACACTCCGGAAATTTCTTTAGTCAACTTCAAAGGAATGCTATATATCGTTTTTAAATTTTCCGTCACGTCCTCACCAATCACACCATCTCCACGAGTTGCGCCCGCCACAAACAATCCTTTTTCATACGTCAAAATTATTTTCAAGCCATCTATTTTTATCTCTGCCACATATTCGATTTTTTCTTCCTTTATTTCTGAAATCTTCTCTTTCATGCGCTCAACTTTTTCATCCCACTTCTGCAAACCAGAAAATGTAAAAATATCATCAAATGACCATTGGCGAACTTTGTGTTGCACTTTTTGAAACTTATCCAACGGTCTCCCGCCAATTTTTTGCGTTGGCGAATCAGCCAAAAGCAACTCTGGATTTTCTGCCTCCAAACTTTTCAGTTCATCCATCAAAGATTGATAAACTTCATCCGTCACCTCTGGCTTATCCAAGACGTGGTATTCATAGCGAAGTCGCCGAATTTCTTCGGACAATTTCAGTATTCTTTTCTTAATTTCTTCTTTTGTCATATTTTCAGTATATCACAAAGCCCGCCCTTGATAAAACCAAAAATCCCTGCTATCATCATAATTATTGGCCCTATCGTCTATCGGCTAGGACGTCAGGTTCTCATCCTGGAAAGAGGGGTTCGACTCCCCTTAGGGCTACCAAAAAAACTTAAAAGCGGCCGTGATGGTCGCTTTTAATATATCTCGAAAATTCAATTTTTATTCTTAATCTTTTATGCTTATTTAATCCTGAATAAATTAGATACTAACCCTAGTATTATCAATATAAAAATTGCAATTCCCCAAGGCTTCCATTTTCGCTGGTAAGCATTAAACGCATTCACACTTTCCCATTTTTGAGATTTCCATGCCCATTCACTTCCCTTTAAACCAAGAATAATAATCATTATAATATTTACAAGTGGAATAAACACAAGTAATGAAATCCAAACACCATGAGATATCCCCCAAATCCAGGTCAGACCAGCAGCACCCCAATTCCAGCCTTTAATTTCTTCTGGCACAATTGAAGATTCTTTATTTCCAGATCTTTCATCATAATTTACACCATCAACAAGCTCTCTTTTACAAAGATAAATAATACCAAATGGAATTCCGATTGGGAAACCTATAACCGATAGAATACCAATTAATCCGAAAAACCACCTACTTAAAGTCATAATGATTCCTGCAATCGAAGGCACATCCGAATTAACTCCTAGTAAAGTAGCCGCCACCTGGCTAATAACAATTCCAATCAAAGCAACAATGATGCCAACGAAAGGCCCTATTACCAAACGAAGGCCGATTTTTCTATTTCTTGCCGACAAAACTTGAACCTGTTGGACTAACGGTTGCGGTATCGATTGCTGTGCAGATGTGTTTGTTTCTTGCTCCATTTTTTTATTTTCCCTATGTTTAAAAAATTAATTAACTATTTCAATAATACCCCTCTAGAAATATTTTGCAACATCAAAGCTATGTACTGCAAAAAATTAAAAGACAACCGCATTAGTTGCCTTTTAATCTATCTCGAAAATTCAATTTTTCTCCTTAACGTTTTTTACTAAATCCACCAGATCGACGTCGATCATTCACCTGCCCTAAACCATATTGTGGTTTTGGTCTTCTTTTGGAAGCTGGAGTTCGCTCCTCTGATTGCCGTGGGCGTGATTGCTCAGTAGCTTGTTGTGGAATAATTTTTACCAAGGGATTGCTTGGGGTTTGTGGTCGAGATTGTCCTCGGGATTGATATGGTCTAGATTGACCGGAAGCTGGTCGCGAAAATTGACTTGAAGATTGCGGTGATCTTGATTGATATGGGCGAGAAGATTGGCCCTCAGCTTGTTGTGGTCGCTCACTTCTTGCCGCATACGGCTTTGAAAATGGTCGTGAAGCTGGACGAGAAAATTGTCTCGGCGCTTCTCGGCGAAAGTTTCGCGGTTGAGATGATTGCGTTGCCGGTCTTGAAGGCATATTTTCCATCCCAATTTTTGATAAGGGAATGTTTTTCTTAATCAAATATTCAATCTCGCGAATTTCTCTCGATTGGCTTGGCAACGCAAAAGAAATTGCCCGTCCAAATTTTCCCGCTCGTCCCGTTCGGCCAATTCGGTGCACATAGTCTTCTGAGTTGTCTGGTAAGTCATAGTTCAAAACTAATTCAATTCCATCCACATCAATTCCCCGCGCTGCGATGTCTGTCGCCACGAGAACTCGATATTTTCCATTCTTAAAACCGCTTAAAGCTTCGCGACGTTGTCCTAATGAGCGATTAGAATGAATTTCTACTGCCTTATGTCCAAGGTCAACAATTTTCTGACAGATCTTCTTCGCATTATGTTTCGTTCGAGAAAAAACCAAAATCGATCCCGCATATTCATTTAGGATTTTTTCCAATTGAGGAAATTTGTCATCCAATCTCAACATAATCATTTCTTGTACCACATTTTCAGCCGGTGTTCCAGCTGGCGCCACTTCAATGTGCACTGGCAAAGCCATGTGCTTCTGAACAATCTTCATAATTGCTGGTGGCATCGTTGCAGAAAAAAGCATCGTCTGTCTGTCTTTTGGCACAATTCGCAAAATGTTTTCAATTTGTGGAGCAAAGCCCATATCAAACATCATGTCCGCTTCATCAAAAACTAGAATTTTAATGTCATCCAAATGCAAAGCTTTGTTTTTCAAGTGATCATTCAATCTGCCGGGTGTTCCAATAATGATTTGTGGATTTCTTCTCAAAGCCTCAAGTTGTTTTCTGGCTGGCTCACCGCCAATCAAAACAGCGGTTTTGATTCCCATCTTATAACCAATCTTTCCTAAGCTATCATTAACCTGCACGGCTAATTCGCGGGTTGGCAAAATAATCAAAGCCTTGCCAACTCCCTGACTAATTCTTTGTAGAAGTGGAATTCCAAAGGCTAAGGTTTTTCCAGTTCCTGTTTGCGCGATGCCTACAATATCCTTCCCATCAATCGTTACTGGGATTGATTTAAACTGAATTGGGGTCGGCGTGGTAAATTTAAGTTCCTCCAAAATTCCAAGGAGTTTAGGAGTGATTCCTAGACCATAGAAGTCTAGCTTTTCTTGTTTGGGTTGTTCGTCAATCATGTGTGTATCTTAAATCTAAATATTCATGACAGGTTATGTAATAAACAAGCTTGTGCAGTTTGTGCTCAGATTTGCATCAGATTGGTTTAAAAAAATCCGAGAATGTATCATTATACTTTGAGGATTTTTTTAAGACAAGATGGTGTAAATATGAGTGCAAAATGTATGAGCTGTTTTATTACATAACCTGTGGATGCACACAGATTCAAGTAATTTATTCCGTTATAACTTAAACAATGCTAGACCAATTGAATTTAATCAGAATTGCTTGAGTTATAACGGTATTTATAGTGAAAACAAATTATAGCACGAGAAACGCGATATGTCAAATATGCCTAACAAAAATCCGGTGTTACCACATTGGGTATCCACCGGATTTCTGTTTTTTGAATTTTTCATTTTTATGTCTCCCATCAGCATTGTTGTTGCAATTGCAACCTGATGGCTTGGGAATTGGCTTTGGCCCACCGAATTCTCATCTGCGACCGCAGATTACCGGGCTTAACCTTCAAGAGAGATTTCTCCATAGCGGTTAAATTCGCCTTAAGCAATCTTATTTTCCATTTAAGAAAGTTAAGGGGTTCATAACCGTCCATACCAATACCGTTTTGAGCTCCGCTATTTGCGGGATTTATTTCAAGCATGGTGCACCTCCTTCGTTGGTTGAGTGAGAGTTATTAAAATGAGATAAAAAAAACAGAAGACAATCACCATAAGAAACTGTCTTCTGTTTTCAAAGAAATATGATTCCAATATTTATCTGCCGACAAATATTCATCACAAAGCTTTGCAAATTATTTTATTGTATTTTTGTTTCTCCCCTTTCAAAAAATACTATAACTATTAATTTCCCCCCTGCTAACTTTATTTATATTATAGACCTTTCTTAAAATCTTTCAATCACAGCCCCTGTGGATAACTTTTTTATTCTGGAGGGAATCAATTCCTCTCAACTCCCTCCATCAAAAACTCTCTAACGCTTATAAATCCGCAAGCTATTCATCACCACTGACACTGAACTAAACGACATTGCCGCCGCCGCAATCGCCGGACTAAGAATCCCCGAAACCGCGAGCGGAATCGCGATGACATTATAGAAAAATGCCCAAAAAAGATTCTGCTTAATTGTTCGAAAAGTGATTTTTGAAAGCTGAATTGCTTCCACTACTTTTTCCAAATTATTTTGCATCAAAATAATTTGTCCCGCCTCCTTAGCAATATCTGTCCCGCTACCCATCGCAATCCCCAAATCTGCCTGCGCTAAACTCGGCGCATCATTAATCCCATCTCCCACGAAAACAATCTTCTCACCTTCCGCTTGTAACTTTTTGATCTCCGCCGCTTTTCCACCAGGCAAAACTTCCGCCAAAACTCTTTTGATTCCCAATTCAGTTCCCATTGCCATGGCGGTTTTTTGGTTGTCTCCGCTAATCATTGCTACTTTCAATTTCATTTGATGCAACTTTTCAATAATACTTTTTGCTTCTTCGCGGGCTTCATCCGCCAAGACAAGTGAACCAATAACATCTTTGCCGTTATGCACTACAAATAAACGCGTGCCGATTCCAAGGGCGTCATTCTCCAAAACACTTTGCGCCCAAATTATATCCAGCTTATGGTCTTCTAATAATTTTTTATTCCCCAACATCACCGTTTCTTGATGAGTTGCGCAAACTGCAGTCACGCCCCGACCGCGCAACTCCTTGAAATCAATAAAATTAGCTAGCTCTATATTTTTCTCTTTTGCATATTTAACCACCGCGCGTGATAGTGGATGATCAGAACCGCTCGCAACAGAAGCTGCGATTTTCACAATTTTCTCTTCGGGAAAATTATATGTTGGATTCGAAACTATTTTCAACACTTCCGGAGTGCCTTTTGTCAACGTGCCAGTCTTATCAAAAACCACCATCGAAATTTCTTTCGCCCGTTCAAAACTTTCCCCGCTCTTAAAAAGGATGCCTTGCTTCGCTCCGCGCCCAGTCCCAACCATAATGGCTGTCGGAGTAGCCAAGCCCAAGGCACAAGGGCACGCAATCACCAGCACCGCTACTGCATTCACAATAGCTAAGGCAATATTCCCTGTTCCCACATACCAGCCGATAAAAGTAGCTAGCGCAATTGCAATAATAACCGGCACAAAAATTCCAGAAATCTTATCAGCTAATTTTTGAATAGGGGCCTTGGAATTTTGCGCCTCCTCCACTGTCTTAATAATTTGCGCCAACATTGTTCCTTCGCCAGTCTGAGTCACACGAATTTGCAAAACGCCATCTTCATTCAAAGTAGCCCCATATACCATGGAGCTAGGCTTTTTTTCCACTGGCATCGATTCGCCGGTCAACATTGATTCATCTACATTTGATTGACCAATGATGACTTCGCCGTCCAAAGGAATTTTTTCACTTGGCTTCACCACTAAAATATCCCCGATTTTAATTTCAGAAATATCCATCTCCCGTTCTTGCCCATTAATTAAAACGCGCGCCTTTTTTACTCCCAGTTCCATTAGCTTGCGCATTGCCTCGCCGGCTTGTCCAGTGCTCTTAGCTTCAAAATATTTTCCTAATAAAATTAAGGTAATAATAATCGCAGCCGCTTCGAAGTAGCCTTCTTTTTCAATATTGAATGCCAACTTTTCTACTATCAACCACAGACTAAAAAAATATGCCACCAGCGTTCCCATTGATACTAAGGTGTCCATATTAGCCTGCAAATGCCTGACCTGCTTCCAAGCCATCTTATGAAAGCGCCAGCCGAAATAGAAAACCACAATTGTCGCCAGCGTGGCGTGAACATACATCATCAAATCGATATCCAAAAATTTAATGCCTGTTCGCAATTTATACACCATCTCTAGCAAAAGTGGCGCAGTGAAAATTGCCGACCACAAAAAAGCCCGCCAATTTTTTTGCATATCTTCATTCCCATGTTCATGCATTGGCATTTCAGCGTGTTCCGGCATATCTGCTTCTATATTATACCCATTGTCAATAATGATTTTCTTTACTTGCTCTTCACTTAATAGCGCCTCATCATATTCCACCAAAGCTTTTTTGGACGCAAAGTTAACGCTAGCACTCAAAATGCCCTTGGTTTTTGTTAATGCCCTTTCATTATTCAAAGCGCAACTAGCACAAGTCATCCCCGTAACTTTTAAAATTATTTTTTTACTCATATTCTTTAAATAAATTATTTACATATTCCATCGTATAAAATCAAAATAGTTCCATTCCATATACCGAGATACACCACCCTGTAAAATTTAAAACTATAAATTGAAGTTTTTAGCCGTTAAGAATTTTATCTTGGCTCGCCTCGAGGCTGATAAAATTTAGGATAGAAGCTGATAATTTATTTTTAAATTTTACCTGGGTGGCCATTTTCCCTGCCTACCGGCAGGCAGGTTTTCTGCCACTTTTCTTTTGGGAAAAGAAAAGTGGCGAACAGGCTACTCGACGATAAATTTCCCGCGTACCATCCCCATCCAACAACTAAACGGAATTTCCCCAACGGTGTCCGGTGTGAATTCAACAACATTTTCTCCATTGCTAATCTTTTTAGAAATATTCAAACTCGGAACAATTATTTTATTCGTACAACTACTCACCTGATCACCAAAAATTTTCCAGCGCACCGGCACGCCTTTTTTCAAGCGCAAAGTACTTGGGGAAAATCCGGAACTCAAAATATGCATCTCAACCACTTGAAAATTTTTATCATCCGCATTATTCCCAACTGTTTGCCCACTTTCTTTTTCACTCACCACACTGGTCTTCACTCCACTTAAGGCAAGCCCTGATTGCAAAGTGTAAATTGCAAAAAGCACAATCAAAATCCCCGCTACCTTTTGGAAAACTAGCATCTTCCTATTTTTCAACCAGGAAGTGGTAATACCTAAAATCAACAATGAGGGCACCGTTCCTAATGCAAAAATAAATAGGATTAACCCGCCCGTCCAAAAACTACCAGAAGTCAAAGCGAAAATCTGCATACTCTGCGTGAATCCGCAAGGCAAGAAAAAACTTAATCCCCCCAGAACAAAAGGGGCCATTTGATGATTAGATTTTTTCAGACGGCTCCAATTGCCAGTCATTTTCTTTGGCAAGCGAATACCTAGCTCCGAGATTGATGGCAGAAGACCGAGAATATTTAAACCCAACCACGCCATAACCATCGCAATTATAGTAGAGAAAATTGAAACAAAGTTTCCGCTGATATTTATTTCTCCGCCAATTAAACCAAGCAGTCCACCCAGAACAAAAAAAGTTCCCAGTCGCCCGGCATGAAAGAATAGATTTGGCTTCACTGCTCCAGCATAAAAACTTTCCGAATCAGCTTTATATTTTTCGCCAAAAGCAATCACTACCGAACCGACAATCGCTAAGCAAGATGAAACAGAAGCCACCAACCCAATCAAAAAGGCCACTCCAAAAGTAATATTTCCGCTATTGGAATCTAAACTGCTTAAAAACCCTGTTTTTTGAAAAACTTTAAATGCCAAGAATAATCCAACCACAATCACCAAGGCTTTTAGCCACACGCTAAAATTATTTTCTGGCGCTTCTGAATTAACAACCTCATGTTCGGAAGCTTCATAGCCATATTTTTTCGCCACCTTTTTTATTTCCGCAAAATCCGGTTCGCTTTGTTCATAAAAAATTTCCGCCACATTAGCTTTGCGATCAACCCGCACATCTTTCACTCCCGGAATATTGCGAAACTCATCATCCAGCAGCTTTTCGCAACTTACACAATGCATGCCTTTAATATAGATTTTTTTTGCGTTCATAGGCTTATATTTGAGCGAGGATATTTTTTATTTTTTGCATAGGGGTCTCTTCCTTAAATAATCTATAATATTGTAGGTGGGGCTCCCCGCAAAAAATAAAAAGTGTCCGAGCGGCTACTTACTTAATTTATTTATTTTCAAAATTTCTTCAATCATCTCCTGTTTTCTCTTTTCATTTGAGCCTTTCATAACGTTTGCAAAACAACTATGCAAATGCCTTTCCATCAGTTTATTGTTCCCTGCTTTCAAAAGTCCGATTACCGCCAAATTTTGCTGCAGAATATCAATGCAATATTCCTTTTCCTCCACCATTTTAATTACATTCCCCAAGTGCGTATGAGCTTTCTTTAAAGCAATTAAAATTTCTTTATTTTCCATAGTGTTTAAAAAAAGTTAAAAAGTTACACATTAATTTAAAATTCTAAATTTAAAATTAAAAATTTCGCCCGCAGGCGGATACCTCCCCCCTAGGTATGATTATATACCTATCCGCTTCCTTGTCAACTGGTTGTTTTACCCCCGATAATTTGGTATTATTAGAAAGTATTTTAAATCAGACCATTCCTAATGATATCTAAAATATCCGTGATTGTCCCCTGCTTCAATGAAGGCCAGACAATCCAGCAAAACATTACAAAAATACACACCTATCTTCAAAGTCATTTTGAGGCTTTTGAAATTATCGCGGTTAACGACGGCAGTAAAGACAATACCATATCAGAACTCCAGAAAACACAGAGCCAACTTCCGCTAATAATAGTCAATAACGCCATCAATGAAGGCAAAGGCAAAGCAGTGAAGGATGGCTTTTTGAAAGCGCAATATGACATTGCCATGTTTGTTGATGCTGACCTTGGAATTCCGATTGAGGAACTGGAAAAATTCATCCAAGCTATTAATGACGGCTACGATATCGCAATCGCCTCGCGCTTTGTCCCTGGATTGAAAATAAAAGAGCCTGTTTCTTGGCATCGAAAAATAATGGAGCGCGTTTTTCGCATCCTGCGGAAGATTATCCTCGGCAATTGGAAAATTGAGGACACCCAATGCGGATTTAAAGTTTTTCGGCGCGAAGCGGCCCAAAAAATATTTAAAAGGGCCACCGTTAACCGCTTTGCCTTTGATGCCGAAGTAATTTTCCTAGCCAAAATAGCCGGCTACAAAATCAAGGAATTGCCCATTACTTTGCAAAATCCAAAATCAAGCCACGTCAGAATCATTCTTGATCCTATAAATATGATTATTTCCCTTATTCAGATCCGCTTAAAGCATCTGAAAGGACTCTATAAATGAAAAACTCGCGAAAAAAAATAATTATTTCCGCTGATGACTTTGGCATCAGCCAACTTGCCAATAAAAACATCCTGCTTCTGGCTAAGGCCGGGAAAATTGACCGCGTAGCCGTTATGACTGCTGGAAAATTTTCGCAAAAAGAAATTGAGACCCTAAAAAAAACTAACGTTAAGCTTGATTTGCATCTTGATTTAAGAACGAAAATTCCCGCTAAGCGAAAACTGACGGCTGGCATACTACTCAGAACAACCGCCTTCCTTCTGCGCCACCTGCATGACAGAATAAACAAATCTAGCAAAAAAATCCAGTGGGAAGAACAATTAGAAAAATTCCGCGAGCTGTTCGGAAAAAATCCCGATGGATTGAATTCCCATCAGCATGTTCACTTCTTCCCCTTTTATTTCAAGCTTGCCACGCAACTTGCCGAGGAAAATAATATTAATTTCATCCGCTTTGGCGAGAAAGGAATTTCGAAAAACTCCCATAAAATCCGGCACATTCTCAGCTGGCTCCGGACAAAAAATCTCCAAACATTCTCTGCAAACAAGCTTAAATCATCCGACTACATGACTAGTCTGGATTGGATAAAAAATGTGCCTAAATTTATTACCGAATTGCCCGAAGGAAAAACTGAAATCGTCTGTCATCCAGAAAGAAAAGAAGAATTTGAAATTATAAAAAAATATTTCTAAACCAAAAATCCCGAATGTTCGGGATTTTTTATATACAACTTACGTCTACTTTTTATCACTCGCCTTTTCCTTTTCCGGAACCTTTAATATATACACGCTAATAAACACCAAAATAATCGTTATAAAAACCGCGTAAACAAATTTTGCAATCATTCCGCCGGCACTCATCGGAAAAAATGTTTCAATAAACGCCTTAATCGCCTCATTCCAAGCTAAACCAGCAATCAACCCAAAGGCCGTCGTAATATAACCAAATGATTTTCGCCTTAATTCTGCTTTAAATTTATCCATAGTATTTTTCTTAATATTATATACTTCAGCTTACAATAAAATAAAAGTCTCGCCTAGTAGCGAGACTTTTTATTCTGTTCTTTATCTTGCGTGTCTTTTTCTTTCTCCTTCAGTTAAATATTGTTTTCGCAATCTGACGGATTTTGGAGTTACTTCCAGATATTCATCTGGCCCCATGATTTCCAAGCCGATTTCAATCGTGATTTCATGGTGTGGCACCAATTGCAAAGCTTCATCAGCCCCTGATGAACGCATATTAGAAAGTTGCTTACCTTTCGTTGGGTTAACCGCCATATCCAAACCTTTAGAAGTGTCACCAATTACCATCCCCTCATATACCTCCACTGCTGGAGCAATATATAGTGATCCACGATCCTGCAAGTTGGCCAAAGAAAATCCTAAAGCTTTTCCACTAGTCATTGAAACCATCGCTCCAGCCATGCGCTTTTGAATTTCTCCTGCGTATGGTCTGAATCCGATTACCCGACTCGACATAATCCCTTCACCCTTTGTATCAATCACGAATTCTCCTCGATAACCTAAAAGTCCGCGAGTTGGTCCTTCAAATGTCAAACGGCTTTGTCCATTCAATTGCTTCATGTTAGTCATGATTGCTTTTCGACGACCCATTTTTTCAATAATTGTTCCAGCCGAAACATCCGGCACATCAATCGTCACTTCTTCAAACGGCTCAGTCTTTTTCCCCTCTTCTTCTTTGAAAATTACTTGCGGTTGCGAAACTTGCAATTCATAACCTTCGCGTCGCATGTTTTCTAGTAAAATTGCAATATGCAATTCTCCTCGGCCATATACCTTATAGTTTTCTCCTTCAAAATCAATATGCAATCCAACATTTATTTCCAATTCTTTTTCCAATCTTTCTCTGATTTGCTTGGTAGTAACAAACTTTCCTTCCCGTCCAGCAAAAGGTGAATCATTCACTAAGAAGTTCAAGGAAATTGTCGGTTCATCAATATGAATTGCTGGCAATGGTTCTTGTGTTTCATTTTCACAGATTGTTTCTCCGATAAAAATATCGGCCAGCCCGGCAATCATAACAATGTCCCCCGCAATCGCTTCTTTCACATCTTTTCGCTCAGTTCCATGAAAAGTATAGAGCTTAGTGATTCTACCAGTACGCGTTTCCCCGGTTGGTTTTTTTGCAATCACAGTTTGCCCGTCTTTCAAAGTTCCTTCATAAATTCTACCCACCGCCATTCGGCCCAAGAAATTATCATATCCTAAATTGAAAGCTTGCATGCGAAGTGGCGCTGACACGTCCCCTGCTGCTGGATGAACCTTAGCAATGATTGTTTCCAAAAGTGGAGTCAAATCATGTCCCTCATCTTCCATGTGCAACTTAGCAATTCCTTCTCGTCCAATCGCATAGACGACAGGAAAATCTAATTGTTCATCATTCGCCCCTAAATCCAAAAACAATTCAAAAACTTCTTCCTGAACAATGTCCGGTTGCGCCGCTGGCTTATCAATCTTATTGATCACCACAATTGGCTTCAAGCCAAGTTCCAAAGATTTTTTCAAAACAAAGCGAGTTTGTGGCATCGGTCCTTCTTGAGCATCCACCACTAAAACTACGCTGTCGATTGAACGCAACACGCGCTCTACCTCGGAACCAAAATCAGCATGTCCCGGAGTATCTACGATGTTAATTTTCGTATCCTTATAAAAAATAGAAGTATTTTTCGCGTAAATCGTAATCCCGCGTTCTTTTTCCAAAGTATTTGAATCCATACTCACAGATTCATCGGTTACCATTCCTGTTTGACGTAAAATAGCATCCGTTAAAGTTGTTTTGCCATGATCTACATGAGCAATAATCGCGATATTTCTTATTTCCATAATAAGTTAAATTTAATGAATAAAAAAACTGCCTTCTCGCAGTAAACTACTTAAAAAAGTATACCTTCAAAAACGCTATTTGTCAACAATTAGGGCATTTCAGCGGTTGCCGAAAATATTTAGTCCAAACCAATCCGTTGCGCCAGTTTAAATCCAGCCCAAATCCCCACAAAACCACCCACCGCACTAAGCAACACCGACATTGGAGAAAAAACGCTTCCGCCCCAAATAGCCGGTAAATATGCTCCTAGATATGAGCCAACTGTCATATTAACAAATATTAACGTTTTCATACAAAAATCAAAAAAATATCCTACCCAAATATTTTACCAGAGTTAATTTTACTGTGCAAGAATAAGGTATTGAAAATGTCAAAGTTAAGTGCTACTTTAGAATCATTAATATCAATCTGAAATGCTAACGATACTCAAAATTGGCGGAAGTTGTCTTACTTACAAAAAAGAGCAAAAACCTCAATTGCGAAAAGGCTTTTTAAAAAATCTTGCAAAAGCAATAAAACATTATAAAAACAAAGAGAGATCAAACCAGCTAGTCTTAGTTCATGGAGGTGGTTCAATCACGCATCCCCTTTTAGATAAATACAACATCGCACAGAAATTAAAAGAAGGCACTATAGACCAAGAGAAAGATTTGCTAGCGACTTCAAAAATTCATTTGGCTATGAGCTTGCTAAACAAGCGAATACTACAATCATTATTAAAAGAAAATATCCCCGCGTGGCCGATTCAAACAAGCGCTATCACAACATCCTCAAAAAGAAAAATTGATACAATCTTTTTTAAATCAACACTTCTAGCATTAGAAAAAGGATTCATACCTATCATCCATGGCGATTTAAATATAGACACTTGCACAACCAATAGTATTTGCTCGGGAGACCTTATTGCCTGCTTGCTTGCAAAAAAGCTAAAGGCTAAAAGACTTCTGTTCGCCTCTGATGTCGACGGAATATATTCCAATGACCCCAGATACCATAAAAACATAGTCTTGATTAGGAATTTCAATATCAAATCAACAAAACAACATTCTAATTCAGCTGAGAAAGAATTCGATCATTCCGGAGGAATGATAGGAAAACTAAAATATATAAAAGAATTCTGCGATCAAGGTATGGAAATCATAATTTTCAATGGATTAAGAAAAGATAATTTCAATACGGCCTTGTCTAGAAAAAATATTGGCACTAAAGTTTCTTGGTAAAATGTATGGAAAAATATCTATCACCCAAAGAAGTAGCCAGATTTCCGCTAGGGAAAAAATACAAAAAAACTACATATGGGGGTAGCAAGGTTTTTGTTAAGCAAAAAATTAACCTCCCGTCTAAGAAATCAATTAGTTTTGAACTATTCTTATACAATGGAAAATGGAGCATAGCTAAAGAAGAAAAAATTAAAATTATTGATCCATCAATAGCCAAGCAACTAAAAGAACTCCTTTCAAGCTTAAACAAACAAAAAACCAAAAATCCGATTAACCAAAGATTAGGCATCGGAGAATATAAGGAACTTTATTCCAATTACGCAGATGCTGACAGTCTCGGATATTATAATAAATACTCCCCTGAATACATAAGAGTCCAGGACATCCTATTGTCTATAAAAAATAATTCGTTAGTTTATGATGCGGGATGTAATTCCGGAGGAATTGGAAAGCTTTTAATACAAACAAACAAATGCAATGTTTCCGGTAGCGAAATTTGTCCAAGACTTGCTAGAATCGCTAAAAGAAAAGGCTTGAATACATTCTGTGGCTTGGCCGAAAAAACACCATTTCCAAACAACTATTTTGATTATTCTATTCTTTCTTTTATACTAGAACATGTTATTATTCCAGAAGATGTTATTAAAGAATCTTATCGCATATTGAAAAAAGGTGGAAAAATGATTGGACATGTCCCGACAGAATTTGGAGATTGGGGAAAACACACAATAGGAATTCATCCAGAACATTTACGAGCGTATACATCGGCAGAATTGAAATGCCTATTAGAAAAATTTAATTTAAAAAATATAATAATTAAAAAAGAAAGGTTGGTTGGTCGCAAAATTGCGGACTACTATTTCTTTCATGCAACTAAATGAAAAACTACAAAACTCACGTAGTTAAAGTAGGAAACCTCTTATTAGGTGGCGGCAATCCTATCCGCGTTCAGTCAATGTGTAATACTGACACACGTGACGTGACAGCTACCGTCAAACAAATTTTAGAATTAGAAAAAGCTGGTTGTGAAATTGTTCGCGTTGCTGTTCCAGATATGGTCGCCGCTAAAGCGATTGGTAAAATTAAAGCCAAAATCCACATTCCGCTTGTAGCTGACATCCACTTTGATTACAATCTTGCATTAGAAGCTATTGCCCAAGGAATTGATAAAGTGCGCATCAACCCAGGAAACATCGGATCCGAAGAAAAAGTAAAGGCGGTTGTTGACGCTTGCAAAAAGAAAAAAATTCCTATCCGAATAGGAGTTAATGGTGGATCATTAGAGAAAGACTTATTAAAAAAATATGGTCAAACTCCCAGAGCGGCTGTTGAATCGGCCATGCGTCATGTGAAAATCCTTGAAAAGCTTAATTTTAAAGATATGCTGATCTCAATTAAATTTAGCGAAGTTCCACCAATGATTGAAGCATACAGACTCTTAGCAAAAAAAGTTTCTTATCCGATTCACCTAGGCGTGACCCATGCTGGCACTGCCTATATGGGAACCATTAAAAATGCCATTGGAATTGGAGCATTGATTAACGAAGGAATTGGAGACACTATTCGCGTGTCTTTAACTGCTGATCAAAAAGAAGAGATAAAGGCCGGGTATGCCATAATAAGAGCAGTTGGAAAAAGAAAAGAAGGACCAGAAATAATTTCCTGTCCAACTTGCGGAAGAACTGAAATAGCACTTATGGAATTAACTGAACAAGTAGAAAAAGCTCTTATTGGAATCAAAACACCTATAAAGGTGGCGGTGATGGGCTGTGTTGTAAACGGCCCTGGCGAAGCGCGTGAAGCCGATATTGGCGTGGCTGGTGGCAAGGGCATGGGTGCGATTTTTGCTAAAGGCAAAGTCATTAAAAGCGTCAAAGAAAAAGATATTCTTCCTACACTTCTAAAAGAAATAAAAAAACTCGACAAAGAACTGCGTTTGAAATAATATATTCGCAATGAAAAACTCCTCGCAATGAATGCGAGGAGTTTTGTTTATGCAAAGAATTTATCTTACCCAACCTTTCTCAAATTTTCTTCCGTTTGGGTTACTGGCAGTTCAATAATAAAACGGGAACCCTTATCTTTTCCATCCGATTCCGCCCAAATTTTTCCTCCATTAGCCTCAATCATAATCTTGCCAACATATAGACCCAATCCTGTTCCGCCAGTATTCAAACGCGAAATATCTTTTCCGCGAGAAAATTTTGCAAATAAATATGGCAATTCCGTATCAGGAATTCCAATCCCGGTGTCAGAAACGACTATGCGCACATGTTCATTTGCAATACAACCTTCCGTATTTTTTTCACACAAAGAAACGCGCATCGTTACCCCACCCCGCTGAGTATATTTCAAGGCATTGTCTACCATATTAGAAATAACTTCCAATACCTTTGCACCATCTATTGCTACTTTTGGTATTTCTGTTTCCGATTTTTTATAATCTAGGTATAGCTTATTTTCTTTAGCCTTGAAATATAAATTGTCTACGACATTTTGACACAAGTCTTGAATATCCCATTCCTTAAAAGAATATTCCATCCGGCCGGACTCAATTCGGGAAACATTTAAAAGATCTTCCACGAAATTAATCTGCTGGTCATTGGCTTGCGATATTTTTTTCAGCGCCTCCTTCTGCTTTTCATTAATTGGTCCGAAAGATTCTTCGGCAATAAGCGAGGCATATCCCTTAATGGCCGTCGGCGGAGTGCGCAATTGATGCGAAGCAATGGAAATAAATTCTGTTTTTGCATTGTCCAGGGTACGCAACTTATCATTTGATTGCGCCAACCTATCAGAAATCATTTGCAACTCATCCTTTCGTTGTGACAACTCAGCATTCACAGTGGCCAACTGTTCTTTCTGTTCTATCTCCTTTTTTACTGACCTTACAAGAAAATATCCAAAAATCATTATCAATGTCAACGTTATCCCATTCAAAACGATATTAATTGAATTCTTAATGAAAGCAAATTGCGAACCAATTAAAATAATTAGCGAGAAAACTAGCGCCTGAACACCCAAAAGCTTCACGTTAAAAGCCTTGAATTTAACAATCAAATAAGTTAGCACTCCCATGAAAAATGTCATGCCAAGCAAGCCATAAAATTCAATGGAATACATATTCTCAAACCAAACACTGGCTAGATAACCTGCAACAAAAAATGAAAGCAGGAAAGCTTCAATGCCAAACCCAAAAAGCAATATCTGTTTTTTCATTTCCCCCTCAGACTTGCGATAACCAGAAATCAATATAAATAAAACCCAAATCGCTACAAAAAACCCAAAACCATAAAAATAATTCAAGTAATATGACCTTTCATTAGTAACTCCGCAAAGGGCGAGATTAAAATCTTGTACATTGTACCGCGTTGGTGCAAGCAACACTATTGGAAGAAACAAAACACCTAAAACAAATTTCATATTGAAAGAAATATCCCGCCCACTAACAAAAACTTTAGCGAAATACAAAGAAAATATATACAGCAAGGCATATATTGTTCCAAAAAATGGCCAAATAAACGCAATAATATCAGTACTATTACTTGTCCAAGCAATCAAATTAATAAACGACCAAAGAAAAAATGTTATCGACATGGCCAATAATATTCTTCCCAACAGCGACTTCTCACTCTTAAAAAAAACTAGTGTCCCAATAAGCAACGAAATGAACATTGCCGGTAAATGTGAATAATACAAAAGAGCTGGGACCTGATCTGTAAATACAAAAAAACTTGGCGTTGGATAATTTGGACAAATCATTTTTTATTTTTTAAAATTTATTTTTATTTATGCCATTCAATATATTCATACGGCTCATTTGCAGCCGGCTTCCATTTTTCAATCTGCCGCACTGTTTTTATCCTGCCTTCAAATATTTTCTTTATTTTATCATGGAATCCATTTACTGTCCTGGCATGAATAGAGAATTTTTCCACTCCCCTTTTTTCCGCCTCGGCGACAACGGCTATTAGTAATTTCTTGGCTCCGCCCATGCCTCTTTTTTCGGGCAACACTTGAATTGTTTCGATATAAAAAACATCTGGTTCGCTTGTCATTCCCTTGTCATCTTTTCTAAGCTCTCCGGCCAGTTCCTCGTCGCATGGTCGAGCCAAAACATATCCAACAGTCTTATCAGCCTCTTTTAAAAATATATTTATATTTTCCGCTTTTTCCAACATCTCCCCATAATATTCCACCGCGTCATCGTATTGCCATTCCTCCGGAAAACATTTTTTTTCTAATTGCAAAATATCTTCCAATGCTTCTTCGCTGAAACTGCTCACTGACATTACACTGACTTCTATTTTATTTTCCAAGTTTTTTTCCATTTCCATAAAACTATTATACCACATAAAAATTACAAAAGGGCATGCGAATCATTGATTCGCATGCCCTTAGGCCTCTAGAAAATTCTATCCAACAAATTAAACCCCGTGACCAAAAGATGAAACCAGGATTCAATCATTGTTGGTATTGCCACCAAAATTGCTTTTGCCTTATCCCACAGATTATACCCCGTGGTATAAAGCCAAGCGCCGAACGCCCCTTGTCCAGCAGACAAGATAATCATAGCAACGAAAATCCGAAAGTTCGATCCGATTTCTTTCTTAAACAAGAAACAGATTACTTCCGGCCCTTCCCAAACCATCGCTTTAAGCGAAGTGCCAAGTAACGCGAGACTGCCAATTGCAATCCCCAGCCAATTGTCTTTCGTCATAATGACATCCACTGACCTGCGAATAGATCGCCCAAGAGTAATATCATAACCACTTAAATCACTTAACAAAAAGAATCCATAAGCAGCAATGAAATCATATGTCCAAGTAGCCACAAAGATTTCTAAACTGCTTTTTCCTCTTGAATTCATCCAAACCACCATTGCCCCCAAACCTACTGCGATGGACCAGTCCAAAGCTGCATACACTGTCCGTCCCAGAGCCACAATACTTACTTGTCTTGCCCCAGCAACAGAAGCCACAGCATCCCCCTCTCTTAAATTCAAAAAAGCTTTTGCCATCTTGTTTACTGTCGTCATTCCTCATCCTCCTCCGCCGAATATATGTTTTTAAACAACTATAATTTATATTGACAATCCAATATCATCAATCTCGTATTGTACACCTAAAATGCCTTTTTGTCAAGACATTTCGTCTGTTTTTGCCTTATTTAGGCCAATCTATTTTAACCAACCCCAATTTTTAAGCGTCATGTGCTCTTCCGTCATAAATTTCACCCCGATATCCGTACGATAAAACATCTTGGGAATGAAAATTTTCTTAATCAAATCATAAGTTTTGCTCCTTGCTACCTCGACTGATTCTCCGATACCAGTCACATGCAATACAAATCCGGAAGCACTAGAAATATAATACTTTTCTTTCAAACCTTTTTTCTCACGAGAAACGTCTTCAAAATGCACATGGGTTAAATCTTCTTCCGTCATATCTTTTTTAAAAGAAACCTCTAGCCCGACCGGCGAATATCGCTTAGAAACAACTTCATATGGAAATGGCGGCACGGCCACAAGAACCGCTGTCGCATATCCTTCTTTATATTTCAGATCATATTGTTTTCCATCCGCCACTGCTTTCAAAAATTCTCCCCATGGAGATAGATGAATTTCACTTTGTAATTGTAAAGCAGGAAAACCAAAACGCGCCGTTAATTCAAGCGGGAAAGCACCCTCCTCATTTACGATACAATTCACATCTATATCTCCGCGAAAATTTCCCTTAGCTAAAATTGGCTTGAGCTTTGCAAGAGTTTCTTGAAATAATCGATTATTTTCATCCGCGTCATACCACATTAATGTCCCCATCTCATAGGTTTTCGGCCCCAAATCATTATTACACAAACCTTTGTGCTCTAAATTCATCTCAATCGGACCAACCCAATCAGTCCCATTGAAATATCGCCCCACACCAATCTCAATCCCGAAGATTCTCTTTTGTAAATCAATTGAACCACAATCTGCTTTATTGTTTTTCGCGTAACTGCGCAAAACTTCTTCCACGTCATGATTATCTTCAAATTGCCCGACATAGTTAAAAGCCTTATCGACATGTCCATTTTGCTTAATTACCCATGGACCTTTATTTTTTCGGATGAATTCAATGGCATGCTTAACATTATTGAAATTTACTGATGGAGCAATTTTAATTCCTGCTAAAGAAAGGAATTTTTGTCCAATCTGTCGACTATCTTCCAGCCTATCACCCAGCGCACTTCCGCCTACAACCGAATAACCGCTTGCGCGCAATTTATCTTGCAACACACCATGACCAACACTATCGAAAATGATTAACCCATCTTCACCAACCCATTTCAATTTATTTCGCCAGCTTCTTGTTTGCTTAATCATTCCAAATAAATTGCACCGCTGTTTTTTGTCATCGATAAAAACCAGGACGTTGTGTCCCTCCTTTTTGAGCCGTATTATTAAATCTCCCATAGACAGGTCTTTTGAAATACAGAGAATATTCATAACGGGTTAGTATAACACAAATTCTTTTTTTTGGCAAGCCAGCTTATTCCTTTTTTCTGCTATTTATTTACTCTAAAAAATAAAAAGAGCTCATTTAAGCCCTTTTTAGGTTTATTTATTGGATTGTTTTGCTTGGAATAACTGGAATACTGCACGATTGGCTATCCGGAGAATTGCAATCACTCGGGTTTTCGATCGAAGAAGCATCCTTCACAGGGTCAGTTTCTACTGGCAACGCAGGTTCATCACCTACTGCACCTGAAGCCTCGCAATCCGGATCAACAGTAACATCACATTCGGTTGTAGCAGCTTCATCTCCTGATTCAGCTTCAAGATCACAACCATCTTCAGATTCAGAATCACATTGTGCACCCTCTTCTTCAATTGGATTATTTTTCGTATATTCAAACGGGTCATTACAAGTGTCACCATCTGGAACATTCGCTTCATTGCAAAATTCATAGGAACAATCTTTCTCTTCCTCAGCGCAAACAAAAGCTGTGCAATCTTCATCTGTCACTGGATCACAATTTGGAATATTATATGCCATCCGACTCATGTTTTTCGTATACCACGTATCTTCAACGGGATCACCTGTACATTCCCCATCGATGGCGGGATTATTTGGATCACAGACATGCACAAAACATTTTTCCAGATACGGATCACATTCTGTTTGCGCTGCGATTACATAATTATGCTGAATCATTACCTTCCACTGGGTAAAGACCACTATGCCAACAATCACCGCAAAAAGAGCTACGAGTAATATTTTTGATTTTTTGTCTACTTCATCCATGATATTTTTTTAATTTTATGCCTCCCTATTATACCACAACATTCCGTCCAGCAAAAAACGGCCACCATATTAAATTTGGTTTTGCAAATATTTTTTCCGCTTCTTTTCCTCAAATTTTTCAATCGCATAGCGTAACATTGTTCTCGGAATTTTTTGATAATATTTCTGCAAAAATTCTTCCTCAATTGCCAAGTCTCTTTTTCCAACTTCGCGAAGCATCCAACCAACCGCTTTGTGCATTAAGTCATGCTCCTCATTCAAAAACATTTCCGCTATTGCTAATGTGTCCAGGAAATCATTTTTCCGAATAAAAGCCAAGGTGGAAATGATTGCGATGCGCTTTTCCCATAAATTTTTTGAGTGAGCAAGCTTATATAGAATTTTTCTTTCGACTTTTTTATCTAAAAGATAGGCTCCCAATATTTTCGGCGCCGTTAGATCAACCAAGTCCCAGTTATTTACATATTGCAAATTTCTTAAATAAAATTGATAGACCTTTTGCTTTTCTTTCTCATCACCAATTGCAAATTTTTTTACCAAAACAAAAAGTCCGGCTTGGCGGACTTCATGAAACTTGTTTGCTAAAAGTTTTTGCACTTCCAAAAAATCGATGGCGCTATATTTCCCGACAATTTCGCGCACCACTGGCACCGCCACGCCCAAGAAAAAATCCCCTTCACCATATTTCCCTTTCCCGCATTTGAAAAACCCCTGCAAAACCCTAGCCTTTTCCTGGCTAGCCACCGCCTGCAATTCTTGGATTATTTTCTTAGAAGCATTCATACTGCAAAATTTCTAAAAACTATTTTTCTGCAATTATTTTCTTTGCCATCGCAATTGCTTCCGTACTGCTCTTAGCAAGATATTCTTCTCCGCCCAAAAGTGCAATTATCCCAGTCTTTTTCAAATTGATTAACACATACTTCTGCACTGTCGCTAGAATAACTTTTCCGCCCGCGGCATGCACCTCATCAATCAAGAGTTCCAAGGCATGAATTGCCGTCGCATCGATGGCCCCAACATGCTTCATGCGAATGATTAGCACTCCATCTTGTTCATAACCCATGCGCTCTTGCATCATACTTGCGGCACCAAAAAACATTGGCCCATTAATTTCATACAAAGAAATTTGCGGAAAATCAGCCAGACTTTCATGCAAACGTTTGCTTCCTTCACTACCAACGTTAACATTATCTTCCAGGCTGCTCACAATATTTTTTATCGCACTGACGCGCTTAATAAACAACAGCGCCGCCATTACCACACCCACGCCAACCGCTACAGTCAAGTCGGCAAAAACTGTCAGCAAAAAAGTAATTATCAAAACAGCCACATCCCGTGTTGGCGCTTTTAGCAATTTTTTAAAATGATCCATCTCGCTCATATTATAGGCCACTGTCAATAAGATTGCCGCTAAAGCCGCCAAGGGAATAAATTTCGCATACTTAGCAAAAAGCAAAACAATTAACAAAATGACTACGGCATGAATAATCGCCGCCATCCGTGTTCTTCCCCCATTTTTAATATTTGTCGCTGTTCTCGCAATCGCTCCAGTGGCTGGGATGCCACCAAAAAATGGCACCACAATATTACCAATCCCCTGAGCAATCAATTCCTTATTAGAATTATGTTTTGTCCCAGTCATTCCATCG
>Ga0172380_10001895_pt1 | contig 34881 bp, 34 predicted proteins | sample Leawe162metaG_FD_119747 | JGI IMG/M metagenome (GOLD analysis project Ga0172380, IMG submission 119747) | Leachate microbial communities from a municipal landfill in Southern Ontario, Canada - Leachate well 162 metaG | ecosystem: Engineered > Solid waste > Landfill > Unclassified | place...
CGGAAAACCGTGCAATCCAGCTCGTAGCGCTCTTACCAAACGGGTGAACGTGAAATTCATGATAAAGTTGTTTAGAGTCCGCATGTTACACATCTTGGCAAGCGGTCAACTGAGCTTTCTAGGTTAAACCTTGTCGTCCTGCCGATAATCTCTGTCCGAGACTCTACCCAGCCACTCCCAATAGTGAATAGGGCTGACCCCGTCTCCAGGCCGTTTAACCGCGAGGTTGTTCCTGGTAAATAATTCACCTTTGCGAATATCATGTGCAATCATCAGGCTTTTCCGCGCCACTGACCTGTTTTTCAGTTCCGACACCGCCGGTTGTTTAACCGAAGACCCCAGCGCCATTTCGACTTCGCGGATAGACCGCACCATTTGTTTCAATTCTTCAGGCTCAAGAGAGGCTTTATGGTCCGGGCCTGAAAGATTTCGATCCAAGGTGAAATGTTTCTCAATTATCTTGGCACCCAAAGCAACGGCGGCAATCGGGATCGCGATTCCCGGAGTATGGTCGGAATAGCCGACAGGCAGGCCGAAAGCTTGTCGCAACGTTACCATGGCGCGCAGGTTGACATCGGCGAAAGAGGTAGGATATTCGGTTGTACAGTGCAGCACGGCCACCCTGCTTTGTAACGCACTGCGCCCCATTGCGGAACCGTAAGCATTTTCAAAAGCGGCTATGGCCGGGGGAATGTCCTGCCCGCTAAAACCAAAAGCCAGAACCCCCAAAGCAGTTTCCACTTCTCCAAGCATACTCATGCCGGTGGAAAGAATAACCCGTTTTGCACAGTGCGCAATTTCAAGTAAGAAAGGCGCATTGGTAATCTCACCCGATGGTATCTTGATGGTAGTCAGCCCAAGGCTATCTACCAGAAATGCTAAACTGGCAGAATCAAACGGGGTGGAAAGAAACTCGATGCCTAAGCATCTCGCATGATCAATCAGCGCCACATGATCACTTTCCGAAAGCTCAAGCTTGCGAATCATATCTAGTTGGCTTTCTTCGACGCCCGTGGTTCGTTGCTGGTACTCGGCTTTTGGCGCATGGCGGCTGACCACCTGCTCGGCTTTGAAAGTCTGGAACTTCACTGCGTCAGCGCCCGCCTCAGCAGCCGCATCGATCATTTGCTTGGCCACATCGAGAGAGCCATTGTGGTTGACGCCCGCTTCGGCGATGATAAATATACGTTCCGTCATTTGATGATTTCCCGCAACAACATAAACGATTCGGCTGCCAGGCAACCACATGCTGCGCCACGCACCTGCGCAAGCGCCCGCAATGCCTCTGCACTGCGCGGGAAGGGGAACTCACCCATCTCGCTCTCATACAGCCGTGCAATTTCGATCTTTTGATTGATGTATGGCGTAATGTCCACAAAACTATTCGGAACGAATTTTGCCCCTTCCGGATTAAGGCCGAAATCCGTTTCCGACAGCGTTTCGTAACAAAGCGCCCGCCGGATTGACGGATAGCGAAACCACTTAGTGCAGGACACTACAGCATCGAACACAGCCGCATGGTCGGTATGGATGTCGCCCCGAAAGGGAAGATAGACGACAGTCGGCGAGATTTCTTTAATCACCCGACCAATTGCATCGACCAAATTCCCCTTGGCCAACGTATCAAGTCTTGCTGGAGGAAGCTCAAGGTTGTGAACCTTTGAGAAAATATAAGACGCGGCAACTTTTTGAATTTCCGCCTGCCGCCGGTTGACCGCCTCTTGAGAAAACCCATGCTCGGTGCGCATGTCAGTCACAATCAGCCAGTGGACTTCATCACCTTCCGCTGTATGGCGAAGAAGAGTGCCGCCACAACCGAAAGTTTCATCATCGGGGTGGGGGGCAACGACAATAACTATCTTCTTCATTTAGTATGTTATGTCCTTAATCAATAGGTTTTCATCAATCGGGATGGTAGCTAGAATCCCCACGATTTTTCTGGATGAATTTCCATCGCCATATGGGTTTTTGCACTGATCTATATGCTTTCGATACTCCAAATCAAAAATTGCTTGTCGGACAGCCGACTGGATAGCGTCAATACTATGCGGGACAAATTCAACATTTTCGGCATGCAGGCGTCCCTTTTGCCGGTTGCCAACATTGATCGCCGGCAACTTAAGCAACGGCGCCTCCAAGATAGCCGCGCTGGAATTTCCGAGCATACAACTCGCCCTACGCATCAGGTTGACAAATTCGATACGGGGAATATTCTTGGCGGTATAAAGATGCGGCAGATGTTCATACTCACGAACCGCCCGAATAATCTGCTGACCGCCTGCATCAGAATTCGGGTAACTCAGTACAGTTTTTATTCCCAGCAATTTGACCGCTTCGAGAGTCTGTTTCATCTGCCAATAAGCCTGATCAATTTCGCTTGAAATCACATGCTGAATCAACAGAATCAGCGGCTCACCGTCCTCAATGGAAAAACCTAGCCTCTCCGAAAGTTCCTTAGCCGAAAGCCGGGGTGCCTCCAGCAATCGATCAAGTCCCGGGTTACCGGTATTGTGAACTCGAAACGACTGTTCTCCCAACCGAATCACTCGCTCGTAGCTTTCCTGGCTGGTTACGAAATGCAGATGCGCAAGCTTGGTGACTGCATGTCGTACTTGGTCATCCACATTACCGACTACACGGTCACCGCCAGCGACATGTGCTACCGGGACATTCATATAGGCACCTGCCAAGGCGGTAGTCATGGCTTCTTCGCGGTCTCCCAGCACAAGCAGGAAATCAGGGCGGACGCGTGAAATCGTCTGAACCAGCCCCTGAAGTTGAATGGACAGCCCCTTGACTCTGGAAGAGGCTTGGTCGCCATTGATCAAACTTTCAATTTCATCTGCAATAGTAAAGCCATCGGCGCGGATTTCCTTGATTGTGTAGCCATACGCGTCTGCCAGATGCGCGCCGGTAACGGCGATTTCCAATTCCAGTGCTGAATGGTTAGCAATCGCCCGGAACACCGAGGACATAATGTCATACTCAGAACGAATACCTGTTATGCCGAGAATTTTCCGTTTATTCATATTATTCACTATCGTCCCAAACCAACCTCAATACTGAACGTTAAACATATTTTTGACGGAAACAAACTGAAAGCCGGACGCCTTGGCAAACAAGCTGTCCACTTTCCTGTCGCCGAAATAGACCGTATTGGCACCCTCCCATTCTCCAGTGCCAAGAACCCCAATCTTGCCCAGTGACTCTATAGAAGGCTTTTCATAGTTTTTTCCAGCGCACCCTGAAATGACTATGTTCTCCAGGTTGAACCATTGCTCTAGACTAAGCGCCTTGAATTTGGCCTGCTGGAGAGCGCAAGAGCCATCCGTCACAAGAAATAGCTTGAAACGGCTAACCATAAAGTCCAGTAGAATCAAGGTACGCGGACTCAAGGACAGGACAGGTTGGAAATTTCTAAACAGGGAAAGACATTCATCGGTTATACTTTTCGTAACGCCTTCGTCCATGCCTGAATTCTGAAGTGCTTCAGAAAAAATCCGGTTGTAGGAGCTGCCCTTTTCGAGCCAACGCTGCAACAATTTTTCATATGTTCCCATTTCGTCGGCTCCGGTTGCGGAGGCTATTATTTGAGATATTGGCCGATAAACCTGCGATATGAAGTCAAATTCATCATAGAGAACCCCATCAAGATCAAACCCGGCAAACCTGATTTTTTCCCAGTTAATTTGTGGGAACAAAGAGTTCAGCATAGTACCTCATCATCTGCAGTCCATATTTGACAGGCTTGGGCTGCACAATCTTATCGGACAATAGGCAGTCACACAGCAAGGATATCCAGTTCTCTGTAGCGGCGAATCCGAGCGCCATGCCGCCAGCGATCCGAGGATTCACTTCAATCACACTTACTTCGTTCGCCCCGCTACTGAAGCACTGCACGTTAATCGGACCGATAAAACCGGCAGCTTTGCACAGTCTGGTCACCATCTCGATAATTTCTTTGTGATATACAACCACACCTTGCGTCGACTTCCCGTCCCTGACGGAGATTCTCTTACGTGGCACGATGTATAAAGGGTTCGATTTACCGTCACAAAAAACATCGACCGTATACTCTTCTCCCTCGGCAATTTCTTGTGACAACAACCCATCCATTGCTATCGGCTTGCCTGGAATGTAGACACCTTGCCCGCCATGCCCATAGCGTGGCTTAACCAAAGGAAAGTCTTGGACAAGACTGGTGCGGGGGGTAGGGATACTATTTTCAATCAGGAATTGAAAGGTCAGCCATTTATCCACGAATGTCTTAATAACATCTGGCTCTGAGATGGCTACGGTGATTCCCAATTTAGAAAAATGGTGTTTGCGCTCAGCCCACCCAAGCAGCGTTTCATCAAATGATGGAATAACGAAGTCAACTTTGCTCTCCACCAGGATTTGCGAGATTTTCTGCCACAGGTGAGGATCGTTTTTTGATGGCATCAACACAAAGTCATCCGCCAAGTAACGTCCGACGCAGTGACTATCGATATCCGATGCCACGGAAATATGCCCAGCCTCCTGAATAGCTTTTATCAGATAGCCAATTACCAAGCTGCCGGATGCTTCAGTAAGAATTCTCAAAGTCATGAAACGCAGTTTATCCAGGAAACCTCAGTTGAACGGGCCGGAGTATGCGGTTTTCCGGATGCAGGGCATACCCGACAGCCGCTTGGGTGCAAGAGGCGCAACGACATCGCCTTCCCGATAAGTTGCAACACCGCCATGCGCACGGAAAACCGTGCAATCCAGATCAAAGCCTCACCATATGGGTGAACGCGAAATGCATGATAAGGCTGTTTAGAGCCATCATGTTGTATATCCTGGCAAGCGGTCATACGGAAGTTTTCAGGTTTATATCACGATATAAGAAATGTTCGGATCAAACGAAAACCGGTTGATTGTTTTCGTGCCTATAGCGAACTGTTCCAGTGCTGCCAGTGTTTCACCCGGCCACCAAGGATTGTTAAGTTCGTCAAAAGCCAAGATGGCGCCTTTGGGCATACGAGGAAGAAAATGATCAAGAGCTACCTTGGTCGGCTCATACAGATCAAAATCCAAAAAAAGCAGGCTGACTAAAAGATAGGGGTGTTCCTCGATAAAGGATGGGATAGTTTTCAGAGCATCTCCCTTGATTAGGAAAATTTTTTCGAACTGGTTGAGGAAACGGTTTTCGTTAAATTCCTTAATAAGCTCACTCAATTCCGTATAAACGTCATAGGAGGGCGCAAGGCCACCAATCTTGGTTTGTTCATTTACCACCTGACTCACGTCCTTGCCATTGACAGATGGGAATCCCTCAAATGTATCGAAACCAAAAATGCGCCGATCCAAAGCATAGGGTTCTAAAGCAGCCGACAGTTTAGCCCAAGCCATCAATCCTCCACCATGATGAACCCCGCATTCAACGATACAACCCTTGATATTCATTTGCATCTGAAATAACTCATATCTGGCTATAAATCTGGACATGCTCTGCCGCCGAACATATTTTTCGAAATTATCCAATTTCGTCTGGATAGGCACATTGTATTCGTTAAATATCTGTGTCATTTCATTTGTTCTTCAAAACCAAGTGCCATCTTGAAATGAATATACCATTATGGACATTTTCATTTCTTATCAATTTACATTCAACGATGTCAAAATAATCAGAGATCAGGGCAACAAGTTTGGAATAATTAAAATACGATTGGATAGTCCCTGTTTCATGTTCAGTAGTAACAATTTCTTCCTCAGCAAATTCCCGTGCATGGCTGGAATCGTCACCCGAGACCAGATCACAATAGAATAATCCGCCTTTTTTCATCACGCGCGCAACTTCTGCACAGGCTTGTTTCGCAACATCGAAATGCATACTATCCAGTACGCCATGGCTTAGCGCAAAATCGAAAAAGCCTTCATCCCATGGAAGATGGCGAACATCTCCCTGAACAATTACTTTTTTTTGCTCCCGCAAGCCTTTCTCGTCCGTCCATTGGAGTGCAACATTTATTGCTTCTTGCGACAAGTCAATGCCATAAGCACTGAGTCCTAATTCGTGACAAAAAATCACATGCCTGCCAATACCACACCCAAAATCAAGTATTTTTGCTGATGATGCGTCTGCGGCAACATCACGGAACTCGTGCAACCCAATTCTTTTCCTGATGTATTTCGAGACAAACCGAATTACTTCCTCATGCGGATAAAAAACAAAATTATCCTTTTTTTTATATGAATCATCCCACTCGCTTTGCTGAACACTCACTACCGTCTCCTTTTAATCAGTTCAGGGATGCTTGTAGAAGTCGTTGCAACGACCACACAATGGGTACAACTTGAAATTCCTCTGATCAATTTGTTTTCGAAGTTCGACATATTCCGCTGAAAAAAATATGTCGTTAAAATTAAAGCCCTTGGCATTTGCGTTACCTACCGGCATTGTTCCCTTGGCATCAATGCAACATGGAACCACATCCCCATTCCATAAGAGCATGTAGTATTTATAAATATGCCTACATGTATTCGGCTTTTCTTGATCAGAAATCCAGTTGGTGTTCCTGAGATATCGATTCCAATTTTCAACAACAAAATTCGCACCTATATAATCTTTAAATAGATGATCCAATAGCTCTTCATCACTTTCCTCTTTAATGCTAACTTGCTCAGCCCAGTTTTTTATTTTCCGTATATAAATACACCAATTATCTTTTTTTATTTTTTTTGAAAAATACTCGTATGCCTTGATATATTCGTCTGCTCCCTTGATCGAATCGTACAAAAAATTTATTTGCAACATTGGACTATACTCAGAATCATTGGCGATATTTATATACCCATCCAAATAACTTAATATTTTGTCCAGTTTGGCCTGTTTAACAGCTAAATACTGTTTAGGATCGACATAATCAATTGACACGTTTATTTTATTGACATTCTTCAGCAATACCGAGTTGCTCAGTTTTTCGTTCCGAAATAGACACCCATTCGTAACCACTGAAATTCGCCTAAAATGCCCATTCAGAATTTGAATCGCTTCCTCAAACCTCGGATGCAGCGAAGGCTCACCGATACCACATACCGCAATACTTATATCCTGGCTTAACTCCTCCGTCATTTTTTCAATAAGATTGAGCGCTATATCGCCTTTAGCTCTAAAATCAGGAAGTGGATTGGGGCAAAACGAGCATTTCTCATTGCACTTTGCGGTTAATTCCAGGTTTATTGCGCTAAGTTTTGGGCCATCTATATCTGACCAGGAAATGGGCAAAACATTATCCATATTAGCCTCTTCGTGGATATCCCATCGTCATGATTGCCGGAATCCCCTAAAAGAGGCATCTCTTTCCATATAAAGTCGACGCGCGGTTTCGATAGCCTTGATCCGGGCATGATCGTAATAGGCATTCAGTAATGTCACATTTGCCTCGTACAATGCTTCGTGAAATTCACTATCCGTCATATCCGTAAAGTTTACAGCCAGCAGATCTGAATTCACATGCTTGTTTTCATAGAAGTCCTCACAGTCTTTTAGCAACCCTTTTTGAATTGCATAATCATAAAGCGGTGATCCTGGGTAAGGGGTTACCGGACGAATGGTTCGCATTTGTGCGTGATCATCATATTTAAGCAGGAATTCAACTCCCAGCTGCAAGGATTCACGGGTCTCGCCAATATTGCCGAATATTATATTATATCCGGGGCTGATACCGCTATCCAGCGTATTTTGGATACCTTCGTGAATCATCTTGAGCGTCAGCCCTTTCTTCATTGTAAAAAGCGCCTTCTGATCCATGGATTCAATACCATAATTGATAAATACGCAACCGGCGTCTTTCATCAATTTCAGAATTTTCGGCTTTGCATAATTCAGGCGCCCATTACAATCCCATTTTATTTTCAGCCCGGATTTGAGAAAGCCTTCGCATATTTCCACAGTGCGCTCCTCTGAGCTCATCGTAAGTTCGTCTGTAAATGCAATGTAGGAAACATTGTAGTCCTGGATCAGAATTCGAATTTCTTCCAGGATATTTTCTATGGAACGCGCCCTAAAACCTTTGTCCATGCGGTAGCAGAAGTTGCATTTGAATGTACAACCACGCCCTGACTGCACCGCCCCGCAACGTTCGCTATTTTTAATATGCGGCATTCGCATCATCGTATAGTGATCCATGGGAAACAAGTCCCATGCCGGAAAAGAAATTCCATCAAGATTGCGGATCAGATCACGCGGCGATGTTCGTGCGCAATTACCATTATCATTATAGGCGATCCCCGCCACCGACGCCATGGTTCGTTTATTTTCCAGTGCTTCTAAAATCTCCAGAGCGGTTTGCTCCCCTTCGCCAATCACGATCACATCGGCCTGTGTTTTTTTCATGAAATATTCTGGTTCGGGGGCGGGGCCATGACCTCCCAATATATAAAAGGGTCGATGCTTGGCACGGTTGATTGCTTCGGAAATTTTCAACAATTTCCGATATTGGTAATATCCCCCTATAACACTTACCCCAACAACGTCAAATATCTCCGTATCCAACAGGCTTTGCAAATGGCTTTCCGGCCAGTGATAAACATCTTGACTGTATACCGTCACATCATGCCCCGCATTGCGCCAGACCGTCGCAATGTAGGCCAATCCTTGTGGAAACCACGAAACAAATGAATCGTTATCGTAAACAACAAGCAAAATACGCAATTTTGGACGCTCCTTATGTTTTAACTGCGAGATTCAATTCGGTGCATTACCAAACCAGCGCTACTAGGCAAATTTATCAGGCTGGCGGATAACTGCTCGGCCACGGAAAGCGGAGCATGGGGGCACTCGCCGAACATGGGCAAAGTATGCAATAACGTCCACGCCGGACGGCACTGATAGCCTGCATCATTGGCTGCGGCAAGCAATTGATTGCGAAGAATCATGTCTGGATAGTTCAGTCGAACGGCATTGAGCCAGTAATTGCTGTGACTGTCTGCGGATTCACTCACGAAACACATTCCGTCCATCGCGGAAAATATCGTCCGATACCATGCAGCCAATTCGCGTTTGCGTGCCAGAAAGTCCGGTAAACACTCCAACTGAGCACATCCCAAAGCAGCATTTAGGTTAGGTAGGCGATAGTTCCAAGCCACCTCGTCATGAAAAAACTCCCAACGATGGGGACGTTTAGCGGTGGTAGTCAGATGCTTGGCGTGGCGTGCAAGCTCCGAATTATTCGTAAGAATCGCCCCGCCACCGCCGGTTGTAATGATCTTGTTGCCATTAAAACTGAGCACGCCCATTTTTCCGAAGGTGCCGGTATGTTGCCCCTGATAGAAACTGCCGAGAGATTCCGCAGCATCTTCGATCACCGGTAAACCGTAACGCCCAGCCAAGTCGAGTAACGGGGCAAGCGCGACAGGATGTCCAAAAACGTGCATGGGTACGATGGCGGCGATGCGCCGACCCGTTTCACGATTGCGCAGCCCATTGGCCGCAGGTTCCGCGATCCGCGCAAGATGAACATCCAGCGCGACTGGATCGATTCCAAGCGTGTCCGGTGCGCTATCGACGAAATGCGGAATCGCGCTGCAATGGGCAACAGCATTGGCTGTAGCAACAAAGGATAACGCGGGGACAATAACTTCGTCATTGGGCTGGACGCCCGCAAGCTTGAGCGCGACATGCAGTGCAGCAGTGCCGTTGACCACCACGACAGCATGGCGTGCGCCAGTATATTCAGCCAGCCGCAGTTCGAATTCATCCACATATTTCCCGACCGAAGACACCCATCCCGTATTGAGGCACTCTTTAACGTAAGCCCATTCGTTGCCGGAGAACTCAGGTTCATGAAGAGGAATCCCCGCGCTTGGCTTGCCTAATACTTGGCTCAAGCCAGAAAGGAAGCATTCAACAAAAGGTTGCGAATTCTCAGCCATTTTTGGTATTGTTGCGCTCCGCACGACATATCCCGCCAAACCCAATAACGATTCTAGAAACTCGGATCATCACTGCGAACAACCTAACTGTCCTGACCGACAAGCTCAAGCAATCTCTGCCTTATTACACTATGGGCTGGATGGTCAAAATCATACGACATAGCATCCATCATCGCGGCGCTCGCTACGGCTTGATATGTACCAATATCCGTGTGCAAAAGGTCAGCCACCCTATCCCGGAACGCTTCATATGAAGGCTCGCTTAAACGCCAATATCCATCTTGCTCGGTTGGTATCCAATACTCTTCATTAAATGGATTAACAAACAAAACTTTTCGACCAGCGCCAAACGCTTCAGAAAGCAAAGTCGAATTTAGACCGATACTGAGGTTTGATGCATCGACAGCCCTGTAGCTGGAGAAGGAAAGGCGATCAGATTCCTGAAAAACGCACATGCCTTGAAAATGACTATTATAAAAATCGCGTTCTGCAGGGTCGTTTTGACGCAAGGCAACGCACACATTCACGCTTTGTTCATGGGCAAAGCGTGCAACAAACTCCGTCACGAGGCTAATCGCCTCGTTAAGCCTCTCAAACCCCTTGGGCACAGCATGAATATCTGAAAGATGGCTACACCACTGTGATACGAGGCAAATATCGTAAATAGCTGCTTCCCGCACCTGAGATTCCGGGTGAGCACTAAAAAAATACCCCCCTACCAGCGAACCACATGCAATATAGCGCCTGATGTCATGCCCATAACGCTCGAAAAGCCTTTTCACTTGCGGTCCAAAGCAATAATATTCATCAATATGGTATATGGATTCCGGGCTTGGACGCGAATCACGTGCGCACCATACATATCTGCCGCCATTCTGAATTGCAAGGAAAGAAATTCCCTTGCAATGTTCGCATACCACATGAAACAATCCGGAATTGTCAACAAAGGTAATTACCGCCTTCGGATTCATGTCCTTGATTTGTCTCGCAATAAGAATGCCCCTGCATTTTCTGATAAACGATCGAGCCGCATTCACCGATAAGAAAATACGCAGAATACGCCCCCTATAAAGTCTTATGCCTTGGTAGACAGAGCGGATTACGTCGATCCATTTGTACTCCACATCCGTCAACGGATTAAAAACCGCATAATCAATACCGGAAAGTACCAGTTTTTTGAGGTAACTCTCTCCCTCCGGATGAAAAAGGAGAATTTTCGGATTGGAATGGCCAATGCGCTCGATCTGTTGATTCATTGGTCCAACCACTTTACCAATTCGAAAACTTCTGCATATTTCACACCGATTCTTTGTCCGGCGCTTTCTGCCTCCCTGTGAAAAAAATCAATCCACTTGGCGCCGGTTCTGCCCATTTCCGATTCGTGTGCGAGAATCGCTTCTTCCTTGATATTCCAGTAATCTGTGATATCCACATAGAAGTTACCGCGAAAATCCTGTGTCGAGTGATACCAATTGCTGCGATACATCAGAAGCCTGGGTACATGCCTGCAACTATGGAGCGAAGCGCGAGCCACCGCCTGGTGATCATGATGTATATCGCCGACCCAATGCGTATAGACCGTGTCGATGCGCTTTGACTCGACGATGCGCAGTATCTGGATATTAAGCGTATCTACAAATTCCACTTCGAGCGTCTTAAATTCGCCGCAAATCATTTCCTGAGCGCCGAGAATGCGCATGGCTGCCTCTGCTTCCTTGCGAGCAGTTTCGCTTTCACGCACCGTTTGATTGTACTGGTTGGTAAAGCCCGATACTGTTGCGACGAAGGCATACACATTGTCGCCATTGGCGGCATGTTTAGCCAAGGCGCCGCCACACCCCAATTCCAAATCGTCGAAATGGGCGCCGATAGCCAAAATATTCATGCCGCGCTCCTAAGCACTTGCCTGGCTCCAGAAACCCCACAATTGAATAGCAGGTCCAGAGAACTCAGATTGGGAATAAATTCGCCAAACAACTGCGGATAAATCGGGTGCGTGAAGTTCTGCCACACCACTTTGATTCCGGCATCGTTGAATCGATGCGTTTCCAGGTAATCCCGCGCCCCAACCCCGGAAAGATAGTGTGTTGCCCCGGCTTTCTGCAATAGATCAATCAGAAGCTCGTTTTTTGCCCCCTGAGGGGACTGTTCGCTTGACAACATCGTGGGAATCCTTACATCCAGCAAATCCATGAGCATTTCTATGGAGAGCAAATTGAATTCCATCAAAAAGGAAACGGATTGATTATACAGATTCCGCAAATGTGGGATGATCTCCTCATAAAAAGGTGCGTTGCGGTAATTCGCTTCCAAAATCCGCAGGTGATCAGTTCGCCAGTTTACGCTTTTTGATAATTCAACCCGGTTAATCGGCGTGTCCCGTGGTGTTTTCTTAACGCTCAACGTCAGCCACTGCGCTCCCTTGGGGGTCTTGATCTTGTCCCGATGCGTCCAGGCGCGCGAGGTTCCATTCACAAACTGAACATGATCCAGCACCAGATAAAGATCGGCATGGAGAAATCGGTGAAAAAAACCAATATAGGGAGCGAAATCCGGTTGATGAATAACCACCGTTTTTTTCATGTTCATCAAAGATACTCAGTAATAGCTTCGACTACACGGTGCATACCTTCAAGCCCAACATGGTTCATTCCCGCGCGGCTCATGGCTTCAATAGGCAACGGCATAGAAAAAACTTCCGACTGGAGTTCGCTGTGATGTCCGGCAAAAACTGCGCCGCCCAGGCGGGACAAAACCTTGCCGACAGCCACCTCAAAATACTCGTTGGCAATCACGATACACGGCAACCCGGATGCATTGGCTTCGAAAGGTGTAATCCCCCCGCCTGTAATCGCCAGATCATGATGGAAAAATTCGGCAATCAGGGAAGGAACCCCCTGTTTCAGTATAAATGTGGGCGTCATCACTTCGGCCAAGTCGTTGTGGTGGGCAAACCCCGGCCCCACCACTACCGTAGCCCCGAGGCCTAGTCCGGCCAGCATTCGAACGACTTTGACCGTCACTCCGTAGGTATCGCTGCCTCCAAGAGTAACCAATAGGGAGTCCCTCCGTGAACGCAGACGTTGATATTGGGCTATTTCCGGATTGAGGATCAGGTAGTCAACCCCCTGCAACACCCTTTTCCCAGGCAATGAAGCTGCCTCATCGAAAACCAGGGCTGCCACATTGAGGTCGGCAAATGCGGCGCCTTCTCCACGATCATCGAACGTCACCAACGCAAGTCCCATGGCTTTGATGCATTCTCCATGGCGACGCCCGGTGTTCAGGCGATCATTAATCCAGAGGCGGATGCCGTGGCGGGCAACGATGCCTTCTTCCCAACCTGATGCCGTATCTTCCAGCGGCGCCAGCTCAAACCGGTGACCATGTTCAGCAATCAGGCCATGTGCGGGCTTATGATCATTGATTACGAACAGCAATGAAATATTCCGCGCCGCCAGCGCCTGAGCCAAATTCAGGGCACGATAAAGATGCCCCATCCCGCGCGCATGGGAGCTTTCTACACAGAGCGCAAGCAAAGTAAAATCGCCTCCTCCGTGGTCAGCCATGCACCCTTGGCTTTTTCGGCTAAATGGCAGGCGCGCTCATAATCCGCCGGAGTATCCACCGTCAAACTAAGGTTTGGCGCTTTCTTTCGGGCTGGTACAGCAAGCCGCCCAATGCGGAACAGATCGGGGTTTTCCTGAACGTATTCGTTCACATGCTCCCGATGATTGGGCGCATGGCCCGCCAGATGGCTTTCCAGCAGCGCCGAAAAGGTAAAAATTTCGGCGCCAACCCCGATGGGCAATTCGCCAAAAGCGTGGGTATAATCGTAGCCTTCAACCAAGTGTAGCGCAATCAATCGGTCGAGTTCTTCGATGTCGGTGAAAGGGTTGTCGGCAGTCAAACGAAGCACATGGTCAAACCGGTTGGCCTGGGCGCACGACACATAGCGATCCAACACATCCAATTCGCTGCCCCGGAAACAATTCACCCGCCCCTTGCAGTGTGCGGCCACAATATCGTCACCCGGCTCTGTTGACGTGGCAACCACGACCTCGACCGGAGTCTGCAAATCCCGTAAGCGCCCGATGACATGATCCAGCAATACGCGCCCCGCTATGGGGCGAAGCACCTTGCCCGGCAGGCGGGACGAACCCATCCTTGCCTGAATGACTACCCCTATCGTCACGCCATATCTTCCCAGCACAACACGGCATCCTGCTCCATATCCCGCATCAAGCTGCGTCCAAGAACTTGTTCCATGAATTTGGGTTGAATACCGTAGCCCGGACGTTTGATGGCTACATCATCGACAGTCAGGCGTTGCCCGGACTGGATGGAACGAGCCAGAACCAAGCTCTTGCGGTTGTTTCTGCGGGTGATTTTTTCGCTATCCGCCGGGCGTTTGACACCCGTTCCCCGCATAATTTCAAAAGTACGGACTGCATCCACCAGCCATTTCATCTCAGCCGGGTCTGCCGACAACATATGGTCCGGCCCCTCTGCATTCTTGTCGTAGGTAAAATGTCGCTCAATGACGCGCGCCCCCATGGCCACTGCACACAAACAGGCCACTGGGGATAAGGTGTGATCGGAGTAACCGACATCAAATTGCGGAAACTCAGTCATCAGCGTCTGCATGGCGCGTAAATTGACGTTTTCCGGATGGGTTGGGTAGCTCGTGATGGCATGCAGGAGAATCAGCTTGTCGTTTCCCTCGGCAAGGATGGCGTTGACCGATTCCTTCACCTCTTCCAGAGTACACATGCCTGTCGAGAGAATAATCGGCTTGCCGGTTCGCGCCACATAGCGCAGGAAAGGAAGGTTCACGGCATCATCCGAGCCAATCTTATGCACACCGACACCCAGCGACTCCAACATGTCCACATCGCTTTCATGTGACGGACTGGAAAACCAATCCAATCCATTTTCTTCGGCATATCCAAAAACTTTACGGTGAAGATCACAATCAATCTGGTATTTTTGAAACAACTCGAACTGGGAGACTTTGCCGGTATTCTCCATGTCGAATATCGCAGCTTTACTAGCTACTGTTTCGGCGCGATAGGTTTGTATTTTGACCGCATCGGCGCCACAATCCGCAGCCGCATCAATAAGTCGCCGAGCTTGCTCAAAAGTCGTGAAATTGCCGCCGATCTCAGCAATGATATATGCACGATGATGCCTATAATTGTTGAACATTGCTAGATGCATTCCAATACGTAACAATGAAAGGCCGGCTCATGTTCCTCGCTAAGATCAGCATCCATAAGAATGATCGGCTCCAGAAATTGCCGTAGTGTTCTCACCCAATCTTCTTTGATGCTCGACAGCAGGTCTTTGTCCAGCCCTTTAGCCATGCGAAGCAACACAGGAAACAAGGGTCTCATGCCAATATCCCATAATTGTATAACTGTCTTGGACAAATGTTGCCGATGGGATATGATTTTTAATCCAGCATTGGAAAACATGTTTTCCCAGTCCGCAGAGCTTCTGGCTTGGCGAATGTTGTCATTAAATCTCCCTCTATCTAATTTCTCCAAAAAAGCCCATCTAGCATCGCCCGTCTGTACATAAAGCGTATTAAAGAAACTGTATTGCGGAAGCGTAATGTTGGGCAGCATGAAGCATGCCCTGCCTTCGGGCTTAAGTACTCGACTAATTTCTTTCAGAGTTTTCGACGGATCATCCAACCAATAAAGAATATTCGAGAAAATACTATAAAAGCTTTCATCAGAAAAAGGCAACGCAGCATTTGCATCCCCTTGTTGTAAAGACTTATAAAGACCAAGCTTGGAAGCCTTCTTTAATAAATTATCTTTATGATCAAAGCCACAATCTATTTGGTAATCAGCAGCGTGAACGACTATTGGACTAAGTAATTCATCAAAGGCGTCGAACACATCGACATTTTCAAAAAACTTATCTAATCCGGACATAACTTGGAATGCGTCAAATACGCTATCGAAACGTCCGCCGCCCCTTATGAACGAAAAAATCCCATCGCCACACCCCAAATCAAGAGAAGGGGATCGGAATTGAAAATCCGCCATTGTCCGAATGTCAAGCTCTCGCCATAGGGCGGTTTCCGGGCGTAGCCAGAAGACATTGAGCAATGCGTCTAAAGAATCAGATTTTCTCATCGGCTTATTGTCCATCATACGATTCAAACAGCATCTACCCTTTGCTCGCTTTCTCCAACTGCCAACGTAACGCCACCAGATCATCGTAAAGTCCGCGATTTTCTTCGAAATTATGTTCGCATTGTTCAATCTGGTGCGTATATTTGGCTGGAAGCGACGCGTAGAGCATGAACACGCGTCTTAGGTTGAGGATATCTTTGGCCGAGATTTGCGGCATTTGCAATATTGATCCTTCAGTAAAGGAAATCTGCGGCTCATTGCCAGAAATGAAGCCCTCCCGAATACACACATCACGCAACTCTTGCCCTGGCAACGGCTGGAAGATGCTGACAATTGCCACTGTTGGCCTAATATCACGGCAAAGTTCGATGGTCTCGAAAATTTCTTCGCGGGTTTCGTAGGGAAAACCGATCATAAAGAATGCCGAAGTGCGGATATTGCGTTCATTGAGCATAGCAAACGCCTGACGAATACGTTCCTTGCGGGTGCGACGGTTACAAACATCGAAAAGAATCCGCTCCGATCCAGATTCTACCCCCATACTCACCTGCCAAAACGGCGCGCCCATGGCATCCAGAAGATCAAGTTTTTCTGGGGTAATCGTCTCGGGACGCGTCTGCACGATGAAGGGAAGGCGAATGAACTCTGCATATTTGCTAGAGAACTCCTGCAGCCACTTAATGGGGTGGCCGAGGAAACACTCATCCATCAGATAGAATAGCTCGATATCGCGATCGTCCATCACCTTAAGCATACCAGCTATAACCGAGTCGACAGGACGCTGGCGTACGAATTTGCCAAGCCCCGCATAGGCATTCTTCAGTGCAGTGTTGCCGCAATAGGTACAGCTATACGCGCACCCGCGGGCAACCTCGAATGCAAAGCGCCGATATGTTCGTCCGTCGAAGGGATAAATAAAATACTCATTGGAAAAAATGGAATAATCTTGATCCGTTACCCAAAGCTTATCGGGTGCAATGAGATTGCGACGACCATTATTTTTGGCAGTTTGCGTCTGACGGTCGATGCTAATGGTTCCAACGATATCGGATATGGCCATTCCACTTTCGATGTTTGCCAGAAGCTCGGCAAATACCTCCTCGCCTTCCCCCATGCAGATGATGTCAAAGAACCCATCTTTCACAATATCCGATGAGCAAATAATAGCATGGAGCCCGCCGATAATCGTTACCGTCTCGGTCAGCAGTGTGATGTCGTGCCAGAACTGCGACAGGAATTCGTAATCGATTGTCATGCAGGAAACAGCAACGATGTCCGGTTTTACGTCGTTAATCAGAGCCTGCAGGTCGGCGATCAGTTGTTCAGCGGGTAAAACTTCCCTTGGGGCGCTATCGGTGATCGGCTTGAACTCTGCAGAGGAGGACCGGCTTTGGCCATTACGGAATACTTCATAATGATAGGCATCGAAAAAATAAGATATCCAGCCACGGCTATGGGCAATGCCCGACAATATGGGTATTGCCCCAGGGATGACCGGTATCGAGGTCGTATTAGGATAAATAAAAAGAACAGACTTTTGCATATCAATCTCAATAACGGCCATAATTATTGCCCGTGACCAAACTCATTTCCCAATCAACTGAGTCCGATAGACGTAATTCCTAACAATAAATGCACGGTTGCCAATCATGGCCTCCTCATCCTTAGTCAGGCGCGGTAGGTAACAACGTCGACACACTGAGCTTTCCATAAAACCCCGTAGACGTTTTTGCGCCTCGCGAACTTGTTGCATCCTTTCACCATGCCAGATTCCATGGACGGTATTGGTATTCAGATCGCCGATCACCTCCCGGTTTTCCTCATCATTCGAGCATTTCATCACCCGGCCATCTGCCCCGATTACTAAACGCTGGTACTGTTGGGGACAGGTGAAATTTTCCAGATACTCGATGTAAGTGTCATTCCCCAGGTAGTCGATAAGAGGATTAAAAGCCACTAAGTCACTAATCGGTTCAAACGTATCATAGTAGACCTGGATATCTTTCTGGATGGCCGGCCAAATGCCTTGCACCTTGATAACGGGCCTGCCCCAGCCCCGCTCTTGCTTGATCTGTTTGATGGCCTTGAGCTTGTTTACCATCTCATCGAATTTCAATGGCTTACGAATATTCTCATAGGTCGCGCCTACCCCGTCGATGGAAATGGTAATCCAGTCGATACCCGCCTCGGCGATCTGCTCAAAATATGCCGGGGTCAATTTCCCTCCATGGGTAAGAGCGGAAACTTCCTTGATATCTCGCTCCTTGGCATAGCGAATACACTCAACAAACTTTTTGTGGAGAGTTGCCTCTCCACGCAAGCTTAGGCGAATAGCAGGCACCTTGCCGCCTATTTCGTCAATGATCTTTGTATAAAGTTCCCAATCCATTCGGGTAGCATTCACTTCACGTTTGAACTCATCCGTGATGGTGTAGCACATCGGGCAATGCAGGTTGCACAGTGACGAGAGTTCAATATCAACCAGCAACGGATAATCTGAAATGATCTGCTCTGTAGCAAACCGGCTCCAATTACTCCGATATTCGGCATATTCATCTTCCCAGCCTGCGCCCCGGCAAGCTTCGAATCTGGCCTCCCGCTCCGGCGTATCCATGGAGTAGTTGCCTTTGTTAATGGGTACATAGCGGTTGGCCACTATTTCACTCCACATTTAATAATCGGTTAATTCCACTCAGAAAACTCAGCTGAGGCGCCCATCCCAAAACACGCTTGGCAAGGGTAATGTCCGCCCGCACATCGGGAATTTCCTGAGGCCGCTCCGTAGCCTCGGAAACGACCGGCAAATCCGTTCCCGCAGCAGCCTGAATGCAACCGATAATCTCTTCCACCGACAAGGATTTTCCAGAGCCGATATTGACAAGGTTGAATCCTTGCGTAACCGACAAGGCTTTGACGATGGCGTCCACCACGTCATCCAGATACACGAAATCACGGCGGGGTTTAAGATCCATCACCCGTATTTCTTTGCCTTCCTTAACCTGCCTGATAATGGACGGGATGAGAAATTCCGGTCGCTGCCCCGGGCCATATACATTGAATATCCGCAGGACAGTCACCGAGACCCCTTGGAAACGGCTGGCAAACTCGCACAATTGCTCAGCCATGCGTTTGGAAAGCGCATAAGGATTATTGGGCATAATGGGATGAGTCTCGGCAATCGGCAACTCAGATGGTATGCCGTAAACGTAGGCGCTGACGTAAACCAATCTTGCGCCCTGTCGGCGGCAATAGGCAAGCGCTTGTTCCGTGCCCAGTACATTGGTGCGAATAAAGCTCGCCCCATCCGACCAACTGTCCGGCACGTAGCTCCTCCCGGCGAGGTGAACGACCGCAGCCACCTTGGGTAGCGATTCCCAGGTTGCCGCTTCAGCTACATCGCCATCCAGGCTTCCCAACGGGATGGCCTTGACCCCCATGTGCAGAAGTCGCTGTACCAAGGCTTTACCAATAAAACCGGTTGCTCCGGTAACGATCACATCAGTCATGAACCTAGAAACCGGGCGCGCATAGCCTCGAATCCGTCGATGGCTTTAGCATAGTCGTCGGGGCGTCCAATATCAAGCCAGTAGCCATCGAAAGGCCGAACCGCCACCGCCTTACCCAATGCCAAGAGTTCCAGCATGAGATTGTCGAACCCATAAGGGATGCCTTCTGGAATGTGCTTCAGGATGGCGGAGTTAGCCATATAAATCCCCATGCTTACCTCGTAATCCACCCCAGGTTTTTCCCGGAAACCGGTAAGCCAACCTGTTCCATTCGTGTCCAGCACGCCATAGTCGATAAGGTGCCGTCGGCGCATGGAAGAGATGGTGAAGATGTCGCCGGATTGGACATGGTTATCATGGAAGGCGGCATAATCCAGATCCGTCAGCACATCCCCATTCATGACAAGAAAATTTTCCGGCAAGTCGGGGATTAACTTTAAGGGACCCATGGTGCCGAGGGGTCTATCCTCCAAGGAATAATCAATTCGGATTCCCCATTGGGCGCCATCCCGGAAAAATGCCTTGATGATCTCCGCTTGGTGGTTGACCGCCAAGGTGATATGGTCAAAACCTCGTTGCACGAGTTGCCGGATAATCACTTCCAGTATGGGGGATTCCCCTATTGGCATTAGCGGTTTGGGTAGTACGACAGTGTAGGGGCGTAAACGCGTCCCCCTTCCGCCCGCCAGAATGACCGCACGTTTAGACATTGTAAATATCAACTTTGTATTGCTTGAGATTATCGGGGTTGGTGAACCATTCGATGGTTTTTTCCAAACCTTCCCGCAAGGTTGTGTGCGGCTTAAAGCCAGTCAGTCGCTCAATTTTTGCATTTTCCGCCCACAGCCTTTCCACTTCGCTTTTTTCGGGGCGCAAGCGGACTTGGTCGGTTTCTATTTCAATTTCAGTCCCCATGATTTCAGCGATTAACTTGACGGTGTCGCCGATGGAAATTTCATGGTTGCTGCCGGAGTTGACCACTTCGCCAACGGTTTTGTCGCTTTCGGCAACAGCGATAAAGCCTTCCACGGTATCCATCACGTAATTGAAATCCCGCGTGGGATGGAGGGCGCCCAACCGGATTTTCCGACGCCCGGCGGCAATCTGGGTAATAACCGTGGGGATGACCGCACGGGCAGACTGGCGTGGCCCATAGGTGTTAAAAGGTCGGATAATGGCTACGGGCGTGGCAAACGAGCAATAAAAAGACATGGCAAGCTGGTCGGCGGCAATCTTGGTGGCGGAATAAGGAGATTGCCCCTGCAAGGGGTGTTCTTCGGTAATGGGCACAAAGCGGGCCGTACCGTAAACCTCGCTCGTCGAGGTATGGATCAGCTTACGCACCCCCAATTCCCGTGCGGCTTGGAGAATATTCAGCGTCCCCTTGATGTTGGTATCCACATAGGTGTCGGGCGAGTGATAAGAATACGGTATAGCAATCAGAGCAGCCAGATGCATAACGGTGTCACACCCTTGCATAGCTTGGCGCACGCCGTGGGGGTCTCGAATATCCCCCGCAAAGACATCCAGATTATCCCGCAGCGCCTTTGGCGCATGATCCAGCCACCCCCAGGAATTGAAAGAATTGTAGTGGACGAAAGCACGCACCGAATGCCCCCGCCGAACCAATTCTTCCGTAAGGTGTGAACCAATAAACCCATCGGCCCCGGTAACTAAGATTTTCATTGAATATTTCGGTTCCATGTGAAAGACAACATTTCAAGCAGCACGGCTGTTAAACGCCCACCACATCGATAAAGGCACTGCAAACAGATCGGCAGCAAACGGCACGACTTCGCGGCCACTGTATAGTACGATGCCGCGTTGAAAAAACTGCGGTTCGGTTTCCTTCAAGTGGCGCAGGCCGTTGAAATCTTTGCTTCCTACGCTATGACTGGCCTTGACCTCAATCCCCGTCAGCTTGCCCAGCCGGTTTTCCAGAATGAAATCGACTTCGATATTGGATTGCGTGCGGTAGTGCCAGAGGGTCAGTTGCCTTTCCGAGAAGGCGAGATGTTTGAGCAATTCGCTTAGCACAAAGGTTTCTATCAAGCTGCCGGGCAAACCCGCCTCAAGGGTCAATCGTTCCGCTGACAGTTCGACCAAGTGAGCCAACATTCCACTATCCGGCAAGAATACTTTGGGGGCTTTGACCAAACGTTTGCCTAAATTACGCTCCCACGCCGGTAAGCGATACACCAAAAACAGGGTTTCCAACAGACTGAAATAGCGCTTGAGCGTCGTTTGCGGTAATCCACTAGACCGGGAGATTTCGGCAAAGTTCAACAGGCTCGCACTGCGGGTAGACAGCAGTTTGATTAAATTCGGAATTTCAGTCAGCTGCTCAACATGGGCCAAATCACGCACATCACGTTGCATAATAGCTTGCAGGTAACTGTTAAACCATGCTGCCCGGCGTCGTGGCGAATTACGGCTAACTACTTCCGGGTATCCGCCACACAACAGCTTTTCAATCAGTTGGGCGCGGTCGCATGGAGATATCGTCAATGCATTCATTGACCCGTCAAATAGCCAGTCGACGAGATTAACAGTCGGCACACCAGCTATTTCAGCATTCGACAACGGCCAAAGCGATAATATTTCCATGCGCCCCGCAAGCGAATCGGCGATGCCGGGCAACAACAACACATTAGCCGAACCCGTCAGCAAGAATCGACCGGAGACGCGATCACGATCTACAGACGCTTTAATGGCAAGGAAAAGCTCGGGCACCCGCGGCACCTCATCCAGCGTGACGGAGGAGCCATTGAAACCCGCAATAAATCCATCGGGGTCGCCCTTGGCGGCAGCCAACGTGACGTGATCGTCCAGCGTTAAATAGCGACGGCCATTTTCGGCGGACAGCGATTGGGTCAGCGTACTTTTGCCGGTCTGACGCGCACCATTCAGCAATACAACCGGCGTGTCTGCAAGTGCTTCATTGAGTAACGGAAGAATATGTCTCGTATACATGCCCGGATTATATCAGATGATAATCATCCGCTGCGTGGACGATTTACAGCCAACAAATCCAAATCAGCATTGTACCGATAAACATGTATCAATATGTTTTATAGCATAAAAATCAAATACCCTTCTGGCAATCCCTTCGTGCAGTTCAACAGATTAGCTCTACGTGACCCGTAGTGGGTAATGCGCTATATCGTGGGTGCAACAGTCTCTCTTCCCTTGAAGCTATACCTTACGCGACCACAATTTGTGGATTTAGCCGCGTCTAGGAGCCTGTCGGACTTAAAGGAATCGGCTGCAAAATGACCTAGTCGGTGCATATTTTCCCGCTTTTCAAACCAATATGAATAACTATTGGCTTGAAAAGCGGGAAAATCTGCCCTCGACCAGCTCATTTTTCGCTTCGATTCTTTAAGTCCGACAGGCTCCTAGCGGGATACGATGCATACCCGACAGCCTGACGGCTCTTGTACCCAAGCCGTAGGCTGTCGGGTATGGGCACAAGAGGCTTTTGTCAACCTGATGTGCCGGACATGCTCGTCAGCATCGTTTCCGGGGCGCCTTCTTCCACCACCCGCCCCAGTTCCAACCGGTATAGCCGGTCGCAATGCTCAACGGTGGAGAGGCGATGGGCGACGATAAGGATGGTCTTGCGTCCCTGCAGGGCGCGCACCGCTTGCATCACATCGCGTTCGGTAGCCGTATCGAGCGAACTGGTGGCCTCATCCAGCACCAGCACGACCGGGTCATGATAGAGCGCGCGGGCGATGCCGATGCGCTGGCGCTGGCCGCCGGAAAGCCGAATACCGCGCTCGCCTACGAGCGTATCAAGCTTCTTTGGCAGAGAATGCACAAAATCTTCCAGCTGTGCGGCACGGATGGCACGCCATACTGCGACCTCGTCAATCTGTGCATTGGGCAAACCAAAAGCCACATTGCGGGTCAAGGTGTCGTCGGTTAGAAAAATCGACTGCGGCACATAGCCAATCTGATCCTGCCAATTACGCAGGGACTGCTGAATATCTTCGCCGTCCAACCGCACTTCGCCGCTATCGGGCGTGAGCAGGCCAAGCATGATATCGACCAAGGTGCTTTTGCCGGAACCGCTGCTACCGATAAAGCCCACGGATTCGCCATGACGAATGGTGAGTGAAATTTCGTTGAGTGCCGCCTTGGCAGCACAAGGGTAGGCATAAGTGACTTTATTCAGTTCCAACTTCGCACGAAAAGGCACAGCGGGAGCACTTACGCTAGCCGCTTCCGGCGGGGCAAGCTTGAATTCAGCATACAATGTATCGATCATCGACAGGCCATAGCGCAATGACTGTAGCGCGCTCAGTATCCGATTAACTGAGGGCATAAGGCGAAATGCCGCAGCGGCAAACAGCCCCAGCGTCGGCAATATAGCTTCCAACGCACTGCCCTGCGCCAGCATACTGACTACCAGTATGGCAAGGCCACTGACGGCAAGCAACTCCAGCCACAGACGCGGCAGTTGTTGCAGGGTGGCCAGCAACTGCCCAACATGAGCGCCATAAGCATTATGCACACGGAATTGCTCCAGAAAATCAGCCTCCCTTCCGAGCAGCTTCACGTCTTTAGCTCCGCCCAATCCCTGCTGCAGGTGCTGAATACGCAAACCCTCATGATGTTGGCGCACCTCGCCCCAGCGGGTGATGCGTCGACGGGTGAGGCGATGAAACCCCCAGGCGGCAATACCCAGCACCGACACGACAATCAATGCCCCCAAGGGTTCGACCACAAGGAGTAAAGTGCATAGGCCGAGGAGCACCAGGGATTCAGTAAGCAGGTTCATGGCTTGGGTGGTGGCGCCCGTGAACATGCCCACTTCGCTTGTGACATTAAGCATCAATTGCGCCGAATTGCGCTGCAAGTGAAAAGTGTAGGGCTGACGCAGATAAGTGGTAAATAGGCGCTGTGAAAGACGTACCTGCACCCCGGAGGCAAACCTTGCCTGCCTCCAGACGAGGTAGGCAAGAAATAGCGCTTTGACAAAATACACACCGACCAGCACCAACATGCCATAGATAACGAGGGTATGCTGACCGGGATTGCCCAGGGATTGAAGAATGGGTTGTAGCGTTGGGTGTTTGCCCGCAAAATCAGGCTGCGTCAGCAGCGCAAGCGCCGGAATGACAAGCCCCACGCCCAGCGTTTCCAACAACATCCCGATGAACATTAAGCACAGCAGCACTATCGCGTTGCTGTGCTCGGCATCGCCAAGAAGCTCCCATATTTTGCGGGGCGTTGAAGGGGGTGATACAGCTATTTTCATAGAAAGTGCGTCAGATTCTTTATAGATGAGGCATTTGCAAACATTTCATCATCCCACCAAAGCACGTCAACCCTCACCCCTTCTACTCACTGTAACCAGTCCCGGTTATTGCGCAGGAACGCGGCGCCGAAGCGGGCACGTATCTCGCCATGGAGAGGCTTTCCCTGATAGGCATCTACCGCGTCAGTTGGAAATATCTCCCAGAAACGCTTTTGTAGAGCTTCGTCGTCTTCGTGGGGTTGCCAAGTGCCATTCAGACGCTCGACCATTTCAATGACCACATCGCGGATTTCTTCAGGTGTGTTTTCAATGAGGTCGATACTATTGGACGCATAATCGGGACAAGATAATATTTCCCGAAGTGTCAGTATCTTTTCTTGCTCACGAAAAACATGTTTTTTCGTTATGGTAATGAATCTCGCACTAGAAGTCGTCATGTATCTCAATGGAATCAGGTTAACGTAAACAATAGGCCGCCTTAGTATTTCGGCTATTGAATCCCATCCCGTACCAGTTGAAATACAGAATGCGCATTTCGCACCCAGATAAATATCCATAAACTCACTACGCATTCCATTGATAGCATAGTCAATGACCATTGGATGAGTGGATTTCATGGCCTCGCGAACCTTTGCCCCCATCCGGATTACAAAATAGCCACGTTCAGCCAGCTCTTCGACTGCCAACACATAATTCTGAATATTGCTATCGCGGCAGTTGTGGTAGCCCCAATCGCCTTTTATGTGAGCCTCCAAATAAACAGAGTCTCGAACATTCAAACAGACAAAGACAGCCTCGGATGGTATTCCCATCGCCCGCAGACCTGCCTCGCCACGCGCCTTTTCTTCAGCGGTAAATTGCAGATGCGGCGGAAATTGGTCCAACAGATTGTGGACATCCCGATCACCTTGCGTATTGTTGCCTATCTCATAAACCGCGCTCCCTGGGATCAGTAGATTGATCCGACGGATAGGCGCCATGATCCAAGCAGGCCAGACGCGGAGGACCCGTTTCCACATGGTTGCCAGATGCTGATTGCTGATTGGCTTTTCGGCCATATAGAAAATATCCACATAGCGCTGCTTGGGCACGTTAATACCCGCGTCACGCTCGCAGAGGTATACCTCGGTATTGGAAGCAAAGTGACCAAAGCGATTACTAACCATACTGCCAAGCCGGACTAATAACCAGGGCTTGACCAGCCGGATTAATACTACTGCCGGTACAGCAAGAACATACAAAGGCAATTTGAGCAAAATCGCCAAGGCCCTTTTCATCTTTCTAAACAGTACAGACCCGTCTGCTGTAACTGGGCTATTTGCCATCAGATATCCTTTTTGGCTGAATTTACAATGACGAAAACACGGTTATGCTTCATTGAGCTACGGCTGATTCAAGTCTGACGATCGCTAGCCAAATACCTTGGGTGCCGATACAACCTGTAAATATTGGCACGCTGCATAAGATGTCCGAGACCGCTAATATTTCGGCCAAATTGAGACAACAGGGCATTGATTTCATCAAGCTGATCCTGCCCACGCCAGAACTCAACCATGACGCCGTTACTCTTGTAGCGCGACATCGGATCAACGGAAAAATGTTCTTCCATTAACCTTACAAAGTCAAAATCAAATCTCTTCGAGAAACTTGCTTCGCTAAAAAGGCTGCCCCTGCAAGCGAGTATGTATTCTTCCAGGTTTTTCAAATAAAGATCAACCATAGGATCCAGCCCGTCTTGCTCTGCCAACGCCTGTCGAGCCACTCCAAAAATTGCCTTACTACAGTCCCCCATATGCTCAATTAATGCCTTCGCCCTAAAGTAAAGCATTTGGTTTTTTCCAAGTTCTCCAGAAACATAGCGTTCGATTGCGGAGGGCTGTAATAAAAATGCCTCAATATCCTCTTTACTGTCGAAAAAGTTTTCATTCTCGCTATTTTCGAAATCAACCAATAGTCCCCCAATCACTTGCTGATCGCGCAATCCAAACGATAGAAGCCGGCTTATAATCAGGGAGCGTTTAATGCCTCTATCATTCAAATAATCAAATAATTCAACGAATATTCTTCCGTTACTAAATATTTCCGTGAACAACCCTAATTTTCTGCAGTACAAATAATCCTTGTGTGGCATGGTTGAATTTGAAACAACAATCTCATGGAACTCAGCGGCGTGAAATGTTTCTCCATAAAACGTATAGGCGCCATAGCATCTTGGCAGGACACGCCACTTGGTTTGATACCCGTAATCCGCTCTCGCTTGTGCAGACGCCCCCTCTGTAGCGTCGAGCAAGATGAACTGGTAAGACCTCACCTCGTTAATTCCCGCATCCAGCAGATCGAATAGCGATTTCGCATATGCCTCTTTGCTATCTCCCGGGAGGCAAAGGATAATTTCGGAGAAGCTGTTTCCGCCAAACTGCGCTGACTTTTTTGCCAGCTCAACCAGCTCATTTAGCGGTAAATTCTTCCTCTTTATTTTTGACAAAACCAAAGCATCAGTAGACTGGACAGATGCCCCCATCAGGAAAGTGTTACCCAATAACTCCACGATTTTCGAGATATATCCCTTATTGTTCTTTGCGGCAGTTATGTCGATAGTTGTTGGCCAGTTACGCTCTTTACTCAGTTTTTTGATATGTTTTGCAATATCGTAGTCTTCCTTATATATCCCAAAATTCAAATCTGTGATGGTCAAGCATGGAACATTTGACCGTTCTGCCAAATAATCAAGTTCATGCTCATATACGGTTCGTAGGAATCTCGATATCTTGGTGTAGTAACGACCGCCATCATGGCAATAGGTGCATGAATACGGACACCCCCGATTCGTCTGGATCATGGGTATAAAATCAGCCTCAATAAATTTGTCAAACAAGCCCATCAATATCGGAGACGGGATTTCAGACAAATCTGAAATCCTGGGCGAAATATCATTGCAGAAAAAATTCCCCTTTTTCAAAAAATGAACGCCTGGAAGTTGGCTGCGCGATGAAGTTAACAAATCCAAATCAAATTTCACCTCCATTAGCGCACCTAACAAATTGGCAAAGGAAACCTCACCTTCACCGACTATATAGAAATCTATGCTGGGAAAACTTTTAAGAAATTCTTCTTGCTTGGAACGCTCATCAGCATAATTTGGACCGCCAAATACAATAATTACATTGGGAGAATGCGCTTTTATTTTTGTGGCAACTTGGTAGCTTAGGTTAAGGTTCCAGGAATAATTTGAAAAGCATGCCACTTGCACTTCTTTTTTTGTTAGGTAGACTGAAAGATCATTAGGGTATTTAAATAAATCTATGTTAATAGAATCACCAAAGCATTTTTTTGCATAGCCCGCAACATAGCCAATCCCTAAAGGGAAATAGTTTGTGTCTACCGTAATCCCGGTATGTGTTAGATCGGAGAAGGCTATATTAATCGCCGTCATTGTTTATCCTTTACCACGAATAGCCCCATCAAACTTGTTGTTATTGGTTTTTTATGATTGCGCATTAAATATTTGAATCAAGAATCAATCGAGACGGATCATTAAGCAAAAAAGTCTTTAATGCACTGGGTAATGTAGGCTACATCTTCGTCGCTCAGATGCTCGTGACTGGGAATACAAAGTATCTGCTTGACCAGTCGTTCAGCTGTTGGAATTTTGATGTCGAACCGGCCTCTATAGGCTGTATGGTAGGGTATCAACAAGGAATGTTGGATTTTCGTTTCCACACCGCAGGAGGCCAAGTAATCCTTCAGATCATCTCGCTTGTCAGTGACAATGGTATAAGAATAAAAGGCGTGGTAGCTACCATCATTGAGAGGGCAGGTGACTATCTCCTTGAGGTTTTTAAAGTAGTAAGCGGCAATTTGGTGAAGTCGCTCCATTTTTTTGGTAAAGTGACGCAAGCCCACTATCATCATCGCAGCCTGAATTGTGTCTATCCGACCATTCAGGCTGGGTATATGACAATCCTCCCGGTTGACTGTCCCCGCGTATCGTAGAGAGCGCATTTTTTCCTGAAGGATGGGATCATCGGTAACAACAACTCCGGCCTCTCCATAAGCACATAACCCTTTCATTGGGTTCATGCTGAAACAACTCAGCTTGCCAAAAGAACCTGCCACGCCTTCATCGCAATAAGCGCCAAAAGCTTGAGCTGCATCCTCAATCACCGGAATACCATGTCTTTCAGCAATTGCGAGAATCTTGTCCATCTTGCATAACCGCCCAGTAAAATGCACCGGCACAATAGCTTTGGTGTACTTGGTGATCGCCGCTTCAATTAAATCCGGATTGATGTTCAAATCATCAGCCACATCAACGAAGACAGGGGTTGCACCATTTACGACAATAGCATTAGCCGTGGCGACCCACGACATGGGAGTAGTTATGACCTCATCACCGGCACCGATATTCATGGCTTTGATAGCAAAAAAAAGTGCATCTGTCCCGGAATTCATCCCAACACAATATTGGCGCTGGCAATATTTTGCAATTAACTGCTCAAATTCCTCGACCTCAGTGCCAAGTATGAAAATGCCATGCGTTAATACTCGATCCACCGCAGCCAACAATTCGGCTTTAAACTGCGGATCAGAAACACTTAAATTGCGGTAACGAATTTTATACATTTGGTTTCGGACTGCTCAGTTTGCGAGATGCAAGTCTCGCATTATTTCTCAATGTCCAACCAGACCGTTTCATGATCGGCAAAAGGACCGCTTGCCACTTCCAGAAAGATCGAGTATTGGGATATTGTTTGGATTGATCTGAAAATATTCGCCCTTAGCCGAACAAAACGACCACTGAAACTGTCATTACTGTTTACCCGAATCGTCCGGTTGCAGGTGCCTGTGTCATCGTGAAGTGATATATCCACCACGCCATCGAGCATGTGATACGACAATGATTTCTTATCCTGCTTCAATGGACCCACAAGGACAGGACGGGTGTGCATCATCAACATTTCATGTATTTCTTCATCATCGTTTTCATGCAGACAAACCCGGAACACAGGCACCCCTCGGTAAAGTGCCAGTTCTTTCATAAGAAAAATACTCTGCATGTTCAATGCTACAGGTGTCTCACAGGCATAATAAACACGCTCATTTTTCTTGCGTAGTTTGCCTTGCTTTAATAGGGCGAGTTCCAGGCGCACATCTACGGAAGCGTCTATTTTTGACGCGATGCGCAAGAGATGTGACATATTCTCGTAGACCAATGAACTCAGTGGCAAATCTACAAGTTTATCCAGGGAGAACCAACCAAACCCCTGCCCCTCCTTTAAGGGTAAATCCTCATTTTCAGCCGTAAATCTGACCATAAAGCCTATATTAAGAATACCCTCGGGGCATCGATCCCAGCGGAATAACTCTTTCTCTATCTGCCCGACCTTACAGCAGAGTTTTTCCTGAAGTTCGCGCTCAAGCGCCGCCGCCAATGCTTCTCCTTCTTCAACCTTTCCACCAAAAAACCCCCAACGATTAGGCTCCCCAATGCCTGCCACATCGTCACGCTGCTGCAAGAGAAATAACCCATCCTTATTGTATATTATTGATTTGATTGCGGTTGGCTGTAACATTTCAGTTGTTTTCTTGGAATTGGCTAATAGTGTCTGATTAAATTCAGCCAGACATGAGTTAAGACTAACCGCGAACTTTGAAGACAAGATGATAAGTGCGATCTGTGCGGCAATCCGTCGGCAAGTTACTCATGTCGTAAAATCTTGTCTGCCCCTTGATCTTCGGGATATGGGGTATTTCAACCACGAGTTCATAACCGACTGCCGCAAACGCTGCCAGCATGTCGGCTCGGTTATAGAACCGAAATGGGTGCTTGTGGCCATAGTAGTCTTGCACAGTGACGAAAGTACGTTCGCTGCCTATCATGGCATCTGAAATTGCAATGTATTTTGGGCTTTTTTCTTTGATCATCGACAGCAGATTGCCAAGATCGTCAACATATTGCAGTACGCTGCCGAAATGCACAAAATCGTAATGCGCATCAAGATTACTGACTTGATCACGAAAAATTCGGCTGGCTTCATCATCACTGAAATGGCGTCGCCCAATCGCGCAAATCTCCTCATCATCGAGGCTGTGATAAGTAAGCCCTTCAAAAGATACAAGAGAATGCTTTAACGTCAGGTAGCTGATACCAGGCCCCCCCCCAAAGTCTAAGACAGATAGAGTCCCCCTCTCCATCAGCAAGCCCGCAACGAACGGCGCAAAAACATAGTCATTAACTGGCGCCAACTCTGCAATAGCGGCAAGCAGCCGCTCATTTGCCTTTTCCAGATAAACTTTTGAATTGAAAAATTGGGTCGATCCTCCAGCCTCGTCGAAGCTATTATATACACCATCAAAAATCTGGTAAGGCACTATTCAGCACTCCTCAAAAAATCTCATTTCTGTTGACTTCACCTTAGATGTAAGATGCGCTACCGAAGGAAGCGCATCGTTCGCGCCAGAGTGACGAGACGCGGCAGATGTGCCAGATGTGCCCCGTTCCTCGGCATATCCTATGATCGGGGCTTAATTTTACGTTCTGGATGAACACCCGCGCTAATACAGGTCACGTAATCTCGAAATGCTGAGGTTCACAGAGCTGCACCAGCAGCCTACAGTACTGCTAATTGCTTACTCAGGCTTGACCAACGAGATGTATTGCTGCCCCCGGCCAAACGCTGCACCAAATGCGCCCGCTTGAGCAATATCAGAAGGGGTAGGCATACCTTTTGCGAATAAGTTGAGAAATTGAACCAGGGCTGCCCGAGATAAATCCATATCACAGTTTTCTGTGAGAGCCAAAATTTGCCGAACTGGCTCAAGTTCCTGCAATATGGCCTGATGAGACAGTTCAGGAGGGTTCAAGGGAGCTTTTCCCGCAACAGTCTCCGCGAATTGCCGACAAAGATCATGCAGGAGAAAATTGTGCTTTGCTTCGGATCGCCCCACTTCACGGTAATGCAGCAGGCATTGCCATTGGTTGTAAAATGATTCGAGGTATGCTTGATTGTATATTTTTGGCTCAGGGGATAACTCTTTATACCAACCGAAATTAGTCAAAAAGTTGGGCGACATCCCATATAGCCAAAATTCACCCCCAAAAATTTCCATGCATTTGGCGAAAGAAAATTCATTTTGGAGTGATTCTGAAGTACCCGTTGGATTCAACAAAACATCTTGAACCCAATCGCTTGTGGGTCTTGACCTCCCTTTCAACGACCCCAGATGCGAAGAGAACACCTCCGTTAGCATTTCCGTAATTTGCACAAAGTCTATTGCGCTAGGTGTCGCCGACCTCGCTTGCGCTACCAATATGCGCGAAATATATTGCCTTAGGGTCTCAAAAAATAGAGATATTGCATCAGAGCAAGTCAAAACCAATATGCCCCCCGGCCTCAGGAATTTTGCCAGACTGAGAACAAATTGCTCTTGATTTTCAAGTCCCTGTATCAATCCTTCACAGAGAATTACGTCATAGCTTCGCTGCTCCCGATACTCATCCAGACGACAGTTAAAAAATTGAACTGCTGTATTCCCGATGTTTGATTTCTCAAACACACTAACCATCTTATTAAAGCCCGTTGTGTTTGGTTCAACAAGATCATAACTTCTAGCTCCGAAAGAAGCTGTAACAATTGAGTTAAATCCTGAGCCTGGAGCCACCTCAAGAATATCGCGCCCTTTGAATAGCAGGGGAGGAAGTCCCAGAGTGCGGTACAAGCCCGTGCGCCGACTAAAGTGTAAATACAAGTCGCTGATGTCTTGAGAAACTGGTGATATTTTGTGCTGCTCGTAAAATTTTAGAAGCTCATTCATACAACCCTTTCGCTGCGATCTCAATTGCAATTCTATGGACGTATGCGCTACTCAAAGTAAATAAACTCGTAATCTCCGCTATAGCCAAATTGCGAGTACAACCATACCCACTCCAATTCATCAAACAATGACTCGGCAGTAAGCGCCCAGCACTCCAAGTTAAACATTTCCTGCTCGTTCCGGTAACTTTCAACCATTACGTAGGCGTGTTGACCAACGCGTTCAATTTCCGTAAGCGCCGCCTTCAGGTCGAACAGGCGCAGATTGTGCAGCGTGCCCAGCGAAAGCACGAGGTCGAATTCTTTATCTGAAAACGGATAGATGGACTGCGCCTGATGCAAAAACAGATGCGGCTTGACCAGCTCTGTGGCCTGGCTAATGCCATAATCCGATATGTCAAAGCCGCACACTTTTAGCGCCGGCTCAAGCAGCAGCAACTCATGCAGCAGGAAACCCTTGCCACAGCCTACGTCAAGCACCTTAGAGCCGGGGCCCAGATTGTAGGTGCGGATTAGCGCCTCGGCGACAGGCTTCCAGCGACCGGGCATATACCGGTAGCCACCATAGCCAAAGCGGCGGTCGCCATCCCAATAATCCACCCCATACTGCTTGGCGACTTTCATGCACGCCACCTTGTCGTCCTGCATGCGCGACAGGTAATCGCGCTTGGTTTGCCGGTGCAGTGGTGTTACGAAATTTTGAAGTTCCCCCATTTTGCCCTGCCTCATTTCCATACTCATTGTGCTGCCTCGCGTAAGGTCTGCTCAAGCTCGTGACGCAGAGCTTCACGGTCGGCAGGTAGAGCAGGGCGTTTGACTCTTATTTTGTTTTCAGTGAGGACGACAAAGCAGCCGCCCCAATCGGCGATCTCGGCGGCAACGGCGTTGATGGCATCCAGTAGGGCAAGAGCTCCCGGTTCCCGCAAACGGACAAGTAACACACCAGCGTGTGTGCCGGGCGCGAATTGGCGGATGTCGGAGAAATCCAGGTCTTGGGTGATGAGGAAGCGGCCTTCTGCGCCGGCTGCACGCCAGATTTCTGCGTCCGGTCTTCCACTCAATTGCTCCTCGGGCACGGTATCGACATTGTAACCGTGCCTTTGTAGAACGGCCACCAATCTCGCGGGCAGATTTTCGTCAAGTTTTATTTTCATGCCAACACTGGGGTTGCTGGCAAAGGGAGGTCTTCTTCGGCAGATACCGCAGCAAAGGCAACAACGGCACGCACTGCATCGCGGCTAAGGGTGGGAAAATCCAGCAAGAGCTCCTCCGTGGCCATTCCTTCCGCCATGCTTGCCAAGATGGTTCGCACTGTTATTCGTGTCCCCGTGATAACAGGCTCACCGCCGCAGATCACAGGATCGCGAGTAATGTAAGGCTTGAAATTCATGGCCATGGAATTTCTCCATTTAGTTTGCGACAGGTTCTGCTAACCCATCGAACAGATTGAGCTTGGGCTGTGTCAACAGCAGCCCTTTCCAGGTTTTTCCGTAATTGGCTACGCAAAGCTAATCGCGCCGCGCACCGGATGTAATGTTGAGCAACCGCAGCATCTGTTCGCGCGCAAATAGCGTCGCTCCCACAATCGGTTTAGAGAAAGCAACTGAACCAGTGCTGTGGAAGTTTAAACATCCCCGAATTGAATAAAACGTTTCTCATCATGGCAACAATTCGGTCAATTCCGGGTAATCCTTGAAAAGGCTGTCAAGCGTATAGTGCCGCTTGCAACCATTCATTCATCGGCAAGGGAAGTATTAGTCTATTACGCTTGACCAGATAGGCAACTTCCCAACATGATACTGCTGATATGGTAACTTGATCGCTGTTATCGATCATTCTGGAAATGGCTACGGGCAATGGGTCTGTGTCGGGTTCGATCCAGCGAATCCAGATATGGGTATCCAGAAGAATCACTTCAGCACATCCCAATCTTCTTCCGGCACAACAGGAGACATGATGTTTCCGATGATTCGTGTGCCTTTGAGTTTGGGAGATGGCCTGCGTCGAACCTCCGCTACCCTATCCTCACTAGACATCACCTCTTCTTCAAACGGCATGACGATGACCTCCACCCTCTTAGCTTTAAAAGATGTCGGCAACCGAAGCGTCAGGATGTTGTTCTCTAATGAGTGTGATCAACTATCTTGATGGGAAAAGCTGTGTTTTTGATCAAAATTCGTGATGCTTAGGGGTGTTTCCCCATCACGCAACTTGACCAAATAATATTTCAACGGATCAAATGGTTA
>Ga0172380_10001896_pt1 | contig 34817 bp, 40 predicted proteins | sample Leawe162metaG_FD_119747 | JGI IMG/M metagenome (GOLD analysis project Ga0172380, IMG submission 119747) | Leachate microbial communities from a municipal landfill in Southern Ontario, Canada - Leachate well 162 metaG | ecosystem: Engineered > Solid waste > Landfill > Unclassified | place...
CGTGTGGACGTGAGGGAGCACTCCGTGAAGATCGGGGCGCTGGAGACGGACACGGCTGTTATACGGGAGAACCTGCAATCCGTGAACAGAAACCAGGACAAGATCCTCACGCTTCTTACCGACATCGGGAGCAAGATGGGAGTGCCGCAGTGACCGCGAAGTATGCGTTCGATAGAGAGCGCTCGTTCTACCGGCAGAGCAACAACTCCGCAGAGGAGCTTCTGAGGAAGGTGCATCTCCAGATCGCGAGGGACGTGCGCCTTCTCCTCGAGGGGAAGGTGGACGGAAGCACGCTGAACGCCGTCCTGCACAAGATCCTCTCGTACCTCGAGACCTGCGGGCCGACCTCGGCGGTCATGTGCATGGCCGCGTTTGGAAGGTTCGAGAACGATCCCGTGGACGGCGCCCTCACGCAGAGGGAGGACGAGCTCACGGACTTCTTCAACGACCCGAGGAATTACGCGCGCTTCCGTGCTGTCCGCGATGACGTGGACCCCGCGAGCATTCCGGGTAACAGGGTGCCCCAGTACTACCCGATTGCGGTGAAGACGCTCTACGGCGTGCGCTGCGAGTTCCTCTGGACGACGCTCCTCGCGGTCGTGGAGCATTTGAAGGAAGGGAGAACGGCGCAGCTCTGCTTCAAAGACCCCGGTCACTTCTTCTCCGCGGTCGCATACGATGAAGAGAGGGACGAGATCGTCTACAACGATCCCTGGCCGGAGAGGTACATGGACGGGAACGGATTCAACAGGAGAGCGAAGACGGCAGCGCTCCAGGACCTTGTAGAACCGTACGCTCTCGTGTACTATACACCCGTGTAGGAGGTACATGTGGAACAGTTTTTCAGCGGATTCAACTGGACGAGCCTGGGCGTGGACGTGGGGATCGTGTTCGGCATCGTGGCCGGCTGCGAGGCGGTGAAGAGAACCGTCTTCAAGCGCTCCAAGGAGAGCACGAAGAACGTCGTGCTTCTCCTCGTGTTCATGCTGAGCGTGATCGCGGCCGTGAGCAAGACGGACCCGCTGCGTCTCCAGGCGCTCCTCGGGAACGTGCTCCGGTACGCGGGAGTGAGCACGCTCTTGTACGTGCTCGCGAAGCCGGCGCTGAAGAAGATCGGCGTGAAGGGGTAGAGTGTGTCCTCTTTCAACCCGTATGCCGGGCTGACCGACCCGCAGAGCGTGGCTATACGGCCGCTCTCAGGAGGGATGCGCCTGGACGTCCCTACGATGCAGGTCCCGCTCGGTGCGGGACTTGTCGTCGGGAATCTGATCGTGGAGCCGAATGGCCTGAGACGCCGGCCCGTGCTCATCGACCACAGAAGCGACGCGATGATCTCGGAACCCGGGGGAGAGCAGGGAGTCGTCCAGGACATCGCGCTCATGTGGACGACGGCTGGCGCGCAGAAGGTCCTCGTGCTCACGGAGAAGTACCCGTACCTCCTCCAGCTCAGCGGGTATACGAGGCTCGTGTCCTCGTATGCGACCGGCTTCCTCGGGAATACGGGCGCTACCGTGACCGGAAGCGGGACGCAGTTCAACGCGAGCGTGGCGAACCTGGCCGTGGGGGACGCGGTCTGGTATAGCTCGCTCTTCCTCGGCTACGCGAAGAGCATAGATAGTACGACGCAGATCACGCTGGACCGGGCGCCGGCGAATCACGCGACGAAGAAGACGACGCGGGTGGACCGCTGCTTCTTCGACGCAACTCCCGCGTACTTCACGGACTACGCCGTGATCTCGAACAAGGTCGTCTTCGCGGACAGCGGACACAGGATGATGGCGTATGACGGCACGACGTACGCAGAGTTCGACTCCGCGGTCCCGTACAAGCCCGCGGTCGTGGCCTTCTTCGGGGACCGGGCGTACATGGCGAACACGATTGAGGGAGCCGTGGATGCACGCCAGCGCACACGGTGGAGCACGGTCACGGACACGACGGACTTCGACGCTCTTCAGTACCTGGACCTCCCGTACACGCCGGGCTTCATCAGGAAGCTCGCTCCTCTCGGAAGCCTCCTCGTGATGTACATGAGCGACAGCATCTGGATAGGAAGAGGGACGAGCATCAGCGGAGACGAGCTGCCGACTGCGTTCGAGCGGTACAACACGGGCGGCGTGGGACTTGCGGGAACGCGGGCCATGTGCTCCTACCTCGACGGCCACTTCCTTCTCATGCAGGACGGGGCGTACTACATTTCGAGCACACTTGAAAGTCAGCGCATCGGGAAAGAAGTGGTGAAGGAGATGCTCAGGGACCGTGGTGGACTCGAGCGGGCCATCGTGCGCCCCGATCCCGAGAACGACAGCGTGCTCTTCGCGGTGCCGCCCACGGCGCAGAAGACGTACAACAGGATTTGGAGGTACAACTATCGGAGCAACGCGTGGAGTTACGATGAGAGTGATGGAACTGCGATTGCACGAATAGCATATGAGAGCCTCCTCACGTGGAGCGACTTGAACGACACGACCGGTGGAACGGCGTGGACGGACATGGACTACTTCAAGTCGTGGAGCACGATGAAGGCGAACGGAAAGACGGCGACGTGGGTCGGGAGCGGAGGGAAGGTGTATTTCTTCGACAGGACCGGCCAGACGGCGCTTCCCGTGGTCTTCGAGAGCGGGGACGTGGACTTCGAGGGCCCGGATACCGTGAAGACGCTCCTCCGTCTGTCCCTCAAGGTAAGCGGGGAGAGAAGCACGGACCTCTCCTTCAGCGTGAGCGTGAGTGCGGATCGGGGACGCTCCTGGAAGAGCGGAGGCGTGCTCACGATCCCGAGCGACAGTGATGAAGATGCCGTAAACTTCAGGTGCAGCGGGAGCACGTTGCGCTTCAGGCTGTCTTCAAACTCTCTCGTGGAGGAGTACACGATTGAAGAGGTCGTGCTGAAGGTCAGCGGAAGAGGTGGAGAAGTGCACCTCGCGGCGAATAGGTAGGAGGAAGAAGATGGCAGAACCTGGACTCGGAACGTGGTGGGACAAGACCGGGAATGAGAACTTCCTCGGGAACATCTTCCGGTGGTTCAACAATATGTTCGTAGATCCCGGCAAGCAGCTCACGGAGAACGTGACCGATCTCCAGGGGTCGGATCTCTACAAGGCGCTCACGAAGCAGGACATACAGCAACTGAACCCGTACACGGCAGACGTGTACAAGCAGCTCCAGGGGATCTTCTCCTCTGCCGGTGCCGGTGCTCAGAGTGCCCTCGGCGGCCTGGGCAACATGAACACGGACTTCTCCCGGTGGAACCGCTACGGCCAGCAGGGGCTCGGAGCGCTTGAACGGGCGTACTCCGGCATGGACCTGAGCGGCGGACAGAACGCGGCGCAGAAGAGCGCCCAGGCCGCCGCGGCTTTCGACCCGAGCGCGTATGTGAAGCAGTTCCTGAGTCTTCAGCCGGAGTTGCAGGGCCTCCTGAACACGGACACGAGCAGGCAGTGGGCGGCGAGCGATGCGGCGGCGGCAAGAGGTGCATCTCAGGCCGCGGCGAAGATGAGCACGCTCGGCGGGCTGAATAGTGGGGCGGCACAACTGGCCGCGCAGCGTGCGGGTCAGGAGATCTCCTACAACACGGCGAGTGATATCGCGAACAGGAACGCGGCGCTCCAGCAGCAGCTCTACGGGAACGTGCTCGGTGGTCTTCAGAGTGGAGGGCTTGGGAGGCTTTCCGCGCAGCAGCAGGGCTACGGGCAGATGGCGGACGCGATTGCCCAGGCGAACGCCTCCCGCTTGAGCGGCGGACAGGCGCTCGCGGGAGCCGGCTTCAACATGGGCCAGCTCGGGATGGGCGGGCAGCAGGCGCAGAATCAGGCCATCCTCGACGCCGTGAAGTCGCAGCTCGGGTACTACGGAGGGTTGCAGAACAGTGCGCTCGGTGGGCTGTCCACGTACGGCGATCCGATCTTCAGCAGCAACGGGTCTCTCCTGAGCAATCTGACCGGAGCGGCAGGAGGGATGGCTGGAGCGGGCGCGGGAATCGCGCAGATTCTCAAGTTCCTCATGGGCGGATAAGAGAGAAGGAGAAGAGAGATGCCGCAGTTCATCGGTAGGAGCGGAAGCGAGGAGATGCAGCAGGGGCTCGGGATGCTCCAGCAGGGGATGAGTGCGCTCGGAGCGCAGTTCGAGGCGATGCGTATGGAGGAGAAGGGCAACTGGGAGGACCTCCTGAAGCAGCAGCTCGCACTTACGCAGACCGGGAGTATCAGGGAGCTTGCAACTCAGAACCCGTCCTTCCTCACGAAGTACCTCCAAAAGACGAAGGGCATGGACCCCGCGGCGGCGACTGTCTTCACGGACGGGATCGCGAAGACCACGCAGTACAAGTCGGAAGATCTCGACCGTCTCTTCGGTCTCACACTGCGGACGTACGGGATGGAGGGTGGGGAGGCGGGGAGCGGAACGCCGGCGCAGACCGTGGCCGGCACGGGGACGCCTTCAGGTGTTCCGATGCAGGACGTGAACTTGAAGAAGACGGGAGCGGAAACGGCTCCCGAGGCGTCCATGGCAGCGCCGGCCGTTCCCTCCATGCAGCCGCAGGACATCCCGACTCTCTCTTTCAAACCAGGAGAGGCAGCGCAGGGAACGCCTGCGGCTACCACGCAGACGAAGAAGGTTGAGAGGGCGTGGTTCGAGAATCCTGAGACCCAGGCGTGGACGATCTGGAAGGCCGCCGGAGGTCTGGCAGAGCCGAGCGAGAAGGATCGCTTGGCCATGGAGAGCAGCTGGAAGGCCGGTCTTTCCGAAGCGCAGCGGAGATACTATGTCGGATCCGGGGTGAACATCGACGAGAAGGCGAAGAAGATCTTCAGCGAAGCGCCCGCGATATGGAAGAGGTACTACTACAACGACAAGCCCGCGGCAACGGCTCTTTACGAGGACGTGGAAGTGCCCGTTGAGTCCGCTCCAGCGCCCCCTGTGAAGGAGGAGGCCGTTCCCGGAAGCGAGAGGCTCGCACCGAAGACGGCTGTTACGGAGACGCCGAAGAAGAGTGAAACCGGTGTCTCTCCCGTGAGCGTACCCGCACAGGCCGGTCCCGCGGCGACGCCGGCGTTCAGGCAGGTAGCTCTCAATCCCGGAACCCCCGGTGTGGGGGAGTTCCCAGAATACGCCCAGGCAAATACGGGCATCCAAACCGAGCAGAGACCGTTTCAGGTCGCGGCCGCGGCAGTCGGTGAGGGCGTGGACGTTCAGAGGAACAAGCGCGTAGCGCAGAGGTACCTCGCGGAGGAAAATGCCGCGGCGGTTGCGGAGATCAACAAGAACCTCGGACCGAACGCGATGCGGCAGTTCTACAGGACGCAGCTCGCGATGAGAGAGGATCCGCTTTGGATCCAGGCGCTCGCCACGACGGGGGATGCGAACGCGATGAAGATCCTGGAAGCGCGTGGCGCGGAGGAGCAGAGAGCACTCGAGACGAAGAGGATCGACGCACAGAACAAGGCTCTCGACGCGCAGATCAAACAGCTCGAGATCTCGAATGCGCAGGCGACGAAGAATGCGGAGATCGAGAACATGAAGCTCGAGCTCGAGAGGGACAAGCTCGCTCTGGAGAAGGAGCTTGCGGGGCCGCAGGCGGCAGCGAAGAAGGAAGAACTCGAGTACCAGAAGTGGGAGATGAACACGAGGAAGGAGATGCTCGTACTTCAGCTTCAGGCGGAAACGAGGAAGGCTGCGGCTACCGCCGGAGACGCGCAGATGCAGACGCTCGACCGTCTCGCGACTCCCGTCGAGGCCACGATGAAGGAAGCGGACAACGCGATCACGACCGCTTTGAACAAGAGCATGTACACGACGGACAGCAAGGGGAACACGAAGGCCGTGACGGACCCTGCGTCCGTGAAGAACATCGTGAACAACTTGAACATCTACGTGGAGCAGTACAACAAGGCCGTGGCAAATCTGAACGGGATCTACGGCCAGCAGATCTACTCTCCCCGTGCTCCCTTCACGGCGGCCATCGTGACCGGGTGGTTTGGAAGGGAGAAGAGTGCGGCAATCGCGGGAGGGACGGTCGGAACGGGTGCTCCGGCGGCAGCCACTGCGCCCGGTGCCGCATCTTCCGAAGCGGCGGCGAGCGGCCTCATGAAGGCGCAGTAGAATAGAACAAAGGAGATGCCATGACGGCATGGGAACAGAAGCTGCGGGAGCTTGACCAGAATCCCGACTTTCAGAAGATGAGCTACGGGGCGCAGAAAGAGGTGCGGAGGTCCTGGGTCCTCCCGCTCTTGCAAGCGGAGTCTACGTTCCAGAAGCTGAGTCCAGCGGCGCAGGAAGAGGTCGTGAACTCCTGGGTAAACTCGAGGCCGGCCTTCGTGAACAACACGTTCCCCGAGATGACGGACCTCCCCGCGCTCGAGGAGGACGCGAAGAAGGGAGGCCGTTCACGTGCTCTCCCCGCCGTCCGTGCATGGTCCGCGATGAACGAGATGACCTCCGCGAAGGCCGTGCTCGACATCGTTTCCGGCGCTCTGAAGCCCATGCTGAAAGCGCTCAGTCCGCAACCGCAGCTCGTGGAGAACGCGTCTCCTGAGAAGATCATGTACGGGCCGGATACCGTGAAGGCTGCGGACTACCTCTCCGAGCTCTCAGGAAGAGCATCTTCCACGAGCACGTCTTCCATGATCGGGAAGTTCCTTGACCTCGGCGTGTACATGAGCACGGGAAGAGCACCGTCGGCCGCTCTCGGGAAGATCGCGGGAACGCTCTCCTCCGGACTCTCCTCGCAGCTCGGAAGGTTCGCAGTCGCTCAGGCGGCACCGGCCGTGGTGCGTGCGCTTGCCGGTGGAGGCGTGAGCGCGGCCCGTGAAGCGGTGGATGCTCTACAGACGGGGAAGGCACTTACGGGAGATGCGCTCGTGAGCGCCGGTACGCAGGGCGTCGTCTTCGATGCGGCCGTGAACATGCTCATGGCCTCCGTGCCGTACGTGAAGGCGAACCTCTGGATCTTCGGAAAGGGCGTCACGCGGGAAGCGGTGAAGGCCGGGAACGTGCCGAATCCCGAGGAGTACGTGGAGCTCGTCCGAAGAGTGGCGAACGGCGCATCTCCGAAGGAGGTCGCCGCCGCGATGGACCCGCTCATCGTGGAGCATCTCGAGGGTCTCCGGGAGTACGATGTGCTCTCGAAGATGAAGCCGTCGGACTTCCTCTCCGACCCGACGTACTTCTCCAAGGCGGCGGCCTTCGAGAACAGCATGACTGCGGTCGATCTTCCCGACGGGCGCATCCGTCTCCGCGCGTGGCCGAACGTGCAGAAGGCAGACTGGGGTCGTGAGGGCGGGGAGATCATAGGAGAGTATGATAACGTCGTTGACCTGAACAGGGCGATAGCCGGGGAGAATAGGAAGATCACGGATGCGGTCTTCGAGGAGCTGAAGAACAAGGAGAGGAAGCTCGCGACGCTCACGCCGGATGCGCCGGAATACAGGGACGTGGAGCAGCGCGTTCTCTCTCTTCGTGAAGCTCTTCTAAGGAGTACGAAGAGCGGAGAGCCGCTGAAGCCGTACCTGAAGCTGCCCGAGCAGGTGGACAGCGCGTTCGGGGAGGCCGTGCAGGGGAGCAAGGCGAAGAGCATAAGCACCCGCGGTGCCATCAGCCAGGGCGAGTTCAGCAACGAGCTTGCGAGGATGAAGGGCGGAAGCGTCGTTGCGGTCCCCGCACAGGTCGCGCCGTCTCCCGCGCAGATGAAGGAGCTTCGCCGCGGCGGGCGGCTCTTCGAGACGGACATCGGCGTGAACTTGAAGAAGTACGACGGGCCGGACCCGAACGTACTCGTTGTGCTCACGAACCCCGCGGACGAGGCGAAGGTACTCCGAGCTGCGGAGGACCTGAAGAAGGTCGGCGCGACGAACCCGGCCGCGCTCCAGGACTACCTGGTGCAGAGCGGCTATGACGGCATCACGCATACGGACGGAAGCGTCACGTCCTTCTTCCCCCGGAATCAGGTGAAGTACGTGAGCGACTTCGTGAGCGTGAAGACGGGCCGCTTGGACACGCTCCCGACGGGAAGCGTGCTCCGGGGCGTTCAGCGCATTGGGCAGAAAGCCACGAGCGGGACCGTCACCGCGTACGTGCCGAAGGATACGCCTCCGGCGATCCGGGACCCGCGGGCCGTGGAGATCTTCGGGAAAGAGAACTTCATCAAGCAGGAGGTGCGGGCCTTCGTGCCGGATAAGACGCTCCGGGAGAGCGACAGCGCGATTGCGCGCATTCTCGGAACGGTGAGCGGGAACACGGCCGAGCACACGGACAAGATCAGGAAGGCCGTCTCTCTTCTTGCTGAACGCGCCGGACTATCGGAGAAAGACGTGATCGTGAAGACGCTCGCGGAGGCCAGCGCCGACGCGGCGTACGTGAGGAGGAGCGGAAATGCGCTCACCGTCTTCGTGCCGGAGAAGATTCGTGGTGCGTACGAACAGGCGCAGTTCGTCCGTGCTCTCCTCGGGAAGATGGACGAGGAAGTCCGCGCGGGTGGATACGTACTGAAGACGAAGAGCACGCCGGAAGCGTTCTCGATTCTCGAGGCCGTGCTCCCCGACAGCGTGCGCGGTTCCGTCGTTCAGAAGCTTTCCGGGGAGAACAGGTTCCTCCCGCCCGTCCAGGACAAGGAGAACGCGCTCGAGTGGTTCAACGGAATGGTCCGGGACGTGTACGGAAGCGACGTGAAGGCCATCCCGACGCAGACGGGCACGAGCTACGTGATAAGAGGACGGAGACCGGGGGAGAGCGACATCGTCTTTAGCAGCCTCGAAGACGCGGTGGACGACGTGCTCCTCCGGCAGGTCTCGCTCACGCAACTGCGGACGGACCTCGGCTCCCAGGGTTTCAAGGTGCGGAGTGGGAAGGACGGCATCACCGTCTTTGACGGGAAGAGCATCCTCGCAAGAGGAGACACGGTGCAGGATGTGCTCAGGAAGCTCGAGTACCGGCCGAGCAAGATTGACGGACGTTTCAGCCCGCAGGACGTACGCGTGGTGGAAGGTGGAGTCGAGTTCAAGATCAGAGGGAACGCTGCGGTCGGGAAGATGCGGGACGTGAACAGGTTCCTCGACCGCTTCACGGATCCCGCGGCCGACGAGCTCTCGAAGACGGTCGCGAGGAGCGCAGTCGGGAAGATCGCGGAGAACGCGAACGCGACCTACGACGTGAGCATTCCCGCTTTCGGCATCCGTCGGACGTTCAAGGACGCGAAGAGCGCCCAGGAGTTCCTCCGTGGGAAGTGGGCCGATGCGGAAGGACTTACGCGCATGGCGGGAGACCGCGGGTTCGACCTTACGCGCCGCGGTGGCCTTTGGGTCCTTCAGAACGAAGCGGGCACGCGGAGCGTGAAGACGCTCGAAGAGGTCGGGGACATCTTGAAGACGGTGCCCGACCCGTCCTTCGCTCCGGCGCTCGTGCCGGAACTGGAAGTGGATGCCGACCTCGCGAAGATCACGGAGAAGATCGACAGCACGTACAGCACGAGGCCGACCTTCTTCGTGCCGCACGGCGCGGATCGCGTGCCCACGGACGAGCTCGGCCCGCTGGAGATCGCAAGCCACGCTTTCCGCCCGCAGCAGCGCTGGATCGCGGAGAAGCTCGAGAAGACGGGGAGGAAGGACCTGGGGGAGCTCTTCCAGAGCCTGCAAACGCACGTGACGGAGATGAGGCGCGTGCAGAACGACGTTCGCGCGAACATCACGGAGCTCTTCAAGGATGTAGGCGGGAAGAAGGTCATTCCCGCGAAGAGGCGGGAGGGCATCCTTCAGTACATGGAGGCGATGTACAGGGAGAGCGACGAGACGCTCAGAGCGCAGATCGTGAAAGATGCCGGTCTGACGGAACATGATCTTCGCGTGGCCGCGTCCTGTAGAGACATCCTCGGGAAGAGCCCGACGGAGGGGCTGAACGCCACGTTCGGCGTGAGCGCTCAGAAGTACCTCTTCGACTACATGCCCAGGTACAGGAAGTGGGCCGCGGGTAACGTGGATGACGTGAACAGCGTGGCCGGTTCGAGTGCGACGGAGGTCTGGAAGAGCAAGATCAGCGGAGAGGGAAGCATTCCGAAAGAGGTCGAGTTCATGTCCGCGTATAAGCGGATCGAAGATACCGTGGACTTCACGAGAGAGACGGACGCGCTCCGCGTGATGCTGCGCTACACGGACACGGGCTTCAAGACGAAGTACCTCGACCCCGTGTGGAAGAAGATCGACGCGGCGATGAAGGTCGGCGCGTTGAACGAGACTCTTCGCATCCAGATGCGGAGGTATCAGGAGGTGCTCTTCGGCTCGTACCTCACGAGCGGGGAGAAGAAGCTCGCGGCCTTCGGAGAGGCGCTGCACCGGAAGCTCGGGGTGAACCCGGAGGTCGGGAGGAAGGTCCTCGACGCGTACTTCACGCTGAACGTGCTCACGACCCAGGCGTTCCGTCCGTGGCTCGCGATAAGAAACGTCTCTCAGACGTACACGACGCTCGGCGCTCTCATGGGCATGGACTACACGCAGAGGGCGATGAAAGAGGTCATGGAAGATCCCGAGAGGTGGGTGAAGCTCCTCCAGCAGTACGGCCTCGTAGGGGAGGCACCGCCTCTTGTTCATGAACTGCTCCGTGCGGAGGGGGAAGCCGCGACCAAGTTCGGCGCAGCGATACAGGCTGGAGAGAACGCGATGGGCATCGCGGCGCAAAAGGGCCTTTGGTCCGTGAAGAACGGGGACGATCTCACGAGAGCTTTCGCGTACGTCGCCGCGAAGACGCGCTTCGAGGATGGAGTAACGCGTCTCCAGAAGGGCCTCTTCAAGGATTACGCGTCTTTCAGCGAGTTCACGAACGTGAACTACATGGACGATGCCGTGCAGAAGATCGTCGAAGAGCACGTCCGCGCGGGAAGATTCGACGAGGCGCGGCACGAGTTCGGGAAGAATGTCGTGGATCTCACCATGTTCTCCTACGCGAAGCAGAACAGGCCCGGCGTGATGGACGGCGTCGTTGGGAGGCTCTACGGGCAGTACCAGATCTACCCGTTCAACTACGTCGAGCTCGTGCGCAGGATGGGGAAGAAGGGTACCGTGGCGCAGAAGGCGGCCACTCTTGGAAGACTGGTCGGTATCGCCGGCGGGATCGCGGCCGGCCTCACGGCTATCGGCATGGAGGGGAGCAACTTCCTCCCGTGGATGCCGGCGAGCATGAGCGGAGGACCTCTTTTCAACGTGGCCGTGAACGTGGCGCAGGCGACGAACGCGAGCGGGTACCAGGGGAGGCAAGCACGTGCCGAGCTCGGCGCCATGCTCCCGGTGCAGATGAACCTTCAGGACTTCATCAGCGGGAACGGGCCGCTCGACGCGAGCGTCCAGTGGCCTCGCACGGTCCCCGGCTTCTATCAGTTCGACTCTCTTCGGAAGGCTCTGAAGTACGCGGAGGACGGCAACGACTGGAACGCCTTCCTCGCGCTTACGGGCGCTCCGATACGGATGGACCTAAGATGAGAAGAGCGGAGAGCTGCGGGAGGTCTTCCCTCTTCACGAGGAAGAGTACGCAGCTTCCGCTTCGCGTGACGGCCTCTATCTGAAGCGCGGGTACTTTCCTTCTCAGCAGAACACGATAAGATAGAAGAGAGTTCATCGGGACGAGGTGGCCGTTCACGGCCCGGAGCGCCACGTTCTTCTTTCGGATGTCGGGAAGTCTCCGGAGCATGGAGAGAAACGGCCGCATCTGCCTCTTCACGTACCACTTCGCGGCATGAAGCGTACACGGGACGAGAGCCGCAAGCTCCTTCGCACGCGTGGGAAGCACGATCTCAGGATGCATCCTTCTAAACCTCTCCACCACTCCCGTCTTTCCGTGCGCGTACCGGTCTGCCTCTCTTATTCCGCCTCTTCCCCTTTCCAGGCCCGCTCTCTTCATCTCCTCGTGAACGCGGTACGTCGTGAGATGCAGGAGAGCGGCCGTCTTCCGAAGACTTTTCGTCATCTCGTACGCTCTCTTCAGCTTCTACGTCGAGATCCCCCGCTCCTCGAGCACCCTTCTCTTCTTCATCGTCTTCCTTCTCCACGCCGGCCCACCTGTACTCCTCGTCTCCCCGTTTGCTCGGAAAGTCCTTCTCTCTTCTGTCCACGAAGATGCGAACCTGCCCGCTCTGCGAGAGGTTCGAGACCGCCGTGGAGATCTCGTCCGCGGTGAGCCTCGTGTTCCTTATGAGCATGGAACGCGTTGCACGCTTCTTCATGCGGATGTAGTCCGCAACGGCATCTATCTTCTGTAGGAAGGAACTGGCTCCGATGCTCTGGAAGATGCGGGTGTAGGAGGCCGCGGTGATCTTCGTGATCTGTATCGCGGTCTCGATGTCGTTCTTCGTGATCTCCTTCGAGATGTCGTAGCGGCAGCACTTGAGGATGAGCGCGAGTTTGAGGACCTGGATGTCCATGCGGGAGCACGCGTGTGCGTGCCCGTTCTTCGCCTCGAGATCGTCCATGAACTCGTTGTACCACTCGTCGTACACGCTCTTCGCGTCTTCCGTGAGCGTGTGCGGTCCCATGTTGTTCTCCGCGATCCACGCAAGGCGCTTCTTCATCTCTTCTTTCGGAGGGCCGCCCACAACCACACGAGGCATGCTGTAGCGGCGTGTACTTCTCGGCTGGAAGACGAGCGTGCTTCTCGAGAGGAAGCCGTCCTCGAGAGCCGTGTCGTTGATGCTCTTCTGAAGGCCGGCGGGCGTGGTCGCGCCGAGGAAGTTCGTGCAGAGGTGGCGGAGGACTTCTTTTCCTCTCGAGAGTGTGTTCACCTCCCACCGCTCATGCGGATCATAGATATCCATAAGGAACCCCGTCATGCCCTTCGTATACTCGACCTTTCCGAGCATGCTCTCGAGCTCGGGGACGTGAATGCTGATCTCGCTCGTAGGACGGTACACGAGGGGCGCACCACGGGGACCGAGGGCGACCTTCCCCGTGCTGTCGAGAAGTTTGATCGGGTGGCCGACCGGAAGCATGGCGCTTGCGAGCGCCTCCGGCGTGGCCTTGTTCTTCAGGATCTTCAGAGTCTTCATGCCCTTCACGTTCTCACTGACGTAGTATTTATTGCAGCCGTAGAGGAGGTCGGTTCCGGCGTCGATGATCGTGCCCTTCTTTGCAATTCCCGGAGGTGCGATTAAGATGATGTAGAAGTTGGAGTAGAGAGCACCGAGTCCCCAGGGGATGAACGTCTCACGCTTGAGCACGGAAGAGACGACGGAGACCGCGGTCCAGAAGGCGAACGCGGTAGGACATGCGATACCTCTTGTGTACAGGACGAAATCGTTGAGGAAACCGGGTGGAGAGGGTAGGTTCGTATCCCAGTGTTCCTTCGGCCAGAACCGATCCGGCACATCCTCTTCCCTGAAGGGTTCCGGCACTTCTTCCCCTCGACCGAGACGCCTTCTCTTCTGCATTTCCATGGTGCACCTTTCGGGAAGAGGGGGTTCAAGACTTCCCCTCGACAGCTTTCATCGGATACCAGGACGTGCCTTCTTCGATGTCGACACGGAAGACTACATCTTTTCCGAGGATGTGGAAAGTCCGTTCCATGTTCTTTCTGAGCACGCTGATGACTTCCTCGCGCTCCGTCTTTGGACACTCCACGAGGAGAGAGTCGTGGACCTGGACGAGCATACATGCCTTCATCTTCTTCTTCGTGAAGTCTTCGTGTATCCCAATCATCGCCCTGTTCACGATGTCCGCCGCGGCGCTCTGAATGGGGAAGTTTAGGCCTTCGCGCATGATCTCGAAAGAAGTACCGAGGAAGATGCGCTGCCGGCCGAAGACGTTTCGGAGCGCGTGGGTCTTCAGGACTTCTTGCTGCGTGGCCTGTACCCATCTTCCGTACGCTGGATGCGCCGCGCGGTACGCACGGTCTGCGGCGCAGAACGCGCTGAACGTAAGGGGGAGGTCGGGGACCTCTTTGCACACACGCTCGTAGATCCCTCGGAGTCCCCCGCCGTAGTTCCTCCCGAAGATGTAGACCTTGCTCGCCTTTCGTGCAGCCTTCCAGTTCACGTCTTCCGGCGTGAGGCCGAAGAGCGCTTTCGTATTCTCGTCGTGAATGTTCAGGCCGTCTTGGAACGCACGGAGCATGGGCTCGTCCCCGCTCACCGCGGCGAGCACGCGCAGCTCGAGGTTGCTGTAGTCCGCTTGGATGAAGATGTTTCCGGGGTCCGCGACGAAGACGCTGCGGACTTCCTTCGGAATGTTCTGCATGTTCGGCTTCGATGAGGAGAGTCTTCCCGTTGCCGTCCCGTGGATCGTGAAGTTTGCATGAACGCGGCCGTCCTGCCAAAGAGGGAAGGACGTGTACGTGCTGAGCATCTTGTCCGTTTCCTGATACTTCCGGAAGAGGGCGAGGAAGGTAAGCGTTCTTTCAATAAGAGCACGCTCTCCCGCGTACTTCTTCCCATCTCTCTTAAGAGACTTGATGTACTCGAGCCGTCCTGTTGCTGCGATCTGCAAGGAGAGGAGCGCCTCGTCGTCCGTGGAGAGCTTGCCGCTCTCCGTCCTCTTCTGCCGCGGCGCACTCCAGAGACTCACCGTGTTCTTCGAGACCGAGGAGAGCGCGAGGAGTTCCTTGTACTTCTTCGTGTCCTTGCGGAGCTTCGTGTTTAGATCGTACTTCTTCAGCTCCGCTTCGGCGCGTTCAAACTTCGCTCCCCGGAAGCCGTAGAAGAGGAGCCGGAGGTCCTCACCGCTGCCGAGGTTGAACGCAGACGGGAGTTCCGCGGTCTTCCGAAGACCTTCTTCCTCTTCTCGTAGAGCCTTCTGTAGGCCCCGTTTATAACGTTCAAGTCCGCGCACGTCAACACGAATCCCGCGCAGAATGGCCTTCGTGAGAACGGGTACGAGTGGGGCGGATACGTCGCGATAGACAGCTTCAACGTCAAGCTCCCGGGCATCTTCAAGAAGAGGTCCGTAAATCTGGTGGAGAACGACGGCGTCCCGAAGGTTGTACGTCCGAAGCGCCTCGTCGGGCACGGAAGAAAGCGAGCCGTCACGATGGAGAACTCCATCCTTCCAATAAGGAGTTTGACCATAAATCGAGACGATGTAGCCGAGATTGTGAGGCAACTCAGGATGAATTGCGTGATGAAGAAGGAGTGCATCGTGGATTCTCCTCTCGATCTTGAAGCCGTGTTTCATGAGATGGAGGACGTCGAAGAGAGCGTTCTGGAAGAGGAGTTGGCAGGAGGTGAACAGGTGCTGGAGGAGCACGCGTACTTCACGCTCTTCTCCCGCTTCCCAGTACGGCTTCCCGCCGAAGGAGAAGAACGGTACGCTGAGCGCTCTCTCCCCGTCCTCCGCGAGGCCGATGACGAAGATCTCCGAGCGGTCCGGGGAGAGGCCCGTTGTTTCCAGGTCCACGGCCACGAGCGTCTTGTTCTTCACGCACCGGTTTACGAATGCATGCACGTCCTTCAAAGACGGTTTCGTATTGAAGCGCTCTACCGGCTTCCTCCACCCGCTCTTCGCGATGCTCTTCGCTTTCTTGAAGTCCGCGATCCACGTGGGCTCTTCCCTCTGCTGCCCTCGTAGGATGTAAGAGGGATGGTACGTGGGAATCGTAGGAAGTCCTCCATACTCAAATACAGATCCCCGATTCCGCGTGATAGAGCCTCCAATTCCGACTGCGCTTTGTGCAGTTGTACCAAGAGGCAGGAGCACTCTCGCGCCATTTCGGATAGCGACCCGCACTTCCTCTTCAAACCCTTCTTTGCAGCATTCGATTGCAAGTTCTGCCTCCATGCTCTTGATGTCATTCTGTGGTGGCCGGCAGGAGATCACGTTCATCACGTAACAGGATCTTCTCATGATCTCCGCCTCGGTGAGAACGCAGTTGAGGACACCTCCGGCGGGGCCGCAGAAGGGTCTTCCTTCCACGACCTCCCGTTCCCCGGGTGCCTCTCCGATGATGACGATCTTCGCAGATGCGCCGTCCGGCGCCTCGGACCAGACGCGCACGCCGTCACGGAGGGGGCACTTCGCGCAATTCTTCTGAAGGCGCTTGACCCTCACCTCGGCACCCCCCATCCGAAGAAGAAGGTCACGAGTGCAAGGACGACCGCGGCCACGCCTTCAACGACGGCGAGATCCTGGTAGAACTTCAAGTCCTTCTTCGCCTTGTCCCGCTCATCTTCAAGAACGGGAATGCGAAGGAGAGTCTCCTCGTACTTCCCCTTGTAGATCTCCGCTTCGTCCTGTGCGTTCACGCAGTCCTGCATGTCCTGTACCTCCAAGGTGAAGTAGGGTGTGCCGTCGTCCTTGTACTGGACGCGGGCCTCACCATTTGAAGAAGTAGACGCCAGGAATAGGAGAAGGAACGCAAACAGGACCATGCGGATTCTCGTCCGTGTATACGATCCACTTCCTCTTCTCACGAAGTGCCCTCCTTTCTCTCCTCTCTCTTCTTATTGAAGCGGTCGGCCAGTTCTTCCGCCGAGAGCGCTCTGTTCTGCTCCTTCTTTGCCTCCACCACACGCTCGGTTTCCTCCTTCTCCTTCTTCACGTCCGTCTTCTTCTCCGCGACCGGGAGCGTCCTCCTGAACTTGATGCCGATGAAGATGCTTCCAAGGAAGCCGCAGAGCGTGATCACGACCACGAGGATGTCCGCAAGCTCTTTCACTTCTTCTCCCTCTCTTCCTTCTTCTCGATCACGGCGACCACGTCGCCGTACACGCGCACCGTCCGTCCGTCCGGGTACGCTATCGTGTACCCATGCTCCTCCACGCTCACGGAACAGAGGGCTCCCTTCTCGTAGAAGTAGGATTCAAACGTCATGGGATTGCTGATCTTCACGGTCTGGAAGATGTACGGCTGTGTGCTGCTCACACCCTTCTTCAGCTCTGCCATCTCCTTCTCGCGGAGGACGCCAAATACGGAGACGAGAATGAGCATGACGCCGAGGATGGTGCCGACCGTGATTAGACGCGCTTCTGTTTTGCTCACGCTACTCCTCCATCACCATCGGCACCTTCGTCCTGTACTGCCGCACGGGTCTCGAGAAGATGCGGAAGTCCGGGTTCTTCAGGAGGAAGCGGAGCATGTCCTGCGGCGCCGTGTTCTCCCCCTGCGTGATGTAGAGGAAGGAGCAGTTCGGGGGGAGGACGGCCGGTCTTTTCGGTTCAGGACCGGGAACGTAGCGGAGCTCGGCCGCAGCGTAGCCCGTCCACGGGCTCTCCGTGATGCACGCGACGCGGTAGGAGATCTTCTCCAGCCAAGGAAGGCGGATCTTCCCGTCCACGAGGGCACTCGTCATGTAGCCGCGCTCGTTGAGCGTGGAGAGGAGCGCCTCGAGCTCGTCGCTTCCCTGGTGGTAGAGGTCCCCGAAGAGGCGAACGTGCACGCTCTTCATGCCGTGCTCTCTTATGAACGCCTCGAGGGAGGAGAGCACGCCGATCACGGAGAGATCGAAGCCGTCCCCGAACTCGATGTGAACGGCGCCCTGGCCGTCGAAGAGGCCCCCGTTCACTGGGCCGTAGGAGATGTCGCTGACGTGGAGCATGTTCTTTTTCTCCTCTGTTCTCTTAAAAGAGAGCGGGGGAAGACACGCTCCCCCCGCACCTCCAGGCAAGCCGATCTACTCGTCCTTCTTGAACTTGCTCTTCTCCGGAGCAATGCCGTACATGCCCTGGCGCTCCTCGCCGTCGCTCTTCGAGATGTACTTGTTCAGCCGGACGGTGCCGGTCGCGCCGACGAACGCCTCCGGGTTGAAGGTGTCGTCCTTCTTCGAGACCGCGACGCCGAACGCGATGCACATGTCGTTCAGGGCGCCGAGCTGCTTCTCGTAGTGCTCGCTGTTCTCGTCCACGTTGAAGAAGCCGCTCACGGTCATGCCGGCCACTTCCGTCCCGTCGGTCTGCTCGGGACCGTCCACGATCTTCCCCTGGAAGAAGAAGGACGGAGCCTTCTGCTTCTCCTCCCCGTCGTCGTAGTTCATCTTCGTGCACTCGACGAGGTAGTCGCCCTTGTCGTAGATACGGAAGGAACCGCCGCCGTGCTTCTGAGAGAGACCCTTGAATCCGACCTTCGCCATGTTGTTCTCCTTGCCGGTCTTTCCCGACTGTCTTTCGTTTGGTGAGATATTTTCCCGCGGCAACGCCGCAAAGATGCGCACTTGCTCTACTTCTTCTTCTTCGGATCTTCTCCGTTCTCCTCGTTCTCCTCCTCTTCTTCGTCCTTCTCCTCTTCCAGCTCCGCGAGGGGCTCGTACCCGTTCGCGCCCTTGCACCACGTTGCGAGCTTCTTCCCGAGCTCGGCCGTGATGACGCGCTTCTTGTCCTTCTTGAAGACGCCGTTCGTCTTGTCCTGCCATACGCGGAACGTATGCCCTTCCGGCTCCAGCATGAGCACGATGGGGAACTCGTACTCGATGCCGTCCCGCTGGATAGGCTCGGCCCCGAGCTTCCGGGGCACGCTCTTCTCCTTCCCGGTCTGCGGATCCACGTTCTTGTCGATCACGTACTTGTCCTTCGCGCGGATCGTGGCGATGAAGTGGGCGGAGCGTGCAAGAGACGTGAACGTCTCGATGAACTCGCCGTGCGCTCGGCTCGGCTGCTTCCACTTGCTGAAGCTGTTCACGCCGGGCGTGTCCTCGACCATCTGGAGGACGCCTCCCTTCCCGACCCACTCATGGGAGAGGCTGTCGAAGATGACCACGTCGGCCTTGTCCACTTCCACCGCCTCGCGCAGGATCGCGATGCAGCGCTCCGGCGTGTACGGGCTCTTCAGGTCCTTCACGAAGAAGTCGAACGTGTTGCCGTAGTAGTCGGACTGCCCCGGTTGCGTCTCGATCAGCACGATCTTCTTCCCGAGTTCTTTTGCGAGAATCAGACTTCCGACCGTCTTCCCGCCGCCGGACGGTCCCATCACGGCCATGCACACCCGCGTTCCGACCCTCTTCGCCTTTCTCGTAGCGTACGCCATCTCTTCTCCCTTCTACTTGTACGTAGGGTAGCGTCTCTTCATGAGCTCGTAGGCGAGCGCATATACCGGGACGCTCCTCTTCTTCGCATCCGTGCTCTCATACCACTCGTCGATCTTCTTCACAACTTCCCGGATCACGAGGCCGTCGTCGGGCATAAGAGCACGCTCCTCGCGTTCTCCGTACGCGCCGCCGGTCTTCATCAGGAAGGACATGCAGTAGAGGCCGCCTATGTAGCCCTCTACGAAGGCGTACTTCTCATAGAGCTGGAGCGTGCTCCAGTACTCCGAGGACGCCTGGAGGACGCCTTCAGCGCAGGTCGTAGTCGGAAGCGTCGTGAGGAGAAGCAGAGTAGCAGAGACCAGAGCGAAGAACTTCGATCTCATACGGGACCTCCTTGTACTGCGAGCGCTTCACGCGGAACGCTTCTACGTCTTCGAGGGGGAAGAGACAGCAGAGCATGGGGAGGTCGAGGATCGCGGTGGTCTCCTCCACGGGTTCGAGCTCACGGACGATTCCGTCCTCCGCGTTCCGGTGATTCTTTCCGTTCTCGAGGAACTCCTTCAGGTCCGCGTTCTTCTTCGGATCTTCCTGCACGAGGAGCCACGCCCGGTTCAGACTCTCGCAGTAGCGGAAGTCCAAGGGCGTGAGCACTTCTCTCTTGAGGGGTAGGCAGAGATCCCCGTACTTCCCGGAGATGACGAACTTCATCAAGAGCGACCCCCTCTCCTCTTCGCCCGCCTCACGCCTGGACCGTACCCGCGCATCAGGCCGCCACTCGGCCCTACGCCGTAGGTGTCGTCGGGGCGGAAGTAGATAGACGCACTCCTCGGCTTTGAACCGAACTCGCTCCGCTTATTGCGCCTCGTGCCTCCGTGAAGGTGGGAGCGGACATAGACGCCTCCGGCCAGTTCTACCAAGACCCAATCGAGCGCGGGCTGCTTCATGCCTTCTTCCTCCCGTTGTAGATGATCTGGAGCGCGTCGTTGATGATCGCGACCTGTCCGAGGTTCTTCAGAGTCGGTTGCGTGCTGAGCTCCGCTTTCTCCTTCAAAAGAGTGGGCTCGTCGCAGCAGCGTGCGAGTAGGGCTGAAATGCTCACGAACTCTCCTTTCATTTTCTCCGCGATCTTCTCGGGTACATCCGGCAGCGGGCGCCAGAAGACACCGGGACCCGCGCTCACACGCTCCCCGTCGGTACACTTGAACAGGACACGGGGAGAGAGGCCCGGCTTCACGGAAGCCTGGGCGATGCGCACCAGAGGGAAGCGCACGTCGGGGTCGAAGCGATGCTGTACGTAGGAGAGCACAAGCACCTCGTCCAAGTGCGGGGGCTCATGCGTCTCGCTGGAGAACCAGCCCACGCAACCGTCATGCATGTTCAGCCACGTGCCGGTGTGCATCAGCGCTTTCCTTTCTTCGCTGGTCTTCCCGTGAACGGTTCTTCTTTCTTGAAGAGTGCGGGTACTTCAGAGAGGTCCCCCCGGCAGATGTCCGCGTACTCGCACCTCCGGTTGTAGGACATGCAGAACTGAGTATTCCGGGGGAAGAGCGCGGGCACGCCGTACTTCTTGATTCCTGCGACGCGCGTGCTGATGTCCAGGAGCTCGCTCTGCACGCCGGCCTCGAACTCCTCGAGGTCCTTCTCCGTCCTCTCCACGATCTCTCCCCGGAAGCACGCGATCTTCCCCGTGTCCATGGAGGAGAGCGACCAGCCCACGATGTCCGGGATCATCTGAGCGTGAATGCCGTACACCTTCTTCACGCCGTATATGTACGCCGTGCTCTGGTCTCCGATGACGACTCCTTCGAGGACGATGTTCGGATTGCTGAAGGAGGTCTTCGTCTCCATGATGTACACGGTCCCGCTCCGGTTCTGAAGGATGCAGTCCGGCCGCATGGTCATCTCGAAGCCGTTCGGGAGGCGCGGTCGCAGTTCCTCTTCTACATGCAGTACCTTGAAGTTCTGCACGTCCTGCATCCCGAAGCGGGAGATCCAGGCGCCGAGCATCACGGGCCCGCGCCAGGTGTACTGCTCGAAGAGCCCGTGGTCGATCTCTTTTTCCCTCTTCTTGAGTTCACGAACGAGCGTCTCCTCCGCCTTCTTCCCGCTCTTCGTCTCGTAGAAGACGGCCTTCGCCTCGTGGAAGGCGCCGCCGAAGACGAGCGGACCGGCGGTCTCCTGCGGCACGTAGCGCAGGACGTGGCGGATGTACCACTTACGCTTACAATTCTGAAAGAGGTTGATATAGTGGTACCCCGACTCGCTCGCCGTTCTTCGGGCTTTTACTATATTTTTCACTTTACGTGCGCCCAAGTTATCCCCCTCCTGGCTCTTTGTATAGTAGCCTTGCTTACACCGTATATTCTTGATAGTTTTACAGCCCCATTCTTTCTATCCTTTCTTATTCTTCTTACTGCCTCTTCGGAAAGTTTATGGTTGTACGCGTCTTCCCCCTTATGCCTGCCTTTATCTTGCGGGTAGAGTCCTTTGGCCCACCCGTCTATTGTGTTTTCAGCGAGGGTTCCGGCCTTCAAGTGCTTCGGATTGATACACATCTTATTATCGCACGTGTGCATGACGCAGAATCCGTCAGGAATACCTCCGACTTCCAGTGTGTATACATATCTGTTCATGTTGTAGAGTCTTTTGTTTATCCTTATTCTCGGATATCCAGATCCAGAAGGCCTATGCGAAATGCAGATCCAGCAGCCTTTCTCGTCTACCGTATACCTAATGGATCGCACAGGCTTCGTTCCGCCTGTAGAGAAAGACTGCTGCATAACCCGCTCTTTCATAAGTGTATAGTATCACTTCTTTTGCAGGCTGTAAAGTCTTTCTTTTCGGACTCGCTCCCGCGGCGCTCTCCCTTCTTCATCTTCAGAGCGCCTCTCCGCAGAGCGTGCATTTCTCGCCTCCGCTCCGCTGGATGCACTTGCACGCGCGGCACCGGATGTACGTTCCGCTCCAGCTCCCGCCCTTCTTCTTCTCCGTGAGGGAGAAGAAGCGGTTGTAGTAGTCGTCGTGGTAGAAGAGAGGCACCGCCACGAGGCTCCTGTTCCTGAAGCGAAGCGTCCCGTCGAAGCCGTCGCCGGTGTACGCGAAGCCGCACGTGGCGCACGGTCCGGGGAAGATGCCGTTTCTTTGAGCGGTCCTGAAGTCCCTCATCTTCTCGTTGTTGTAGATGTCCAGGAGGGGCACGTCCTCGTACTCCCCATCCACGCGGCCCATGGTGTACCGCTCATCGTTGGTCGCGGCGAAGTTGTACGCGCACCGCGTCATCCTTCCGTCGCTCTTCACGACCATGAAGTTCGGGTCGCTGTACCGGCACGGGTACTTCCTCATGCTCTCCTCGTTCAGGCGGTTCAGAGGCTTCCCCACGCAGACGTAGTCCGCGACGCCGAGCCACTTCGCGATGAAGCGTTCGATCTCCTCGTAGTCCTGCCCACGCTCGCAGATCTTCACGGCGATGTCCACGTGCTTCCCGAGGTCCCGGTTCATCTCCATGGCGGTCTTGATGCTCTTGGAGACCGTTTCGTAGTCGGTACCGGGACGCGCGGCCGCGGCCGTCTTGCAGTCCGTGCCGTCGAGGGAGAAGATGATCTGGTAGCAGGAGGTGCCCGGACTGAGCAGCTCCATGAACGCGTCCTGGCGGAAGAGCATCCCGTTCGTGGTCACGTAGTAGCGCAGGTGTGCATCGTTCAGCGTTTTGAGCATCTCGGGGTACTCCGGGTGGAGCATGGGCTCCCCGTTCAGCCAGGGGACGATGGTGGTGGGGAAGTTCACGCGCTTGATAATGCTCTTGAAGAGGGAGAGTGGCATGTCCATGGCCTTCGCCTTGCCGTCAAGCGTGGGACAGAGCTTACACTGGAGGTTGCACCTCGACGTGACCTCTATGTCCACCTGCTTCGGTACGATATCATGCTGGAGCGTTTTCATGTGTTCTCCTAAACTGCGTTCTTCTTCGGAGACCGCGGAAGTGGGCAGCCCTCCGCGTTCTCCTTGCACCGAACGGCCGTTCACCCTTTCTTTTCGCCGCTCTGCCCCGCGGCGTGTTTCTTCCCGCCCCCAACGGAGGCGATGTTTCCGTGTTTCCATCCACAAGCGAGGAGGTATCCGACCGTAGGCGTGTTCAGCTTCTTCCCGTTCTTCTGAAGATCGCGCAGACCGTTGAACATGGTCCGTATTGTACCATGGGAGAGGCCGGATAGCAAGGAAAAGATTTGAAGACGTTCTTCATCTTGCAGGAAGTCGAGAGCGTCCTTCTTCGCGGCGATTCTACCGCTCACGGAGAGCTCCGCGGAACGCTTGCCCTCCACGGCGAAAGCGTCCACCATCGCTCTTCTTATGACACTCTCCGCGAGCGCAGAGTAACCCTCCTCTTGCGGCGTGCTCGGCGTGATGCGTTCTCTGTCCTTCAGGTGAAGGGCGGGATGGTGCATGTTCAAGATGCGGTCTCCTCGGCGCGTGCGATGGCGGCGCGGGCCATCTTCTGCAATCGACCTATCGCGTCCTTCCAGTCGGCAGCGTCCTCGTACTCCTTCGCCACCTCAACAGCAAGAGCCAACAGATCCGTAGAAGCTGCGACTACCGCCGCGTCGGCGTCCTGTTGCCATGGCGCGTCATCACTATTGCCTACACTGGCAATGTACTTGTCACCGGCGAAGATCCGACGGCAATCGAACTGAGGATCACGTTGCGCTACGGTCCACGGTCCCGGCGTGTGTCCGCTCATCCCTGCGCCTCCTGCCACTTGGACCATGGCCTGTTGGCCTGTCGTGCCGCTTTCCTGCAAGCCCGTATCGTCCTGCGCGGGAGAGTCCAGTGGCCGCCATCCGGCCCTTCGACGTACTTCGCGCCATCGGAGGAGAACCAGATATTCCGGTCGTCGTACTGATGGCATCCGTTGGTATCACCCTTGCGACTTTTCAAGTAGACCGCACAGCAACCGCTACGGATGTCGGCTATGTACCTGTCCTTCATCCCTGCACCTCCTGGTCCAGCGCGTTGTCGGGGTCCTCGCGCGTCGCATCCATGGTGCGCTGCGGCTTCGCGCGCTCCTCCCGCAGTCGGCGCACGGCGGCTCCCGCCATTTGCCATCTGCCGCATAGCGAGGCAAAATCATAGCAGTCCATTTCCTTCTCCCGCTTCTCGTCCCGGTTGGAACAGTCTAGAGCCTCCCACGCTTCCCACGCCTCCCGGTATACCCGCGCCTCTTCCTCCGCTTTGCCCTTGGTGTCCATGAGCCATTCCAGGAGATTCCCGAGATCAGGCTCGATATGCGGCTTGTTGTTCGCCTTTTGCCATAAGGCGGATGCTTCGTGCATGCGGGTATAGGCAAGGCTGATACACGCTTCGGCGCCGGTCAGCTCTTCCTCCAGGCGCTTCACCTCGGCGGAGAGGTCGAGGATGTCGTCGATGGTATCGCGTCGTAATGCCAGAGATATCGAAACGTATCCGCAGATAGACGGCATTCTGTCGAGAATACGCGCCCACTCCTCAGCGCTGCGATGCAGGTTCATGCGCGGCTCCTTTCTTCCTGCTGTTGCTGCCACGTCAGGCCCTTGCGCTGCTTCGGCTTCCGTCACGATGTACAGCTTGTGTGACCCTCCGCACTCAGGGCAGATCCGTGCGCCTTCTCCGTTGCGCTGCGTACCATCAGGGTCGCAGAAGGGACACGCGGCCTCGTCGGGCTGCGCTGCGGGGACCTCATGCGATCTACTCGCGCATTCGTTCAATGCGTCGCACTCGACGTTACAAGGCAGCTCGTGGTCATGCTTGCATCGCTCCTGCGCATTCCCGGCGGCGGGAACATGGTCCGCGTGCGGGGCGAGGGCGGCGTCTACAAGCCGCTGCGTCGTGAGCGTCTTGATGCCGTCGCGCTCGGCCGAATGCAGCGCCTCCCGCGCCTGCGCAAGCTGCGCCTCCAGCGCAGTCTTGGCCTCCACCAGTTGCTTGATGCGATGGCCATCCTGCTCTGCGGCTCGCTTCTCGCTTTCAAGCTGCGCCTCCAGCTCTGCGATGCGGGCGGCATCCTCGCGACGCTCTTCCTTCGCGTCGAGCACCTTGCACCATTCCCTGTGCATAACTCGATCTCCGTATTTTTCAGCGGACAACGGGATTGGAGCCTTGCACTCGCAAAGGTTTTTGGAGTCATCGCAGTCAAACCACTTGCACGTACCGCAGGTCATGGCTACTTCCTCCTCGCTATTTCAATTCTCTCCAGCTCACGTGCCAGGGCGGCGTAATCGCTATAACGCACCCAGTCACCGTCATCGGTTTCGGTCATGCTCGCCAACGTCTCTTCACCCTGGTCGCTGATGTAGTACGGGTCGAATCGCTTCACTTCCATCCCTCTACCTCCTAAACGCGGCTCGGCTTGGCTACACAGTCTACTCCGCTTGATCAGAGCGGCGGTCTTCGATCTGCGCCTACCACCCACCCTTACCAAGCCTTGCCGCTATGGGGACGGCAGGTACTCACGAACAGTGCCGCTCCCTATGATGCTTCCTGCAAAGCCATACAACCTCTAATGGCTTGCCATAGTCGGTGTGGTGCCCATGGCTGTTCCGATCCCCACACACCACACACGGAAGACGCTTTATTTTTCCACGCCTAACGGCAGACTGCAGGATCGATCTGGCCGCGAATTTTTCCGGGAATCTTTTCTTTTGAATTAGCTTGTAACGATAGTGGTCCTTGGAAATGCCGCCCTTCCAGTTTGGACTATTTTCTCCAGATAACCAGATATGTATTCTTTTGCGGCAATTATCCGACCATCTCTTATGCCTTTCGTCTTTATTGAGCTTTAGCCCGATGCGCTCGGCCATTCTCTCTACGGACTTGGTTGTTTTTGAAATGGTGGCCGCAATAACGGTACATGGAAAGAGATGATAATTATCACGCACATATTTCACCTCCGATTCAGTCCATCTCTTGCGCGTCACCACACTTCCTCCAACGTCCCCAAAATAGGCGCCCCGTACCCTTACAGAACAACATCCTCCTTTCCGTCTCCTCCTTCATAGAGCGGTATCGCGCGGAGAGCGAGATCGACGTTCTTGCAGAACGTGTCCATGATCTTCTTGTTCTCTTCGGTGTCCGTGTTGTAGCGCTCTTTAAGAAGGACGATTCCTTCTTCCACGTTTCTTCGCATGTTCGAGAAGTGCACCGGTGCGAGGAGCGCCGGCCCGTCCCGCTTCTCCGCGGCCTCTGCGGTCTGAAGTCCCTGGTGCTCCTCTCCCGCGGTCTTCGTGAAGTACGTGCTGTACTGCTGCATGAGCTCGTCGTACGTGTACTCCCGCAGCTCATGCGTCCTGTTCTCGAGGACGTATCGGAGAGGCGCGTAGGGGATCTCCGTGATAGACGTTCGGTCCTTCGGGGAGCAGGTCCAAAGACGGTAGAGGCCGGTTTCTTTCTCCCGTCCCGGCGCGGGGAAGATGCGCTCCCAAAGCTGCAACAGAGAGCGCTTGTAGGCGAGCATGGCGTAGTCGCTCTGGACGCCGTTTGCGGCCGTGATCTTCACGGCACTCGCATTCTGATGCGCGGGCGGCACGGGCTCGGCTTCGAGTGCGCCGTTCTCGTAGCGGTACGCGGGAACGCGCCCGAGGTGCGTGTGCGCGTAGTCCACGCCGACGAGGAAGATGCGCTTGATGTGCGCGAACGGGTTCTTCTCGTTCAGCGCGAAGAGGGACGGGAGGAGAACGGCCGCATTCGCCACGCACCCGGCCTGGATCATCATCTCTCCGAGGTCCGGTGTGAGGAGGGCGGTGAGGATGTTGTACGGGTGGTTTAGGCCGTTCGCACCCTGTATCGCGTGCTTGAAGTAGAAGCGCTTGCCGGGCGCTGCGAGCGCTGCGGATGGCTCACAGGTGGTAGGTATGAGGAAGGCGGGTCTGTGGAGGCCGTGCTCTTCGAGGTACGCGTCCGGCACGGCGATCTTCTGAAGGTACCGCGCGCTGAAGGGTCCGACATCGACGAGGATGCAGAAATGCGGACTTACGTCGTGAGCCCAGCACGCGCCCAGGTTCGTCGGGCCGCAGATGACGGTTCCTTTGAAGGACCGGAGCGCGGGGAGCGCTTCCGTGAGCGTGGAACCGCTGCCGAGCACTACGCACGTCTCGAGATCTTCCGGCAGATGCGGGGATACGGCCTGGGAGGCGCCGCAAGGGTAGGAGTCGAGATCGCTGTAGTAGATGCCGAGCATTCTTCCCATGTTTTTGAGCCACACGGGGAGCCACTCTCTGAGGAGGCCGTTGTTCGCGCGGACTACGTCTGCTGGAGCGGCCATGTCCGGCCGGTCCACCTCGGGCATGAAGAAGTCGTCTGCCGCGTCGTCGAGGGAGAGGTTCAGGCTGAACGGCAGGACGTCTCGTGTGCCGTCATCTCCGGGAATGTGGTCGCTCATGCGGGTATACGGTCTCCTTTTCTGGCGTTCTGCGCCTTGTGCTGCGCGTATTCTATCACGCGCTGGAGCAGATGTAAAGAAAAAAAAAAGGCCGGGTGAGGACCCGGCCGTGAACGCGTGAGCGCTGGAGCGCTTCAGTCTTCGCACCTCTTCAGGTGTTCATCGTAGTCCGGTTGTTCCGTAAAGAAGTCGCGGATGCGTTCTTCTTCGCATTCGAGCATGTACCATAGGCGTTCTTCATTCTTCTTCGTGAAGTACGGGTACATATCCAGCATGGAGGGCTCCCCACAGATGCAGACGGGGAAGACATGAAGAACTTCGAGGTCCCCGCCCTCCTCGGGATCGGAGCGAGTGGCCGGCCGGTACGGTGTGCGTGTGAGGACGACTTCGTTCTCCTCGTTCTCATCTTCGTCGTTCAGGAGAGGGCCGACGAGACGGAGGTGCATCTCGGAAGGCGTGTAGTGGTAGCGCACGTCTTCACTCCTTCAAAGAGAGGCCGGAAGAGGAGAGCACGCGGGACGTGCTCCAGCGGGAGGGGAGGGCTTCGTGTCCGCGGGGGCACGTGGTCTGGTAGGAGAGCTGGGCTTCGAGGAGGGGGTAGGACTTCTTTTCTTCCACGCTTGTGTGCCCGCACGTCTTGCAGATGACGATGAAGCGCTGGATGTTCATGTTCTTTTTCTCCTTTCAAAAGAAAAGGGGCGGGAAGATCCCGCCCCGTACGCGCTCTTCACGGGCTCTTCACTTTTTCCCGGCCTCCTGCACGCGGTGCGACGTGCTCATGGAGGAGCACTCGTCGATGAGGGACGGGAGGATGGCAAGCGCGGCCGGCTTCAAGAGGCGCTTGTTCACGAGGAGAGCGTGCACGTCCTTCCACCGTGTGCTCTTCATCTCGATCTTCACGTGCCGGAGACCGAAAAGAACCGTGTCCTCGGGGATCAGAGCGCAGAGCTCGGAGGTGATGCTGTCCTTCTCCTCGGAGAGAGCGCGCAAGCGCACCTCCAGGTCCCGCTTCTTCGCGAATAGGTCGAGAATGCGCTCGCGCTGTTCTTCTTCCTTCTTCTTCATGCTCTTCTTCCTTTCATGTTCATGTGCGCTACGCGTTGCACGCTACGTGGTACACGATACGCTGTGCCTCCGGCTGGAGATTCAGCGATTGCCGGAAAGGAGGACGATGTCGCCGGTGTCGTCCGCTCTCCCACGGATGTAGGAGATGACTTTGAGCCGGCCGCCCGCTCCGGCGATTCCGTCGATGTAGAGGACCTCATCGGAGATGCGGCCGTCCTTCCGTATGCGGATGGCGAGCGTGAAGCCGCCGTCAGCGCGTACGGGACCGGTCTCGACGGTGCTCTTCCGGCCGTCCACGGAGAGGGAGAGGAAGAAGTTGCGGACGTTGCGGGGTGCGCTGTTCATGCCTTCACCTCCTCGGCGCTCTTCTTCTCCGCTTCCCACGTCCTCGCGTCTACGGCGAAGGGCATGATGAGGAGAAAGACGGGGGAGGGGGAGAACGACGCACGATCGACGGAGAAGAGAATGGGAGCGTCGAGCTGGCCGTCCTTGTTCATCTTCTCCTCCGGCTTGTAGAGGAAGAAGGGGAGGAAGATGAACGGGGAGAGGAAGGTGGTGTTCACGGCGGCGCCGATCTTCGTGAGGTGGAAGAGAACGGAGGGTAGGCGATAGCCGTCGCCCTTCTTCACGGTGTCGAGGAAGGAGATGCGGGGACGGGATTTCAGGTCTTGGAAGTATTCCGGGATGACACGTTCCGCGTTCAAGAAGGCCGGTTCGTCTTCGAGAGTGAGAACGAAGACGGACGCGCTCTTCTCGATGCCGTACTTGCCCGGTTTGAGGCCGTCCGGTAGGTCCTTCACGTTCACGTCGGTGAAGTGGAGGCGGTGGCCGTCGGTGCAGAAGAGGCGGAAGATGTTCTTCTTCCCCGTCTCCACGACGTGAAGGCCGGTCAGGTGGCGGCGGGTGTCGTCCTTCATCTCCGCTTCCATGAGGAGGGAGAGAGACGCGAAGAGCGGATCGCTCTTCTTGAGAATGGCGTAAGTCTTCGGCACTGTGTGCCCCTTTCTTCGCCGTGTTCGGCGATGCGTGTATTGTACCATGAGCGCGGGGTGAACGCAAGGAAAAAAAAAAGAGGGAAGAACTTCTTCTTCCCTCTCTTCAGGAGGCGCAGCGCGGAGCGCATGGTCCGGGAGGCGGGATTTTCAGGAAGGCGCCGCGCGTAGCGTGCCACGTGGCCGTGGAGTACCACGGGCCGGACGTGTTCACGTGTTCGCGTGCTCTCTAATAGAAGAGAGAAGAGGGGTAAACAGGAGTGTAGTAGTCCTATGAAAAATCGTCTTGAAACCGCCTTTTCCGTAAAGAAAATTGTTGCGCGGGATTTTCAGCGGGTGTACTGTGTGTGCATGGAGGATACGACATGTATAGGACACCAATAGGGGTTTTCTGCCTGAAATACGATCCTTTGCATCCTGAACGGGGGGATTTTTGGGAAATTACAATCCGCTTCAGTGGTGAAATTGTGCAATCAAAGAATCTCAAAACAGGGAAACAAGATGTAGAAGAGTGGAACAAAGGGATGAAAGAGTGGGAAACGCGGTATGAACCGGGATGGTACTATTGGTACTGTTTCCCCGGGTGTCTGCCAGACTCTTATCCGACGGGACCTTTTCCTTCTTTCGTGGCAGCTAAGATTGCCGCGACGCGGGCGAAAGAGTAAGAATAGTATGTATATAGAGAATAAAGGCGGCTACTACGATGCCGACGGCGCGCAGCATGCGCGCATGGCGCGGTTTCTCGTGCTCATGCAGAATAGGGGGAATCCGAAAGAACCTATCCGCGCGATTGTGCGGAGCGTGGCGCTACATCAGCTTGGTTCTTGGATGGTCGGGACCGTACGGATCGGGAAATGCAAGTACTTCTTATCCGGTTCGTACGGAAATGACGGCCTTCCGGTCTCGGTGCTCCCGGACGCGTACTATCTCGGCACGGTCGTGCCGGAAGCGCTCATGAGCGCGTGGAACACGGGCGGAGGATGGAACGGCGCCGGTGCGGAAGGTCCAGCAATGAGGGCTTGGGCGCGGGAAACGTTTGGAGACGGGAGGAAGAAATGAGCATGAGAGAAGAACGGGAGAGAATTGAGAACATGACGGATCGGGAGTATGAAGACGTGCTGGATGATGTTTTCGGAAACGTGAAAATCTGCGGATTCGTCTTCTCTTCCGGGAGGGCGCTACGGGAGCTCGATCCTATTGCATTCGACTGCGGGAAGGCGGACTATATCGATTCCCTTCTCTCCGATCTCGGAGAGGAAGAGGATGAGGAAGAGGAAAGCGAGGAAGAGGAATGAGCGGTAGCGTGGTAGTGTTCCGTGGGAAGCGGGTTCGGATTCCTGGGGACTCACACAGTATTGAAACGTGTCTGATGAAGCTTGATGCCTTGATTGAGGGCACGAGCAATCCGGGGAAACGGGAAGTGTACGGCGCGATGAGAGAGAGGATGATGCGGCGCTTGGCGGAGGCGCTATGGGATGAGAACGGGCTTGGCGACGTGCTCCCGGCGGACGCGGAGAGCGTCGGGAGGGCGCTATGAAGACGGTTCTTTACACACAGAAAGTATACATGTGGGCAAACATTCCCGATGATGTAGAAGAAACGGAAGAGGCTATCATAGCGTATTTCGATGAAAACGATGCGTGGCCGAACGTAACGGAGGGGGAATGGGACTCGGAGCTTATAGACTTTGAAGTAGTGAAGAGGGCGGCGGGGAAGGCATGAAAGATACATACGTGGAAGGGAATTGCACGGTACGGTTCGGAGAACACGAGTACACGGCGGGCGGCGCCATGGTGACGGACGCGGCGCTCGTTGCGTACATCGGGAAGAGGGAAGAGGGAAGGGCGAGTTGGCCAGTGACCACGTGGCACGGAGAGGAGATCGGGCGGGCCGTGTGCCGAAGCACGTGGAGAACGCCGAGGTTCTTCACGTCGCGGAGGCCCTTGGCGCGCGCGAAGGCCACGTACGGCCTCCCCTTCTCCTGGACCGTGCCGCCCCGCATGACGAGGAAGTTGCGCGCGGCGGAGAACAGGGAGAGCACCGTCACGGGCAGGACCAGGTGGTGCGCCACGTCCAGGACCCCGCCGGTGGCGTAGAAGCCCTTCAGCGGAAACAGGCCCGCGCGGAAGGAGAGGGCGTAGAGCAGGAGCAGGGCCAGGAAGTACGGGGGCGTGGAGGAGAGGGCCAGCGCGGCGGCATGGGCGAGGCGGCTCCCGGCCGCGCGCGGCCTCCAGCCGGACCAGGCGCCCAGCAGGAGACCCGCCGCCGCGCCGAGGATCACGGAAGGCCCCACCAGGAGGAGCGTCCAGCCCATCCGCTGCCGGATCAGGGCGGCGACGTCGGTGCGGAAATGGTAGGAGACTCCCAGGTCCCCCCGCAGCAGGGCGGACCAGAAGCGCAGATACTGCTCCCCCCACGGCCGGTCGAGGCCCAGCTCGGCGCGGATGCCCGCGAGCTGGGCTTCGTCCAATCCCGCCTCGGCGCCCACCAGGTTGGCCACCGGATCCCCCGGCATGGCGCGCGGCACGGCGAAGGCCAGGGTCGCGACGGCCAGGAGCGCCAGGAGATACCGGACGGCCTTCCGGAGTATCAGTCGGAAGCCCTCGAGACGGCCGTCAACGTCTCGATGTTGTAGATCCCGTAGAGGGGGTCCGGCTGCCAACCGCGGAACGCCTTGTTGTACGGAGTGACGACCATGTTCCAGTACAGGGCGATCCCGGGCAGCTCCCGCGCGTAGTACTCCTGGATCTGCGGGGCGAAAGCCTCGCGCCGCGCGGGTTCCGTCTCAGCGAGGATCCTGTCCGCCAGGCCGAGGAAGGCCGGATCCTCCAGCACGTGCAGGACGCCCTGTCCCGTGCGCCGGGAGTCGAAGTACCCCGTGCCCCACCCCGCGTGCATCAGCATGCCCCAGGGCGTGGTGCGTGCCACCGTGAGGTCGTAGTCGTACTTGTCCTTGGCCACCACCCACGCGCTCAGGTCCAGGGACCGGATCTCGGAGCGGATCCCGACCTTGGTGAGGTAGTCCTTCACCAGCTCCGCGATGCGCGCCTGCTCCGCGCGGATGAGGAGGGAGAGCCGGAGCGCGTGGAAGAGAAAAGCCCGGTTTTTCCGGGCTTTTTTGCGCATGTTTATATATTGTATCAGAGTGGAGGTGCGTAGGAACGTGCGTTGACCTGTAAGGAATTAGAAGACGGTTTCTAGCGGGTTTGCGAGGAGAAGTAGAAAAGTGGGAAAATGCCTGGAAAAAAGGCACTTTTTGAAGAGAAATGGGCGTTAGGTGTTGTGTGCCGAATTAGGCAGTCATTCGTACAGACGTAATTCCTTATGGTGTATAGAGTTAAGTCCATTTTCGGGGTAAAATTAGGACAGCGTTTATCCTCCCTATACCGGTCGGTATATTATCTCACTTTTTACCTCCTATACTAATATATATATAATAATAAAGATAAGTGTATATGGTGTAAGGAATTAGAGCTGGACGAATTGCATACTAATTCGGCACCGAACTACTAACGTTTTTATGCAACGATTTGCATAGGCGCCTTACGCGCTGTGCGGCGGTATCGTGCGGTGTTCGGCGGAAGAGCGCACTTCCGCCGAGCACGTGTCCTGCGGGAGCGTATGCTGTTCGACGCTTCGCGTGCTCCGTGCGCAGGCCTTCCCGCTTCGCGTGCTCTCCGCCGTGCCCGTGCGCCTTCGCACGTTCACGACGCGGGAAGGCATGTACGCGCGTCCAGGTCTTCGCACGCACGACGGCGCATGAGCACGTGAACACGTGAACACGCGAAGAGCACGGGCACGCACACCCCGGTGGCCTTGGACAGGCCGGCCCGCGCGACGGGGGAATGGTCTCCAATTCCCCGACACCATTTTTCAAATCGCAAGAGCCCTTGCATGTTTACTACACGTTCGTGTACTATACATCCGTGAAGAAGACGTTCCGTTCCGAGGATGAAGATGCGCAGGAAGAGAACGCAGAAGAGCCGTCCACCGGCCTTCCCGCGCTCCGCCCTCCCGCCCACGCCTTCACCGCGCTGAACACCCTCTACGGCTCCCTCCCCGCGCTCAGCCCCGCGGACCAGAGCGCCGCGAAGAGCGCCTACCTCCACGCTCTCTTCACTCTTGCGGATGATGCGATTGAAACGATCTCAAATGCGATGAAATCCGCGAAGCCGAAAGACGCCGCGAATATCGCGCTGGAAGTGCTCGCAAGAATCGGTCTCGATGGGAAGAGCACCTCCGGCGGAACGGATTCCGGCTCTTCCGCCTCCGCGATCACCGGCGCCGCGGTCCGCGCGGCCGTCGAAGGCGCCCTCCGCGTGGGCGGCGTTGACGCGAAGCGCGTGTTCGAGGTTCTCTCTTCCCGGCCTCCCGTGACCGTGAAGGCCGAGATCATGAAAGAAGACGGCAAGACCGTTGAAGAGGAGTTCGTGAATGCCGAAGAGCTCTAAGAGCACGCGTGAACGCGACCGTGGTACCCCACGGGAAGTGGACCGTGTTCCACGGGTCGTGGATACCCAAACCAGCGGTACTCCGCGGGAATGTGGGCATGAGCGCACTGGCGTCCCCGCTTCGCGGGAAGAGGACACCTTCTTCCTTGGTACGTTCTTCGACGGCCTCCGGCCGTTGCAGTTCACCGCGAACGGTTGGAAGAAGCGCCGTGGGTAAGATCCGGGATATCGAAGAAGGTCTCGTTCACCGGGCTTCGGAGGTCATCTGCCTTCGCTGCCTTCACCGCTGGTGGGCAGTGCGGCCCGCCTCCGTCTTTCTCCGAATGATCGAGTGCCCGGAGTGCCGTGAGCAGGGCTTTACGATAGAGACGGGAGAGGTGGTGGACTCTTGAAAGAGGAAAGCATGAGTGGCGGAGTGAAAGACAATAACGGAGTCGCAAAACGTCTCTCTAAGGTATTAATGGCAAGTCCTGGTATTCGAAGTGTCGTTATCCTCACAGTTACAAATGAGGGTAAGACGGCACTGGATATGGCTGCGGATTACACGGATCAAATTGCGCTATCTTCTTGGTTTAAGAGGTATATGGAGACCGTAATGGATTCAGGTTTTGAACCTGAAGAAGAAGAAGAGGACTCTTGAAAGAGGAGCGCCGTCCCCTCCCGTGGCCTTCCCGCTTCATGCTCTCTCCGCATCCGTCCGCCCCGTTCTTCTCCTCCGGCCGGGCGGATGTGCAGAAGATCGTCGAGCAGCTTGCCGTCGCGGTCTCTTCCCGCACTCTCGGCTCATCTTCCGAGACCGTGGACCTCCTGCGCCAGCTCGGCTTCGTCTCCCTCTTCTTCTTCCTGAAGTACATCGCGGGCTTTAGCATCTCCCCGTACAACCTGCTGAATGAAGACATCCACCTCGAGATGTGCAACTTCCGCCAGAGCCCCCTGTGCATGAGCGATGGCGTGCGCATAGGCGCCTTCATGCCCCGTGCGTACTACAAGAGC
>Ga0172380_10001897_pt1 | contig 34814 bp, 29 predicted proteins | sample Leawe162metaG_FD_119747 | JGI IMG/M metagenome (GOLD analysis project Ga0172380, IMG submission 119747) | Leachate microbial communities from a municipal landfill in Southern Ontario, Canada - Leachate well 162 metaG | ecosystem: Engineered > Solid waste > Landfill > Unclassified | place...
AGACGCCCAAACGCAGCCGGCGGCGGACTATCTCGCGGACATGCATTCACAAAAACTCCAGATATGAGAGATGTTTGCGTTTCTTGTCATGTTAGCCGCGGCGGACATGCCTACTTTGGACAAGCAGTTGGAACTGTTCCGGATGTTCACTTAACCAAAAGATCTTTCACATGTATGAATTGTCATAGTCAAAATGAAGTTCACGGCGACGGAAAGATTTATGATCAGCGCTACAAAATGCCAATGATGCCTGAATGTACAGATTGCCATAAAGGATTAGAAACCTCGAATAATTATCACAAATCTCACATGAGTTCATTCTCTTGCAATACTTGTCACTCGCAAAATTATAATAATTGCGGAAGTTGCCACATTGCTGGTGAGGGTGCGCGAATAGCATCTTATCAAGGATTTAAGATTGGAATGAATCCAATAACTGATATAAAACCATTTAAATATGCAGTGCTAAGAAGATCGTTAATGGCGCCGGACAGCTGGAGTAACTTTGGTGTTGCTTCTCTTCCAAAATTTGAAGCTAAGCCAACTTATAAATATGCAACTCCGCATAATATTATTAAATGGACAACCCGAACTCAAGTTGCTTCTGGAAAAGCTTGCTACGATGCATGCCATATTATTAAAGAAGCTGATGGAACATATAGAAATAAAGAACTTTACTTATTCAAGTCAGATCTGGAAAGCTGGGAAACAAGCGCCACTTCATCAATAACTGTAGATGGCAAGCTTCCTTATATCTGGAATGTGAGATAATTGAAGTACAAAACCATGAACAAACAAAAAAAAAACATCAAGGAGTAGTAAATATGAAACTGCGTAATTTGTTTTATCTATTATTAATTATACCAACATTATTTGTTTACACCGGTTGCAGTAAAGACGAAAGTCCAGTTACACCGGAAGTAAAAATTAACGAAGCTCAAGTACTTGCAGAATACCTTGAAGCTAATGGTGATTTCTTAAACACTGCAGCACCAGCATTAACATCAGCACAAGAAGTAAGCGACATGATGTTAGCTACACCAGACAAAATTCATGTAATTGATATCAGATCTCAAGCTGATTATGAAGCTAAAGGTCATATTTCCGGTGCAGTTAGAGTAGATATGAAAAATATTTTAACATATATGAAAGGTCTTGCAAACGCAACCTCTTATAGCAAAATTGTAGTTGCTTGTTATTCCGGACAAACAGCAGGATATGCTGTTTCATTATTGAGATTACTCGGATATACAAATGTTTCTTCTTTGAAATGGGGAATGTCTTCTTGGAATGCAAGCTGTGCCGCTTCATGGTCAACATCTTCTTATGGCAACAATTATACAAACTTTGTAACGACAGCAGCAAACAAAAACGCAGCTGGTGAACTGCCAGCATTAACAACCGGCAAAACAAACGGTAAAGAAATTCTCGAAGCCAGAGTTGCGGCATTATTATCAACTGGTGCTCAGTTTGACGATATCAAAATTGCATGGGGAACAGTTACCGGCGCATTAAGCAACTATTACATTGTAAACTATTGGTCAACAACAGATTATGCAAAAGGTCACTTACCGGGTGCAATTCAATACACTCCAAAAGCTGATTTCAAATTAGCTACAGCATTAAAAACATTACCAACAAATAAAACTATCGTTATTTATTGCTATACCGGACAAACATCATCACAAGCTGCAACAGTATTGAAAGTTCTTGGATACGATGCTAAAACTTTATTATTTGGTGTTAATGCAATGAATTATGATTGGATGAAAACTAATGGTGTAGCTTCTTGGTTCAATCCAGCTACAGAAATTAAATCATTCGCATTTGTTACGGGCGCAAATCCGAAATAATTTGTATTTTTGATAAGAGGCTCTTGATTTAGAGCCTCTTTAATATTAATGGTGTGAATACAATGAGTGAAATGTTAGGCAATCAATATTTTATGGCGAGAAATTACTCCGCTGCACAAAAGGAATTTGAAGAAGTACTTTCAAAGTATCCCGAAAATCGTTCAGCTAAAAAGAAATTGGTTGTTTGTTACACTCAGACCGGCAAATTGAACGAAGCATTCTCATTTTTTAATGATTTAGTTCGTAGTGATATTGAATTTATAATTAAAACCGATCCTATCAAAGATGATTGCCCTTGTCCGGAATTGACAGCTAAGCTCCAGTCTCAACCGGATACTATTTCAAATTCTTACGAACACAATTTGAGTATGGGAATCATCTGGCTTTATTGCGACGTTCATCACTCACTTAAGTATTTTACTCAACTTCACGAAAGCGATCCAAACAACTCCGATGTTGAATACATTATTCAATCCATTCAGCATTACTTAGAAAAGGATTCTACCGTTACTTCAAGAGTATAAATTTCTTTGTTGCTACAAAATTTCCGGCACGCATCTGATAAAAATAAACTCCACTGGCAAGTTCTGTCCCGTTAAATCTAAATTGATGATTCCCCGCTGCTAATAATTCATCAACTAAAGTTGCCACGTTTCTGCCTAATGCATCATAAACAATTAATGAAACCAAACTGCTCGTTGGTACAGAGAAGGAAATTGTTGTTTGTGGATTAAATGGATTTGGATAGTTTTGATTTAGCTTATAATCAGTCGAGATCGGCGAATCAGTTGCTATATTGGTTGTTGAACTGTTCGAGGTTCCACGTGTAATACTGTTTAATAATTTCCACTCCCCTCCATCTGTTTCCCTTCCGTAAGACTGAACTGCTGTATGTCCTTGGAATGTAACAGTATCAATTACAGTACCGGATACATTTTCCAACCAAACTTTTTCCCCGGAATTCGATAAACCAAATCCGCTAGCTTCAGAATCATCAGTTATAATTACATAAAATCCTTTTGGTTCAATTACTGTAGAGGAAGGAAAAACTTTTTTCGCTTTAGTACCGCTCTGTCCGCCGGAGTCATAGATTTTATATCCGCTAACATCAATCTGACTGGAAGAAGAATTATATATTTCTACCCAATCCGGATTTGCAGAAGTGCCTCGTGAATAAATCTCATTCATTACAATATCACTACTACTGCTTGTTCCATTAGCCTTCAAAGAATAGTATTCATGTTCGGCTCTAACCGGAGAAAAAACACCGGCATTATTGTTTTCGGCATAAAGATAATATTGAATTGACGTGCCGGAAACCGGAATGGAAGCGCCAAATGTATTATCTCCAGATGCGCCATCGCCATGCAAACCGTCGTCATACATAAGTACTCTAACAAACTTATCAGCTACATCAGACCGATATCCGAGATACACCGCGTTTGTATTAGTATTTGTCACGCTTGCAGTAACAAAAATATTACTATTCACTTTTGGATTTGGTTCACTAACAGCAATATTTGTTATGGATGGTTTTGCAGCAGTAAAATCAGCTAGAGATAGCAGATAGTTACTTCTCGCGTTCATCAAACTGGAAATACCCGGCGCACCGCCTCCGCCCGGTCCGCCACCAGAAGTGACATCCGTTGTAAGGTTACTTTGATACTGTGCAAAGGTAAAAAATTTATATGGATCTGCTTGTACCGAAGAATTAATTATTGGCTGCAATGATTGTGCAGTTGTTAAATAACTTCCATCAGAAAAATTCTCAGTCAAAATTGTATACATATGGGCCAAGTACATTTTCTTGTACGTTGGAATAGAGAGTAACTTTTGTACTAAGGGCCATTTTGCATCTCCGGCATGCAGCAAATGCGTCATCTGGCTTTTTGAAGCGGTGCTCGTGTAGTTAATTGTTCCGGATTGACTAAATGTTCCGAATGATTCGTTGAAATCCCAGAGAACGCTATTAAACCTACCCGTATTATCTTTATACAAATAATAATTCTGAGCGAATACTCCTATATAACTATCCAGATTCACTAAAACATTATTAAATGCAATCATCCACAATGCCCTATCAACATCAAGAACGGTTTCTATCTTGCTTATATCATTATTTAATACGTTGCATAAATTTATTAAATCCTTCCAACCATGGTCGGAATTCATTTCGTAAGCTTTATAATAACTGGCACTGTCTGCGCCTAAATAAACCAGATTTGGAATGTTAGTTGTGCCCATCCCGGCCCCATCAATGGGATTACATTTGAAAAAAGCATTAGTCTTTGAAAAGAAATTTTTATTTACAAATTTCTTACCAACAGATTCGGAGCTCACATATAACCCCATCAGTTTTCCATTAACATAAACATTTGCATAGTTAGACAAAGAAGCATTCATATATTTTCTTAAGATGGAATAAGAAAGAACTTCACGTACAAATGAAGGATCTTTGGCGGCGTTGCTGAGTTTTATATCAGTATAACCTTGATAGTCTTGTTCCTTATATGTGTCAAGTTCAATATGAAATGGATTTTTGATTTGGTTTGCATTGTAAGTACTGTTTCCTTTATACTTAACACCTACACTGTCGAAACGAACTCCATTAATGGTGACAGATTCAGCCATTATATAGCTCTCACTCCCCGCTTTCGCAGTGTCCAGCAAATAATCCCAGTTACTCTGCTTAAATACAATTTCAATCTTTTGAACGGTATTAATATCGTAAAACGCTTGCGCTGAAGTTTGATTCTGCAAAAAGAAAGGGCCTAATAACGCGACCCAAACCAAATAATTTATTTTTTTCATTACTTATCCGATTAGTTGTGTTTGCATGAATCATTTGAATACACTTCAAGAAAAAACTTGCGGTGTACCAGCGACTATAAAACAATACTTCTTGGACGTTTAAGATTAGAATCCAACCGGATGTGGAAATAATTGTAAAAATACTATCACTTATTAAACGCTGGCAATTGCCAGCATTTAATAGGCATATTCCTTACTTCATTAAGATAAATTTTTTAGTGCTAAAATTGCTTCCAGCTCTTAGTTGGTAAAAATACACTCCACTTGCCAGATTAGACCTATCAAACTTAACAGAATGTTTACCCGTCGATTTAACTTCATTTATCAACTCGGAGACTTCATTACCAAGAGTATCGTAAACCTTTAATATTACTTTGCTGCTAATAGGAATAGTATAGTTTATTACCGTCTCCGGGTTAAATGGATTTGGATAGTTTTGTTCTAATTCAAAGCCAAATGGCAAACCTTTATCCTCTTGAATACTTGTTGAAGAATTATCCTTTTTCATAACCCTATACTTCCAGCCCTGAAGTGCCCTATTTGTAGCTTGATTGAAAGTTACTTTTTCTTTTGAGAAAACATCTTCGTAAGCGCCATAGAAAAGCGTGTCATCAATGCTAAAACTGCTGCTGCCGGAGCTGAGGTTGAAAATTGCTAGTATTTTATCTTCGCCACTCTTGCGAATAAATGCAAATATATTTTTATCGTTGGAAGTTTTTATACGTTTATAAAAATTGCCACTTATACCATTCCATAATGCCTTATTCTCTTTCTTTAGTTTCCACAAAGTGCTATAGATATTTGCAAATGCATTATTCTGCCAAGTGATTCTATCTTTGTCAAAAAAGGCAAGTCGTTTGTTTAATCCTGTTTCTTCTCCGCCATATACTAATTGCATCCCGTTGACGATGGAAGTTAATACGGCAAATGATTCCGCAGCGTTTCCAAATAATTCAAAGTCTGTTCCATACCAAGAGTTTTCATCATGATTCGATGTAAAATACATTCGGTAATGCTGATCGTAAGAAAGATTTTCAGTATGCACATAATGATCGAAATCATCTGCATTATTTGTCCCGGAGGCAATTCTTTTCAAAACACCGTTGCCAAACCCATACATTCCCCAAGCATAAGACATATCAAAACCAACATACTGGTATGCGGCTTTATCATCTTCTGCAAGCATAAATATGTCTGGCTTAATTGCCTTAAGTTTGTTTATTGCGGTAATCCAAAAATCCAAGGGCATAAAACTCACAGCATCGCATCTGAACCCATCAATACCAATGTCTTTAATCCAGAAACTCATTGCATCAATCATATAATCTCGTAAACCTTGCTTTGAATAGTCTAACTGTATTACATCTGTCCAATTTGTACCGGCAGGCGGAATAAAGTTTCCGCTCGAATTTTTTACATACCATTCCGGATGAGATGTAGTTAAAGTATTATCCCATGAAGTATGATTCGCAACCCAATCAATAATTACAAACATACCTTTTGCATGAATCTCATTTACCAGAGTTTTGAAATCTTCGAGTGTACCAAACTCCGGATTAACTGAAAGGAAATCCTTAACAGAATAAGGACTACCAAGTGAACCTAACCTATTCTTAGTACCAATGGGATTAATCGGCATAAACCAGATAATACCTACACCCATTTCTTTTAATCTATCAAGGTGTGTGATTCTAAACTCATTAAATGTTCCCGAGGCAGTATATTGACGTGTGTTTACTTCATAAATATTGAGATTGTAGCTCCAGCTTTTATGATCTTGCGGTAATACTTTTGGAGCAATGAAAAATGAAACAAGTAGACAGAGAAATATTAATTTCCACAACCTTTGTGCGTTGCTCAAACTTAACTCCAAATTAAATAGTTGTAAGATTTTCTGCTAGATTAAAATATTAATTTTCAGAATAAAAACACCCGTTAATTTTGGCGTTATCCAAACAAGGAAATGTAAGTAACCGTAGCGCAATTAGATTCGAAGGAATAATAGTTAATTTCCAATTTCGCTGTATATGCTCATTGATTAAAAGTAGTATACGCCAATATATTCTGAAATGTTTGAAGGCTAGCATAAGCATCAACTGGGGGTTAAAAGTCGATGTGGTAATTTTGAATAACGAAGTGAAAGGTGTTCTATATATCTAAAATCCCACTTTTCTTTTTTTCGTTTTTCTTATCTCTTTTAGCGGCTTTTTTTTCTTTTACGGTTTTGGCCGGTGCTTTTTTAGCAGCTTTCTTGCTGTCTTGACCTTTGCTCATGATTTTATCCTTTTTTGAATTAGATTGAAATTAGCAGCAGCCTAATTTTCATATTGATGCTATTAACTTTTGCAACTCTTCTTTACTTAATCCAAGTTTTAGCTGAAGTTTCTCCCACATTGCGCCTTTCTTTCCTTCTTCATAACGTAAATCACTTTCCGTTAGAATAGGATATTTCTTTTTCAATTTAGCTTTTTGGAGATCCCAAGTTTCTTTCATGGAAGGTGTGGAACGGGAGAAATGATGGGTAGTTGTACTTTTATTATGTGACATTTTGTTCAATCCTTCACTTATATAAATTTGTAATCAATTCGAATTTCAGAAACGCTGAATACTATGGACGTATAAAGTATGATACTTAAATCAGAGGAAACAACCAGCAATTAGACCTTGTTGATTTCTTAGGCTTTGGTAGCAGCAATAATGCTCGGTAGGCTAATTAAGGCTTTTTATGGAATCAATAAGTTTTATAAACAATCTAAAATTCTTTAGTAGAAGCTAATTGCTGCCCCGTCAGGGGTCGAACCTGAACTCTCATGATCCAGAGTCACGCGTGTTGCCAATTACACCACGGGGCAGTTTTTATTTCACAAATATAGAATTACTAACTCACTTAAAAAATTATTTTTGAATGTTACCTTTTATTTTATTTTCATGCTGGATAACTTTTCCACTAGTCTTTTGAATATTCAACCAGAATGGAACATCATTTACATCCCAGACTTTATCATCATCTGAATCTTGAATTTTGATTCTACCTAGACTCGAATACTTCAAGATTTCAAATGTAGTTTGATCAACAATATTTGGATCCCTTAGGTAGTCCCATGCATAAACACCGGTGGATGGATAGTTCTGAGCTAATAAAACCCATGTATTATCTGCACCGTTTTGCAAACTATAATAAATATTTACATTGCCGCTTATTGCGTAACTTGTCCAGACAATAGCCATAGGACTTCTTCCAGACTGACCGTAAAAATCTTCACCAGTATTTGGAAATTCTACACGTATCTTTTTCGTATCGTGAATGGAAAAAGTTGCATTAGACATGTCCGACGGACCGGAAGGACTGCTTATTCTAATAAGACAATTATCAGAATTTGAAGGCCTAATTGGATCATCCTTGCCCGGAGCCCAAACGTAGGAACCTGTACTGTTAAGTGATTCTGCACCGGGGATTACGAACCATGTTCCACCACCATTAGACGACCATTCAATTTTCACCTTCTCAGTATTACTTCCTCGCCACTTTATTTCGTATGGGTGATATTTCTGATAGTCAGTTATAGGTGTTCCAGCTATAGTTGTTAGCCATTGTTCTCCGCCATTTGGCGCTAAAACAGTAATAGAAGGAGGAGGTAAAACAGTAAATGTTCCGCTCATTAATGATGCACTGCCGTCTGTAGCACTAATTCTAACTATATAAGATTTTGCAAGTTCATCGTATTTAAAAGTAGTTGGAAAAGTTCCGGAATTCTCAACACTATCGACCAACGTGAACCAATCGGTAGATTGGTTAAGGTCATTTCTGTTATACTCAATTTTAACTTTTCTAATACCTTTTGATTCCCAACGAATATTGATTTGCTCACCGGCTAAAATTGTAGCGCCATTTGTAGGGAATGTGATTTTGCTGATTTCCGGAGTTAACATAATTGCGAATGATGAATTGCTCTCATCGGAAGGATCGCCATCAACCGCATCGCTAATTCTAACTTTACATTGTGTTGAATTTGTGTTTGCCGGTATTGACCATTCGTAAGTTCCGCTGCTTGAATAATTACTTACAATCGGACTCCAGTTCAATCCATTGTTAATTGTGTATTCAATATTTACTTGAGTTACTGCCTTAGAATCCCAAGTAATTGTTCGTGTCTGCTGTTCTCTCCATGTTTCTCCACCATTAGGGGTAAGAATGCGGATTGTCTGAACAATTTGATTTGAGATTTGGAAATAATCATCCGATATGGCAAATGGATTTCCATCTTCTGCATCGCTAACTCTTACTTTGCAGAGAAGTGAATTTGCATCCGGAATATTATTCCATAAATAATAGCCTACACTTGGTGTGGATTCAATAATCGAATTCCACTTGGCGCCGCCATCAGTTGTATATTCAATTTTCACATTTGATACATTAGAACTTGTCCAACGGATTTCTTTGCTCGAACCACTCGACCAGATTTCTCCACCATTTGGGGCAACCATATTGAGAGAAGGTTCAACATCTACACTAAAGAAATTATCGCTCATGTCATTCGGTTCACCATCTTGAGCATCGCTAATTCTTACCTTACAATTTGTAGCTTGAGTATTTGGGACCTCAGTCCATGTGTAGAATCCATCACTCGGCGTACTTGCAGTTATCGAACTCCAGTTGATTCCGTTGTTGCTGGTAAACTCGATTTTTACATTTGCAATACCACCGGCATCCCAAGTAATATTTTGCGGACTACCGGCAATCCACGTTTCTCCACCGTTTGGTGTTTTAACTTTCAGTTGTTGATCGCCGGGCTTCATAATTGCAAAATTATCATCTGAAACATCCGATGGAGTTCCGAACTGTGCATCACTTATTTTAATTTTGCATTGAAGCGAATTTAGTTCCGGAATATTGTTCCAATAGTAGCTTCCAATACTTTGAACTGAATTTGCAATAACATTCCACGTTGCACCGCCATCAATAGTATATTCAATTTTAACAAGAGCAACATTTTCCGAGGACCATCTAATTTCTTTACTTGATCCGCTTAACCAGGTATCATTTCCATTTGGTGAAATCACTTTTAATGCCGGCGCCGTACCAATTACGAAGAATTGATCGCTTTCGTCTGATGGTGCGGAATCGGTCGCATCACTAATTCGAACTTTACAATTTGTACCCGGAGTGTTTGGTACTTGCGTCCAAGTATAATAACCGGTACTTGGCGTACTTGCTGTTATAATATTCCAATTCAACCCGTTGTTAATTGTGTATTCAATCTTAACATTTGTAAGACCAGCAGCATCCCATGTAATTTCTTGAGAAGTACCTAATGGCCAGCGTTCGCCGCCGTTTGGTTTAGTAACCTTAATTAATTGAACGCCATAAGTGAGAATACTAAAATTATCATCAGAGATATCCGACGGAATATTATCATCTGCATCGCTAACCCTTACACGGCACTGCAGAGAGCTAATATTACCCGGTATATTTTTCCATGAATAAACACCAGTACTTGGAGTGGATGATTCAATCAAGGTCCAGCTTGCGCCGTTATTTGTAGTGAATTCAATCTTTACGTTGGTAATATTTGTTGAAGTCCACTTAATGTTATTTGAAGAGCCGGCATACCATTCTTCTTTCCCATTAGGCTCTAAAACGACAATTTTTGGTTCTGCAGTAACTGTAAATGTTCCATCACTTTCGTCTTGAGGCGATCCGTTTTCTTTATCCGTAATTCTAATTTTGTACTGCGAACCAGCTGCTGAAAAGCTTGTTGCATAACTTCCGCTTGAAGGAGTTTTTTCCACTATTGTGAACCAATTTGTACCATTGTTAGGTGTAAATTCCAAAGTGACATTTTCAACACCAACAGAAAGCCATTTAATTGTATCAATAATTCCGGCAGTCCAAGTTTCTCCTCCGTTCGGTTTTAGCAATTTCAATTTTGGAATTGGACTAATTGTAAATGTTGATTTAGATTGAGAGTAAAGTGTCGTATCAACAGCATCGGAAACTTTGATCAAACATTGTGGAGCTTTGGAAGCAAGATTAGGCACATTCCACTCATAACCACCTATATTGTCTAAGTTATCAGCAATTTTATTCCACGTAAGTCCGTTGGTGGTTGTAAATCTTAGATGAACTTTCTGAATACCAGTTGATTTCCAGTTTATAGATTGATTTGTCCCAGCTTGCCAATTTTCGTTACCAACAGGAGAGGTCAATTCAATGGTTTGTGTTATCTGATTCGAAATTGTAAATACTTCATCAGATACGTCAGAAGGTTCGTTATCCTTTGCATCATAAATTCTAACTTTGCATAACTGAGAGTTTAAGCTTGGTACGTTCAACCATTCGTAATATCCAATAGACGGAGTAGATTCAACAATCGTTTTCCATTCATAACCGTTATTGGAAGTATATGCAATCTTTACATTTTCAATATTTTCAGAAATCCATTCAATTTTTTTCTTGGTTCCAGAAATGATTAATTCGTTACCGTTAGGAGCTAAAACTTTTAATTTTGGTTCAGGAAGAATATTGAACACATCACTTTCGGAAGATGGTTCGCCATCTTTTGCATCCATAATTCTTACTTTTGCTAATGTAGAAGGAGTGTTTGGTACCGGTTCCCAATAATAAATGCCGGTGTTCTTTTTATCAACGGCAACTAAATTCCACTTTGTTCCGTTGTTTGTTGTGTATTCAATCTTTACAGAATCAAGTCCGGAACTGAACCATTTAATTTCCTTTGCACTTCCCCCTTCCCATTCATCTTTTTCTTTTGGCGAGGAAATTTTTAGACTCTGATTACTGTTTCTTACAATCGAAAAAACGTTATCGCTGGCATCTGTACTTTTGCCATCAACACTAGTTACTTGCAGCCTGCACTGATTTGATATTGAATTTGGAACCGGGAACCAACTATACACACCGGTATTTGACAAGCTATCGACCACCAAAGACCAAGAAGTTCCATTATCAACGCTATATTGAATTTTTACTAAAGTAGTACCGGTTCCGCTCCAAGTAATTTGATATGATGAACCTTCCGGTAGAACTTCACTTCCGTTTGGAGTGAGTACTTTTATTGTAGTTGAAGTTGGAGTGTTGGTATCGTCTGTTCCGGTAGTGTCTTCTTTTAATTTACAAGAGGAAAAAACAATAAGAAGAGTTAGAAATAAGTATAGCATTTTTTTCATTGTTTCCTCAGTGTCTAATTATTTGGTTGAAGCCGAAGCAAATTTAATAAATTTCGCTATTTTTAATAAGAGATTTCTTTCAGAAACTATGCCTAAGTTTTTTTTGTGATTTAAGTTAAATAGCGCAAAGGAGCAGATGAAAAACAAACTTTACATGTTAATTTTACTCATAATTACTATCGCAAATTATGGGCAAAAATTAATTCCAGTTGGAGAAATAGGCAGTTTTAGTTCTGCTAGAAGTTTTGCTATCAATCCTTACGGAATGATCTACGTTTCAGATGATCTAAAGAACGAAATTACCCAATTAGACACTCTTGGCAACGTAATTAAGACCATTGGCGGTTATGGGGGAGAGATCGGCTCATTCGACTCTCCTTTCGATGTTTTTGCCAATATTCTGAATGTTTACGTAGCAGATAAGAATAACAACCGGATTCAATTATTTGATAAAGATTTGAATTTCATCTCTCAGCTTTCGTTTAGGGAGGCAACCGAAGATCGTTTTTCATTCCAATATCCAACATCAGTTTCGGTTTCAAATCAAGGGGATTTTTATGTGCTGGATTCCGATAACAAGCGGATTCTAAAATTTAATCTGCGAGGAGAGTTTATTACAGAAATCGGAGGCATAGAAGCGGGCAGTTTCCGTCTCTCCGATCCTCAAAAATTTTGTATGGATGCCAATTATAACCTTCTAGCCTTGGAAAATAATTCGATCTTTATTTTTGACCAATATGGAAATGGAAAAAACAAGGTTAATATTCCATTTCATGCAACGAATATTAATTCTCTCTATAATTGGATTACAATCGTAGATTCCAAAAATCTCTTATTAATAAACAGCAATCAGCAAGATTATTCTTCTTACTCTGAAGTCATCAAACTCAATTTAGAGGAAGATATTATGGACGCTTGTGTTTATAAATCAAAACTTTACGTTCTAAGCGGAACAGTAATTTTCATTTATCAGATTCAGCAGTAAATGCCACTCTGGATTAGATTACTAATAGTCTTTACTCTTTTGTTTTGGGTAGCCGGAATATTTTTGGAGTGGATAATTCCTCTTGTTCCAAATTCCGTTTTGGCGCTGCCAATTCTTCAAAATGCATATTCACATGTTTGTCATCAACAAAGCCACAAGCTATTAGGTGAATCGGTATACCACTCGCTTGTATGTGCAAGGTGCAGCGGAATTTATCTTGGCTTTTTCTTAGTTAGTATTATTAGTCTAATCTGGAAATTACCAAGTGAGCCGCGTGTAAAATATTTTTTATTTGCAATGCTGCCAATGGTTGCAGATGTATTTCTTTACTCGATTGGTATTTACAGTTATTCGAAAATTTTAGCTCTTTTTACCGGATTGCTTTTAGGTTCAACCGGATTTTTATATTTTTACTCAGCATTGAATAAACTATTTCAAGAAATAAAACAGAAGAAAAAGTGAAAAAATATATTTCGCCGGTTATTTGTGGTTTTGGCGCTGGAGTTCTGCAAATTGTACCATTAATAAAAAGTTTTTCTTGCTGTTTAATTCTACCGCTTGCCGCATTCCTATCGTTGTTATTAGATCAAAAAGCGAATAAATCTAAAGAACGAATTCCGATGTCTAAAGCGGTTGTATTTGGATTGTTCACCGGTTTATCTGCAGCACTATTCGGCAGCGCATTTGAAATTCTCGTCACATTCATAACAAAACAGAATGATGTGATACTTGCCTTTCCGGAAATGCAAAGAATGATCGAAGGATTTCCAGTCACCCCAGAAATTAAAAAGGATGTTCTCAATATTTTGCATACTGTTAGATACGAACTAATGAATTACGGCTTTTCTTGGATTTACACTTTCTCCATTTTAATTAACGGATTAATAGTAAACACTGTCTTTGGAATTGTAGGCGGACTTATTGGAGCTCAAGTTCTAAATAGTAAAAACAAATCATCGGAAGTTTAATATGATTTCTGCAATAATTTTTTCTGCCCACTTATTATTTACTGCAATAATATTTACTAAGAAATGGCAAGATGAATCTCTCTCTAGCGCATTCATCAATCTGGCATTGGTAATTATTTTGTTTACTGTAGGCTGGTCTGTTGCAACTTCGTTGGTGAAAATTGTAATTGAACCCAAAGGATTCGGAATTCACTTTGATGCCAACACAATTTCTTTAACGCTTCTTACTATTGTGGAATATTTTTTTTACAAATTTTACTACGGTGGCGAAAAGCCCATTGTTACTGAGGGCGAAAACTAATTTCAACTTTTTGATCATCTTGATCTACGGTTCTCGGTAATTTTTCAAATCTCCATTTTCTCAGCAAATTCATTGCTTCCAGTTCTAAATCGGGATTGCCTTTCATAAGAGGAAAAATCTTTGCAACAGAGCCATCCGGCCTAATTGAGAAACGGAGTTTCAAAACTACTCTTCCGCTTCCTTTGATATTTGTCTCTGGTAAAAAGAAATTTTTTATTTGCCTTGGTTCACCGGTTCCAAAATCTAATTCAAAACCAAGCTCATTTTTGCTACCTCTTCTGGTAACTTCACTTTTTTCTTTTTCAATGCCAACTGTTTCGAGCTTTGGTTTTTCATCCTCTTTAGCTTGCTTTTCATCAGCGGGTACGTTCTTCATTTCTTTTTGTAAAGGAACTGTAATCTTTTTTGGTTGGGGTGCAACTTGTACCGGGTAAGTTGGTAAATCAATTAATTTTGCTGCGAGGAGATAAATAAATGCTGCAACGACAATTATATTTACAAGCGCAGTATAATCTATTCCGCGTAGAGGTTTGTGTATTTGCTCAAACTTCACTCGGTTTCTCTCTCATCAATTTCTGTCTCAGCGAAATATGGAATCGAATCATCAAGTACATCAATTATCTCAGTAGCAACAACTTCCATTTCTGCAACTGTCCTTTTTATAGTTGAAGCAAAGTAATTGTAGAAGACCATAGCAATAACTCCAACAATTATCCCAAGTCCGGTCGAGAATATCGCCCCGTACAATTCGTTATTGAGAATGGTGAGATCAAAACTAGACTTTTGTTCTTGCAGTTTCAGATACGCAAATGTTAAGCTAATAACTGCTCCTAATAAACCAAGCAGCGGAGTTAGTTTTGAAAATGTGGCTAGAGTCGTAAGACCCTTTTCAAGCTTCAGAATTTCCAGCTTAGCAGCCGATTCAAACGCTTCGATCATTCTGGTTCTGCCTAGTTTGTTTTTGCGCAGTCCCCGTTTAAGAATATTAGCTACCGGAGATTTTTCTTCTGTGCAGTAATTAATCGCATCGCTAAATTCCTTCCTTTTTAGAATCCCCCGAATCTTAATTGTAAACGAAGCAACATTTACTTTCGATTTTGCTAACACGATGTATTTTTCAACTATAACGAAAACTGCAACGAAGAAACAAAATAAGATGGGTAAAATCATAAACCCGTTTTTGTATAAAAGTTCAATCAGATTCATGTTCTATCCGCAGATAATTAGAAACTATTTTTTTTCTTAAACTCAAGAGCCTCTTGTTCGGAATTGAAAGAGCCAATCCGAATTCTATACCAAGTACCGCCTTTATCGGGCAAAAATGCTTCTACTAAGAAAGCATTAAATCCTTGTTTGCGTAAGTTGTTTACTTCACCTTCTGCTAAAGCTTTGTTCTTCCAAGAAGATATTTGGAAATTGTAAGATTTGCCATCGAAGAAGACCATGTCCTTCAGACGACTTTCTCCGGAGCTAGGCTGTTTGCTTTGTGCAGTTAAGGATTTTCTAGCCAACTCGTCTTTTTGCGACTGTCTCAATACTTCTTCATTATTTGGGATGCTAACATTTTTCTCGCCCGGAAGTTTGACCAGATCTAATGAATTCCCTTCTTTAATTGGAGTTGGTGGAGTCGCTGTAGTTGGAAATTCGCTGAAATCATCCGGATTAAGTCCTAATGATTCTCTTGTGACTACATTAACATTTTGATCGGAAGTAATACCGGAAATATTTTCTTGCTGATTTTCAATCGGCTGTTGCGATTTCGTTTCTTTGTTATTTGTTGAGCCTCTAAAGAAAAGATAAATTGCAACGGCAGAAACAACTACTAACGCGCTTACTGAAAGTATAAAATATTTTTGAAAATTATTTTTCCTTACAGGTAATTCTTCAACATTTTCTTCCGGTTCATGAGCAATACTTTTAACGGCACTTTCAAGTTCATCTCGTTCAAGAAGAATTGTCATTCGTTTTGGTTTAGTTAAAACCGGTGGCTCCGGAAAATCTTGTTCTATGAGAGTATTACTTGGCTCTTCAATGAATTCGTAACGTGGCGGTGGAGTTTTGAAATCCAGAATTACTTTTTCATCCTTGAACTCTACCACAGGTTGCTGATATTCTTCAACCTTTGTTTTTCTAGGGCCGATTGGTTCTTCATATTTAGTGTATGCTCTACTCTCAGATGTAAACTTAGGAGTCGCTTCTTCTTTTTCATGATAAACATCAAAATCATCTCTTAGAGAAGTGACTTCCTTCTCTAGCGTCTTTTGTAGACGAGAAAACAAATCTTGCCTTGTTTTTTCGAGATCAAATTGGATTGGATCCGGTTCAACAGAATTTTCGATTTGCTCAAAATTTAATAACAGAGAATTTTCCGGAACAATTTCTATTTCATCTTCTTGACTGACTCCAAATTCTTCCTTAAGCTCATCTCCCCAACTCCATTCAATTTTATTGGCTAATTCATTTTCGTTATTACTTTCTTCTACCGGAGTATCCTCATCGTATTCATCTGTCGATTCCAATTCAACTCTTCTATTCGAAACATCCTCAAGCAAATCATTTAAAACACGAGAATTATCATTAGCAATCTTTTCATGATCATACTCACGTAATTCTTCGTTTATAATTCCTTTTAAATCTTCTTCTTCTATTGCCCAAGCATCTTTAATTTTAGCGGGGTCCTCAAAAGTAGAAGTAAATAGTAAGTTTTTGGCCGAACTAGGCGGTTCGATTGTTATCTCTGAATTTTCATCCCTTTCTTCATCATTACTAACTTCTTCATCACTCAATAAATTCTTAAGCAAATCATTATCATCAAATTTTCGAAATTCTTCTTCACTCGTCTCTTGAATATCAACCTTCCCGGTGATTGCAAAATTATCAGCAGCCTCATCATCTTCAACTTCAGTTTCTTCTATTGGATCACTCAGACTATTCTCTTCAACCAATTCTTCAGGAGCTGCAATTGGTTCTTCAATCCCTCTCTCAATTTCCTGCTCAACCTCAATCGTCTGATTTAAATTTTTCATCCAATCTACATCATCTAACAAATCCATTACAGATAGATCAGGCGATGAAGTCTCTTCTTCGATTTTATAAATATCATCTTCGATCAATTGTTGTTGTTCATCAGAAACGCTTATAATTGAACCAAGATCTTTTTTTTCTTCGGCGAAGAACTCTTCGCTTGCTTCTGGTTTGTTGTCACCTAGAAGTGAGTTTAAAAAATTCTCGTTATGCGATGGAAGAACCTCTTCTTTATCATTTTCAATAATAAAATCGAGATCCTTAGTTAGGTCATAAAACTGTGAAGAAGAATCATTTTGTTTGTCTGGATCATCATTATCTTCGTTAAAAACATCCTCCCAAATATTAAAATTTGGAATCTGGTCCGATTCGGCAATTAATTCTTTAACTCGTTCTTCGATTGATTTTCTAAGCATAGCGAAAGAAGTTTCTGAATCGTGACGGCTTTCTTCATCATGCAGCGGAAGCAAAGGTTTGCCAACACCAATACTGAAAACTTGCGAATCTACCTCGGAAGAATTTTTGTATTTCGGATTAATATCAAAGGTGTGATAAAGAACTTTTTCTTCTCTATCATAATCTTCGGGGAGAGAAGAAAACATTAACTGCTTAGTTTCGTTTTTCTTAAGGGAATCTGATTTTAACTGGAAAAAACCAATACGAGGAATTTTTAACGTAACTCCTTCAGCAAGAATTTCAACAATTGATTCCGTTAGGATATCAAAAGCCAATTCCTTTTGAGAAGAAGACACGCCGAGGACATCGGCAACCCGTTTATATAATTCTGTCTGGTTCATTTCTTTTTTTCGCTACCAACGATACTCAAAACCAAGCAAATAGTCGAATGGTTTTTCTTGATATTGTTTCCAAACAAAATTACTTCTATTCAAGATGTTTTGAAAGTCCGCTGTGATTTTAAGTCCGCTAAATAGCTGATACCAAGCGCCGGCCTCTAAATTTGTATAGTTACTTACTTTTTGAGTGTTATTAATATCGGCATAAGTATCAAGAGCAGTCAAATATGTCAACCCAAATCCCCAATCAGAATTGCTATCATACCTATATGATAGTGAAGAGGCATAAACCGGCTCGTATGGAATCTTGTTTCCATCAGAATTAGTAACACCTTGAATAGTAGCCTCAGCAAACAAATAGCCAAATTCTGTCGGCTGCAAATAAAAATTAACTTTTGCTTTAATTATCTGCACTCCGCTGGCTTTTTGAATATCAAACTTCCCGGCATTCAGCAAGTCTTCGTAATACAAGTAGTTATCAACCTTGGAATAATTTGCAAGCAAGGCGATGGAAAAGAGTTTCTGGTATTCGTAACGGAAAGTAAGATTTAGGTTGTTGTAATATTTGGTGAATGCGTTATCAGCTAATCCGAGATTTGTAAAAGGGTTTCTGTCAAGAATGTTTTTCATTGTCAAAAATTCAACCTTAGGTTTATACTCCGCTCCAAAAGTCATACCTTTATCAAGCAAGATTTCTACAAGCGCAAATGGTGAAAATAAGTTTGATGAAGAATTTGCATCGAAGTAAACACCCGCAGTTATCCATAAATTGTTGCTCGGAACAGATTCTACGTATACTTCTGTACCAAGTCTGGAATAGCTATCGGTTCCGCTCATATTGTTCGCAAGCATCTGGCGATGGAAGACAGAACTTGCACCAAATAGCATTTTATTCCATCTTAAGTTCATTTTACCATTGGCAATGAGAGAGGTTTCTTTTAGACTATTCTCATTCATCGAGAAATGCTTGCCGGTTACTCCAAAAGCCATATTAAATATTTTGCTATACATACTCGAAACGGACAGACTCACTTCGGCGTTATTCTTTTCCCGAAGTTGCGTTGGAGTTACAGAACCAAATAAATTATAGGAATCTCTGTAATATTTGCCTTCAGCTAATATTTTTGAACCGGGTAAAAACTCGGATTTTGTACTGATAGAGAAATCATTTTTAATTTCAATTCCGGAATTGTTGTAACCGGCATTTGGCAAATAATCATTTATGTTCGATCCCCAAGCCTTCAAATGGAACAAATAGTAATCAAAGCTTTGAGATAAGTTCAATTCTCCAAATGGAAGAGTTTCCTTGCCGATCATGATCTTTACTTTGCCATCATAATGGTTTTCCACACCTTTTATGCTTGGATAAATTGCTACGGGAGCTGATGTAATTAAAAACGGCAATTCTTCCGAAGAATATTGCGGAGTGAAAAAGTCCTTGGAAAGAATAGAAATTAATTCTGTCTTTGGTTTTTGTGCAGCGGCTATATTAATGGCTTGCCTTCCGGTGATTATAAAATCGGGTAGCTCAATATTTTGCTGTTCGTTTTGAGCGATTGTAATAGATAATGACAAGATTAATAATGTGAGTAATTTTTTCATTACAAACCTCTCAACTTTCTTTTAGCTTCTTGCGCATATTCTCCTTCGGAATGACGGAGCAAAACGGAACGATACATTTCTTTGGCTTGCGGCTTATCGTTCAGCTTAATAAAGCAATCACCCAGCATTAGCAACGATTTTGTGTACCACTCGTCATAACCGGAGAACACAGAACGCGTGCGGACAAACGCCGTTACGGCCTCTGTATACTTTCCTTGATTATACAAGGAAACTCCATAAAAGTATTGTGCTTGAGCACCAACATCATCAAGTCTCTTCTCTCCAATTTCTTGAAGATAAGTTTGAGCTTTTTCGAAATTTTTGTTGTCGAGTTCTATCTTACCTAACTCAACCTTTGCCTTGGCGGCGAAGATAGTACCTTCATAAAAATTTGTGATTTGCTCAAAGGTTGACGCAGCTTCGCCGCTTCTTTTAGAAAATGATTCGTTAACTCCCTTAGCAAACAACAACTCAGCAACTTGATTTGAAGTTGTGTTAGCAGCAATCGTTTCATCTAGTACATGAATTGCGTTGTCAAACTGCTTTTTATCAGCGTAAATTCTTGCAAGTTCTAATGTGGCGGAAATACCAATATCGGTTTTAGGCGATCTCTGTCTAGCTAAATTGAAATTTGAGATAGCATCATTTTCATTACGAATATTTACAGAGCACTTTCCAATCCAGTAGTAAGCATTTGCAACAAATCCGCTGGATGGATATTTAGCAATAAAGTCTTTGTAAGATTTGATCGCTTCTCCATAGTTATCAATACTGTAATACAAATCCCCTTTCTTGAAGTAAATTTGATCACTGTATCGTGAACCGGAATTTGTAGATATGAATGAATCAATAAAATTAATTGCATTCTCGGGTTGCTCTTTTGCTACATAGGCATATTGGATTCCGTTGACCGCATCAAGTATGTATTGAGAGTTTGGATATGAATCCAAAACTTTAGAGTAGTAAACTATTGACGAATCGTAATTCCCTTGGTTAAAAAAAGCATCTCCAATATTGTAGATTGTAAGCGGTTTCAGCTCAGAACGAGGATATCTGGAAATCAATTTTTTATAATTAATGATTGAAGAGCTGAAATCATTTTGCTGAAAATCTATCCAGCCAATAACATACTGAGCTTCATCTGTAAACTTAGAGTTTGGGAATTTCTGCTGAAGTTCTTCGAACGCCTTTTTAGCATCAGAAGATTTTCCGGCTTTAAAAAGAGATTGACAATATTGGTAATATGCAAGATCGTTGTCATTGCTAAGTTTGTCTTTAGAAAATAGCTCTTTATAAATCGCTGCGGCCTTATCAAAACTCTTCGAACCGAAATAACTATCGGCTAATCTTAATTTTATTTCCGAACTGTTTTTTTGCTCACCATATTTTTCTAGATAATCCTTGAAAAAGAAGATTGCATTTGTAAAGTCCTTCATATTAAAATATGTGAAAGCTTTACCCAGAACTGTTTGATGCAAAATGGATTTATCTGTGCTCTTAACAAGATTGTAGTGTTTCAAAGCCGCACTGTATTTGCTTCTCGCAAAGTATGTTTCACCCAAATAGAAATTCACTTTGTTTGCTTCAAATGTTTTGTCTCTATTTTTTAACTCATCCAAATTCTTTTCTGCATCGTCGTATTTATTTAAGAAATACTGTGCAACCCCGTATCCAAGCTGAGTTCTGTTTCTCAAATCTTGCTGATCCGGATTAAGTTTGATTGCTTCACTAAAATATTTTCTAGCTTCATCATAACGTTTTGCGTTTAGTCTAATTTCACCAAGCATAGCATAAGCTTTTACCTTTGTTTGCTTATCCGGTGAAATTGTTGCGTTAAGCAAAGCTTCTTCAGCACCGCTAGAATTACTTTGTGAAATAAACACCGAACCTCTTCCCAACTGTGCTTTAGCTGCCAAGCGATGTGAGGGGTACTTATCAATAAACTCCTTGAAAATCGAATCGGATGATTTTGCATCACCCAAATAGCGCTTACATTCTCCCGACCAGTAGAGTGACAAAATTTTTATAGAATCTTCAGCAGTTTCTGCGAGAGTCTTGTATTTCTCAAATGCTTCATTATACTTAGTCTGCTGAAAATCTACCCAAGCTTTACTGAAGATAAGTCGATTCTTAAATTCGTTTTCTTTTACATTGGAAAGTAGCTCATCATAAATTTGTGAAGCTTCATCATACTCCGCAAGACGGGCATGCGCGTTTGCTAAAAAGAATCTCGCTTCAGCAATTTCTTGAAACGAAAGCTGTTTGATCTCAGAATCGGTCAATTCAATAATTGCGTTGTCATAGTCTTTCAAATTGAAGTAACAGATTCCAATTCTAAATTGGGCTTTTGCGGCTAGAGGACTTTGTTTGTAATATGTAAGAAGCTCATCATAATGACTAACCGCAGCGCTGTAATCACCAGTTTTTTCGTAAAGCTGAGCTAACGAATACATTGCGTTAGTTACATATTGGTTAGTTCTCTTGTTAGCTATGGATTCTTTGAAACTCTCTTCCGCTTCAACAAATTTATTTTCGGAAGTATAAGCTTCGCCAATCCAATAGAAAGCAGTACCATGAAATTCACTAAAAGGAAATTCAGTTATGAGTGATGTAAGTCTCTCTCTAGCTTTTCGATACTCTCTTTTGGAAAAATAAATTGAACCGAGTTTGTATAGAATTGTTGGTTTGTAGTTGGAGAATTTGTATTCATCTAAAAATGATTCAAACTCGACAGCGGCGGCATCTAATTGATCTAGATTTAAAAAACACTCAGCCGAATAGAACTTTACGGCAGAAAGCTTTTGTTGATCAAGTTCTCCATCAGCTTTTACTTCATTGAACAACTGCAGAGCAAGTGAAAAATTTTTATCGTTAAATGCCGAGAGCGCACTGGAATATTTTTCGGTTTCCGATTGCGCAAATAAACAAGTAACTGAAATAAGTAGAAAGAGTAATTTTTTCATTTATTAATTCAAAATTTTTATGATAATGAAAATTACAGCTGCACCGGCTGCACCACTTAAAAAATTTACAACATCATTATTTATCCACTCCCACCCACTGTGAAAATTAGTTTCTTTACCGCAATGTATTCCTCTTTCTGTTATCTTGCTGCAAACATTACACTTGTTTTGAGATTGAATTGTAGCGCCTAAAATACTATCGAAGAAACTACCGAACACTCCGGCAAAAACTATAAGCAAGAAATATTGTGCTAAAGGTAAATCATTCCAAAACAGACCGGATAATGAAATTGCAATAGAACCTAATAACGCTCCAAATGTTCCAATAACTGAAATGCCTCCGGAAACACCTTGCTCAATAGGTTTCAAATTCAAAACATTATACGTAGCAGTTCTTTTCCATGTTCCTATTTCTGTTGCCCAAGTATCGGCGCAAACAGCCGCCAGTGATGACAAATAAATCAAATAGAAAAATTGATTGGGAAAAATATAGTTTATTATTACCAGCACACCACCAATTCCTCCATTTGCTAGGACTTGAAAATGGTCCCGAACGCCAGTTTTTTCAAAGAAGAGTTCAATCTCGGCGTTTTTCTTTTTCCTCAGTTTAGAAAGTATACTTGAAAAAATGAAGAATGTTAGTATTGGAATGCTCCATTGAATTCCTCCAAGACTAAAAATTGTTCCCGCTAGAAAGAAGGTTGCAATTGATCCACCAAGTGTAAGAAATTTCACTTTATAAGAAAGCGTTACAATAACTAGTGCAATAGCAAAGCCAAGGAATAATGAATTGAAAATTAGGTCATTCTGCATGTAATAGTTAGCCGGTTTGATATTCAAAAATTAGGCACGAATATAAAGAATTGGGCTGTGAACATAAATAAGATGGAAATTTTGGGATGAAAAGATATGGTGCGGAAGAGGGGACTTGAACCCCTACGCCCTAACGGGCACTACCCCCTCAAAGTAGCGTGTATACCAATTTCACCACTTCCGCAAAAAACCGAACCAAAAATATTAGTCGAGGAGGTGAAATGCAAATTATCCTAAAATTTAGTCGCTATTCTTTTTGTTCGAACGGCCCATTAGCTTTTCCCGTACTTCTCGTCTAAATCGTTCCTCAAATATCATTAGCTGCAAAATTTGTTTTGGAGAAATTAGATTTGCAAGAGACTTATAATAATTGCGCTTTTCCTTAAATATTTTAGCTTCAAGATCGAAAACTTCTTCAATTTTATCTCTACATTTCTTACCGCCGGCTTTCTCATCTTCTTTAAGCAGTTCGCCTGTACTATCTACAAATTCTCTTCTTTGTCTAAGATAATCATGCATTTTTGTAAGATACTCTTTCCTTCTAGCAAAAAAGCGTACAGCATCTTCCTCATTAAGATCGAGCATTTTTATGAGCTTGGCATTTTCAAGCTGTTCAATTTTCTCCAAAGCCTTGGGATCAGCAGATTGTCTTCGCATTCCTTGTGCTTGCAAAAAAATAACTGGTAATAATACAATTAATAAAACATGTACGATTTTCATCATACTCTCCTAATTAATAATTCTTGGTTTGAATCTTTGAATAAATGTTTTCAAGTTCCTCTTTAGTCAGGCTCTGTGCAGATAATAATTCATCATTTAAAGGATAATCATAAACGGTCAAAATTCTGTTCTTGGTTGATTCATCCAACACCACTTCGTTATTCTCAGTAATAGAAGCAAAAGTTTTATAATAACGGCTTACATCAAGTTCTAAATCCGAAATATATTTTGAAGAAATAATCTCATCGTCAAGATTTTCAATAATTTCGTTTACAATTTCGAGGTTACTGCTGCTTGAATTGTACTTAGGCTGAATCAAAATTATAGCTATAACAACTACTACAAGAGTTGGTATAGCAAACGCTAATCTTGGCAAAAGTTTGTTCTTAACCGGTTTTTCTACCTTGCTTCTAACCGAAGGAAGTAAATTGCTAAAATATCTTTCATCTGCTTCAATTTTCCCGATAGAGAATTTTTCTAAATCTAATTTCACAGAATCATATTGGGCTTTCAACTCTTCGGAACTTTCAAGTTCACGAGAAAACAAAACTCTTTCACTTTCATTCATCAACTCCGCGATGTACTGTATAATTCTCTCTCTATTCGTGTTCATTTATTTTCTCCAACACTTTTTTTATAGCATGAAAATAATTTGCCTTCAATCCGCCTACACTCTTGCCAGTAATTTGCGAAATTTCCTCGTAAGACAACTGTTCAAAATTCCTCATTACAAATATTTGTCTTTGTTTAATAGGCAACTTCTCCAAGACCTTATTTACCCTTGCAAGTTTTTCTCTATTAACTAAATCACCAATAATATCAACATTGCTTTTAAGATCGACTTCCGGATTATCATCATCTATAGAAAAGAAGTTTTTAATTTTTCTTTTCCTAATTTGATTCAAACTGCGAGTAGTAACAATTCTATATATCCAAGTAAACAAATTTGATTGATAATTGAAACTCTGGAGTTTCTTGTACATTACAATAAGAACTTCTTGTGTAACCTCATCGGCATCCAAATGGTTACCAAGCATCTGACGCGCATGCCAGTATATTCTTTTCTGATACTTCCGCACAATCTCGTTGAACGCCGGTTCTGAACCTTCAAGAAACTGCTTAATCAGATCAAAATCTGCGTCTTGAACCATAACTCCATTATTCTCTTGCTTGATAGACATTCCATCCGGTTGTAAGGTTTAAAGATACAATCCTTCAAAAACCTCATTCTTAACTGCGACTATGTTCATTTTTTTGTTTGATTAAACCAACTCAATACTAACAATGTCAAAATACCAAAAGACAGAACAAACAGTAACCATAAAAGAGGTAACCATGAAAAAGATAGTATTATTACTCGTTGGAATCATCTTCATTTCTCAAACAGTTTCAGCACAGAACCACAGAGAGAAAATGATGCAGCATCGCGGTCAAAACGCAGTTAAGATGCTCAAACTTACTCCGGACCAAGAAAAGAAGTTTCAAGACTTAAACTATGAGAATCAAAAAGCTGCAGTAGATATTAAAGCAAAGATTGAAAAAAACCAGATTGAAATTAAGAAGATGATTCAAGATGGAAATGTTGACGAGAAAAAACTTCTTCAACTAACAAATGACAACAGCAAGCTCCAAGCTGAGATGAAAGAAATGGGAATTAAGAAGTGGATTGAAATAAATAAAATGTTGGATAAAGATCAGAAAGAAATCTGGGCTAAGCACTTACTTAAAATGGGCCAAGGTATGAAAATGATGAAGGATAGAGCTAAAGCCGGCGCAAAAATGATGATGATGCGAGATCGCGAAAAAGGCAGACAAGAAATGATGATGAAAAAGGAAATGAGAGATAAAGAACAAGTTGAAAAATAATTGACCAACATTGTGAAAACAAAACCCCGCTTAGCGGGGTTTTGTTTTTTAAACTATAACTCGCCAGTTATTGGCCTCAGTACTATTTCCTCAGCAACAAGATTACTCTTTTCTTCATAAATTTTATAAATAAGATTTGCAATAGCATCTGTAGTCATCATACGCTCCGAATATTTATTCAGCGCTTTCTCTGGCCAGATATCGGTTGCTGTTGGTCCGGGTGAAACATTAATAACTCTGATATTTTTATCCCGCAACTCCTCTCTTAAAACTTGAGTGTAAGCAAGTAACCCGGATTTTGATGCAGAGTAAGCGCTGCTGCCGGTAAATATTTTTTGAGTTACCACAGAAAGTATGTTTATGATCGTACCGTCTTTACGCTCAATCATTTTTGGAAGAACATTCTTAATTGTATAAATAGAGCCAAGAAGATTCGTTTGAATAATATTTTCTACAGTCTCTAGAGAATCTTCGATAGCTTTACTAAAAGAAGTAATGCCAGCGTTACTAATTAAAGCGTCAATCACAAATTCTGAATTTAACTGCACAAAAACTTTTTCTACACTTTGCTTGTTGGAAATATCCAACTCAATCGGAACAAATTTTTCTCCTAGCGTTTCCCTAATCTGATTCAGCTTATCTATTCTTCTTGCTGTACCCGCTACATAGTGACCATGATTAACAAAAACTTCAGCTAGGGATTTACCTATTCCGGCACTAGCACCAGTAATCCAGATTATTTTTTTCTTTTCGGCCATTAAATTCTCTTTGCAATTAGACCTAGGAACTCAGTTCTGGTTCTAGCATCTTCCTTAAAAAATTCCGTGCATGGCGCTTGTTGTGGTAATTGAGTTTTGTTTTTGAACGCCTCGCATCATCATACACATGTGATAGCCTTCGGCGACAACTGCTACACCTCTCGGCGATAAATATTTCTCAAGTGTATCCGCAATTTCTTGTGTCATTCTCTCTTGTACTTGAAGACGTCTCGCATACATATCAACAATACGGGGAATCTTGCTCAGTCCAACAATTTTACCATTAGGTATATATGCTATGTGAATTTTTCCGTAGAATGGTAAAAGATGATGCTCGCACATGCTATAGAAATCAATATCCTTAACAATAACCATTTCGTCATACTTTTCATTGAAAATCGCATCGTTTAAAAGTTCATCGATATTCTTATTATATCCGTCGGTCAAATATTCATAAGATTTTGCTACGCGTCCCGGCGTCTTGAGAAGTCCTTCCCTATTCGGATCTTCACCGATCTCTGTCAAAATATCTTTAACACCCTTTTCAATTTTTGAATAATCCATTACTTCACTTTCCTTTGTATTCAATAAAATTATTTTCTGTTTCTTTTAGCTTAACAGAGTAAAGTTTTCCAACCGGAATCTTTGATTCAAGCTGATTCCAAATTCCGATAGCAATATTTTCCGCAGTAGGAATTTGTCCAGCCAGAAAATCAACATCTAGGTTTAAATTTTTGTGATCTACTTTTGTGATTACATTTTCAATTATTATTTCTTTCAAGAGTTTAAGATCAATCAAGTAACCGGTAGCCGGATTTATTTCCCCGCATATTGTTACTTCTAAAGTGTAATTATGCCCATGTCCGTTAGGATTATTGCATTTCCCGAAGAGTAAATTATTTTTTTCTTCCGATAAGTTTGGATTATATAGTCTGTGCGAAGCTGAAAACACTTCCCGTCGGGTTACGTAAATCATCTGTTACTTCCCTTTTATCACTTTTAGGATTTCTTCCACATGCCCGGCAACTTTTACCTTATGGAAAATACTTTGAATCTTTCCGTCTTCATCAATAATAAAAGTTGTGCGTTCAATTCCCATATACTTCTTTCCATACATACTCTTTTCCTTCCATACGCCATACTTTTCGAGAACTTCTTTATTTTCATCACTCAAGAGTATGAAAGGCAAACTATACTTCTCCGTAAATTTTTGATGTGCACTAGCTGGATCTGCGCTAACGCCAATTACAACAGTTTTTAATTTGCCAAAATCCGGGAATGAATCTCGAAAATCGCATGCTTCTTGTGTACAGCCGGAAGTCATATCCTTGGGATAAAAATATAGTACAACTTTCTTACCCTTAAAATCGCTAAGAGAAATTTTCTTGCCGCTAGCATCGGGCAATTTGAATGCGGGAGCTTTTTTGCCGACTTCTAACATATCAACCTCTTTATTTTCATCAACATAACATACTTTAGTATTAGTTCCGTTTAAAAATAAAAAAGGAGACATTAATAGTCTCCTTTTTCTTTGAAACAAAACAAATTAGTTTAATTTCTTTAAGCAATCTTGAATAGCACTATAATTTGGTTCTTCACCAGCGTTTTCAAGAACTTCTGCATGCTGAACAACTCCATTTTTGTCAATGACAAATGCAGCACGTTTAGCCACACCTTTCAGATCCCACTTGCCGGCAAGCCATACATCATAAAATGCACCGTAAGCTGGTGATACTTCTTTGTTGAAGTCGCTTAAAAGCGGAAAATTGAATTGATATTTATCAACCCAAAGTTTCTGTGCAAAAGGACCATCAACGCTTATTCCAAAAACTTGCGCGCTCAATCCTTCGTAATCTTTCATGCTGTCTCTTGTAGAGCATAATTCTTTTTCGCATACACCGGTTCCAACTGCCGGAAAGAATAATAAAACAACATTACTCTTGCCTTTAAAATCAGCCAAGTTATGTGTTTGATTTGCTGTATCTTTTAACGAAAAATTCGGTGCTGCATCTCCAACTTTAATTACCATTTTTTCTCCTTTTAGTCTTTTAGTCTTTTAGTTTTCTGCCAATTCTAACTTTAACTTGAAATTCAACTTTACCTTCGGAAGTTACACGTCCTCTCTCTTCAACAATCTCGAACCAGCCAACTTTTTTCTCTGAATTCGCTTCCAAAACTACTTCCCGCACTGCTTCTGCTATGCTTTCTGTTGATATTCCAACGCGTTCTACAACTTCGAATGTCTTTGACATATTAACTCCTATAATGTGTTATAAAGTTCAATTTGGATTGATTACCGTGAGTCCGATCTTAAAATAGTGCTTTATATTGTAACATTAAATATTAGCCAAGAAGTTCTATTTGGCCAAAATTTTATAGGAATATTCAACTTTTCACTAAAATATTTTGTTGTTAATTGAAGATGGGCATATCCGGACAAAAGGAATAACTTTTTTGGTTTGGGTGAATGAAAAAGTTAATTTTGCTCACAATTTTTCAGAAATCAAATTATGAGGATAGAATGAAAAGAATCTCGGTTCTTTTACTTTTACTTGTTTCATTTGTTGCTGCACAAGATAAAAGTCGTAACGCGAATATAACAGCGGAAGAAATAAAAGCTCACTTAAATTACCTCGCTTCAGATGCATTAAAAGGAAGATTTACCGGTTCTCCCGAAGAACGCAAAGCCGGCGATTATATTAAAGCTCAATTTGAATCTTACGGATTAAAACCAGCATTCAACGGAAAGTGGTTTCAAGAGTTTCCTTTCATCGAAAAAGTTGAAATGACAAAAAAGAATTCCATCACTTTAGTAGGCGGTACAAAGAAAACTGCACTAAAGGTAAAAAAGGATTTTTCAACTTTAGGTTTTTCGGGTAAAGCAAAATTAACCGGCGAAATTGTTTTTGTCGGCTATGGAATTTCTGCTGCAAAGCTTAATTATGATGACTACGCCGGAATTGATGTAAAAGGCAAAGTTGTTGTTGCAATTAAAAACCATCCGGAACACGATAGTTCCCGCTCTGAATTTGAACGATTTACTACTTTAAGAAATAAAGCAAACAACGCGAAAGACAAAGGAGCATTAGGCTTATTAATTGTTAACGGCTGGCTTCCAAAGAATGATGATATTATTGGTGAACCTCGTTACGACGGCGCACCGGGAATGAATGATTTTCCAGTTGTTCAAATTTCGCGTGCAATTGCTGATCAATTACTAAAAGGAGAAAATTTAGTATTTGCAGACATGCAAAAACAAATTGACGATTCTAAGAAACCACAATCTTTTATTCTAAAGAATACCAAAGTTGAACTCTCTGCTGAAGTCAACGAAGTTCAAAAGATCGCAAGAAATGTAGGTGCGCTTCTCGAAGGAAACGATCCAACTCTTAAAAACGAATACATTGTAATCGGCGGACACTACGACCATCTCGGCATTGATCAGATGAAAGAATCATCTATGTATAAAGGAGCCGATAAACAAATCCATAATGGCGCTGATGATAACGCTTCCGGCACAACCGGAGTTTTGGAAGTTGCAGAAAAGCTTGCTGCTAATAAAGGAGAACTGAAACGCAGCATAATTTTTCTAACTTTTTCCGGGGAAGAACTAGGAATCTTAGGATCGACTTACTACACTAATAATCCTTCTGTTGATATTAAAAGCATAACTGCTATGCTGAATATGGATATGGTTGGGCGTTTGAATGAAGAAAAAAACCTTACAATTATTGGCGCCGGCACATCTTCCAAGTGGAAAGAGCTGTTAAATCAAAAGAACAGTTATGGATTTAAGCTTGCTATGAGCGACGGCGGTTCGGGCGGAAGTGATCATCAATCTTTTTCTAACAAGAGCATACCTGTTCTTTTCTTTTTTTCCGGAACACACTCGGATTATCACAAACCTACCGACGATGTTGACAAGATCAACGTTGGAGGTGAAGAAAGTATTCTTAATTACGTTTACGATATCACACAAGAGATACAAAAGCTAGATAAAAGATTAGATTACGTAAAAGTGGAAGAAGTTGCTCAGCAGCGTCCTTCCGGACGCGCAAGAGTTACTGTAGGCACAGTTCCGGAATTTGGATATACCGGTGCCGGTTACAAACTTTCCGGTACGACTGAAGGAAGTCCGGCAGCTAAAGCCGGGATGAAAGCTGGAGACATAATTGTAAAATTTGGACCAAAGACCGTTGGCAACATTTACGATTTCATGTACGCTGTGCAAGATTACAAAGCTGGTGATAAAGTTGATGTTATTGTACTGAGAGATGGTAAAGAAACAATTTTCACTCTTGAGTTAATTGCAAAATAGAATTGTTGTTTACCGACAGAATAAAAAGGCGAACTTTAGTTCGCCTTTTTTATAATAAGTTTGCTAATGCGACTCTAACAACAAATTTTCTTTCTGCAGTATAACAAAAATCAACCCGCCCTACGCCAAGCAGTTTCCCAAAACTTAGATAACCTTCCCAATAAATTTTGTCGTCATGTTTCTGAGAGATAAAATTCTTATTGTTCCAATTTTTGAGTACACTGAATCCGGTAATTACATCGATGTATAAATCTGTGAGAAAATTCAATCCGAGCGATTGGAAAGGGATCGTTCTCCAGTTGTGTTCTACATGCAATGCAAGCATTTTATCCCCGTTATACTCGTATGGTGTTAATCCCTTAAATGACTGTGAAGGTGAGTAGATATTAAGAGCAACATTTGGAGAAATTGAATGCTGTATTCCAAAATCACCTAGAGTAATTCCACCTTCAATTCCTATTTGAAGATATGGAGCGATGAAAAGTTCTTTGAAAAATGTTTTTGAGACAAGCTGAGAAATAAATCGAACGCGTTTGTAGTTGAAACCACTTCCCAATAATGGATTTGAAAGATCAAACTGAATCGTCATTCCATCTTCAGCTTTAGCTTGAAATTCTTGGGGGTCTTCACCAAACTTTAACAAAAATGAAATTCGGTTATCATTACCCTCTGTAATTATCGGATTAAGGCGGACAAATCTATTTTTTCTAAACAAACTGTGATATTTCAATTCCGGCAGCGAAGATTGCTTTTCAAAAATAAAATCGGTTTGCAAACTGAATGGGATCTGAGACTGTTTTGTTAAACTGATTCTAACTTCTTTGCCCAGTAAGTAATTATACTGATCTTCAAACCCCAAAAGCACATTAGCAGAATTTAGAAATTGCGGGTAAGGATCCAGTAACGAAATATTTCTAGCACGATTTGAATACCCAACTTCAATTTTATCGACGAACATTTTGCTCAATGAATATGAGGCTGAAATGCTGCCTTCAGCTTGTTTTCTTCCCGCTGCATAACCAGCCCAACCGCTAAAAGATGCTTTCTGCCAAGTTAAATTGCTGTAAGTCAGCCCAACTAATAGCCCATTTACTCTACTATCCTCAACTTTTAAAAAGTGTAAATACTTAGCTGCATCTCCCAAATAACTCCAGAATCCGCTTTCAGACTTCTCTTTATCGCCGTTTTTAACAGCATCATTTGCTAAACCGCCAAATACTCCGCCGAACTTTATTTGCTTCATAAATTTTTTCGAACTATCTAAATCGCTGTAAGCTTTTTCCTCGTTCAAGGTCAGAGGAATCGGACGTAACGAATCAATCTGAGTCCGCGTTAGTGTTTGCGGCTTAACAATATTTTTATGAGTCGTATCCGAGTCTTGTTTTGAAATCGAACTTCTCATTTTAAAGATTGTATCTGGAATGCTCGGATTAATTTTATACTCTGTGAAAAGATCAATCGTATTTGTAGAGATGGTGCCTGTGGTTATTAGATTGCTAAAATTCATTCTCAAATTAAAATCCGACTTGAAATAAGTAGGAAGCCAATATTTTTCAAAGCGTTCGAGTTTCTGATCGAACTCGGCAGTAAAATCATTTACAAATGGAATACGAACACCGGCATTCGCTTTCAAAGTAACTCGTTTCAGTGAAAAAGTGGAATCTTCAATAACAATTGTTCCCTCAACCAAAGGTTGAATTTTCGATTTCGGAATTACTTCAATATAATAATCACGAGCCTCTTCAGTTTGAGAAGTCTTAAATAAATGATAATCGTAATAACTGAAAGCGTCATCCATAAGCGGTAAATAAACTTTGCTTCCGGCAAGTTCCAGATCATTTTCGGAGAAATCGATGTAATGCTTATTCAAAAGGTTTACACCAAGAGCCATGTTGTTTTTCTTTTCATTCTCAGATACATGAATTGACTTTACTAGCACTTTTTCTTTATCCCCAACTTTAAGGTAACCAGTAGAGTAATTTTCAGAAACCATTGAAACTGTGCTGTCGGATTTTAGAACATTTTTAGAGTAAAAATTGTATTCGAGAGTTGATAATCCGGCATGATTCTGTTTTTTACGTTTGATGGCTTCTCTGACAATCGCATAAGCCGGGTCTTCCCTCTGCCCCACCACAATTTCTGCTAAGTTTATTGCTTCTGGTTTCAACTCGATTTTCAGAAATTCACTACCAGCCAAGTTAACCTCAATAGTCTGTTTTTTGAATCCGACTGAAGTGAAAGCGAGCTTCAAATTTCTTTTTTCGCTGTTTAATAAAAACTTTCCTTCGGTATTGGAAGAAGTTCCTTGAGTGGTTCCTACAATTCTAATGCTTACAAAAGGAATCGGTTCTTGGTTTTCTCCATTCAGCACAATTCCATTGAGCTTGTATGACTGTGATAATAATTCAACAGTAAAAAGAAACAGAAGCCAAAGACTTTTTCGCATCATGTATTTCTCTTTTTGCTATAAGACGAAATTATGACTGCAAATGTTACAGTCATTTCGAACATCATTTTAGATGAAGCGAAACTGATAGCACAAAATTTCTCGGTAATCCCGGTTCTAAGAAATAAGCTTCTCCATTTACTATATCCGGATTGATGAAAGCCGAGGATGCGTATTTAGAATCCAAAATATTGTTGATATTAAAAAATGCAGAAAGTCTAAGTGAATTTGAAATTCTTATTCCTTCATTCAAACCAATTGCGGCATTAAATACCGAATAACCCGGAACTTCCGATTGATTAGCATCATCCACAAAATATTTACCAACAGACTGCATACTAATTGAACCGGATAATCCATATAAATTCTTTGGCGAATAGGACACGCTTAGATTGTAAAACAGCTTTGGAATTCCGGCGGTTTGATTACCGGAATAATCTGCGAACTTATTTGGCTTCCCATAGTGAACTGAATCAACTAAATATTCATCGTATTTACTGTTTGTGTAAGTAAAAGCACCACGTAAGTTAATGGCGTTTGCAAATTGTACTTCCGTTCCCAACTCTAATCCCTTGCGAGTAGTTTTTCCAGCAGTAAAATAAAATCGTCCGCCTCTGTATGGCACAATATCATTTTTAATGTTGATATGATAAAGCGCTAAATCATAATTAATATATTTGAGCAAATCATTGTTGAAAACGAAAACGTGTTTTAATCCAACTTCATAAGTTGTAGAGATAATCGGCTCTAAAAGCGGATTTAGGAGATAAACCAGATCTTGTCCATAAGTTGAAGATGGATCAGTCTCGTTGCCCGCCGGTACTTCTATTCCACCGCCTAGATTAGCATAAAAACTGAACGCCGGATTAATACGATATGTAAAACCGGCTTTGGGGGTAAAACTTTCAAATGATTTTTCTTGCAAACCATACCGAGCATCGATGAAGCTTTCAGAATAGTATGTAATCTTATCATAACGCGCACCTATAATTAAGCTGGCTTTCTCACCAAACATAATTTCATCTTGTAGAAACGCACCGAACGTATTTGCCCCTTCCCGCTTGTTATCTTTTAGCTGATCGCCTCTTCCGTTTGACGAACTAAGTGAATAAAACAAAACAGCACCATCTTGATATGCTTCATCAACACCCGCAACAATCTGATTGATCAGTTCATCTCCTAGCTTAAGTCTATTTTTATAAATGAAATTGCCGCCAAAATGATATCGAGTGAAGTCTCTGAATGTTCCCCTTTCCGATCGCTGCAAATACTTTGGAGAAACAAATGCCATTCCGCTAAGTGAACTTGTTTCTGTTAATTGATGATCTACAACAAGTCCAATTCTTCCTAAACGGTTGTGTCTTCTTTCATCTCTTTGAGCATAAGTAGCATTTGCAATTTGCGGAT
>Ga0172380_10001898_pt1 | contig 34794 bp, 46 predicted proteins | sample Leawe162metaG_FD_119747 | JGI IMG/M metagenome (GOLD analysis project Ga0172380, IMG submission 119747) | Leachate microbial communities from a municipal landfill in Southern Ontario, Canada - Leachate well 162 metaG | ecosystem: Engineered > Solid waste > Landfill > Unclassified | place...
GGATAGGTGTTGGCGTACGTCGAGGATGCGTTGCAGCTCGGGGAAGTCGTCGGGGTAGGCGACCATCGCCGCTCGGGCACCGGCGAACCGGAGCTCGTCGAGGGTGGCGATCTGCTCGGGGGTCGGCTTGTTGGGCGGGACCTTCAGCTCCAGGTAGACGATCCCGACGCCCTCGACCCGGGTGTTCCACAGCTCCAGGTCGGGCCAGCCCTTCCGGCTCGTCGCCGTGGTCCAGGTCTTGCCGCGGCCGATGGTGCGGCGGGTGTGGTTGTGGTGCCAGCCGAACAGGTGGGCGAGGTCGATGACCTGCTGCTGCCACTCGATCTCGGTCACGGGGCCTCGCCGTTGTGTCGGGCCTTGCGCTCGTCGCCGTGCTTGGTGCAGAAGTAGCCGAGGTGGGCGTTGTGGGTGTTGAACAGCTCGACGGTGGCCTGCTTGGTGCACAGCGGGTCGTTGCACACTCGGGCCATCGGCTTCAGGTAGGCGGGCATCAGTCGCCCCGGCGTGTGACGAGCCCGAGGCGGTGGGCGAGCGCGGCGAGGTCGGCGTCGGCCTCGACCTGATCGTTGTGGTGAGCGCAGAGGGTGACGAGGTTGTCGACCGTGTAGGCGCCGCCCTGGCTGGCCTTGACGACGTGGTGGGGGGTGATGCCGCCGAAGCATCGGCCGGCGCCCTCGACGGCTTGGAGGCGGCACCGGTAGCCGTCTCGGGCGAACACCCTCTCCCGGATCGGGGCCTTGGCCCGGTTGAGCGCGGCCTGGCGTTTCGACACGGCCCTCATGGCAGCAGCGCCTCGATGCCATCGGCGAGGGAGTGGCGGCCGAGGTGGCGAAGGTTGGTGACGGCCTTGGCGATCTCGGCGCGGTCGGCGTCGTCGAGGGGCTGGAACGCCAGGCCCTTGCGGATCGCCGCCGCCCGAGGGCCGTTGCGCCACCGCTCCAGGTAGTCGGCGTGCTGGTCGATCCGGTCGGCGATGGTCGTCACCCTCGGTGCTCCTTCACGTTGGGGCACGTGGCGAAGTGGGCCATGTGGAGCTGGGTGACCCGAGGGACGCCGCCGGCCAGCTCGTCCTTGGTGAGCACCCGCACGTGGGGCGGGCTGACGGTGCGGTCGGTGAACACGACGTTGCCGGCCGGGTCGGGCTCGACGTTGACCGGCATCCGGCGGCCGGCCTCGGTGAGCGCCCACACGATCCGGGCTCGGCAGCTACGGCACGTCGCCATCACACCCACCCGGCCCGGTCAACGTCGCCGTCGTGGGCGGCCTCGGCGTGGAGCCACGCCTGGCGTTGATGCCAGTCCTTGGGCAACCCACCCGGGTCGGTGAGGTCGCCGTGCTCGGAGCAGGTAGCGAACCAGTCGTCGTTGACGTTGGAGTCCGGGCCGGCGAACGCGTGCTCCACGCTCACCAGGGGCCGCTTGCCGAGCTTCATGACGGCCGCCTCAGCGACAGGATCAGCTCGGCCTCGGTCCGCACGTCGGCGTTCGACCCGACGGGCAGGCCCTTGGTCGGGATGCGTCGAGCCTCCTCGATCGTGTAGCCCCGCACCAGCCAGTCGTTCAGGTGGAACTCGACCACCTTCTGCTCGACGGCCAGCTCGCCCTTGCGGCGGGTCCGGTAGTGGTTCTTCACGTTGACGAGGACGAGCCCGCCGGGCCTGAGCACGTGGTGGCAGGCGTCCCAGGCGGCGGTGTGGAACTCCCGGTAGCGAGGCCCCCACTGCATGACCATCGCGTTGTCGGCCGAGTCGACGGGCTCGACCCCGGACTCCCTCAGCTTGTGGACGTAGGTGTTGCGGTGGTGGTCCCGACGACCAGCGCCTTGGCAGTCGGGGCACATGCCGTCGTCGTGCTCGGTGCCGTCGTCGTCGGTCCACTGGATCGAGCCCTGCCCGCCGCACCCCCGGCACCGCTCGACCGCGATGTGGCTGTCGGCCATCCGGTTGCCGTAGCACGGGCTCGTGGCGATCACGTCGAACGTCGCCCTCGGGAACACCTGGCCGAGCTCCAGCACCGACCCGCAGATGGTGTCGGGGTGGGCTCGCGCCCACTCGGGCTGAATCTCGTAGCCGACCGTCTCGACTCGGGCCTCGGCCAGCTCGTGGATGCCGCCGGTGCCGGCGAACGGGTCGAGCACCTTGATGTGCCCTCGGCGGGTGGCCTCGACGGCCAGCATCTCGCGGAGCCGGTCGAGGACCTTCTTGGGGTACGTCGCCGGGTGCTCGGGCGTCGAGTGCGACTGGCACCGGCCGGTGCGGACCAGCGCCCGTTCGAAGCAGCCGGGCTCGGGGCACCACATCTCGCGGTTGATCTCGTCGTCGACGAACCCGATCGTCTCCCGGGGCGGGCGAATCATCGCCATCAGAACGCCTCCTGCATCTGCCGGCCAGTCTCCCACCGGCCCACCCACGGTTGCTCGCCCGGGCCGCCTCGATCGAGGTGGGTGGGCCAGTCGTTCTCCAGCCGGTCGCCACGGAAGCGGGCGAGGGTGAGGCGCTTGGTCTGCTGGTCGGGTTGCAACGCCACGCCGATGTCGGGCCACCTCAGCCACACCGACGAGCCGATCGGCCTGAGGTCGCGCCGGCCGCCAGTCGCCTGGGGGGCGTGGTCCTCCATCAGCAGCGCGAACCCGTACCGCATCCGCAGCCCGTCGAGGACTCGGGCCACCTCCATCGCCGGCTCCTCGTAGCCCTCGCCGGGCGCCTTGATCGACGCCTTGTACGTCGGCCCCATGCACACGAGGTCGGGGCGCACCGCGGCCAGCACGGCCTCCAGGTCGGCTCGGTCGTGGCGGGTGCGGAGGTTGACGCCGCCCTCGCGGTGCCACAGCCACGCCCGGTCCTCGTCGTAGTCCTTGGCCCGGCCAGCCAGGTACGGGGTGATGAGCCGGTAGCCCGAGGCGATCCGGCCCGACGGGTTCTCCAAGTCGACGAACAGCACCCGCACCGGGGCGATCGGTTCGAACCCGAACGGGTGGATGCCCTGGCTGGCGCACAGCCCGACCTGCTGCAACACCAGGGTCTTGCCGACGCCCTCGGGCGCCACGAGGATCACGCGCCAGTCTCGGCGCAACAGCCCCGGGACGACCCACGACTGGCGGTCCGACTCGGGCATCGTCAGCAGGTCGCTGGTTCGCATCAGCCCAGCCGGCAGGTGGGCCAGCGGGAGATCGACGGCGGCAAGGCGGGCGAGGGCGTCGTCCACGATGTCGCCCGGGTCGACGAGCTTGTACGCCGCGTCGGCCATCTCGCCCGACAGGCGCAGCAGTTGCCGGCGGGCGGCGTGGGCCACGACGAGGGCGGCGTACGAGCCGACGTTGCTCGTCGAGGGGGTCGACGAGATCATCGTGAGCAGGTCGCCGTCTGACGCGCCGACGCCCTTCATCTCGGCGCTCACGGTCTTGGCGTCCACCGGATCGCCCCGCTCCCACAGCGCCACGATCGCGGCGAACACCGCGCCGTTGCCCGGCCGGTAGAAGTCGGTCGCCGCAAGGGCGTCGACCATCTCGGGCACCACCGCCGGGTTCAACATGCAGGCGCCGAGCACGAACCGCTCGGCCTCCTCGTCGTTCGGCACCTGTCGCCGCTGCTGGTCGTGCTCTGCCATCAGGCCTCCTTGGGGGTGAGTCGAACTGGTCTAGCGGACGAACGACGCGACGCCCGGCCCGAACGCCACCGGTGCCACCGCCGGCCCCGGGGTCGCCGGCTCGTTGTCGTACGCCTCGGCGGTCAGCCACGTCGCCGGCAGCTTCGTGAACTCCGGCTTGCGTCTCGGGTCCCGGGCGTAGGCCTCGGCAGCGGCCAGCATCCGTCGGGGGCTGGCCCCTCGACGGAGCGCCGCCATGTACGCCTTCCGCGCCGCGCCCTTGTCATCCCGGCGTGGGTAGGCCCTCCACCACTGCTCGAAAGCAGCCATCGCGTCTACGCGTTCTTGGTCTGCCATCGCGCGCGCGGTCTTGGTGATGGCCGAAGGCAAAGACGCTAGGGGGAGCGAAGCGACCCCTGGTTCATCTGGTAGTTCAGTAATAGGTGCGATCGGGCCAGATGCGCGGTTGGTCGTTTCCTCGGTGCGCGGTTGGTCGTCAGGACCATCCGCGCACAATGACTGGTTGGTCAGCACGTCGAAGTGCAGGACGATCTCGTTGACGAGGGAGCCCCGCCCGCTGGCCCTCGGGCGCCTCCGGGTGCTCAACAGCCCGTCGCCCTCCATCGCCGAGAGGTGCCGGCGCACGGTGCCCTCGCTCTGCAACGTCTCGGACGCGAGGAGCTTGGTGCCCGGCCAGCAGCACCACTCGCCGTCGTGGTCGCCCATGTGCTCGATCAGCACGATCAGGGTCAGGCGCTCGCCCGGGCTCCGGTTGGGGTAGCGCCAGGCGTGGGTCAGCAGCTCGTGGATGTTCCTACCGGGCATGGTGCACCTCGACCAAGGCCCGCTGGCATTCGCCGAGAAACGCCCCGCCGCCCTCAACCGACCACGGGTTGTCGCCCGGGGCGTCGGGTTCGTCGGCGAGCCACAAGGCGGCGGCCGCCACCAGGAGGTCATGAGCTGCCCGGCGTCGGAGTACCCGGGGGTCGGCTGTCACCGGGGTTGGGTAGGGTTCGTGCATCTGCTCCTCCTCGTCCGAGGGGTGGATGGTCTGGACGAGCGCCCCGGGGTCGTAGCCGGGGCGCCGTCGCGTGCGGGGTCGGGACTCTACGCCTCGGTGAGATCGGTGACGAGGGCCACGAGGTCGGCCAGCACCTCGGCGCCCGCCTCGGCCCCGGTTGAGGTTTCCCACCAGCCGGGCGGGCGGTCCAGCTCGTCGCGGTCGATGCCGTCGGTGATCTCGGCCAGGCGGGCCAGCGCCTCAGCTCGGGTCATGCCGTCGTCTCAGGCCCGAGAGGTGCAGGATCGTCGGCCACGGGGAAGCGCAAGACGTTGACGGCGCGAACGGCGCGAAGGCGGCAATCGCAGATCAGTCCCCGTCGGGGGCACGTCGGGAAGGCGTCAGCGCAGTCCATCTCGATCGCTGCCAGCGTGCCAGCCACCATTCCCACGGCATCCTCGACCGCCATATCGGCAACGAGACGTTCCGCCCGGTCGGCCATCACTCGGCCTCGGTGCGACAGCGGGCTCGGGCGGCCTGCACTTGGTCCTCGATGCCGTCCTTCACGGCGTCGAGGCGCGACCGCTCGGCGTGCAGGAGTCGCGCTAGCTCGCGGCGCTGGTCGGCGATCCCGGTCGGCGGGTCACCCTCGGCGTCGGTCCACAGGCCCGAGGTCGGGTCGAACAGTCGGATCGTCACGTCCTCGGCGGTCAGGTCGGCCACCTCGGCGTACACCTCGGGCGGCACCACGGCCGGGTCGGGTGCCGGTGTGGCCTCGCCAGACGGGCCAGGATCGCCCACGGCGGCCTCTGGCGCCTCGTCGGCGGTATCGGCCCCTCCGTCCGTCTCAGACGCCCCAGCGGGCTCCTGGGCGCCGTCCTTGCCCGGCCACGTCGACGCGGCCCACGCCGTCTTGGCGTCCTCGCCGAACTCGCCGCGCTTGATCTTCGCCTCGATCGAGGTCATGCGGGCGTTCGCCTTGCCCTTCTGGCGGGCGGTGAGGTGGCTCGGCACGGGGAGCGGGTCGTCCTCCTTGGACCACAGCTCGTTGAGCGCGGCCCGGGCGTCGGTGCCGGCCGCGGCGATCGCCTTGCCCCGGCCGGCGAACGCGTCGGCTTCCTCCTGGGGCAGCAGCTCGTCGAGCGGGTTCGGCGGGGGGAGCTCCCGGACGTAGCCCTCGGGCAACTCGATCGTGGCCGGGTCGATCGGCCGGCCCTGCTCGTCGACCACGGCGCCCAGCTCCTCGGGCGAGTAGAGGCCGATCGACGCCTCGGGGAAGAAATCGCTCTGGCACCAACCGGCCGCCCGCCACCACAGCATGCGCTTGGGGTAGGTGATGTACCCCTGGTGGCACGGGCACTTGGTCGTCGTGTAGCTCGACCCGTCGTTCCGGGTCCGGGTCTGGCTGGAGGTGGCGTGGTTGCCGGGCTGACAGTCCTTGCCAACGAGGCCGGCGGTGATGGCGTCCTGCCAGGTGAACTCCGTCTCGCCCCACACCTCGCCGCTCGGGCCGCAAGCGATCGCCACGGCCCTCTCGTCGGTGCGCTCACCGGGGCGGATCGAGCCGAGCCCGAGCCGTCTGATCTGGCCCAGCACCAGCTCGGGTGAGAGGGACAGCTGCACGTTGTCGTAGTCGGTCGGCTTGCGCTTGTCCCACCCGATCACATCGACCAGCTGCAAGGCGGCGGTGCCGCTGATGCCGAGGTCGCGCCCGATCATCACGAGGTGGAACGCCAGGTGCGGGTTGTTACGGATCGGGGCCGGGGCGCCGCCCGACATCGACAGGATGCGGGCTTGCATGGCGAGGCTCAGGAACTCGTCGCGGCCGGGGCTGGCCGGGAGCTGCAACGCCACGTCGGCGGCCCGCTCCAGAGCGGTGTAGGCCCGGCCGGCGGGGGCCGGAGGTTCGACCACCTCGACGGGGGTCGGGGCATCGGCGGTGGGATCGACGCTTTCGGCGTCGTCGACAACGGTCATGGTGTCTCCTTGGGGTGAGGGTGTTTCACGTGGAACTCTACGACGGGGGTGAGACGGTCAACCGTCCTCCTCGTCGAGCCAGTCGAACCCGAGCCACGAGCCCGGGATGCAGCCGGCGAACGGGTCCATCCAGTCAGGCTCGAAGGGGTTGGGTGGCGGGTCGGTTCGCTCCCGAGCGGTGAGCAGGAGGTGGGTGACCCACGCCGCGTCGCACTCCTCGGTCGGGTCGAGGCCGTAGGGCATGGCGCCGTCGGGCAGGCCCGCCGACATCGTGGGAGGGCCGTACCGGTCGACCCAGCCGGGCCACAGCGCCAGGTCGACCCAGTGCCCGTTCTCACCGACGAGCAGCGTCGCGTGGATGGACAGGGGCATCTCGACCCACTCGGACATAGGGCGAGGCCGGCGCACGATCTCGCCGTCGACCAGGCGCACCGTCTCGGTGATGACGGTCGGCTCACTGAGCATGGCGTTGCCGACCGGGACCCGTAGCCCCTCGACGACGATCGTGCCGCCCTCGCGGTCCAGCTCGATCCCGGCCGGCAACTCGATCCGCCTCATCCGTCTCGCCGCCAGTCGTACGGCCGCACCCGGACCTTGACGTGCCCGCCCCGGTCCATCGGCTCGGCGTCCTCCCGGCGGGCTCGCCACATCAACCGGCCGAACACGGCCCACAGCGGGACCAGCACGAGGGCGAGGAACGCCCACGAGGCGGCCGGGCTCATCGCCAGCACGGGGCTCACAGCTTCATCAGCCGAGCCGCGGGCCCATCGGGCACCACCTGGTCGCCGACGACGACGTTCGCTTCGAACGCCACCTTGTCGGGGTCCCGCTGGAGGGCCTGCACCGCCTCCAGCTCGGTCGAGTAGAGGGTGATGCCACCGAGCCGGCCGTCGCGGTAGCGCCAGGCGACGACCCACCAGCGCGACGGCACGGCCTCCTCGACCGCTCGGGCCAGCGCCGGATCGGCCGGCTTGCGTCGGCGCGTCACGAGCCCATCCGATCGGCTACGACCCTGAGCAGGGTGCCGACGGCGAACATCGCCACGCCGATCGAGATACGGGTCCACGGGGTGACCGTGGCCCACCACGCCCTCACCTCGGCACCACCGAGGCGTCGAACGTGCGGGCGCTGACGAACGTGCCGGGCACCTCTTCGCCGTTCGGGCCGACCGCGGCGAGGTGCTTGCGGCGCCGGCTGACGACCAGCTCCACGGTCGAGGTCGCCGAGGTCGGCTGCGTGCCGGGGTCGTCGGACTCGATCTCGGGGCAGTAGGCGCAGCTCACCCGGTCGCCTCGGGAGGGCACGTCGAAGTCGTCGGGGATCGGGACGGTGCCGCCGATCTCGTGGCCGCACGCCAGGGTGGCGGTCCAGTCCCACGCGTCCTCGTCGATCTCCTCGACGTGGATCAGCTTGCGGAGCGGGGCCACGTAGACCTTGGTGGTCGCTTTCGACAGCACCGGCCACAGAGGCGTCTCGGGCAGGGCCGGGTCGCCGAACGCCCGCTCGTAGTCGCCGAGGGTGCAGTGGTCGCCGATCCACTTCGCCACGGCCTCGTCGTCGTCGACCTGCACGGCCGGCTTGTGCTCGGTCGTCTTGACCGTCACCGACGGCAGGGTGAGGGTGCGAGCTCCACCGGCGAGACGGACCCGGAGGGCGTAGTCGGTGAGGTGGCCTTCGAAGAACGCCACGGTGTCGCGGGGCCGCTTGGTCTGCTGCAACAGCCAGAACTGGATGCGGGCCTGCCACTCGGCGGCCAGCTCGGTGAGGCGCTGCACCTCGGCGTTCGCCAGGCTCAGGTGCCGCCCGGCCCACTCGGCGGCAGCGTCGTCCTCGATCCGCCAGCCCTCGACGTGCTCCGGGATGATCCGCAGGCCCAGCTCGTCGGCCTCCTCGGCGTCAGCAGCGTCGAGGTACAAGTCCAGGTCGAGCAAGCTGAACGGCTCGTCATCGACCGCCAGCTCGGCCGGGATCGGAAAGTCGGGTGTAGCCATCGGTCCTCCTTGGGGTTAGGTGCCGACGAGCATAGTCGCCTAAGCGTGCTGGCGCGAGAAGGGCCGCCACCCGAAGGTGACGGCCCGACTCAGGTACCCCCAAGGCACCGTGACGCCCCTCGACCATAGCGGCGGCCGGCGGGCGAGCACCAACACCTCAGGTGGGCACGGCCCCGAACGCCCACAAGACGACCACGGCGGCGATGACGACCAGGCACACCTCGGTGATCGTGACGCCGCCGGCCTCGCCGTTCGGCGGGATCGGAGCGTTGGCATTCGCTGCACGGTCGGGCGGGAGCAGACCCCGGTCCTGGGGCACGACGGGGGTCACCCGGCGGATGATCGTGATCGCGCCCGAGAGCACGGCGACGACCCGGATCAGCCAGGCGGCGACCGTCTGGCCGTCGCCGTTCGGCAGGAGCTCCACGATCTGATCGGCGACGAGCGAGAGGATCACCACCGCGGCGGTGAGGTAGGTGACCGCCGCGGTGGCGACCACCTTCACCCGGTCGAGCAAGGCGTTGATTTGGTCCATGGCTACTCCTTGGTTTGGGTTCACTGCGATAGGGCGATGACGAGCCCGGCGACACCGGCGAGCAGCCCGACGGCACCGACGAGGTACCCCCAGCCTGCCTCTAGCCCGGCGCGGCGCGTGCCCTTGATCTCGTCGAGCTGCTTCTGGACGTTCGCCATCGCTAGGTCGGCTTCGGCCCGAGGCATGAACGTGCTGATGATGTCCTGCTGCTGGCCCCGGAACTCGTTGACCGCTTCGAACCGGCGCTCGGCGGCACCCTCAGCCTTGGTGGTGGCCTTCTCGGCGGCGGCCAGAGCGGCGGCGACGGCGAGGGCCTGGGCGTCGAACCGTTCGCCGTAGCGACGGTCGCGCTCGTCCATGAGCCGCGTGATGTGAGCGTGGAGCGTGTCGGTGGTCCACCCGGACGGCTTCTCCTCAGTCTCGCCGGGCATCACGGCACCGTGGTCGTGGTCGTCGGGGGGCTCGGGCACGGCGTGACGTTCGGGCCGCCGGGGCTGAGAACGCCACGCCGCTCCAGTACGTCGATCGCCTCGGCCGCGACCTTCCGGGTGTTGCAGTCGTCGGTGTTGTTCAGGGTGACGACGAGCGCCCCCAGCCGAGCGTTGTTCTCCCGCTGTGCCTCGCTGCTGGTCGCCCCTCGGATCGCGTCGGCGGTGTCGCTGATGTCGATGACGACACCGCGGAGGGCGATCAGCAGCAAGGCGATCACGACGAGGGCCGGGCCGAGGACGGTCGCCCCGAACAGGCGCCACAGGCGCGTCGACCGCTCGGCCTTCTTGCGCCGCAACACCTCCTGTTCGTACGCCGCCTTGAAGGACTCCGTTGCCTCGGCGATCGACCCTTCGCTCATGACCCTCCCGTCGCGTCGGCGAGCTCCCGACGGAGCTGCCGGATCGTCGCCCGCTGCCGGTCCTCGCGTTCCCGGCACTCGATCTCCCGGGCCTCGCAACGGTCGACCGCCTCGCCCAGCCTCGTCAGCTCGGCCTGCATCGCGGTCATCAGCTGAGAGAACCCGGCGACGACGTTCGTCGCGTCCTCGGCCTTCTCCTCGGCCTTCTGGCCGCGACCGGACCGCACCAGTCCCCACGCGCCCAGCGCGAAGGTGACCACGAGCCCGCCGATGGTGCCGACTGCGGTCCAGTCCATGTGGCCGTGTCAGCCCCGAGCGATCTCGTAGGTGCCGCCGCCCTCGCACGCGATGACCACGTGGTCGTCGTAGATCAGGCCGCCGTTGAAGATTCGACCGGTGGCGGTGAGGTAGCGCCGGAACCACAGGCCCGCCTCGATGCCGTCCTCGGCATACATGAGCCCGTTGCTGTCGCGGAGCTGCTGGCCTTCGAACCACCGGGGGGAGAAGCACTCGTCGCCGTGCTCACCGCCGTTGACGCCGGTCACCGTGAACTGGCGGGGGTTGTTGGGCACCTCGCTGACGACCAGGAACGGCTCGCGGCCGTCGGTGCCGACGGGCCTCCATGCGAGCGGGACGGTGAACTGGCGCATCTCGTCATCCTCTCCGAACTCGGACGGCCACTGCGGCGCCCTCGGGTTGTAGTCGATGCCGGGGATACGCCCGGCGCGGTTGAAGCGGCCTCGGGCGGTGAAGCTGCCGATGCCCCACGCCCGCCCTCGGGCCTCGATCGTGGTGCCGTCACCGAGGCTCAGGGCGCAGTGGTCGACGAACCCGGTGCGGTCCGCGATGCCGAGCCACGCCCCTCGGGTGTCGATCGCCTCCTCGACGGTCATCGTGAGGCCGGCGTTCTCGATCGCCGCCCACTGGTACCACGTGCCGTCGGGGAAGCGGGGCACGACGCCGGCCGAGTCCGCGCCCCATTGCAGGAGCTCGGAGCAGTCCGACGGGGTGCCCGGCCCCACCTCGCCCGGGGCGTTCTCCGCGCCGAACACGTACGGGTCGCCCTTGCGGCTGATGAGCCACACCAGGTAGTCCTCGACGTGGATCACTGGACGATCGCCAGGTGGGCGTCGAGCCAGGTGCGGAGGGCCGCGACGCTGTTGGGGTTCTCTGCCAGCCTCGTCTCGACGCTCCCGGCCGGTGTGTCGAAGTAGGTCAGGTAGGCGAAGTTGTGCGTGGCGCAGAACTCGAAGAACTGGATCAGCCAGAACGGATCGTCGCCGCCGCCCTGCCGGGACCACCCGGCGACCAGCCCCATCTCGTTGACGGCGGGCCGCTTGCCGTTCGCCGAGCACCAGTTGACGAGGCCCTGGAGGATGCCCTTGGTGTTGGTCCAGCGCGGCCCGTTGAGGCCGGTGTCCGGGTCGCCCCCGGCTCCCTGGAACCAGTCGTAGACATCGACGGCGAGCACGTCGAAGCTGTTGAGCGCCGGGAGGTAGTCGGTCACCTCGCCGCTCGTCCACCGGTACGGCTGGTCGACGGTGACGCAGCACACGATCTTGAAGTCGGGGTTGAGGCCCCGCACCGCCGACGACCACCGGGCGAACGTGCTCTTGAACTTGGCGTGGCCCGGACTCGGGTCGTAGCTCGCCGCCCACGTCGCGCCGTTCTGCTCCTCCATGAACATGACGTACATCTGGCTCGCGAGGACCCCCGAGCCCAGGCACTCGTTCTGGAGGATCGAGAGGATGCCGGCGTCGGCCGCGGTGTTGTCCCAAGCGTTCATCTCGGCGATCGCGAAGTTGAACCCTTGGGTCATCGTGCGCCGACGGTCGGCGCCGAGCCACGGGCCGAACCCTCGACCCGAGTAGCTGTTGGTGCCGGCCGGGCCGTACGGGTCGCTGATCGGCTTGGCGTACGTCGAGCCGTGCATCACCTGGTGGCCGATGTTGTTGGAGAACTCCTGGAGGGCGGTCACCGAGTCGTAGTTGAAGTGGCCGATCTGCATGAGCCCGGTGCCGACCGTGCCGCCACCGCCACCGCCACCGCCCGAGGTGATCCCGGTGCGGTACACGGCGGTGACGACCGCCGAGCCGTCGGCCGGCCGGACGAACACCGGGATGAGCGTGTCGTCAGGCAGCGCCGTGAGGGACCGCTGACGCCACGCCGGGTTCCACGCCCCATCGACCGCCGGGTTGAACTCCCAATCGGGGGCCGCCGGGTCGCCGCGCCCGTAGCTGATCCCTTCGAAGTTGAAGTCGAAGGTGAGGATCTGCCCGTTGGTGGCGCTGCTCTTGACCGGGTTCGACAGCGCCTTGTTGCTCGTGACGACAACCTGGGTGAAGGCCACGTTGTCGAAGGTCAGGTCCACGTCGGCGACGTAGCCGTGCTCGCCGTGGAACAGCACGCCTCGGCCGGGCTGGGTGGCGACGAGGCCGGGGCCGCTGATCGGCAGCGGGATCACCTGGATGTCGTCCCACTCCACGTCGAGGGTCACGCCCTTGCCGATGTGGTTGAACAGGGTGATGGCCCCGGCCGCGTCGACGCCGGTGAAGGTCTGCGAGGCCAGGTAGGTCACGCCGTCCCAGGTGCCCGTGCCGTGCCACCACCGCACGGTGTTGTTGATCGTCTCGGCCACGAAGTTGTAGGCGGTCGAGGCGGCCACCGCGACGGTCGTGGCCGACAGCTGGGACCACACGCCGTTGATGCGCTTCTGGAGACGGAGGGTGGTGCCGTTGTCCTCGATCGAGGCGGCCACGCCACCCGACGGGGCGGGGAAGTCGCCGTAGTGGCGCATCCACACCGAGAGGGACCCGGGGAGGTTGGCGCCGGTGCGGAACTTGCCGGTCACCCGGACGTTGGCGAGGTTGACCGGGTTGTCGGCGGCGGCGAACGCGTTGTCGGAGCCGTCGTTCGGGCCGATGACCCGGAGCCGACCCCACCCGCCCTGCTGGCTGGCAGAGGCGCCGAGGTTGTCGAGGTAGGTACGCCACGGGCTCGGCCACGCCGACCCGTTGGAGCCGGTGAACTGCGTGACCGCCGCGGTCGAGACGATCGAGGCGGCCGAGGCCTGGACCATCGACGGGTCCGAGGCGTTCCACTGCCGGTTGCCGAACGGCGCGATCCCGAGGTAGCCCCACAGGTCGGTGCCGATCGTCTGGAACCGGCCGTACAGCCGGGTGCCGGCGGGCTGCGCGACGCCGCCCTGGTAGGTCGTCCACGGCTTGGTGACCAGCGGGGTCCACGACGAGCCATCACGCCAGCCGATCACGAGCCGGTCGAGGGTGCCGGCGAACGGGGTGGCCGGGTTGTTCTGGAGGCCGAACCCGAGCCCGGTCATCGTCGGATAGGTGCCGTTCGACCGGAGGAACACCAGGGCCTCGCGCATCCCCAGCGACTCGTAGTCCATCTCGAAGTCGATGTAGCCATCGGCGACGGACCACTCGGTGAGGTAGGCGGCCGCATAGTCGTCTTGGCCCGAGCGGCCGTTGACGTGCAGCACGTACTGGTTGCCCTGGACGTTCGACGAGGTGCCCGACCCGCCGGCCGACGCGGCGGTGACGCCCGAGGGGACGGTGCCGTTGGTGGCAGTGAACGTCGAGGTCCACAGCCCGGTCAGCTCGGGGTCGACATCGACCGCGCCGAGCGTGTGGATCGTGGCCTCGACCAGCGCCGAGCCGTCGAGGGGCCGGAAGAACACATGGATGTCCTCGTCGGCCGGGAGGGCCGTGAGGTCGAACGTCCGCTTGGCCGGATCGACCGGGCCGTAGAGGTCGACATCCCACTCCCAATGGCTGTTGATGTCGAAGTCGGAAGCGGGGAGCGAGTCGTCACCCCAGCCGTACGACAGCACCGGGAAGTTGACCGTCATATCAATCCGCTCGCCGCCGACCTGGGTGGAGAGCTGGACGTTGGAGATCGTCTTGGCGTTGGCGTCGGGCAACGGCACCGACAGCGGGAGGTGCGAGCCGGGCCACACGCCGAGCGCGGCGATCGAGGTGACGCCCGCGGTGGCGATGAAGTCGACGGTGAGGAGCCCGCCGGGGTGAGCGACCACGATGTCGCGCACCACCTCGGTCGAGGCCTGCTCCGTGATCTGATACGGGTCGAGGTCGCGGACGTAGGTCAGCCCGTTGACGAGGATGTCCCACACCCGCTGGCCGGGGGCGCTCGACACGGCGTCGAGGTTGTGGACCCGCACGAGGTACTGGCCGGCGTCGTACACCTCGGCGTAGCGGGTGACGCCCACAAGCACGTCGTCGAGCACGTCGACCGGCGCGGAGTTGATCGCGGCCCGGTGCACGGCGGCCTGGTTGATCTGCTGGATGACGCCATCGACGACGCCGGTCTGGCCGACCCAATCCTGGACGCTCATGCTTGGTACTCCCCACCCTCGGTGTTGCCGAGATCGACGAGACGGACCGGGATGTCGGCCGGGTCGACGGGCTCGGCCGGGGTGATCTGGCGCTCGATCCTGGCGCCGTCGGCCAGCTCGGCGAACACGGTCCACGGTCTACCCACGGCCGCCTCGGAGAACTGAACGTACCCCTGGTCGAGCCATTCCTGCGGCACGCCCCCGATCAGGTCGGTGTCCCAACCTTGCGTGCCCTCGTACATCGGCTCGCCGATCCGGCCGACACGGGTCACATCGGCGCCGGGCAGCCAGGTGCCCCTCACGATGTCGCCGCCCTCGTACTGCACCAGGAACGGGTCGGGCTCGGGCTCGGGGTCCGGGTCAGGATCGGGGTCCGGGTCGGGGCCAGCGTCGATGATCGCCTGCAAGCGGGCCACCTCGGCGGTGAGCACATCGACGTGGGCGAGGGCAGCGGCGCTGGACGCCTCGGCCGTGAGCGCCCGCTGGGTGGCCTCGTCGACCGCGGCCCGGAGCTCGGCGATCCCGGTGAGTGCGTCGGTGAGGTTCTGTTCGGGGGTCATGAAGGCTCCTGGTGCTAGGGGGTCCACTCGGACCATCGGATGGCGCCGTCGACTCGGACGGCCTTGGTGCGGTACTGGTAGTGCCGGCGGTGATCGACGAGGTAGTCCCGGAAGCTGGCCTGGGCGGCGAGGTTGGGGGCGACCCGGATGCCGTCGCCGTTGTCGCCGAACTCCCGGCGGTACAGCTCGTTGTGCTCGACATCGGCGGCGAGCTCCAACCCGACCGGGGTGAGCGTCCGGGCCGTGACGTGCGCGACGGCGGGGACGAGCGCGATGGACACCGGGTCGCCCGAGCGGGAGACGGTGAGCGGGCGGGCGCTCGTTGCCACCTGTGCTCGGTTGAGCGCCCTCGTGGTCGAGCCCGGGGTGATCGTGAGGGGTCGGGCCGAGACGGCCGCCACAGCGGGGCTGAGGGCGATGTTGACGGGGCTGGTGGTCGACGGCCGGATCAGGAAGGACAGGGACCGCCAGGTGTTGCCCGGGAACCCGGTGTTGCCCACCGTGCCCGTCGCGCCTGCCGTCGTCTTGTCGAGACGGGTGACGTACCAGATCAGGTAGGGCTGCACGAAGTCGCTGATCTCGGTGCCGGCGTTGCCGCCCGCCTCGGCGATCGTGTGGCCGCCCGAGTCGCCGCCGTGGCTGATGACCCTGATCCAGTTGTGGTCGCGGGTGGCGGTCGGGGTGACGGACGCCCCCACGGGGAACGCCGCGCCCGTGTCGATGGCGAAGGCGTCCATCGGGGTGGTGGCGTCGAAGGTCCCGGCCGGGAGGCGGAAGGTGGTCCAGCCGTACCGCTTGAAGTCGGCGCAGTAGAAGGTCGGGATCGTGTCGGAGGTGCCGGCGGCGACCTTGGTGTAGACGAAGATGTCGAACGGGGTGGCGTTGATGTGGTACTGCTCGACCCAGCCCGAGGCCCCGCTAGTGCTGTCGAGGATCGACTCCCAGGTGCCGATGATGACGAGGAGGTCACCGGCGGCGAACGCGTCGAACGTGGGCGTGAAGTCGGTGCCCCACGCCTGATCGCCGCTGTTGGTGGGGCTGGTGCGCGGGCCCGTGACCGGAGCAACGGTCACGTCTCGTACTCCCCGCCGCTCGGGTTGCCGAAGTCGATGAGCCGGATGGGCTCGTCGGAGCCGGGCGGGCCTTGCAGGCCACCCTCGCCGGCCTGGTTCTCGATCGACACGAGGATGTAGCCGTTGGTGGCCTCGGCCCGGGTGATGACGTTGCCGGGGATGACGAACGAGGTGTTGACCTGGACCGATACCCAATCGCCCCACACGCCGACGTTCTTGGCTCGCACCTCGATGTGCCGCGACACGCCCGAGTCGACGAACGTGATCTGGTGGGTGCGGATGGTGGAGTCGACGATCTCGCCGGTGTCGGACGTGCCGTCGGCGCCCACGATGTCGTTGGTCGGGGCGGCGTCGTCGTCGGTGACCCGCACCTGGTAGGCATCCTGATCCGACACCGACCACTGCACGATGACCACGGCGGGGGCGGTCGAGGCGTTCGCCGGGGACGTGATGGTGAGATCGGCGGGGGCGCCCAGCCCGATGAACGTCTCCGCACCGGAGAACGGGCCTTCAAGCCCGGTGAGGCCCTTGGTGCGGGCACGCCACTCGTAGGTGATCCCGTCGGTGAACGTCGACCCGGGGAAGGTGACGTGGCCGGCGGGGGTCGGCACCCACCCGGTCGTCTCCCACACGGTGTCGCCGAGCTCCCGGTGCTGCACCTCGATCGCGCTCTGGCCGTCGCCGCTCTGCGGGCTGGCGAACTGGATCGTGAAGGTCTGCGGAGAGTCGACGAGGAGGTACTGGCCGCCGGTCGGGGCGAGCAGCAGGGGCGCCGACGGGGGGACCGGGGTGGTGAGCCGGTCGTAGATGACGACGTACGGCGAGGCGGTCCCGAACGTCGCCGCGTAGATGAGGTGGATTTCGCCTTGCGAGGCCCACGCTGCCACCGCGCCGGCGTCGTTCGGGCCGAGGTCGTCGGTGCCCTCGTCGGTCACCGTGTCGTCGGCCTCGCGGGTCAGCTTGCGGTGCCACAGCTGCCCGTCGTTGCGGGCGCCGAACAGGTGCAGGTCCGAGGACACCGGGTCGATCGCCCACCCGCCCTTGCCCATGCCGTACGAGCTGGCCGAGGAGAACAGCGGGACGGTGCCGGTGTCGGCCGCGTCGCGCCGCCAGAACCGGGTGACGGGCACAGCCGAGCCGGCCACGTAGTTCGCCATCTCGGGGCCGCCAATGATCCACTCGTTCTTCGCCACGTCGAACCGGAGCTGCATGGCGTAGTTCAGGACGGGCGGCTCGAAGGGGTCCGACAGCGCCCACACGTTGGCGTCGATGGTGCGGTCCAGCCGGACCCACGTGATGTTGCCGCCCGAGTAGGTGCCCCGGACGAAGTGAGTCCCGCCAAGCCCGCCGCCGTAGCCAGCCGAGTACGCCACGCCCGGGTTCTTGGTGGTCGGGTCGAACGCGACCGACACCTGGGCGGGGCCGATCGAGGAGGGGTACGGGCCAGCGAGGGTGAACGCCCCGGCGTCGGGGCTGAGGGTGCCGCCGACCGACACGGCGAACTTGCGGACCTTGACCGTGGCGTTCGCCCACCCGGCGTCGTGGGTCGGCCACACCGCCAGCCCGAGGAGGCCGGTGCCGTCGGGCACGAGGTCCACGTCCGGGTAGGTGGGGCCGATGGAACCGGTCGCCCCATCAAGGAGGACCGCCGAGCCCCACGCCAGGGTCGACAGGTCCGAGCTGAGGGACCCGGCCATGAGGTACACCGCGCCGTCGGCTCGGCCGCCGCCCGTACCCGTCTGGCGCCACACGGTGACGATCCGCCACACGCCGGCCGAGTCCTGAGCCAGAGCGAACGACCCGCGGCTCCACCCGGCGATGTCGCCCGTCGAGTAGCGGTTGAACGTGCTGCGGGTCGAGCTCCAGGAGAAGATCGCTCCCGAGGCGTCGGCGTGCACCGAGATCACTCGGGACCCGGCCAGCCCGATCTTGCGCTGGTGGGTCCACCACACCGGGCGGACGTTGGGGGTGATGCCTACAGACGCGCTCACGGGGTGCTCGCCATGCGCTGGACGACCACGACGGACTTGCCCGGCCCCGAGCCGATCGACTCGACCAGCACCACGTCGTCGACAGCGAGGGTCATGCCGTCGGGCCAGTCCGACACCGGGACGGCCTCGGTGTCACCGTTGGTGCGCTGCGCCATCGGCGGCGCGTCGTCGGTGATCTTGGCGTACTGCATCAGGCTCCCACCGTCACGCGCTGCTCGGCCGTGAGCGACATCAGCACCGACTGCTCGGAGTCGATCGGATGCAACGGGTACGACCAGCTCGTCACCAGCCACTCGCCGGCCAGCCCCAGGCGGGCCTTGTCGAGCCGGATGATGTCCCGATCCGAGTGCCGCGGGTTGAGGAGCACCTGGCCGCTGAACCGGAGCCCGCCCCCGGCGAACACCCGCTGGGAGTCGGTGAGGGCGATGGCGTCGATCGCGTCCTGGTCGGTGGCGTCCACCTCGATCCGCATGACAACCCGCTCCCCGCCACGGCCGGCGATCGAGGCCGGCCCGGTGGTGTAGTTCGTGCGGGTCCGCATGCCGTTGCCCTCCTCGACGAGCGAGGGGCCGGCACGGGCGACGAACTGAGCGACGTTCGGGAGGCTCGGCAGCAGGGGCTCGACGTTGCCCGCCGGCATGATCTTCGCCTGGCCCGGACCGTAGGTGATCTCGGCGCCTCGACCCACCTGGTCGGCGAGCGGTCGAGACGTGGGCCGGCCCCGCTCATCGCACGTCAGGTCGTCGTACGCCGCGGCCTTCAGGAGCGCGTTGTAGACCGCCAGCCAGCTCGTGCCGGCGTCGAACACCATCGCCCGGTCCAGGGTGATCTCGGATGCGCCGATGGCGATGGCCGTCTCACCGAACTCGGTGCCGAGCGAGGCGATCACGTACGCCACAGGGTCGGCGCCGTCGGCCACCGCGACGGGCTCCTCCAGGAACCGGTTGGCGTACCGGAACGTCTTGTCGGCCAGCTTCAGGGTGCGGATCACCACCCGCCCGTCGTCGTCAGCCACGGGCCGTGCGCTCACGAACACGCCGAGGTACCACCGCACCCAATCGCCGGTCGGGGCCAGCCATTCCGTCCAGATCGAGTAGCGGGCCAGGGCGAGCTGGGTGGAGTCGCCGCCCCGAACGCGGATCGTGGCGCGGCGGCGCACGTCGGCCACCTCGACGGTGTTGCCCGTCACCCGGTCGGGCGGCCGGTAGGAGTAGTCCACCTGGCCGTCGATGAAGTGGAGCTCGGCGTTGGTGACCACGTTGAACTCGTCCACGATGTCGACGCCGTGACGGATCGTGGGGGTGCGCTCGGGGTCGAGGGAGGCCAGCACGTCGGCGAGGGCGAAGTCCTGCCGGGGTGGCGCGAGGTACTGCTGCATCAGACTTCCGCCGAGCCGACGACGCGCTCGCCGGTCCAGGCGACATCCCACGCCTGGCCCTGGAGGTAGGCACGCCGCCACTGCGTCACGATCATCCACGCCACCGGGTCGAGGCCGACGACGAGGAAGGCGTTGGGGCGCAGCACCAGCCGGCGGTCGGGGGACCGGTGGGCCAGCGTGAACAGGTCGAGGAGGGCAGCCATCTCGTCGTGCTCGAAGCGGCTGAACCGGACCGACAGCTCGTACGTCTCGCGTCGGCCCCGGCCGCCGAACGCCACCGGGTACTCGTCGCCGTCCGCGGGCCCGACCACGGTCACCTCGGGCACGGTGGTCGGCTGGCTGTTGGCGAGCCGAGGGAGGATCAGCCGGGTGCCCTCGTAGTCGGACGCCATCGCGATCTCGGGCTTGTCGAGGATGACTGCGGTCATCAGTGCGCTCCTGCGATCTGAGAGTCGACGGCCTGGCCGCCGAGCACGACCCGCACCGCGTCTTGGATGGCGCGGCCGTCGATGAACAGGTTGACGACGGGCGGCGCGACGAACACCTGAGGGGCGGCCGCGGTGATCGCCGCCAGCACCTCGCCGCTGATCCCGGCCTCGCCGATCGCCCGGTTGCCGGCGATGCTCATGCGGGCCGACACCGCCGAGTCGAGCTGGTTGAGCTGGGCGTCGGAGCCCTTCAGGAGCTGGCGCACGTCGCCGAGGTGCATCGGCCCCTCACTCAGCCCGAGCAGGTCGACGGCCTCCTTGGACAGCCCTCGGGCCATCAGCGAGTCGAGCCCGGTCGCCCACTCGATCAGCTGCGCCGTCTGATCGTTGACGTTGCGGGTGAGGGCCTGGGCGCTGTTGCCCCACCCGGGGCGCACCACCTGGAACGGGTCGGCCCACTGAGCGAGCTGGTCGCGTCGAGTCGCGAGCGCCTTGGCCTGATCCTCCAGGCCCTTGCGGCGCTCCTCGGCCTCGTCGTCGGCGATCTTCTTGGCCTCCTCAGCCGCCTTCTTGGCTTCATCGGCGGCCTTCTGCTGGGCGGCCGCGGCGTCGGCGTCGATCTTGGCGATCTTGCCGTGGGTGTCGAACCACTCGTCGGAGAACTGCTGGAGGGACGCCAGGCGCTCGGAGAGGACCGCCCGGTAGGTGTCGTTGGTCATCAGCCCGGCGGCCGCCAGCTGGTCCTCACGGCGATCCTGGAGGTCCCTCTCGGACTCTGCCAGGGAGTCGAGCTTGTCGAGGGTCGCGAACCAGTCCTGGGAGAACTGCTGGAACAGCCCGAGGCGGGCGTTGAGGATGCCCCGGTACGTCTCGTTGTTGATGAACCCGTGGGCGGCCATCGAGTCCTCGTTGCGCCGCGCCTCCTCGGCCGCCCGCTCGGCGTCCTCGGCGCTGGTGTCACGGCCCGCCTTCTCGGCCTTCACCGGGTCGGGCTGGTAGGCCACGCCCGTCGTGTAGGGGTTGAGGCCGGTGACCTGGCCGGTGTCGGGGTTGACCCGGATCGAGCTGTTGGGGCCGAACGGCATGGTGCTCGGGCCGGCCTTGCCGGTCGGGTTGAGGATGGCGCCGAGCCCGAGGTTGCCGACCATCTTCGCCAGGTCCGAGATCGCGCCGGTGGCCTGCGTCGTGTCGACCTGGACCTTGGTCATCGTCGTCGGGGGCAGCCCGTGGAGGTACTGGCCGAGGCCCCGGATGATCTCGGCGTACCTGGCCGCCTCCTCCTTGGGGAGCCCGAACGCCGTGGCCGTGGCGTACAGGTCGGCGGCCATCTGCTCCAGCTGGCCCGAGGTGGCGTGCCCGCTCTTGACCAGGTTGGCGGCCGAGTCGACGAGCCCGGACAGCATCTCGCGGTGTCGGAGCCCGGCCGAGGTCGAGGAGTCGATGGCGGCGCCATCGTCGCGCAGCGAGGTCGCGAGGTCGATGAGGCCCTGCTTGAACTGGTCGCTGGCGTCTTGCCCGCCGAGGGCCTTGTCCACGTAGTCGTCGAGCTGGTCGTTGAGCGCGTCGACCGCGTCCTTCAGATCGTCGGCCGCCTTGGCCGCGTCGCGCTCGGCCTTGGCCTTGTTCGTGATAGCCGCGGCGGCGTCGTCGTTGCCCTTCTCCTCGCCCGACAAGGAGTTGATGGCCCGGGCCGCGCCGACCAACGGGATCGCGGTGTCGACCGCCGCGTTGGCGGCGAGGCTGACGCCCTTCTTGATCCAGTCGGGGGTCTTGTCCCAAATGGCGGTGAACACGCCGACGACCTTCTCGCCGGCCGACACCACCTCGGTCATCAGCCCGGCGATCGTGGTGAACGCCGGCACCAGCCCCCGGGCCAGAGCGATCTCCAGGTCGCGCACCGCATCGCCGAGGTTGGCCTTGGCCAGCTTCAGCTCCAGGGTCTTGTCGAGGTCGTCCTGACTCAGCTCGATCGACGACCGGAACATGGCCTCGACCGCCGCCCGCCCTTGGTTGAGGATCGGGAGGAGGTTCTGTGCGGTGCGCCGGCCGAGGGCGTCGGCCGCGATGGTCAGCCCCTCGGCGCCACCACCGGCGGCCTGGTAGGCGTCGGTGACGTTGAGGAGGGTGCCGATGAGGTCGGTGGTCCCGTCGGCGTTCTTGGCGATGTTGATGCCGTCGGCCGCCAGGAGCTCGGCGTTGTTGTTGATCTGATTGTTGAGGTACAGGAAGGACTGCCCGGCCTCCTGGGCGCTGATCCCGAAGTCGCCGAGCACGTCGACCACCTGGGAGGCCTGCTCGGCGCTGGCCCCGGTGACGTAGGTGAACTGGCGCACCTCGTCGGCGAACTTCATGAAGGTGTTGACCGCGTGGACCGCCAGCAAGGTGAGCACGACCCCGGCCGCCGCACCCACCGCCGCGATCGCCCCGCCGGCCGAGGTGAGTGCCGTGACGAGCTGGCCGGCCCCGGCGGCGGCGCGACGGCCGAGGATGCCGAAGTTGCCGGCGATCGACTGGAGCCCCTCGGTGGCTACCTGGTTCAGCTCACCGATCGCCCGCCCGCTGGTCGCCGCCGTGGTGACGACGGTGGTGCCCATCTCGGACGCCTGGCCGGCGACCTGGGTGGTGGCCTCGCCGAACAGGGAGAGTTGCCCGCCCGACGCCGCGATGTCGGCCGAGCTCCGGGCGACATCCTGGCTGAATAGCTGGAGCTGGCCCTTGGCCTGAGCGAGCCCGGTGGTGAACTCGTCGACACGGAGGGCCAGGCCCACCTCCATCGTGTAGTCACCAGGCCCCACGGCCCCACGGTCGCCGACGGCCGGTCAGGCCCCCGGATGCAGCGGGGCGGGCGGCTCGTGGTCGAGGCCGACCCGTTCCAGCGCGATCGTCCAGCCCCGCTTGGCCTCGGGCTCGGACGGCAGCATCTCGACCCGGGCGTCCTCCAGCATGTGGCACGTCGCGCAGTAGACCGGGGTCGGCGCGAACGGGAGGTCCCGGAGCTCCTTGCCGTTGTCGTCTTGCCACTCGTGGTGGTGGCGGCCGCAACCCGAGCACCGGGTCTGATCGAACACCAGCCACTCCAGCGCCTTCGCCCGGTCCTCGGGCAGCCACTCGGGCTCGCCGGGCTCCCGCACCCGACCCATGAAGATCGAGTGCGGGATGCCCCTCGGGCCGACGTAGTTCATCTCCAGGGCGAACCCGGAGTCGTCGTTCAGGCGGGTGCTTTTGGGAGGTCGATCATCCTGGTGCGGGCCACGAACGCCGACAGCGCCGCGTTGAATAGCTCGGCCCTCTCACTCTTGTTCCAGGAGTCCGAGGTCCACAGCTTGGTGGCCTCGTCGATCGACAGGCCCGGCTGCTCGCCCGAGGGGGTGATGACCTTGATGCACGCCGCCGCGATGAGGGCGGGGCTGAACGTCTCCTCATTCCACTCGGGCGGCGCCTGGCCCTGCTTGCGGGCCTCGGTGCGCTGGGACTCGGAGGGGCGGTGCTCACGCTTCAGCTCGTCCCACGTCTGCGGGGCGATCGACCGGAACGTGAACGTCGCGGTCTGGCCGCGCAGCGCCTCAACGGCCTTGTCGTACTCGGCCTGCCGGTCCTCGGTGACGGAGATCGCCTCGACGGTGGCGCCGGGTCGGTCGCTCATCGCCTTGGCCTGGTTCAGTCGGTCCTCGGCTTGGGCCGCGGCGTGAGCCAGTTCGAAGTCGAGCGGGAGGACGACGGTGCGCTCCTCGGGCCGCTTCTGCAACAGGTCGTCGATGGCACTCATGAAGGCGGCAACTCCTGTGAAGGCGGTAGGCGGGGTTGCCCGGCGTCAGCTCGCCGCCTTCACATCGAGCTGACGCCGGACACCGTAGACGGGCCGGGCGGGGCGCGTCTGGATCAGGAGCCGGCAGCGATGGCGACGTACTTGTTCGGCGGGTCGTAGATCGACGCGCCGACCGTGTAGGTGCCGGCCACCTGGTCGGTCATCGAGTCGTCGTTGATGGCCTTGATGCGGACCGGGAACACGTTGGCCGGCTCGCCCTCGACCGGCACGCCCCACAGGCACCACACCACGTACACCTCGTCGTCCTCGGTGAACTCGGTGCGAACGTCCTCCTCGTCGTCGGCCACGTCGTCACCGGCGTAGAGCGTGAGGGACGAGCTGGCCGGCGTCTCGCCGCCGGGGATCGTCTTGTTCCAGTCGCTCGACTGGTCGGCGGCGTCGAGGTCGGCCTTCTCCGACGTGAACCCGGTGTAGGACCGGAGCACCGGGTGGAGCGCCACGCCGGCCTCGATCTCGCCGACGGTCGGGGCAGCGGGGTCGGCGATGGTCTGGACCAGGTACACCTTGGTCTTGCCACGGCGGTTGAAGCGGGGCATGCGGGGCCTCCTCGATCGCGAACGTCGCCATCATCGGCACGGCCCGGACCCCTCGACCCGGATGCAGCGGTCAGCCCGTCGAGCACACCTGAAAGTAGAAGTCCTCCCGGATGGAGAACAGGGGGCCGTCCTCGTCGTCGCCCTCGTCCGTCTCGCCGCCCGGGAACGTCGACCACGAGTACATGCACCTGAGCCCGGTCATCGTGATCGCGTCGTGGTCGAGCAAGGCGACCCGGTTGGCGTCGGCCAGCCAGCGGGCCTGGCGGGCGTCGCGGGCGTACGACTCGATCTGGAGGTGCACAGTGCCGATCTCGTGGGCGTCGGCCTGGCTGCCTTCGAACCCGCCGCCGGGGATGGACTGGATGATCGAGTAGCGGCCGGCGGTCTGCGGGTGGCCGTCGCCGTCGACCGGGGCGCGGTGGTCGCCGACGGGGTAGCCGGTCGTCTCCATGCGGTCCTGCACGGCCCGGTAGACGGGCTCCAGCCGGATCGTCACAGCGGCCGGCTGGCGTTGGTCATGATCGCCCGGTGCATCACGTCTCGGACCGCCTCCTGGAACTTGGGACCCACCTCGTCGAGCGCCGGCCTGGCGTGAGGGTAGGGGGGCTGGTGGTAGCGCCGGCCGAGGGAGTCGACCCCCGTGAACCCGAACTCCAGCCTCATCGCCTGGGGCCGGTTGGTGCCGACCACGGCGCGGCGCATCCCACCCTCGACGACAAGGCGGGTGTTCCACGAGCGCACGTAGTCGCCGGTGACGAGCCACGGGTGGACGCCACCGCCTCTCGGGTTCGACGCCCGGCGCTGCACGGTGGTCTGAAGGAGCATCCCGTACATGCGGACCGTGGCGTCCACCTCGGCGAGCACGGCCACGTTGGTCGCGTCGAGCATCGCCATCGTGGGGCCGATGTCGACGGTGAACTCCAGCTCGGCGATCACCTCGGGGTCCCGGCCCGGACGTACTCGCACGTGACGCGCTGGCGTGCGATACGGGTGCCTCGGCCGAGGCCGATCACGGTCAACTCGATGCCGCCCAGGCCCTCGTCGTTGACCGAGGTGGTGACGGTCACGAGGTCGCCGACGAGGAGCTGCGGTGCATCCCACGGGATCGACAGCTGGGCGAGGGTGGCGTACTCCGTCTCCCCGCCCCGCATCCGGGTCGAGGTGCCGAGCCCGTTCACCTGGCACTTGCCGACGTAGATCGTGGCCGGGTCGTCAGGGTCGATGTCGCCGGTGACGGGATCGAACTCGGGCACGCCGACGGAGGGGCGGACCGCCTGGCACGTGTCGACCATCCCCTCCTCCATGCGCTTCCGGGCGTAGCCCACGTCACCGGCGGCCATCAGCTCCGGCCCTCAGCGATGTCGGCGGCCACCGCGAGGATGTCGCCGGTCAGCGACTCCATCCCGCCGCCCCTCAGGCCTTGCCGGGTGAGGGCCATCGACTCGATGATCCCGGGGCTGAGGGACCGCAAGAACTCGGCGATCATCGGCCCGGGGTCCCCGGTCGGGATGCCGACGGCGGTGACGACGCCCTCGCCGTCAATGATGCAGCCGTCCATCTCGATGTGGATGCGGGCGAGCGCCACGTCACACCGCCAGACGGGCCATCAGCGACATCAGCCGGCGCTGGGTGTCAGACGCCTGCTCGTAGGTGGCGTGCAGCTTCTCGCCGAGCGGGGTCGAGGCGGGCGGGCCACTCAGCGGCGCGGCCGGCATCGGGTGCGGGATGTCGGCGTCGAGGGTGACGTGGGCGAGGCGCTGCACCAGCTCCTCGACGGTGCGCCACAGGGCGTCGGTGGCCCCGGCGAGCAGGGTGGCCTCGCGAAGCACCTCGGGCCACGTCTCGGGGTTGTCGTTGGTGAGGCGGCTCAACGTCTCCTCACCGGGGGTCATGGCTCGGGCGGGCTGCTGCGATGCGAGCGCGGGGCCGGGGGCTGGGTTGAAGGCGGTATCTGTCATGCCGCTCATGGTGCCACCGTGAGGCCAGCGCCCGACGGCTTCTCGGATGCAGCCCTACCGGCGAGCGACCCGGGCGGCGCGGCGGTCGACGACGGCCTGGCGCCTCGACGCCGCCGCGGTCGACAACGTGGGGCGCTGCATCGCCGCCCGGGTCCGTTCCGCCAGAGCGAGCGCGGCCTGCTGCTCGGGGGTGTAGCGACCCTGGCTGGCGGCCTGCTCGGCGCTCGTGATGTCGGGCCTCATCCCGAACCCGCGGGCGCACCGGGGGTGGGCGATGTCGTGGGCGTCGGCGTCGTCGAGCGTGCGGATCGTGCCGTTCGCCAGGTCCGGGTCGTCGTGGTCGGTCCACCCACAGTCGGGGCCGTCGAACACCTCGACCCACTCCACGCCGGCCTCACGGCCCACCACCAGCGACCCCTGGTTGAACGCCTGGGCGGTCTTGGTGCGGAGCACGGTGTCGGAGTAGTCGGCCAGGGTGTGGCGGGCGCCGTTGCTGTAGCGCACCGACGCGATCGGGTTGCCGCCGGTGAACTCCCGGGCGAGGGAGCGGCCTGCCTGCTGGGCGGTGTCGCCGCCAACGATCGAGCGGCGGGTGGCCTCGCGGGCGGCGCGGCGGGTGAGGGCCACGGCGTCTCGGGTGACGTACTGCGTCGCGGACAGCAGATCGGCGAACGTGTCCTCGGCGAGCTTCTGCACCGCGGCGGCGTGGGCTTGGGACCAGGCGAACCGGAGCCCGAGGTCGGACGACGCGACGCGGGCCCCGGCCTCGACCACGATCGGCATGCGGGTCGTGATCCACGCCCGGGTCGGGGCCTCCAGGTCCCGCATATCGGCCCTCACCGACCGGGACAGGGACCGGAGGCGGGAACGTAGCCGGGCGGCCTTGGAGTCGGGGATGTCGGCGAGGTCGGCCAGGCGGTCGTCGATCTCGGCGGCGGTGCGCCGATAGAGGGCCAGTAGCTCCTCGCGGATGGCGTCAACGATCTCGGGCTGGGCCACCTCACGCGGTGGGAGCGATGATGCCGCGCTCGATGATGGTGCCCGGGCCAACGTCGTCGCCGGTGAGGTCGCGCAGCGTGCGGAGCTGCAACCCGATCTCGCCGACGGGGAGGTCCAGTTCGCCCGGAGCCCACACGCACGTCGCCCGTCCGACGCCGCCGACGATCCCGGTGTCCTTGACCAGCAGCACCTCGTCGTCGGCGTTCGTGACGACCACCTCGAAGGTGTAGCCCTCTGAGTAGTCGAGGGCGGTGCCGTTCACGGTGAGGTCGACGACCCACGGGGGGTCCACGTCGCCTTGGTGCCACGTCTTGGGGCTGGTCCGCATGGTGCCTACTTTCGCCGGATCGTTCGGCCGTCGAGGGGATGGGTGGAGCGCCCGTCGAGGTTCCGGGCGGTACGGGCGTCGAGGACGCTGGTGGTGCGCCCGTCGAGGTCACGGCCGGTGGCGCCGTCGAGGTCGCGGCGGGAGTGGTAGCCGGGCTGGAGGGCCTGCACGGTGAGGGTGCGGGCGAGCACGGCCAGCACGGCGGCGACGAGATCAACGTCGACCGGGCCGGCGGTGACGACCAGCGGCCGAGCCCCAGCGACGGCGATGGCCGGCTGGAGCTGAACGAACAGGCCCGACACGGTGCCGAGCGCGACCGGGGTCCACGCCGCCTCAGCCGGCTCCAGGGCCACGCTGACGGGGCCAGGGACCGGGAGGAGGGGAATCGCCACCACCGGCTGCACGGCGGGCTCCAGGAGCACCAGGGCGTCCCCGGTGGTCACGCCGAGCTGGCGGGCCTCGCTGTGCACCTCGACCGGGGCCAGCGCAACGGTCGACTCGGTGACGACACCGAGCGGGCGGGCCTCGACGTTGACGACGGCCGGGGCGAGATCGACCCCGGTGGTGGTGTCGAGCGCGAGGGGTCGGGCGGTGAGGGCGGCCGTGGCGGGGCTGAGGGCCACGGAGACGGCCCCGGGCGTCGGGGTGAGGGGTACGGCGGTCCAGGCGGCAGCGGCGGGCTGTACGGCGATCTGGACGGCCCCAGCGGCCACGCCCAACGGACGGGCCGTCGAGGCGACGGTGACGCGCTGGAGCTCGACGCTGGCGACCGACCCGATCGTGAGCGCCCGAGCGGCCGACGAGACGGTGGCCGGGGCCAGCGCGACAGCGACAGGGCCGACGGTCACGCCGAGAGGGCGGGCGGTCCACGAGGCGGCCGCCGGCGCGAGCCCGATGGTGGCGGCACCGGGCGTGACGCCGAGCTCCTGGGCCTCGACGGCAGCGGCAGCGGGGGCCAGGTCGATCTCGACGGCGCCGGTGGAGATCGCGAGGGGCTGGGCCTGGACGGCCACGACGCCGGGGGTGAGCGGGACGGAGGTGCGGGCCGTGAGCGCCTGAGCGGACGAGGCGACCACCGCGGGGGCGAGGGCCGTCGACACCGCCCCGGGGGTGACACCGAGGGGCCGGGCCGACACCGTGGCGGCAGCGGGGGCCAGCGCGACCGTGACCGCCCCGGCGACGACGCCGAGCGGCCGCGCCGAGACGGCGGCAACGGCAGGTGCGGCCGCGACGGTGACGGCGCCGGCCGTGACCCCCAGCGGTCGGGCCGAGGTCGCGACCGTGACCGGTGCGGCCGCGATCGACACGGCGCCCGGGGTCGGGGTGAGAGGCCGTGCGGACACCGCGACCGAGGCGGGCGCGACGGCCCGGGTGGTCGAGCCCGGCGTGACGCCGAGCGGCCGCGCCGAGACAGCCACCGACGCCGGGGCCAGCGCACGCGTGACCGCTCCCGGGGTGATGCCGAGCGGGCGGGCGCTGGTGACCACGGCCGAGGTGGCGAGGGCGACCGTCTGCGCGTAGATCAGCCCGAGGGGTCGGGCCGAGGTGGCAGCGACCGCCGGGGCCAGAGCGACCGACACCGCGCCCGGGGTGACCGTCAGGGGGCGGGCCGAGACGGCGACCGTGGTGGTCGTCAGCGCCCTCGACACCGCACCCGGCGTGACCGTGAGGGGTCGAGCCGAGGTGGCGGCCGTGGCCGGCGAGAGGGTGACGCCCGACGGCGGGGTGGTCGTGCTCGGCGTGAGTGGCCGCGCCGACGTGGCGATTGTCGTGGTCGTCAGCGAGCGGGACACCGCCCCCGGCGTGATCGTCAACGCCCGGGCGCTCGTCGCCGCCGTGGCCGCCACCAGCGTCACCGACTGCGGGGCCGGCTTGTACGGGATGCCGACCGTGTAGGCGATCCAGTTGCGGGAGGTGTTGGTGAACGTGCCCGGGTCCTCGGACTGGTCGGAGGACGACTCCAGCCGGGCGATCTGCATGAGGACCGACGAGGTGGAGCTGGCCGACGTGAGGGTGGTCCCGAGGGCGGTGTAGCCCGACGGCACGCCCGAGATCGTGTTGCCGGTCGTGGCGTCGACCATCGCTACGGCGAGCCACAACATCCCCTCGACCCGGCCGAGGTCGACCGACGGCGGGTTGGCGTTGCCGGTCGTGCCGGTCGCCGGGATCAGCAGGTTGGGGCTGGCGCCGTTGACGAGCTGGCTGATGTTGGTGATGCCGTGGTCCTTGATGCACACCACGTAGGCGTCGTAGTCCTGGGCGGCGGCGTCGAGCGTGAGGGTGTCGGACCCGTCGGCGATCTTGCCGAACACCGCGCCCCGCATGACGTTCGTGCCCGGCCCGGCCGACTGGTGCAGGGTCGTCCACTCCTGAGAGGCAGCCCCGGCGTCGAGCGCGATGGAGTCACCGGCGGTCGGGGCGTCGACCGTGGCGAAGCACAGCAGCAGGTCGCCGACGGCGATCCCGGACGGCATCGTGATCGCCTCATCCGCGCCGAAGCTGGTCCCGAACTCGGTGCCCGTCGTCGACACCCAAGGCGACAGGGCCGGGCCGGTGACGTTCCACTTGATGGCGAGGTACTGAGCGACCCGCCGCCACTCGTGGTCGGTGAGCGCCCGGTCGTAGATGATGTGCTCGAAATGGTCGTAGTCGCCGGGCTCGGCGCCGTTGCCTCGGGCACCGATCGCGAAGTCGACGATCCCGGTCCCGACGATCGCGCCGGCCGGGTCGAACACTCCCTGCCGGGCGCCGGTGTGGAAGTACTCCAGGCTCGTCGTCGAGTTCGACCGCCACCCGATGATCTGCGCGTTGGTGGCTGTGCCACCCGCGGCCGTCGGGGTGTAGGCGTTGGTGTACGGGTAGATCGTGAACCCGGTGGCGTCGGCCGGCGAGTAGGTCCCGAAGTCCATCGGGGTGCCGCCGCCGTCGAAGTCGTAGAAGCTGGTCGCCCACTGCGCCGTGCCGCCCGGGGCGGACCGCTTCTTGATGACCGCGATGTGCGTGAACGTCACATCGGAGGCGATCGTCGCCTTCATGTAGTCGTTGGTGCCGTCGCCCCGAACGCCCGCCAGGCTGTTCTGGAGGTTCGTGACCACCGTCATCTGGTTGGCCCCGGTGGCCTGGACTAGATGACGCGTGCCGGCTGGACCGAGGTCGGTCCAGCTCGACACCGACGCGCCGTTCGCCAGCCCGAGCTGGCTGGCGTCGTACCAGGCGTGCAGCCCGCTGAGATCGTTGGGGCTAGTGACCGCCGCCATGAATCACCTCCTCCCGAGGTCGGGGGGAGGCCCGCTCAGGTGAGGCGCAGGAAGTCGGCGATGGTGACCGTGTAGTCGCCGCCGTTGGTCGCCACCGAGGCGAAGTTGGTGTCGTGGTAGCTGATCGGGAAGCTGCCGGCGTCGTTGGTGATGAACTCGTAGATCAGCGCCGCGGCCGGGGTGTTGTTGGCCGCCCCACCCGCCGCGGTCCACGTGACGTTGGCGGCGTCCACGTCGGCCCGGTTGTCGGTGTTGTTGGCCGTCACCGTCAGGGAGGCCAGGTCCTTGCGGACGTAGTTCGTGAAATCGCACTCGGCGACCGAGCCGACGGCGAGCACCGCGGCGACCGACGTGAGGTCGGGGTCGTACGCACCGGCCGCCGTGGTCTTGAGGAGGAGCATGCGGATGGTGTCGGCGTTCAGGTCGAGGTCGCCCGAGGCCATGCGGGCCTTGGCGATGTTGTAAACGGTGTCTGCCATCGGGTGGGCTCCTACCTGTGTCGATCAGACCGGGACAACGTGTGCACCGTCATCGAGCCGACAGGCCCGCCACCGGATGCAGCGCCAGCGAGCGCGGCGACTCTCTTCTCCAGGGCCGTGATGATCGGCCCCCAATCCTCCGTGTAGTCGCCCGTCGAGGTGAACACCGCCGGGCGGGACAGCAAGTCGGCGAGCCGGGTGGACAGCACCTCGTGCGCCACCTTCTCGACCGAGCCGAGCCGATGCCACGCCACCTCCAGCTCCTCGTCGGCGGGCGGCTGGTCCGTCCCGATGTGGGCTCGGATGGCGGCGATGCGCGCCGCGCCCACGTCAGGCCTCTGCGGAGGCGGGCACCTTGGCGCCTGACGCCTCCGCACCGGGCTCGGGCACCTCGACGCCCGGGTCCAGCCCCAGGTCGTCTACGGGCTCCTGGGCGGCCTCCGTGGCCGGGATCGGGAGCGCCAGGTTGCCGAGCTCCAGGATCAGACCCTCGCGGGCCTGGTCGCCTCGGGCCGTCTCGGCGTCGAGCGTGAACTGCGCCCGGGCGATGCGTTCGTCCGGGTCCTCGATCTCGGCGATGAACGCCACGATCTCGTCGGCCGGCGTCCACGCCACCCACTCGTCGATCGAGCCGGCCACCGGGGCCTCGGGCTCAGGGTCGGGGATGTCGTCGACCCGTTCATCGGCCACGAGGCCCACCGCCCACGCCGGAAGAACCTCGCCGGCCATGAGCGTTCGCACGCCGCCGGTGATGGGGTCCGTGACGTGGACGGTGTTCCTCAGCAGCTTCATCAGACGGTCGCGACGAACAGACCGTTGGGGTCCGTGAGGACCGGAAGGGCCAGACCCTCGGCCGTGGTCTTGGACCACACCGGGTCGATCGAGCCGACCATGTAGGCGATGATCCCGGGGGTCGTCGCGAACTGGAGCTCCCCACGGCCGGCGAGGTCGAGGGCGGCGGGGGGCGGACCGTACAGCGTCTCGCCCATGCCGGCCTTGACGCCGATGACCTTGCGGTTGCTGACGACCCGGGCCGGGGTGCCCACGTCCATCTGCGGGCGCTCCACGTCGAACATCACGACGAGCGGGGCGTTGACCCCGGCGGCCGAGAGGACCTGCTGCACCGTGCCTGGGCTGATGATGCCGGGGGTGACACCCGAGGTGCCGCCCGCCATCGTCTTGATCTGCGCGTTGAGGACCAGGTTGCCCATGATCTCGGAGCTGATGCCCCAAGCCTGGGGGTTCTGCCCGCCGTTGTTCGCCCGGTAGATCGCCTCCCAGGCGATGAGGTCGGTCACCGGCACCGAGGCGCCCGTGTTCGACCACGCCGCGCCCGAGGGCGTCACGCCGAGCTGGTTGGCCGGCACCGGGAACTCGGCGACCAGCTCGTTGCCGGCCTCGACGTTGCCGAGCTCCGTCAGGACGACGGTGCCGGTCACGAGGATCGAGCCGTGGGCCAGGGTGATCCGGTTCTGGACGGCGTGCGCCGCCCGCTCGGCATCCCGGTAGACGACCCGCTCCAGCTCGGGGCTGACGGCGCCGACGGCCGCACGAGCACGGGCGAGCTGGGCACGCTCCTTCTCGTTGAGGCGGTAGCCCCAGGAGAGCGGGGGAATCTCGCCCTTGATGACGGCGATCCCGGGCCGGGTGCCGATCGGGGCCGGCGTGTCCCAGGCGCGGTACCGGGCCACCTCGCCGGCATTGCGGAGATCACCGTTGGTGATCTCGTACTCCAGGTCGTCGACCAGCCGCGGCGGGAACAGCCCCGCGAACGGCAGATCGCCGTCCACGAGGTCGCGCACGTAGCCGGTCAGCTCGGCGGGCGGGATGACGTCGGTGATGTACTCGGCTGCCACGTGTGGCTCCCTCTCTCAGATCGTGTGGGTCGTGTTGCGGACGGAGGCGGGGAGGCTCTTACGAGCCGGACGGGGCGGCGATGTGGGCGATGTGGGTCAGGTCCGTCTCGGCGCCCGAGTCGTGGCCGGAGTTCTCCGGGAGGTACTGCACCAGCACCTCACCGCTCCAGAACAGGGCGGCCGCCAGGTCGCCCTCGCTGTTGCGGTCGTACGGGATCGAGGCGAACAGGAGCCCGGCGGCGGCGGGGTCGCCGTCGTAGGGGCCGTACAGCCCGGTGGCGGTGATCCGCGACAGGTAGACGCCCGAGGGGATCATCCCGTTGGGGAAGTCGCCCGTGTCGGGGTCGAGGTCGAACGCCGAGCGGTCGAGCACGATGGACCGCGGGGTGCCGATGGGCATGCCACCGTTCCCGATCCAACGCTGATCCTCGCCGACGAGGGTCTTGACGGTGCGAACAGACGGGTCCATGCGTTCTCTCCTGCCTTCAGTTGAACGTGCGGAACGAGCCGGTCGGATCGAGCGACTGCGTGGGGCGGGCTTCCTTCACCGCTGCTGCACGGTCCTTGCCGCGCTGCATCGGATCGGTTTGGTCGGCGGCCGGGCGGGGCGCACCAGGTGCACCACCGGACGGCGCCGGGGGCAGACCGCCGGGGGCGGGCGTGCCGAACAGAGCCGGGAACTTGACCTTGGTGGCCTCGACCGCGGCGGTGATCGCGGCGGCGTCCACGTCGCCGTCGGGGAGCGCGACCAGGGCGACGATCTCGCCCGAGGTGAGGGGCGGGGCACCGGCGGTCACGAGCGCCGCCTGGACCATCGCGTTGCGAATCGCCCGGCCGGCGGTGGCCGTGGCCGTGGCGGCGGTGCGCTCACGCTCGGCCAGCTCCTCGGTGCGGCGCTGCTCCTCGGTCAACGCAGCCTTGCGGGCGGCGTCGGCGTCGGTGATCCACTTCTGGAGCTCGGCGGGGGTCTTGGCCCCAACGAGGTCCATGAGGGGCTGCAACGCCGCCTGGGAGCCCGAGGCGGTCGCGGCGTCGATCTGCGCCTGGATGGCGGCGAGGTCGGCCGGCGGCGCCGGGGCAGGGGTCGGGGTCGGGGTCGGCGTGGGTGCCGGGGTCGGGGTGGGCGGCGGGGTCGGAGCGGGCGGGTCGCCCTCGGCTCCACCACGGACGATCGGGTACAGGCGACCGGTGCGCGACACAGCGACGGGCCAGCCGTCGAGCGTTCGGAGCACCGTGAAGGCGGTGGTGTTGGTCACGGCCGACATCGTTGGCACGGTCCACCCGCGGTGGCCGGATGCAGCGCCGAGGATCATCGGGCCGGCAGAGTCGGGGTGGGCGGCGGGGCGGGCTGGTTGGGCAGGATCAGGCCCGGGGCCGCGGGCCCAGGAAGGGTTGGGGCCGGGGGCTCGTCCTCCTCGTCGGAGGCGGGCAGCCCGAGCCGGGCACGCACCAGCGGCTCGTCACCCGTCGCGGCGAACAGGGCCTCGGCGCCCTCGATGTCCTCGGCCTCGATGCGGGCCAGCTCCTCGACGAGATCGCCCACTTCGATGCCCACGTCCTGCAACAGCTGGAGGGCCGAGCGGCGGGAGATGCCCTTGGCGTCGAGGAGGGCAACCACGAGGTCGACGGCCTCCTTGCGGTCCGCCGGCAGGAACGAGCCGAACGCCAGCGTGGCGTCCGGGGTCGGGCCGGGCTCCAGGTCTTGGCCGGCTTGGGCGAGGCGCTGCACGAACCGGAGGAACAGCCGGTACTTGGGGTCGCGCACCAGGCGCAGCAGCCCGATGAGGTCCTTGTACGGGCCGACCTTCAGGGA
>Ga0172380_10001899_pt1 | contig 34792 bp, 29 predicted proteins | sample Leawe162metaG_FD_119747 | JGI IMG/M metagenome (GOLD analysis project Ga0172380, IMG submission 119747) | Leachate microbial communities from a municipal landfill in Southern Ontario, Canada - Leachate well 162 metaG | ecosystem: Engineered > Solid waste > Landfill > Unclassified | place...
AGGGACGCCATGACCGAGCCGAAGTCGATGAATGGCGCCACTTCCCAGTCTGCCAGCACGTTGAACAGCTTCATGCGGAACAGTCTGATCCGCTCCTCCAGGTTGAGCAGCAGATAGCTGTTGTCGATGAAGCGGTTGCGGCCGTAGCCCCGCAGGGTCGTCTCTCCGCCCAGGCTGGCCTTTTCGAGAAAGGGGATATTGTCGCCCGTGACCTGGCTGTAGACCAGGCGCAGCACCGAGATATACCGGGCCTCATCAAGGGGGATGTACCACTTGGCCTCTGCTTCGAACCCCTGGTAATTGGCGCTGCTCCCCAATGACCTGGCATTGTTCTCCACCGACACCCTGGCCTTGTAGCCGGAGGTCGGGAGGGTCGAGGAATCAAGGGTGCTGTAAACCAGGGATATCTTCTGGGCATGGGCGCTGAAGCCGTTGATGCCAGGGACGGACGCGGCCGAGAATTTATCGGTGATAAAGGGGATCCCCTTGATTGCACCGTGCTTGATGTTGACCTTCTTGAGGCGATCGCCGACCACCAGTTGCAGGTTGTCGAAAAAGCGGTACCCGAGCGCGATGTCGAAACCCAACTCCTGGTCAGCGTAGTTGGTTTCGTTTTCTTTCCGGGCAGTGGACTGAAAACCGAAGAAACGTGCCGAGCCATCGGTAAAGGCGGCGGCATAGAAATTCAATTCCATCTTCTTCGTCAGGAACGCGCTGTTGTCGTATCTGATCCGGTATTCCTCGTTAACCTTGGAGGACTTGGAAAGGTTGATCTGCCAGCGCTGTTCCGGCGTGGGGTAAAATCCGCCGTAGAAGGCCGGAGTTACGCCGAAGTTGTTGTTGTAATTGACCTGTGGCGAAACCAGGGTGCTTACCTCGTCCTTCTTGTCGTGCAGCAGAAAAGCGGTCAGGGCGCCGGTGGTGATCCCTTCGTTGGGGCTTGAGGCGATGATCGGCAGAGGTACGGTGACGACCCTTACCTGATCGCCGAAGGTGTCGTTGGTCAGAGGATAGGGCAGTTTTTTACGGGCAACCGTAGACGAACAGGCGCACAGGAGGGTAATCGATATCAGCGATGCAATCAGACGCAGCATGCGGTTTTCGCCATGGGGAAGTTGGGGTATCTGACAACCTGCCCAATAGTATGACCGATTCCGGCTGTTTGGCAACGGCATCCCCCCTTAGGTAAGGACCCTCTGGGGCCTAAAGGGGGACTGAGGGGGGTTAGATTTTAGGGGTTCCAGGGACTAGAACGATTTGGACCACATCAGGGTGACATTGCCACCCGGCTTGCCGTTCCGCAGTATTCCGGTGTCGTAGGTGTACTCCACGTGGATCTCCGAATCCCAGGCACACCCGCTGGTAACCCCGACGGTAAAGGCCTCGCCGCTGCCTGTCTTTGTTTTGGCCTGTTTATCGGTGAAGATGGTGCGGGTCAGCCGGCCATGGGTGGCGCGCAGGTGGAGATACAGGAAAGGGAGCAGTTCGCGCCGGTATTCGAGGGAGCCCAGCAGATAGTCGGTGGCGGGAAACTGGCTGAACATGGCACCCGGAAAAACCAGGCGGTCCAGATCGTCGCTTTCCGAGGGAACCGGGCCGCCGCCGACCCGGAAGGCGGAAAAGCGGTCCAGGGTGCCGTATGGGGCGACGCCGCCGTAGAAGCTCGTCAGCAGACGGTTCTTCTCGGACAGGAACGGGATGCCGGTGGCCACGGTCAGATACCCGGAGAGTTTCAGGTAATCCCTGGTCTCGGCCGCGGAGTACACCGCGCCGCCATAATTGGCATCGGACCAGTTGTTGCGCCGCATGAGTTCCGCATCCAGGCCGGCCGCCATTCCCTTGTGGGGCAGTTCCATCAGGTTGCGCCGCATGCCGTCGTAACGGACCCTGAACAGGGCGCCCTGCACCAGGGTGCTCGGCGGGAGCACCACCGCAGGAGCGGTCTCGGCCACCCGCCTGGAGTAGAGATAGCCGGCCTGGTAGTACAACTGCACGCGCAGGTCATTGTCGATCTGGAAAGGGGCCAGCGGCAGCCGCAACCCCACCCCGACCCTGGCGTTGGCCTCTCCCCACTTGATGGAGGTGCCCTTTACCTCAGAGCCATCGACGATCTCGGCGCTGTCAAAGGGGATGGTCGTGTTGTCGAGATGCCCCAACAGCTGAAACCGGCTGTTGGTTTTGGATACGTCCAGGTCATTGACCACGCCGCTGAAGATGCCCCTGATACGGATGTCGTCCCAGCGATGCTTCCAGTACAGGGCCGCCATGGGAAGGATGTCGTGCCCGGCCAGGCTGGGGGTGAAGAGCGTTCCTCCAATGGCAATGGCAAAGCTGTTGTCCCGGTTGCGGGCCGGGATGTCCACCGAGCGCCCGAAACACTCGATGGTGCACGGTTCGCCGGCAAGGGGGGTAAGATAGCTGGGGAGTTCATCGGCCATGGCAGGGAGGGAAAACGAGAGCAGGATTACGGTCAGCAGGACAAAATGAGTTTTTTTCAAATTCTTCTTTTTCGTTTCTGCATGCAAAATGAAAAAGCCGGGGCCTCGATATCTCTGCGATATTTCGGCGACCCGGCTGTCTCGGTGAGACCCATTAGGTTTTCCGTCCCATCCTCGCGAATGGTTAAGTATTATCGGTTATCTGCTGCATGCTATGTTTATTTTTTCAAGAATACTTTTATTGACCAAAAAGATCAAGATCAATCAAGGCCTTGAAAATCACCAGGCAAACGACCGTCCCGGCCACAGCAAGCAGGCGCCGCTACCTGGCCACGTTCTTCCTGGCAACTGTCATGGCGTCGTTGAGAATTTCAATTCGTTGAAGGTTTCGCAACAAGCCGGACCGCCTTGGGGGTCGTGGGGCAGACATACTCGCAGCTGCCGCAACCGGTGCAGCGTGCGGCATCGATCCTGATCCCCTCGCCCATGACCACCATGATGGCCTGCGATTCGCAGCGCTCCGCGCAGGCAAGGCAGCCGCAGTTCCTGGCCAGGCAATGTTCGTTGCAGGCCTGGGCGAGCAGATCGTCTTCCTGTTGGTGCGGGGTGAAGCCCTGTTCGGGGGGGATGGTCGGCACCGGTTCCGAGAGCGTCTTAACGCTCCCGGCAACCTCGACAATGGTCTTGCCCAACTGGAAGATGCTCTGGCGGAAGAATTCCTTGCGGCTGATGCTCATCTAAAAATCTCCAGGGTCCTTGGTATGACAAAGACAAAGCATAGCAGACAATCTAATGTCCGCACAAGCAATGCCGGGCGTTTTCGGAACCAGGGCGCGGTGTATTTACGTCCTTGACCTGCGGCATCACGGTGGTAAAGTGGACTCAATCGATCTTGTTTACATCCATCAGGAGGAATCGTTATGTCACTGGAAGGCAAAAAAGCGCCGGCATTTTCACTGCAGGGAAGCGACGGCAAACAGCATGCATTGCAGGATTACGCCGGCAAGACGGTCATCATCTATTTCTATCCCAGGGACAACACCCCCGGTTGCACCAAGGAGGCGTGCGGCTTCAGGGACAATTACTCCGAGTTGCTGGCCAAGGGGGTCGTCCTGCTGGGTGTGAGCAAGGACAGCCTGGCAGCGCACGACAAGTTCATCGGCGCTTTCAGCTTGCCTTTCCCGCTGCTGTCCGACCCGGATGCGGCCATGATGCAGGCCTACGGGGCTTTCGGAGAAAAGGTCATGTACGGCAAGAAGACCACCGGCACCATCCGCTCCACCGTGGTCATCGGGCCGGACGGAATCGTGCAAAAGCACTGGACCAAGGTCGCCAAGGCAGACCAGCATCCGGCCCAAGTGCTGGAATACCTGCAATCGACATGAACAATCATCGTTTATTCCATGGAGGAGCCCATGAAACATGCAAAAGCCCCGCGCTCTGAAGCGAGGGGCTTTTGTTTTGCAACCTTATTGGGGCGGGCAGCGAAATGATTCCGCTACAGCCCCTTTACCGCGTAAATCCCCGGAGCATTGCGCCAGTAACCCTTGTAGTCCAGGCCATAGCCGAACAGGAAGCGGTCGCCCACCTCCAGGCCCGAAAAATCGGCGCGCATGCCAGGCTTGACCTTGCGCAGGTGGAGCTTTTCCACCAGCACCGCCAGCAACACCTCGCTGGCCCCCTGCTCACGGCAGTAGTCGGCAAGTGAATCCAGGGTCACCCCCTCGTCAAGGATGTCGTCCAGGATCAACACGGTCCGCCCGGCCATGTCCCGCTGGGGCATGGCCTTCCAGGTCAGCCGTCCGCCGGCTGTCTCGTTGCCGTAGCGGGTGGCCTGGGTATAGTCGATCTCCAGGGGGAAATGCAGCCTGGGCAGGATCTGCCCGGAAAAGATCAGGCCGCCGTTCATGACGCACAGCACCAGCGGGCGGCTATCCCGCAACCGGCCGGTGATCTCTGTTGCCATCCGCTCGATGGCGCGATCAACCTCTGCCTGCGAAGCCAGAAGATCGGCCTCTTCCAGCACCTTCCACAATTTTTTGCTATCCATGCCAGTGTCCTCCCACTACCCGTTCGATCCCGGCCGGATCGCGAGCGCTGAATAGTTCCGTAAAGCCATTGACCCCAAACATTTCCAGCACCGGGGCGGCCTGGCCAATGCCGACTTCCACCAGGAGCCTGCCTCCCGGGTTCAGGCAAGCCGGGACCGCAGGGACCAGCATGCGATAGGCGTCCAGGCCGTCCGGCCCGCCGTCCAGCGCGCCGCGCGGTTCGTAATCCCTGACTTCGGGTTGCAGCCCCTCGATATCGGCGCTCGGAATGTACGGCGGGTTGGAGACGATCAGGTCAAAACGGCGACCCCCAACCGGTTCGAACATCGAGCCGGCAAGGAACTCGACGTCTACGCCGTTCCTCAGGGCATTGCGCCGGGCAACCGCCAGGGCCGGTTCCGAGATGTCAGTGCCGGTCACCATGGCATTGGGAAGCCGTTTTGCCAAGGCAACGGCGATACAACCGCTACCCACCCCGATATCGAGAATGCTCCGGCTGGCCGGCATCCTGGCAACAGCCTCCTCCACCAACGTCTCGGTATCGTAGCGGGGTATGAGCACATCCGGGGTAACTTCGAATTCCAGGCCGCAGAATTCCTGGCTGCCCAGGATGTACTGCAACGGCTCGTGCCTGGCCCGGCGCGTCACCATGGCCCGATAGGCGGTCAATTCCCCTTCGCTGAGCGGTTTTTCAAAGTTGAGGTAAAGCCCCACCCGGTCGAGTCCGGTTGCCTCGCACAACATCCATTCCGCTTCCAGGCGGGAGTTCTTGATCCCTTTAGCGGCAAGGTATTCCTTGGTCCAGTCAAGGACCTTCAAGGTAGTCCAGATTTCCTGTTGCATCATATCGTCATCCTGGTTTAGATGCCTGATAGTATCCCATTGAACGGTTACTCTCCAGAAAAAAGAAGCACAAGGACGCAGACAACAAAAGCCGCATCCAATAAAGGGAAGCGGCTCCTGAATTTTATTCATGGCAAATCGGTTCGCCTATTTCAACGTCTTGTCGCCAGGCTTCCAGTTGAGGGGACAGAGTTGCTCGGTCTGGAGCGCACTGAGCACGCGCAGGGTCTCTTCCACGCTGCGTCCTACCTTGTCGCTGTGGACCACCATATATTGGATCAAGCCGGTTGGATCGATGATGAACAGCCCGCGCCGGGCTGTGCCGTGCTCTTCATCCAGCACCCCGTAGGCCTTGGCGGTCTGCTTGGTGAAATCAGACAGCAGCGGGTACTGCAGCTTGTCCAGGGTGCCGCTCTTGATCCATGCCAGGTGGGAGAAAACGCTGTCCTCGGAGACTGCCAGCACTTCGGCATTCAGCTTTTTGAACTCGCCCAACGCCTTGTTGAAACCCCTGATCTCGGTGGGGCAGACAAAGGTGAAATCGCCGGGATAAAAGAACAGCACCACCCATTTACCCTTGTAGTCGCCCAGCGCGACCTTCTTGATTTCCAGGTCAACCACCCCGTTCAGGGTAAATCTTGGTGCAGGTGAGCCTATCTCCGCTTTTGACGCCTCGTACATGCTGGGCATGGCCATACTGCTATGGGGATTGGAAATCGCCACGGCATTGCCTGTTTCAATACCAAGGGCACACGTGGCGATGGAGAATGCAATCACAAGCGCTGTTTTTTTCATTAAACCCTCCCGGAACATGAAATTTAAATTATTATAAACATACCTCCGCACCCCGCGTTTGGCAATTACAGAAAAAGAGGTTTAATTTTGAAGTCTAATATGATAAACAGCCAGTTTGACCACTAAAATCAAGTACGCAATTCACGGGAGGTATAAATATGTCCGAGCAAAATCCACAGGTCATGCTGGAAACATCCATGGGAGATATCAAGATTGAACTTTTCAAGGACAAGGCACCCATAACGGCCAAGAATTTTCTTAATTACGTCAAGGAAGGCTACTATGACGGATTGATCTTTCACCGGGTAATCAAGGAGTTCATGATTCAAGGGGGCGGCATGAATGAGGCCCTTGAGCAGAAAAAGACCTCCTACGCCATCAAGAACGAGGCTACCAACGGCCTTTCCAACAAGCGCGGCACCCTTGTCATGGCCCGCACCGCCGTGGTTGACTCCGCCACTTCCCAGTTTTTCATCAATGTGGTTGACAATCCCTTTCTCGATCATCAAGGCAAACAGCAGGACCGTTTCGGTTACTGCGTTTTCGGCCAGGTACTGGAAGGGATGGAGGTGGTGGACCAGATTCGCGCGGTTAAAACCGGCTCCACCAAAGGGCACTCCGACGTCCCGCTTGAGGCCGTGGTAATCAAGACAGCACGCCTGATCGAGTAGCCCCATACCCATCACACAACGCTACGCAACATGGCCCCGTTTTCCCACCTGGAACGGGGCTTTTTTCGGCCCACACCCCCATTTCATTTGCTAATTTTAAAATGTCCTGTTGAAAGAGCAGGATATTTACGCTAAAGTATTTTTTCCCAGCGATTAACATCATCTGCACCATATAGCCAATCAGGAGGAAAACCGTTCATGAGCGAGAATCAAGTTTGCTACACCTTTGACGCAGCCCTGGAAAAAGCCATAGAGATGGAGGACGAAGGGTTCCGTCACTATCTCGCTGCAATCCGCAAGGTAACAAACAAGGGAGCCCGCGAAATCCTGAGGGACAATGCCCTTGACGAACTGGAACACAAGCACCAGTTGGAAAAAGCGCTCCTGGAAGGACGCATGGACGGTGGAGATGCGCTTGATCAGCCAGTCCCTACCATGGGCCTGGATTATATCTTCAAAAAAGAAGAACTGGGGCCAAACTCCGGCGTGCGCGAAGCATTGATCTACGCCATCCACCTGGAAAAAGAGGCCGTGAGTTTCTACAGCAAAATTGCCAGTGGTTGCGCCGGCGCTCCCATGGGCAACCTCTTTGTTCAGCTCTGCAAAGAAGAAACCCGTCATCTCCAAGCCCTTGAAGACCTGTTCGAACAGCATTTCATGACTGAAAACTGATCATAGCAGGTGGTGCGAAGGCCAAAACCGCCGCACCACCTCACCCCACCTCACCCCACCTCACCCCACCTCACCCCACCTCACCCCACCTCACCTCTCCCCTTGCCCCCTGTGGTTACGGCATTATTCACGTTTGCAGCTTGACAATCCCATGGCAGCCCGCAAAATTTAACCTACGTTGTCCGACTGAATAACACACGCCTTCCATCTACAGAGAAGTGCGAAGCACAGCTTGAGCATTCGAATGTCATACAATCCATTGATACCACCCGGATTTGCTTAGCCCTGAACCGGCGGGATGCTACACCTGGTGGCGATCGGATCCGGCACTGATTCCCTGTCGCAACCCAGTTATTTATCGAGCGTTTTTCTGTATTCAATTAATTATAATATATTATTTTGTAGTAATACTTGTTATGATGGAGCCCGTTACCGACTGCACCACATATCAATGCAATTTATGTTCGCCGCAATGACGCGGCAAATTCCAATACTAAGGAGCTTGTTATGAAATGTGTGGCACCGATTACCAAACTGTTTGTCCCTTTCCTCCTGCTTGCAGCAGTTGCCGCTGCATCCGTCCAGGCTGAAGAAATCAAGTTGAGTGGTGGCGGCGGACCACTAGACAGCGTCATCAACCCGGTGAAAGACTCTTTCGAAAAATCCTCCGGGCACAAAATAACCATTTTGTTCGGCAGCTCAACCTTGGCTTTCAAACAGCTCCACAGTGGCGGGTCGGACGTCTCCATGGCCGGCTCAACCTTCTCAGACCTGATCGATGCCCTTAAAAAAGAAGGGTTTGAAGTGAAAGACCTTGCATCCTTCCAGAATGTGACGGTTGGAAAAGGGGTTATCCGTACCATCGTCAACAAGGCAAACCCGGTTTCAAAACTATCCAAGGAACAACTCAAGGGTATTTTCACCGGCAAGATAACGAACTGGAAGGAAGTCGGCGGCAACGATCTGCCGATCATTGTCGTTATTTCCAATACGAATCCGTCAACGGTTGGTATGTTCAAGAAAAACGTTCTCGATGCAGAGCCATTTACCAAAGAGGTTCTTGAAATGGGTCGGTTCGAGGAGTTACGTAGCGCAGTTGAGTCAAATGCCGAAGCCATCGCTTTCGGTTCCTCCTCCATACTTGGCCCTAATGTAACCGGCGTGGAAACGCCCGAGATTTCCCGGCCGATTATCATGATTACCAAAGGCACGCCTTCCCCCAAGGTCCAGATGCTCGTGGATTTCATCAAGGGTCCTGGCAAAAGCCTTGTCAAGGAATAACCGGCAAGCGGGTTGAGATAGAGCTTTCGCATCCCAATCCGCTTTAAACACCCGGCCGTAACTTCTCCCAAAAACTAAATGGTATACATGCCGCATTTTGCACATGCAACCGCTCTGTTTTTATGCTAGGAATACAATGGTGTTTTAAACAAAATCAATATGTTGGAGGCGACTAATGAAAACCTTGCGTGGTGTAACTTTTTCGGTCCTGCTTCTCTCTTTCGTATCCGGCACATGTTTTGCCGAAGAACTGCGGATCGGCGCCGGCGCAGCCCCGACCGAAAACGTGCTTAAACCGATCAAGTCTGCCTTTGAAAAGGCGAGCGGCATATCGCTGGCGGTAATCTCCAACGGCCCCAAGCAAGCCTTCCTCGACCTGGATAAAGGGAGCTTCGATGCCGCTGCGGCCGGTCTCAGCTACGAAGAATGGCAAAGTATGATGAAAAAGGAAGGCAATGAGATTAAAAATCCTGCCGCTTACCAGAGCGTACAGATCGGCAAGGACCGCATTGTCGTCATTACCAACAAAGACAACCGGATCGAGAAGCTTTCCAAGGAACAGCTCCAAGGGATCTTCACCGGCAAAATAAGCAACTGGAAGGACGTCGGCGGCAAGGACATGCCGATCCTGGTTGTCTGGGGCACCCTGATACCAGGCACGAATACGATGTTCGGCAAGGCTGTGCTGGATGGGGCGGCGCCAACCACGGAGGTGCTCGACGCCACCACTGCCGAAGACGTAAAAGACAAGATCAAGTCAAACCTTGAAGCCATCGGGATCGGGCCGGCAGCAATCGTAGACGCCCAGGTCTGGTCCCCCCAGACGCCGGAAGTTGCGCGCCCCATTACCCTTTTGACCAAGGGAGCCCCTTCCCCCAAGGTAAAAAAGCTCATCGATTTCATCAACGGCGAAGGCAAAATGCTGGTTAAATAGGCAACGCCCTTATGCTTTATCGCACATGTGATTCATTTCCAACTACTCCGATTATTTCAGGATGTTGCTGAAGCAAAGGAATTACCACATGAAAATCAAGGCAAAACTGACACTCAACATCGTGGTTGTTCTGGTCATTGTCACAGCTGTCGTAGCCACCAGCATCTTTGGCATGTTGTTCATCAGCGGCAAGCTTTCTTACCTGACCCAGCGTAGTACCCCTTACCAGATGCGCACCCTTGAATTCCAGCGCGAAATTCAGGGAGCAACGGCCAGCCTGGCCAAGGTCAACGCCGCCGGCAACCCGAAAGAATTTCAGGAATTCCGCGGCGAGGCAGAGAAATCACTGGCAGAAGTGAAATCCGCCCAGTCGCAGCTGGAATCATTAAGCGGCGACACGCATCTGACCACTCACGACGAACTGCAGCAGGTATCCACTGAACTCTTTGATACGGTGGCCAGCAAGCTGAAATCGCAGGAAGCAGCGGTAAACGCCTACAAAACCCTGGGCAAACAACTCCAGGATGCCAACTCCAGACTGAGAAACCTCGACTCCAAGATCAAGAACCTCCAGTCAAAAAGGACCAGCGCTTTCAGTACGGCCCTTGAAGACACCAACCGCCTTTCCGACCGCCTGCGTAGCGTGGATTCAGCTCGGAGCATCATCAAGGACCTGCAGCTTGCCTTTTATGAAATCCGGAATGCCCAGAAAAAGACCACCCTGCTGATCGCAAAGGGGAAAGTCAACTCGGTCACCAGTAAGTTGGGCCAGAACTATTACCTGAAAACCTCGAAAACAGCACTGGCCGAGGCCAAAAACATTATAGACAAGCTCGACGGGCTGCAAAAACTGCAACAGGATTACCTGGCACAAAAAGACGAAGAGAGCAAAGGCAAGATCGAAACCCTGAGCAAGGAAATCGCTGACAAGATCAATTCCCTGTTCCTGGTGATCGACCAGGATTCAGTGCAAACCAGCGATAAATTCGACGCCGAATCAATCAACCAGGGGAACAACTTCAGTCAGTCCAACATCGCCAACTCAATTCTCGTCAGCAACTCCGAGTTGATGAGCCTGGGATTGGCGGTCGAAACCGAGGCTACCCGACTGTTCACCATGAACTCGATCAAGGAAATCGATGACGCACTGCCCAACATCAAGACCAAGTTCGCCAAGATCGGCGAGGTGACGAAGAATCTTCAAAAAGCCATGGCTCGCTTGGGCATCAAGGAGGAACTGAATGTGCTGCGCGGAGTTACAGGCTCCCTGAACAGCGTCCAGAGCATGTTGTTTTCCAGCGACGGCATTGTGGCAACGCTCAAGCAACGTTTCGCGATGGAACAAAAGGCCGTACAGGTAACCCAAAAGCTGCGCAACATCGTGCTGAGCCAGGCTGAAAAAGGCAAGGAGACCGTCACCGCTGCCCGGGGAGACCAGGAAATTGCCATAGCCTCGGTCAACAAGATGGTCAAAAGCAGCATCTCGCTGCTGATAGCCATCAGCATTGCCGCGGCAATCATCGGCATTGCGTTCGGCGTATGGGTCTTCCGCTCGGTTTCCAAGCCTTTAGGGCAGTTGATCCAGGTTTCAGAGAGCGTTGCCGGTGGCAACCTGCATGTGGGCGCCATGCAGCATTCCAGCGACGAATTCGGCCAGGTGCAGAACTCCATGGAGAAGATGGTAATAAACCTCCGCGACATGGCAGGCAAGATATCGGACTCCACCACCACGGTGGCGACCAGCGCCGAGGAATTGTCGGCCACTGCCGGCCAGTTGGAGGAAAACTCCTCCAGCCAGTCCCAACAGATCGAGCAATCCGTCACCGCCATGACCGAGATGACCCAGACCATTCAGGATGTGACCCTGAATGCAAGCAATACCGCCGATTCCGCGGGAAAGATGAAAAAGATGGCCATGGAAGGCCGGACAGCGCTTGATGCCACATCCAGGGAATTGTTCGCCTTTGCCGAAATCGTCAAAAAATCGGTGGAACAGGTCGAGGCGCTGGGATTGAAGTCCGACTCCATCAACGAGGTTGTCGATATTATCAAAGATATCGCCGATCAGACAAACTTGCTGGCCCTCAACGCCTCCATCGAAGCGGCCAGGGCCGGGGATATGGGGCGCGGTTTCGCCGTGGTTGCCGACAGCGTCCGCCAGCTGGCCCGCCGCTCCACCGATTCTGCCAACGAGATTGCGGACACCGTAAAAGCCATGCAGAGCGAGGTACAGTCCTCAGTAACGTCCATGAAGAGCGAGCGGGAGGCTATCGACAAGATCGTCAACCATGTAGATGCCACCCAGAAGGCCATGATGGAGATCGTCACCTGCGTGGAACAGGTCTTCGACATGGTGCAGGCCATTGCCACCGCTACCGAAGAGCAATCGGCCACCACCGAGAATATCAACCGGACCATGCTGGCAATAAACGATGTTACCCGTCAGGTTTCCGTCTCGGTAAACGACATCAAGGACACATCGGACAGCTTTGCCCGGCTTGCTTCAGACCTGCGGCAGATGGTGGGATGGTTCAAGCTGTAGACAACACCTCTGAATAGCCGAATATTCCCAGAAGCGGCGACAACACAGGAACTGATACGAGCGGCCTTCCGGGTTATCCCTGAAGGCCGCTCAATTTTTCCACTGACACGCCATTTTTCTTTGCTTTCAGTGTTAAAATCTATATAATTTGCTGATTTTGAATAACCTCGTGTGAGCAAGTCTCATGTGAAAGGAATATAAAGTAATGGGCAATGCAGTAAGCAAAAAGATGCTGATAAACGTCATGCACCCCGAGGAGGCCCGCGTTGCCATCGTGCATGACGGCCGCTTGATGGAGCTGAATGTTGAAATCAGCGGTAAGGAACAAACCAAGGGAAATATCTACAAGGGGATCGTTGTACGGGTGGAACCCGGACTGCAGGCGGCGTTTGTCGACATCGGCAGGCAAAAGCCCGGTTTTCTCCAGATGGGTGAACTGCACCCCGATTTCTGGCAGTGGCGCGACGATGTTCCCGAGGATCAGCGCAAACGCCGGCCACGCATACAGGATGTACTCCGGCGCGGCCAGGAACTGATCGTGCAGGTCGAGAAGGATGAACGTGACAACAAAGGCTCTGCCCTTACCAGTTATATCTCCCTGCCTGGCCGCTACATGGTAATCATGCCGGGCAGTGACTCGTCCGGCATCTCCCGCAAGGTAGAACAGGAAGGCGAACGCAAGAAATTGAAGGAGATCGTAGCCGCAATGACCATCCCCGAGGGGATCGGCTACATCATACGCACCGAAGCGGTGGGGCGCCCGCAAGAGGAGTTGCAAAAGGACCTTGACTCCCTGGTGGGCATGTACGAAAGCATCAAACAGATGGCAACCGAAATCAAAGGGGCGGGTGAAATCTACCGCGATCGGGGTTTGATCATCCGCTCCATCCGTGATTACTTTTCCGACGATATCGACGAGGTGCTGGTAGACAGCAAGGAGGCCTATCGGGAGGCCAAGGATTTCTTTCGCGAAACCATGCCCAAGTATGAGAAACGGGTCAAGATTCACAAGGAAAAACGCCCGATCTTCTCGCGTTTTCAACTTGAGGAACAGATCGATCAGATCTATGAGAAACGCGTAGCACTCCCCTCTGGCGGCTCCCTGATCATCGAGCCAACCGAAGCGCTGGTCAGCATCGATGTCAACTCAGGCAAATCAAGCGGCGAACGCGGTATCGAGGACACAGCCTTCAAGACCAACATGGAGGCGGCCGAAGAAGTAGCCCGCCAGTTGAGACTGCGTGACTTGGGTGGCCTGATCGTGATCGATTTCATCGACATGCGCGATCGAAAGCACAACAGCGAAGTCGAAAAATGCCTTAAACAAGCGCTCAAGATGGATAAGGCCCGGGTCAACCTGGGCCGAATCTCCGAGTTCGGCATTCTGGAGATGTCCCGCCAGCGTATTGCCAAGACATTGAACGATGCCATCCACCTGGAATGCCCGCATTGCGAGGGTCGCGGCAAGGTCAAGTCAGTGGAAGCCATGGCGCTTTCCTTCCTGCGCAAGGTGCATGGCGCGGCCGCCAAGGGCACCGTATCCGAAGTGCGCGGCGGCCTGCCGCTGGAAGTGGCGTACTACTTGCTGAACCGCAAGAAACGGGAGCTGGCACAGATAGAGAACGACTATGACATCGAGGTTACGGTCAAGGGTAAAACCTCCTTCCTGCTGAACCAGTTGGAGCTGGAGATTGTTAAGCGCGACAAAGTGCGGCAGGAGGATATGCCGAAAATCGAGGCGGAGGAAGTTCTCAGTACCATAGACACAGAAACGCCGGACACGGATTTGGCCGTCAGAATCGACCAGGCTGCCGAGAACCCGGCAGTGGCCGATGGTGGCAAAAAACGCAAGCGGCGCCGCAAGAAAAAGAAACATGCCGGTGAGGCAACGGTCTTGGCGGAGCAACCGGAAAGCCAACCGCCAGTGGAACAGGGCGAAACCGAAGTAGCGGCTGAGCCGGCACCAGCCGACGAGGAAATCAGCAGCGAAACTGAAGAAGCAGCGGCAAAACCCAAAAAACGCAGGCGACGGCGCAGCCGCAAACCCGGCAAGGGCACGGAAACGGTAGCGGAAGCTAATAATGCTTCAGAAGCAACAGAAGTCCCGCAAGAAATCCCGGCGCCTGAAGTTGCCCCGCAAAGGGAAGAATCGCCAAACGAACCGGCAGCGGCTCAATCCGAACAAACCGCCCCGGAAAAACCCAAGCGTGCCAGGGCGCCTCGGACCAAGAAGAAGGTCGAGCAGGAAACGCCCGAGCTCACACCTGCAGAAACCAAGCCTTTAGCTGAGGTCAAAGCACCGGCCACCCCCAAGAAGCCGCGCCGGGCAGCGACAAAAAAGGTTACGGAACCGGCCCAGGAAAGCGCTGAACCGGCAGCCGATAAAACCAAAAAAGCTGCGCGGCCGCGCAAGAAGAAAACAGAAACTCCCCAGGGGTAATACCACAGGGACATACAGTTGCGAGACTTGGCTGGTATTAATCTTTCCTCTTGTTGTAAATCGCAATGGATACGTGTATTGTTTGGCACCTTGAAAGGTATCTGAACCATCGACCAGGAGACTGTAATGCGGAAGTATGTTACGGCAATATTTACGTTATTAACGATTATGACTATAGCAGGTTGCGGCGGAGGCAGCGGTTCAACTGCCGCCACCACTACGGTAACCAGGCTTCCGGAAGTGGTTAAGCTTGGTGATGCAGATGTTGCAAGCAAAAGCTTTTTCAGCGTTCTGCCCAATGCGACATCCAACACCGCCTATGTCACATACACTTTCAGCAATACCCCGACATCACCTGCTGCCAACCCGGGGGAATGGAACATCTCGTCAACCGGCTCAATTGTCTACATCGACTCAAACTCCGTGCAGCATACCTTCACCTGCCTCCAAAAGGAGACTAATTCGTCATACTGGCTCATGTCAGAGGCAAGTAATAATAACCGGGTCAGCAGATTTTACTTCGATGTCACCTCGGCACAAAATTACTTAAATTCCATAATCGCCGCCAATGTGACACCAAATGGCGCGATACTGGGAGGCTCAGTCCAAGGGACCACCCTCCCTACGTTCAACAACGTTTCCACCGCTGCCGGCAGTATCACCGGCACTTCCGGGCTCGACAGCGGAACCGGTGCCAGCGGCACTGATGCCAGATTCAACCACCCCCTTGGGATCACCACAGATGGGACGTACCTGTATGTGGCAGATACCTACGGCAACACAATCCGCAAGATCACAATCGGCACCTGGACCGTCACCCGTTTGGCAGGGAGCGCTCTCGGCCTGGCCGGAAATATCGATTCCGGTACCAATGACACCAATGGCGATAATGCCACTTTCAATCTCCCTACCGGTATCACCCTTGATGGGACATCCCTTTATGTGGCTGATTACGGCAATAACACGATCCGCAAAGTTGACAAAAACACCGGTCTCGTCAGCACGGTAGCTGGAAGTACAACCAGTGAAGCCGGTGCGGTTGACGCAGTTATCGGGACAGATGCGCGGTTCTCGCATCCTTTTGGCATCACCACGGATGGTGCCAACCTTTACGTGGCTGATTGCGGCAATTACCTGATCCGCAAGATAGTTCTGTCAAGCAATGCTGTGTTTACTCTGGCTGGCGCCGCCGGATCCGCTGGCTCCACGGATTCCACCGACGGCACCGGGTCTACCGCGCGCTTCAATCTACCCACACAGCTTACAACGGACGGCTCAAACCTCTATGTTACTGACTTCAACAACAGCACCATCCGCCAGATCGTGATGGCAACAGGAGAAGTGACTACCCTCGCCGGCAGCGCCGGCAATATCGGTTCTGTCGATGGCACCAAGAGCGCGGCGCGATTCAACAGGCCCAACGGCATCACAACCGACGGCGTGAACCTCTACGTCACCGACTCCTCCTATGCCTCCAACAATATCCGCAAGATCGTCATTGCCAGCGGCGATGTTTCAACGATATCCGGTGTTGCCGGAAACGATGGCTCAGGATATGTGAACAGTGCCGACGGGACTGCTAAATTCAACGGCCCTGCCGGAATCACCACGGATGGCATAAGCCTTTTTGTGGCGGACAGCCTGAATAACTCCATCCGGCTGATCCGTAGAATGCAATAAATCTGTTCGGCACCGACTCAATCCGGAGCAGGACAAGCCAGGCCCCATAACCTGTACAGGTTGGGTTTCTGAGAAATGATCAAGTAAAATCAGTAGATTGGCAAAGGGGCATCCCCTCGGTGATACCCCTTTTTTACTTGACGTGACCCCACTTCAGGGATATTTATATCTGTCTTTTCCTAGGCAATTATTTGTTACCCAGAAAGGCTGAATAGAAAACAATGGAAGAGCTCAGCGAACTCCTTCTGCAAAGAAGGCGCAAAGTGGATACCCTCTGGGAAGCAGGAATCAATCCCTATCCCAATGATTTCAAACCACAGCATACCTCGGCCGATATCGTCGCCGCTTACGGTGACAAAGAGCAGATTGAGGCGACACAGGAAAATTTTATCGTTGCCGGGCGCATCCTGGCCCGCCGCTCCTTTGGCAAGGCCGCCTTTATCCAGTTGCAAGACCGCAAAGGGCGTATCCAGCTTTATGTCAAAAAGGACGAAATCGGCGCAGACAATTACGAGGCATTCGAGTCCTTTGACATAGGCGACATTGTCGGTGCCGAAGGCTTCCCTTTCAGAACCAAGACAGGTGAACTCTCCCTGCATGTGAAGAACATCCGCCTGCTGGTCAAATCTCTGCATCCGTTGCCTGAGAAGTTCCACGGCCTGACGGATGTCGAAACCCGGTACCGCCAGCGCTATGTGGATCTGATCGTCAACCCTGAAGTCCGGGAAATCTTTATCAAACGCTCCCGCATCGTCAATCTTATCCGGGCCTTCATGACCGGTCGCGACTTCCTGGAGGTCGAGACCCCCATGATGCAGCCGATTCCTGGAGGCGCCACCGCCAAACCGTTCATCACCCATCACAATGCGCTGGATATGCAGCTTTATCTGCGCATCGCTCCGGAGCTGTACCTGAAACGACTGGTGGTCGGCGGCCTGGATCGGGTCTTCGAGATCAACCGCAACTTCAGAAACGAGGGGATTTCAGTCCGGCACAACCCCGAGTTCACCATGATGGAATTTTATCAGGCCTATGCAACCTTTGAGGACCTGATGGATTTTACCGAGGAACTCTTCTGCCACGTTGCCCAGGAAATCCTGGGAACACTGGATTTTCGCTACCAAGAGTTCGAGGTCAGCTTTCAGCGCCCCTGGAAGCGCCTCTCTGTTCGGGACGCCATCCTCGAGTACGGGGATATCGATGCCAAACACTTGGACGATCGCGATCTGGCCTTGGCATACGCCCGCAGCATCGGTCTTGACCTGCCCATGGAAATCGGCTACGGCAAGCTGGTCATGGAAATCTTCGATGAGGTGGTCGAGCACAAGTTGATTCAGCCAACCTTCATTACCGACTACCCGACCGAGGTATCACCGCTTTCGCGCAAAAACGACCACAACCCGGACATCGTTGACCGTTTCGAACTGATCATTGCCGGGCGCGAGATCGCCAACGCTTTCTCGGAGCTGAATGATCCGGTCGATCAGAAGGAACGCTTCCTGTCCCAGGTTGCTGAAAAGGACAAGGGGGATGAAGAGGCCCACTACATGGATGAGGATTATGTCCGTGCACTGGAATACGGCTTGCCCCCAACTGCCGGCGAAGGGATCGGTATCGATCGACTGGTTATGCTTCTGACCGATTCGGCTTCCATCCGCGACGTCATCCTCTTCCCGCAACTGCGGAAAGAGTCCCGCTAACCCTGAGAACCACGACCTGACATGCCATTTGAAATATTCATAGGACTGCGCTACCTCAAGGCAAAACGCAAATCAACCTTTATTTCCATCATCACCTTCATCTCAACCGCCGGGGTGACGCTGGGGGTCATGGCTTTGATTGTCGTACTGGCGGTCATGACCGGTTTCGAGGAAGATCTCAAGGAAAAGATCCTGGGAACCAATGCCCATATCGTAGTGGTCCGGAATGGCGGCCCCATGGACGACTATCACCAGGTCATGGACAAGCTAGCGCGCTTAAAAGGGGTAATCGCGGCTACGCCATTCATTTACAACCAGGTTATGCTGTCTTCCGGTAAAAATGTGTCCGGGGTCGTACTGAGAGGCATTGACGTCAGGTCCGACCGGTTGGTCACCAACCTGAGCCGCTCCGTGGTCGAAGGGGACATCAACAGCCTTGAACCCACGATGGGAAAAGGTCTGGACACCTTGCCCGGTCTTTTGATCGGCAAGGAATTGGCCAAGCACCTCAATCTGTTTGTGGGGGACAAGGTAAACGTCATCTCGCCAATGGGAAACATAACACCATTGGGGATGATGCCCAAGATGAAGCCTTTCCGGGTTGCCGGCATCTTCAACACCGGCATGTTCGAATACGACTCGACCCTTGCTTATATCAGCCTCGACCAGGCCCAAGCCTTCTTTGACCTGGGCGACACGGTAACCGGCATTCAACTCAAGGTAAAAGACGTTTATCAGACAGGAAAACTGGTTCGTGAAATAAACAGCGAGCTTGGCATCGGCTACTATGCCCGGGACTGGATGCAGATGAATCGCAACATCCTTTTTGCGCTCAAAACCGAGAAGATCGTCATGTTCGTCATCCTGACGCTGATCGTGCTGGTGGCAGCTTTCGGCATTGCCTCGACCCTGTTCATGGTAGTGATGGAAAAAACCAGGGATATCGCCATCCTCAAGTCCATGGGAGCCACCAGTTCCAGCATCATGAAGATCTTCGTGCTGGAAGGCATGATCATCGGTGTCATCGGCACCATCCTGGGGGTTGCCTCGGGATTGCTGGTCGCGCTGAATCTGGAGCCGATCATCGACGTTGTCCAGAAGATCACCGGCCAGGATTTCTTCAGCAAGGACGTTTACTATCTGGACCACTTCCCATCCATGGTGATCCCGTCCGACGTCGTGCTGATCTCCGTAACCGCAATCCTCATATCCTTCATTGCCACACTTTATCCGGCCTGGCAGGCGTCGCGCATGCTGCCGGCAGAGGCGCTGCGCTATGAGTAGGCAACACGGATTTTCCGGGAAGGCGCTCCAATGACCAACCTCCTGGAGGTGCGCGGCCTTTGCAAGACCTACAGTACCGGATCCAACCGGGTGGAGGTGCTCAAGGGGATAGATCTGGAGTTGGCCCAAGGGACGACGACAGCATTAGTGGGCGCCTCCGGGGCCGGCAAAAGCACCCTGTTGCACATACTGGGTGCCCTTGACCGCCCCTCGGCCGGAACTGTCCTCTATGGCGGTCAGGATCTTTTCCGCAAAAGCGACCGGGAACTGGCACTGTTCCGCAACAAGAGCATCGGCTTTGTTTTTCAGTTCCATCACCTGCTGCCTGAGTTCACTGCCCTGGAAAACGTCATGATGCCGGCCCTCATTGCCAGGATTGCTAAGAACAAAGCCAAGGTAATGGCGGAGGAACTCCTGACGGATGTAGGCCTGACCCATCGCCTGACCCACCGGCCGGGAGAGCTGTCGGGCGGCGAACAGCAGCGGGTGGCCATAGCGCGCGCCTTGGCGTTGTCACCGGAGTTGCTGTTGGCGGATGAACCGACCGGCAATCTGGACATGAAGACCAGCGAAGGCGTACATGCCGTGTTGGCGGAGTTGCAGCAGAAAAAGGGACTGACGCTGGTAGTGGTCACCCACAACGAGGTCCTGGCTGCAGCAATGGGGCGGGTCGTCCGGCTGGCGGATGGAAGATTGGAACAATATCAATGAACTCCGGGGGAAGAGTGCCCATATCATCATTTTTGCTTATTGCAGTCCTTGTTCTGCAGCTAACCTGTGCCGGCGCGGCATTCGCCGAAGGTGAAAAGATCGTCGAGGTCCTTGTCAAGGGAAACCGGCGCATCGAAGCAGCCGCCATTCTCAACGTCATCAAGATGAAGGCCGGCGACACGCTTTACAATGAAAAAACCGACGAAGACCTGCGCGCCATCTTCAAACTGGGGTACTTTCAGGATGTTCAGGTTTCCACGGAAGAGACCAAAAAGGGACTGGCACTTGTCTATACCGTGCTGGAAAAGCCGGTGGTGCGCGACATAAAATTCGAAGGCAACAAGGAGCTGTCTAACGACAAGCTCAAAGAGGCACTGGAATTTCGCCAAAACTCGATCTTTTCCATCAAGGACCTGAACAAGAGCGTTGCCAAGATCAAGAAACTCTATGGTGACGAAGGCTATTACCTGGCAGAGGTTGACCCGCTGGTGGTGAAAAGATCGGCAACTGATCTGTCAATTACCTTCAAGGTTGTTGAAGGGAAGAAGATTCTGATCCGGACCATTCACTTCGATGGCAACAAGGCCTTCAGCAACCGCAAGCTGCGCGGCGTTATGGAGACCAAGGAAAAATGGTTCATGTCCTGGCTTACCAGCGCCGGCACCTACAAGGAAGAGGTACTGAAAAATGACGCGCTGTTGATTTCGGATCTCTACATGAACAACGGTTACATCAACGTAAAGGTGGGTGAGCCGGTTGTCAAACTGACCGATGCCAAGGATGCCCTGGAGGTATACATAGGCATCACGGAAGGCGAGCAATATCGGGTCGGAGATATCGGCTTCAAGGGTGAGCTGCTGGAACCGGCCTCTGAGCTGCGCAAAAAGATTAAAGAGGAGCAGGGTGCGGTCTTCAGCCGCGCCATATTGCGTACCGACATTTTTAACCTGACCGATGTCTATGCGGACAAGGGCTATGCCTTTGCCAACGTCAACCCGTTAACCAAGCCGGATCCGGAAAAAAAGACCGTTGACCTGACCTTTGACATGGAAAAGGGTGAACTGGTATCAATCGAGCGCATCAATATTGCCGGCAACCCCAAAACCCGCGACAAGGTCATCCGCCGCGAGATGAGGGTAACCGAGGGTGAACTCTACAGCGCCACGGGCATGAAGCGCAGCAAGCAGAACCTGATGAATCTCGGCTACTTTGAAGAGGCCAACATTGCCACCGCCAAAGGAAGCGCCAGCAACAAGCTTAACGTCAGCGTGGATGTCAAGGAAAAGCCGACCGGCACCTTCAGCATCGGCGGTGGCTACAGTTCGCTGGACGGCGTCATCGGCCAGGGTTCCGTGCAACAGGCGAACTTCCTCGGCCTGGGTCTCAAGGCCAATGTTTCCGCTTCCATCGGCGGAAAATCGCAAACATACGCGGTCGGCCTCACCGACCCCTATTTTCTGGATACGAAATGGACGCTGGGTGCTGATATCTACCGCTCTGAAAGGGATTACATCGACTACAGCCGGCGTCTGACCGGCGGTGACATCAAGGCCGGTTACCCCATAAGCGATTTTCTCAGCACCTACTGGATGTACAAATACGAGATCAAGGACATCTATAATCCTCAACAGGCCTACACAGATCTCAACCGCATCGACCCGGACAACTATCCGCTTGGCACCACCACCACCAGTTCCATACTGGCCAGTATCAACAACAACACCACCGACTACCGGCTGGACCCCACAACCGGAATGATAAACTCTCTATCCGTCGAATACGCCGGCCTTGGCGGCAACAACAAGTTTGCCCGCTATATAACCGACAATACATGGTTCCACCCGGTTTATAAAAAGCTGATTTTCTCCTCCAAAATGACCCTGGGATATGTCCAGCAGGTCGGCCAGCCAGTACCGATAGACGAGAAATTCTATTTGGGTGGAATCTTCTCACTACGGGGCTACAGAGCCCGTACAGTCTCGCCTTTAAAAACCGAGACAACCGACAACCTGAACCCCTTAGTTAGTCGCTCTTCAGGCGTGGTCTACACAGGAGGAAACTACGAGGTCTTTGGCAACACAGAACTTACATTCCCCCTCCTGTCTGATGTCGGTATAAAAGGGGTGGCATTCTTCGACTATGGCAATTCCTTCGATGACCGGAACAAGATGTTCAGTGGCATGCTGATGAGCTATGGCGGCGGCATCCGCTGGTCCTCACCCATCGGCCCGTTGCGGCTAGAATACGGCATCCCCATCAACCCAAGGGACATTGACAACCGGAGCGGCAGATTCGAATTTTCTATCGGCAGTCTATTCTAGACTGCATCAACAAAATAAAGGAGAAGGTTTTATGAGAAGGGTAATCCTGACAGCACTAATGGCACTTTGCGTCGCTTCTTCAACCGCTTTTGCCACCGACATCAAACTCGGCTACATCGATATGCAACGGGCGCTTAATAGCTCCGAGGCTGGTAAAGAGGCCAAGGAGCAGTTGGCAGCGCGTCTCAAGAAGTACCAGGACGAAATCAATGCAAAACAGGAAGAGCTCAAGAAGCTGAAGGACGATGTTGAAAAACAGGGTGCTTTCCTGAACGATACCACCAGAGCCGCAAAGGAAAAGGACTACCAGCTGAAACTGAAAGAGTTCCAGCGTTTCACAAAAGATGCCCAGGACGAACTGCAGGGCAAGGATGAAGAATTCACCCGCAAGATCCTCGAAGGGATGGAGAAGGTCATCCAGGAATACGGCCGTAAAAACGGTTACACCTTCATTTTCGTCCGGAACGAAAGCATGCTCTTTGCCGATGACAAGGCTGATCTGACCGAAGATGTTCTGAAGCTGTTCAACGCCAACCGCAAGAAATAAAGGCGTAATGCAATTCACACTTGCATGCGCGCCGTTCAGGAACGAGACATGACACAGGACAAGACACTCAAGGAGCTGGCCGAATATTTGGGCGGCGTCGTCAAGGGCAACGAATCCTGCCGCATAAACGGTCTGGCACCGCTGGATGCAGCCGGTCCGGATAAGATCACCTTTCTTGCCAACCCCAAATACGCCGCCAAGGTAGCCGAAACAGGGGCCGGTGCAGTGCTCATGGCACCCGGTGCCGAAAGCTACGGCCGTAACGTAATCGAGGTGGCCAACCCCTATCTGGCTTTTGCAAAGCTGCTGGGCCTGTTCTATGTCCAGCCACACCAGTCTCTGGGGGTCATGCCGACAGCCTGCATCGGCGAAAACGCATTGTTGGGCAAGGAAATTTCCGTTTACCCGGGAGTTGTAGTCGGCAGGAACGTCAAGATCGGTGATCGTTGCGTGCTCCACCCAGGAGTGGTGGTCTATGACAATGTAACCATCGGCGACGACACGGTCATCCACGCCAACGCTGTTATTCGCGAGCGCTGCCGGATCGGCAACCGCTGCGTGATCCAACCAGGTGCGATCATAGGCAGCGACGGTTTCGGCTATGCCCCGGATGGCCGCGGCTACTTCCCTATCCCGCAAATCGGCATCGTCATGCTGGAGGATGATGTAGAGATAGGCGCCAACAGCTGCATCGACCGGGCGGCCCTGGAAGTGACGCTAATCAAGCGCGGCACCAAAATCGACAATCTGGTGCAGGTCGCCCACAACTGCCAGATCGGCGAGGACAGCATGATCTGTTCACAGGTTGGAATCTCCGGCAGCTGCAAGATCGGAAACCACGTCACCTTGACCGGCCAGGTTGGCGTCGCAGGACACCTGTCCATCGGCGATAACGTTATGGTCGGCGCCAAGTCCGGTGTCCCCAATTCACTGGCAGCCAATGCCGGCTACAGCGGCATACCAGTGCAGCCGCACAAGGAATGGCTGCGCAGCATGGCGGTTGTTGCCAGACTGCCGGAATTGAAGAAAACGGTCGGCGCCCTTGAAAAGCGGATCATTGAACTGGAACAGCAGATAAGCAAACAATAAACTGTATCGAGGTCAACTATGTTATTGGATGTCAATGCAATCATGGAGATACTCCCCCACCGCTACCCGTTTTTGATGGTAGACAGGATCGTCGAACTGGAACCGGGCAAGCGTTGCGTCGGGATCAAAAATGTCACCATCAACGAGCCCTTTTTTCAGGGGCATTTTCCTGGACACCCCGTCATGCCGGGCGTGCTGATTGTCGAGGCAATGGCCCAGGTGGCCGGTATCATGGCCTATCTTGCCTCGGACGAAGCGACCAGAAAAAAGGTCACCTATTTCATGTCCATCGATAACGCCAAATTCAGGAAACCGGTTTTCCCCGGTGACCAACTGCGCATCCAGATCGAGACGACCTTCAATCGCCGCGGAATCTGGGGCGTCAACGGCAAGGCCTATGTTGATGATGCCCTGGTGACCGAGGCCGCGCTCAAGGCGACCTTTGCCGAAAAGACTGAGTAAACCGCACAGGTAGAGACGTACAGAACAAGGGGGTCGGTCCGCACATTTGACAGGAAGGTAAATGTGCGGACCCGCTACCTGACACAGGGAGAAACCCATGATACATCCCACTGCAATTATTGATAACAGTGCGCAACTGGCCGCAGATGTTGAAATAGGCCCTTATGCCATCATCGGCAAGAAGGTCACTGTGGGCTCAGGCACCAAGATCGGGGCTCACGCCGTTATCGGTGATTGGACCGAGATCGGTGCAAACAACCAGATTTTCCACCAGACCTCGGTCGGTGCCCCGCCCCAAGACCTCAAGTACCGCAACGAAGAGACCTGGACTCGCATCGGAAACAACAATATTATCCGCGAATTCGCCACCATCCACCGCGGCACCGTCACCGGCCACGCCGAAACAGTGGTCGGAGACAATAATATGATGATGGCCTATTCCCACGTCGCCCATGATTGCCGGATCGGCAACGGCGTGGTCATGGCCAATGTAGCCACCCTGGCCGGCCATGTCACTGTGGAAGACAACGTGATTCTGGGCGGCCTGGTAGCCGTGCACCAGTTTGCTACCATTGGCGCTTACTCCATGATCGGCGGCGGCACTTTGATCGGCCTGGATATCCCCCCCTACATGATCGCTACCCAGGGCAAGCGTGACGCCAAACTGCGCGGGCTCAACCTGATCGGCCTCAAACGGCGCGGCTTTACGGAAGAGGCCATCAACAACCTGAAAAAGGCCTACAAAACCCTCTTTTTTGCCGACCTGAAACTGCCTGACGCCATCAAGCGGATCAGGGGCGAGATAGCCGATTGCCCGGAAGTCGAAAACCTGCTGTCTTTCATCGAACGCTCCCAACGCGGAATCTGCCGCGGATGAGCCGCCAAGCACTTCGGACAGCCGTCATCGGCGTAGGTTACCTGGGCAACTTTCATGCCCAGAAGTATGCCGCCATCCCTGGAGTTGAACTGGTCGGAGTGGTGGACAGCGATTCTAAGCGGGCCGCCGAGATAGCATCAATGCTGGGAACGGTCGCGTTTAGCGATCACCGCGAATTGATCGGCCAGGTCGATGCTGTCAGCGTGGTGGTGCCCACAAACTTCCACCACGCCGTTGCCAGGGATTTCCTCTCCAACGGCGTGCATGTCCTGATCGAAAAACCGATCACCGTTACCATTGCCGAAGCCGACGAATTGATCGCATTGGCCGACCAGAACAATGTCGTATTCCAGGTAGGGCATCTGGAGCGCTTTAATCCGGTTCTGGTGGCGGCAGAAAGTATCCTGCAAAAACCACTCTTTATCGAGTCGGTGAGGATTGCCCCTTTCAAGCCGCGCGGTACGGATGTCAATGTCGTACTCGACCTGATGATCCACGACATCGACATCATTCAGCATATTGTCAAATCGCCGGTCGAACGGATCGATGCCATCGGAGCCCCGGTCTTTACCGGAGAGGAAGACATCGCCAATGCCCGCATCCTCTTTGAAAGCGGCTGTGTAGCCAATGTTACCGCGAGCCGCATTAGCTTGAAGAGCGAGCGCAAGATGCGCATCTTCCAGCGTGATGCCTACCTGACCCTCGACTTCCAAAACCGCAAGGTGCTGGTGGCAAAAAAAGGGAGCGGCGAGCTCTTCCCGGGCATACCAAACGTGAAGGTAGACGAACAGGAACTAGGTCAGGCAGATGCCCTGCTTAGTGAGATAGAATCGTTCATCACCGCCATTCGCGAAGGGAAGCAGCCCCAGGTTAGCGGCCGCGACGGCAGAATGGCGCTGGAAACCGCGCTCAAGATCAACCAAGCGCTTGGTCGGCGAATAGTCTGATAACAGCAAGTTACGGATCTCAACACGAAAGGCGATATCATGATTCCCATGGTGGACCTGAAAACCCAATATCACATGCTGAAAGCCGAGATCGACCAGGCCGTGCTGAACGCCCTGGAAAGCACCCAGTTCATTCTCGGCCCGAACGTCACGGCCTTTGAACAGGAGGCCGCCTCCTACCTGGGCGCCCCCCAGGCAGTGGCCTGCGCATCCGGCACCGATGCCCTGCACCTGGCAGTAGTAGCCGCCGGTATCGGAGCTGGAGACGAAGTAATCACCTCCCCCTTTACCTTCATCGCTACGGCCGAGGCCATTTGCTATGCCGAGGCAACACCGGTCTTTGTTGACATTGATCCGGGAACCTTCAACATTGACCCGGCCCTGATTGAAGCAGCCATCACCCCCCGTACCAAGGCCGTCATCCCGGTGCATCTTTTCGGCCAGCCAGCAGATATGGCCGCAATCCGGACAATCTGCGACAAACATGGCCTGCTCCTGATCGAGGACTGCGCGCAATCCTTTGGCGCCGCGATTGGCGGCTCCATGACCGGCACACTCGGCAAGCTGGGCTGTTTCAGCTTCTTCCCCAGCAAAAACCTCGGCTGCTTCGGCGACGGCGGTATGATCACCTGTGCCACGCCAGAGTTGGCAGCCCAGGTAAAAATCCTGCGCAACCATGGCAGTGCCGTGCGGTATCATCACAGCGTGATCGGCTATAACAGCCGGCTGGACGACATCCAGGCCGCCATCCTGCGTATCAAACTCAAACATATCAGCGAGTTCAACACCAACCGCCGCAGGGTGGCGCACCTCTACTCATCGCTGCTTAAAGAGGTGGCAACCGTTCCCTTCGAAGATGGCAAAGGGATGCACGTCTACCACCAGTACACCATCCTGACTGACCAGCGCGACCGGGTTATGGCCAAGCTAGCGGAAAAACAGATCGCCTCGGCCGTCTACTACCCCATACCGCTCCACAAGCAAGAAGTCTTCAGCATGACCTGCGCGGCTCTCTCACTTCCCGTTGCCGAAGATGTGGCCAACCGCTGCATGTCGCTTCCCATCTACCCGGAGATGACCGACGAACAGGTGCGTCTGGTGGCTGAGACGGTCAAAGAGGCCCTGGTTGGATAACAGGAGATTATTTGTCCCCCCCTTTGCAACAGGGGGGCTGGGGGGGATTTGGTTTTCCGGCAGGCCACATTCAAATTACCCTGAATCCCCCTTTTTTAAAGGGGGATTTTAGTAGATGCCGGACTTTCCTTTAGAATCAAAAAATCGCAGGATTTTGATCGTGGCCGGCGAGGCCTCCGGCGACATCTACGGCGCCGACCTTGTCAACGAGGCGCTCAAGTTGGATCCGGCCCTGCACTTTTTCGGCATCGGCGGTATGCGCATGCGTGAAACCGGCGTGGATACCCTGGTGGACTCGGCCGACATGGCGGTCGTTGGCCTGGTGGAGGTGTTGAAACATTTCAATGTCATCTCCGCCGCGTTTCTCAAGCTGAAAAAGATCCTGCAGAACGACCCGCCAAGCCTCCTGATCCTGATCGACTATCCCGGTTTCAACCTGCGTCTGGCCAAGGTAGCGAAAAAGGCCAAGGTTCCGGTGCTTTATTACATCAGTCCCCAGATCTGGGCCTGGCGCCAGGGGCGGGTCAGGAAGATCGCGCGACTAGTGGACCGGATGGCGGTAATACTCCCCTTTGAAGCCCCTTTTTATGAAAAATCCGGAGTGCCGGTATCATTCGTTGGGCACCCCATGCTCGATCTGGTCAAGGTGGATATCACGCGGGACCAGGCGGCGACACACTTCGGCCTAGACCCTTCGCGAAGAATCGTCGGGCTTTTCCCGGGCAGCCGCAAAAACGAGATCGAACGCCTCCTTCCTACCATAGCAACAGCGGCCACCCTGCTGAAGGAACGCTTCCCCGACATCCAGTTCGTGCTGCCGCTGGCATCCACCCTGACCGAAGGTGACATCATACCGCAGCTCCAGGCTGTCGGACTTGAGGCGACCATCATCCATGAGCGTATTCACGACCTGATCCGGGCCTGTGATGCGATCATGTCCGTATCCGGTACCGTCACCCTGGAGATAGCCCTGGTTGGAACACCGATGGTGATCATCTACCGTCTCTCGCCACTTACCTATCAGTTGGCCAAACGGCTGGTGAAGATCGACCATATCGGGCTTTGCAATATAATTGCCGGTGAGACCGTGGTGAAGGAACTGATCCAGAACGAGGCCAATCCGGCCAGGATCGCGGCAGAGATCGAAACCATTCTCTGCAACCCCGACTATGACCGGACCATCAGGCACAAGCTGGCAACGGTCCGCGGCAAACTTGGAAACGGTGGGGCCTCCGCCAACGTGGCGCAATTGACTTTATCCATGATGGACTCTCAATGAATTCGACTCTGAAACGAACACTCGGTTACTTCAAACCCTACTGGAAACTGCTGGTCATCTCTGCCATCTGTTCGTCAATTGTCGGCGCCATGGACGGTGCCATTGCCTATCTGGTCGAACCGGTCCTGAAAAAGGTATTTGCCGGCAAGGATACCTTTATATTCATGCTCGTCCCTCTCGGCATCATCATACTGTTCATTGTTCGAGGCCTCACCCGCTTTACCTATGACATGACAATCAAGCTGGCCGGTCAGAAGGCCATCCAAGACATACGCAATTCACTGTATTCAAGTACGATTTTACAGGATATGGCATTTTTCAACCGAAAGGCGACCGGCGAGCTGATGTCGCACATGACCAACGATATCGCTCAGATGCAGGAAGGAATAGGGCAGGTCGTCAGTGGCTTGTTCAGGGATCTGATCTCGGCCAGCTCGCTTTTGGGGGTTATATTTTACCGTAACTGGCAACTGGCCATCATCTCGTTCGTGGTAATTCCAGCTACAGCTTACCCTGCCCAATTGATCGGCAAAAAGATCAAAAATGCCTCGGGCCGCAGCCTAAACGTCATGGGGGGACTCACCTCCATCCTCCAGGAAACCTTCTCCGGTGTAAAAGTCATCAAGGCCTTTGGCCTACAAGAGCGAACCATAGAGCGGTTTCGTGAAGTAAATCTGGAGTTTTTCAACCAGATTCGCCGTTATATAAAATATGAATCCCTGGCCATGCCAGTCTCGGAGGCTATCATCTCCTTTGGGGTGGCCGGGGTAATTTATTTCGGCGGCAGCCAAGTCATGTCCGGACGCATGACCCCATCGGAGTTTTTCTCATTCATTGCCGCCATGGTAATGGTATTCACCCCAATAAAAAAGCTTCAAAGTTCTTACAATTTGCTACAGCGTTCTGCCGGAGCCGCTGAGCGGGTATTTCACATTCTTGATGAGCATCGCGACATCGTAGATAGTCCTGGAGCAATCGAAATCGGCCGGTCAGCCGGACTGGTGGAATTTCGTAATGTATCCTTCAGCTACGGCGGCGATACTATTCTCAAAAACATCTCCCTGAGTGCGTCCAGCAACCAGATGGTTGCCCTGGTTGGTCCATCAGGGGGCGGCAAAACAACCCTGGTTTCCCTGCTGCCGCGCTTTTACGACGTGCAGGAAGGCGGCATCTTCATCGATGGCCGCGATATCCGCGACATTTCGCTCAAATCCCTGGTCAGCCAGATAGCGTTGGTGGACCAGGAAACAACCCTGTTCCACGACACCATTGCCAACAACATCCGCTACGGCAAGACGAACGCCAGCGACCAGGAGGTACAAGAGGCCGCCCAGACAGCCTTTGCCCACGATTTCATCACCCAGTTGCCCGATGGCTACAACACCAGTATCGGCGATCGGGGCCTGAGGCTCTCCGGTGGCCAGCGCCAACGGATCTGCATTGCCAGGGCTCTTCTCAAGAACGCACCGATCCTGATCCTGGATGAAGCCACCAGCGCCCTGGATACGGAAAGCGAGCAAATGGTGCAGAAGGCGTTGGACAACCTGATGGTCAACCGAACCACCTTTGTGATTGCCCATCGCCTCTCGACCGTGCTGCATGCCGACAAGATCGTTGTGCTCGAAGCGGGCCGCATCGTTGAAAGCGGCACCCATGACGACCTGCTGACCAACAGCGGGCTCTACAGCCGGCTGCACTCGCTGCAATTCAGCGACAAGGAAACGGCAGTGCTTTCCAACAAACCATGAAAAGCGTCATTTGGTCAATACAGGCAGCATTTTTTTATGCCCTCACACTAATCACCGCTATCCTTCCGGCTCGGTTCACCTACCGCCTGGGTGCCTTCGTAGGGCTTGTCATTCCCTGCATCATCCCCAAGCGGCGCGCCATTGCCATTGACAACATCAACCGGGCACTTCCCTTTATGAAAAAACACCCGCTCTGGAACCCGGAATATGAAACCGCCGAAGAACTGGCCAGGGAAACCTTCAGGAATCTGGGCAGATCGCTGATGGAAGTCTGCCGGCTCTACCACGGCAAGGGCGAGGATGTAATCAATAGCATCGAACTGCGCGGCCGAGAGAACTACGAAGCAGCCAGGGCTAAGGGCAAGGGATTGATCTTCCTCACCGGCCACTGCGGCAACTGGGAGCTCCTGGCGCTGGCCTTCAGTAGCATATTTGACGAAGGCATGTCCGTCGTAGCCCGCCGGCAGAACAACCCCTACCTGAACCGGATGGTGGAGCGAATGCGCATGCGCTACAACAGCCGGGTGATCTACAAGCAGGGCGCCCTGAAGGGTATCTTGTCCGCACTGAAAAGGTCGGAACTGATCGGCATCCTGGCCGATCAGGCGGTTTTCCCCGAAGAGGGGGTGCTGATCGATGTCATGGGCCGCAAGGCGTGGGCCTCCAAGGCGCCGGTGGTTATCGCCCAGAAAAGCGGCGCCCCCCTTATTCCCACCTTTATCCATCGCGAAGGTAAGCGCCAGGTGATTACCTTTCTCCCGGAACACCAATTCAGCAACGACATGACTGATGAGGGGATAAGAAGGGAGACCCAGGCGTTGTCACGCTACATAGAGGATTTCGTTGTCGCGCACCCAACCCAGTGGTATTGGGTGCACCGCCGCTGGAAGCGGGCTGGAGAGGCCGCCTGATGAACAGGAAACTGCTCGATTTCGGGCTGCCCCTGGTCATACTGCTGGCAGCGACCGCATTTATCGCCATAACCGGTGCCGACCTGAAGGCATCCGCATTTTTTTATCGCACCACCGGCTGGCCCATCGGTAATCTGCCCCCGTGGCACCAACTCTACCGGTTCGGATTCTATCCCGCATACCTGCTTGGAATTGGGGCCCTGGTACTGTTCGTGGCGGGCTTCTTCAGGCACCCCCTGGCAAGATATAGAAAAGGTGCCGCCTTCATGGTGCTGCTCCTCGCCCTGGGGCCTGGCCTGATGGTCAATTCGGTCCTCAAGGATCATTGGGGGCGGCCACGGCCACGGGAGATCACCCTGTTCGGCGGCACCAAGACGTTCCATCAACCATGGGAAAGGGGCGGCACGGACAACGGCAAGTCGTTCCCCTCCGGTCACGGGTCATCGGCCTTTTACCTGGCAATGCCGTACTTTGTCCTGCGGCGTCGAAAACCCCGCCTGGCGCTATGGGTCTTTAGCGGGGGAATGATCTATGGTGCCCTGATGGGAGTGGCCCGCATCGCCCAAGGGGGACACTTTGTCAGCGACATCCTCTGGGCCTGGGGCGTGGTTCACCTGTGCGCGGCAGCACTGTACTACCTGCTGGGACTGGATCGAGAGGAGTAAGCCGACAGACAGCCCTGACGCAGGAGTAACAGCAAGCGCGAAAAATAGCAGTCATTTGTACACAACCAACGAGACATAATGTTCTACGCCCTCTACAACATACTCTCCATCTTCCTGCTGATACCGGTCTGCATCTACCACCTCTACCGCTCCCTCAGCCGGGGCCGGCCGCCTGCCTTTGCCGAGCGGTTCGGAAACATCCCCCCGGAAGAGCAGAAAAAGGTCGGCCAACGCCCGGTAATCTGGCTGCACGCCGTCTCCGTGGGCGAGGCCATTGCCGCCCGCCCGCTACTGAAGGCGCTCCGCAAGCGCTATCCCGGCCATGCCATCCTGGTATCCAACACCACCGAAACCGGCCGTAAGATTGCCTCCGGGTTTCCGGAAAAAGACCTCTGCATCTATTTCCCCTTTGATTTCCTCCCGGCCGTGCGCCGTACACTGGACAGGATAAAGCCTGCTGTTGTTATCATCATGGAGACCGAGATCTGGCCCAACTTCACCCGCGAGGCAGCCAGCCGCAACATCCCGCTGGTTCTGGCCAACGGCCGCATCTCTGACCGCTCCTTCAGCGGCTACCTGCGCTTCAGATGGTTTTTCCGCCACTCCCTGGAGCTTTTTTCCAATCTCTGCATGCAGACCGAAACCGATCGGGAACGAATTGTCGCCATCGGCGCCCTGCCCGGGCGTGCCCTGACATCCGGCAACCTCAAGTACGACATCCCGTTCCGCCAGGTCCAGCCAAAGGAGAAAGCCGCCCTCAGGGAACGCTATGACATTCCCGGCAACCTGGCCGTGTTGACTGCTGGCAGCACCCATCCCGGCGAAGAAGAGCAGATTGTGGCCGCCTACCGGGAACTGCTGACCAGCCACAACAGCCTCTTTCTGGTGCTCGTGCCGCGCCACCCCGAACGGGCCGCCGAGGTGGCCGCACTGCTGGAACGGGCCGGCATGCCATTCCGCCGTCGCACGGCCCTGGCAAACTCCACCAGCGGGAGATTTGCCAACGGTGAAGTACTCCTGGTGGACACCATCGGCGAGATGATGGACCTGTATGCCCTGTCGGACCTGGTCTTTGTCGGCGGCAGCCTGGTGCCCACCGGTGGCCACAACCTGCTGGAGCCGGCCTCCGTCGGCGTCCCGAGCATCTTCGGGCCCCACATGGCAAACTTCCGGGAGATTGCGGACCTGGTTCTCAAGTACCGGGCCGGCATCCAGGTAGAAACACATGACGGGCTGGTGGAAGCTTGCCGCGGACTGATTGCCGACCCAGGCCAGAGACTGACTCTAGGCCTGAATGGCCTGACAATGATGCGCGAAAACGGCGGCGCCACGGAGCGACACATGGAGGTTATTGCCAGGTATCTATGAAAGCGTCATCTGCCACATACTGGCGTGCTCTGGCCAGCGGCACCCGGAAAGACATGCTCGACCGGTTGATATTGGCGTTGCTGATCCCGCTTGCCCTGCCCTACGCTCTTATCCAGCGCCTGCGGGCCGGACTGCACAGCGCCGGGATCCTTAGAGCAAACAGCCTCCCCCGGCCGGTGATTTCGGTCGGCAACATCACTGTCGGTGGCACCGGCAAGACACCGGTCACAGCCTACATTGCCAGACTGCTGCTGGAGCAGGGGCTGAAGGTGGCGGTGCTCTCCAGGGGGTACGGCGGCACCCTGGAAGGACAAACCGCCATCGTGTCCGACGGCAGGGAAATCCTTCTCGCTGCGGAACAGTGCGGCGACGAACCCTTCCTGCTGGCCTCGACCGTTCCCGGCTTGATGGTGGTCATGGGCAGCGACCGCCATGCCGCCGGCATGCTGGCCCTGGATCGCCTCTCCCCCGACATTTTCCTGCTGGATGACGGCTTCCAGCACTTGGCCCTGAGACGCGACGTGAATATCCTGCTCCTGGACTGCATGCGCCCCTTTGGCAACGGCTGGACCCTGCCGGCCGGACTGTTGCGGGAGCCGCATTGTGCGGCCGAGCGGGCCGATCTGATCATCCATACCCGTTGCCCGGACGCAGGCAGCTCCGCCCGGGCTGTCCCCGGCAAACCCGCCTGCCGGGCGCGCCACGGGCTTGGGACCGTTGTCCCGCTGACCGGCGGAAACCCCGTTGCCATAGAGACGTTGCGGGGCAAAAAGGTACTGGCCTTTGCCGGCATTGCCGAACCCGAGCACTTCTTTGCAGAGTTGCGTTCCCGTGGGGTAGAACTGGTTGCTGCCATCAGCTTCCCCGATCATGCCCCCTATGACGATGCCCGCATCGCCGGGCTTGCCGCCCAAATGCGGGCTTGCGGCGCGGAGTGCGCCGTCACCACGGAAAAGGATGGCGTCAAACTGCGGCAACTGCCGCCGAAACTGGCCGAAAACATCCTGCTTGCGCCCCTCGCGCTCGCCATTGACGACCCTTCCCCGCTATTGGCCTCCCTGCGCAATTTGCTTCAAAAATGATGCCTTTTGTGGCATTATGTTTCGATTTCAATAGCTGATTCCCAACTCCTATGACCCTACAAGATCTGCTGGACATACTGGCCTGCCCGGCCTGCAAAGGTGGACTCACACCGCTTGAAGACCAAAGCAGTCTGCACTGCCCTGCCTGCGGACTGAAATACCCGATCCGGGAAGGCATTCCGGTCATGCTGTTGGACGAGGCCGAAAGGGTAGCTGACCGGACGACAGCAAATGGTGGGTCGTGAAGCAGTTGCAGCCCGAGAACATCCGCCGCATCCTCATCCGTTCCGTCAACTGGGTTGGAGATGCCGTCATGACCA